>ERZ1699260.86-NODE-86-length-38783-cov-4.905526_pt1 | contig 38783 bp, 34 predicted proteins | sample MGYA00581519_ERZ1699260 | MGnify/ENA primary metagenome ERZ1699260 (study PRJEB42319, sample SAMD00040324) | human oral metagenome | material: saliva | host: Homo sapiens | study: EMG produced TPA metagenomics assembly of PRJDB4115 data set (Metgenomic analysis of... | reverse complement strand
CTTCACAAAAAGGACTATCCCAGGAAAAAATCACTCTTCCTCCTGAGGCTAACAGCTTCCCTGAGCGCATACGCCGCCAACCACGAAGTCAAAATGCTCGACAACGGCAAAGACGGCAGCATGGTGTTCGAACCCGGCTACGTCAACGCCAAAGTCGGCGACACTGTTACCTTCAAAGCTACTAACAGCGGACACTGGGTGCAAAGCAAAGCCCTGCCCGACGGCGTTGCCGACTTCCTCTCCGAAGACGGCAAAGACTTCACGCTCAAGCTTGACAAAGAAGGCGTGTACGTCTATACCTGCCCGCCGCACCGCATGATGAACATGAGCGGCGTGATTCAGGTCGGCAAACCGGTGAACAAAGCCAAAGCGCAAGCCGTTGTGGACGAACTGGAAAACCGCGCCATGCAGAGCAAGGGTCGTCTGAAAAAATACATGCAGCAGGTCAAATAAACCGCCGCACAAACCAAAAGGTCGTCTGAAACCGCTTTCCCGTTTTCAGACGACCTTTTGCCAACCTTCATCCCCAATCCTCATTCCTCTTCCGCCGAAATCTTCTCGTTCAGAAAATCGATAAAGCTGCGCACCTTCGCGCTCAAAAACGCCCTGTCCACATAAACCGCGTTTAATTGCTCGGTCCGCACCCGATATTCCGGCAGCAGGCTGACCAACCTGCCTTCCTTCAAATCCTGTCTGGCGGACCACAACGGCTGATAGGCGATGCCCGCGCCCGCCCTGACCAATTCGCGAATCATCAGCGTATTGTCGCTTTGAATCACCGGATTGAGCGTCAGAATACTTTTTTCGCCCGTTTCCCGATGGGTGATTTCCAAATTGCGCTGGTCGGTGTAGGTCGGCAGGATGGCGGGATGGCGCATGACCTCTTCGGGCGTTTGCGGTTTGCCGTGTTTCGCCAGATATTCGGGCGAGGCAAGCAGGACGAATTGGATTTGCGCCAGCGGCTTGACGATAAGCGAGGGCGACAGGGTTTTTGCCACGCGCAAGGCAAGGTCGAAGCCTTCGGCAATCAAATCGACGTGGCGGTTGTCGAGCACTAAATCGAGCGTGACTTCGGGATAGCGTTCGCGGTATTCCGCCAGCCAAGTGCCGATTAAATTGCCCGCAAACCAAAGCGGCATGGTTACGCGCAACATGCCCTGCGGCGTGTCCGCCCCGCCTGCCGCCTTTTGCGCGGCGGTGTCGAGCGTGTCGAGCGCGTAGCTGCATTGGCGGTAGTATTCTTCGCCCGCTTCGGTCAGGTGGAGGTTGCGGCTGTTGCGGTGCAGCAGCTTGGCCTTAATCGAATTTTCCAGATGGCTGACGTGTTTGCTCGCCATCGCGGTAGAAATATCAAGCTGCTCGGCGGCGCGGGTGAAGCTGCCGCTTTGGACGACTTGGCGGAAAACTTTAAGGCTGAACAGGGTATCCATGTTTTCTTTTAGGGAAACGTTGTATCAATAAAAGAAGTATATATCTACCGGCAGTAATTATCTATACTGCACAGATAAGATTAGTTTTCATTTAAACCCCGCATTTTTGATAAGGAGAACCCCATGTCTGCAACCTGCGCCCGTATCCAACCTATTTTATTGTCCGTATTGCGTATCGTAACCGCCTACCTCTTCCTCCTGCATGGTACGTCGAAATTCTTCGGCTTCCCGACCTCCATGGGCGGCGGCTCGCCCGAAGGCTTGATGCTGGTGGCAGGCATTTTGGAAATCGTCGGCGGCATCATGCTGATTCTCGGAATGTTTACCCGTCCTACCGCTTTCGTCCTGTCCGGTCAGATGGCGGCTGCCTATTTCATGGCACACGCCTCCCAAGGTTCGGCGCTGTTCCCGCTTGCCAACGGCGGCGAATCGGCAGTATTGTTCTGCTTCGTGTTCCTCTATCTGGCAGCAGCCGGCGGCGGCTCATTGGCATTGGACAACCTGTTCGGCAAAAACAAATCCTGATAGGCCCAAAGGTCGTCTGAAAACAAGCAAAGCGGGTTTTACGAATAGATTTCTAAACCCGCCAACCGATTAAACTTAAATCAAAGGAAAAACAAAATGACTTATCAAACCTTGCAACAAGCGGCCGAAACCCGCCGTTCCATTTACGCGCTGAATAAAAACCTGCCTGTCAGCAACGAAGAAATCAGCGAAATCGTCAAACATGCCGTTTTGCACACACCTTCTTCCTTCAACTCGCAATCCACCCGCGTCGTCGTCCTCTTCGGCGAAGAACACGGCAAAGTGTGGCAATTCGTTGAAGACGCATTGCGCGCCATCGTGCCTGCCGAACAATTCGAGCCGACCGCGCAAAAATTAAACCTGTTCAAAGCAGGTGCGGCGACCATTTTGTTCTTCGAAGACCAAAACGTCGTCAAAGGCCTGCAAGAGCAGTTCTCTTCTTATGCCGCCAACTTCCCCGTTTGGGCGGACCATGCGAACGCAATGACGCAATACGCCGTCTGGACAACGCTTGCCGCCGCCGGCGTGGGCGCGAACCTGCAACACTACAACCCGCTGCCCGACGCCGCCATCGCCAAAGAATGGAACCTGCCCGAAAGCTGGCTTCTGCGCGCGCAAATGGTTATCGGCGGCATCGAAGCGCCTGCTGGCGAAAAAGCCTTCGAGCCTGTGGAAAACCGTTTGAAAGTGTTCGGCGCATAATTGCCCGTCAAACAAAAAAGGTCGTCTGAAAACCAACTTCGGTTTCAGACGACCTTTTGTTCAAATGGGCAAGGCTTAGGATAAACCAATCCGCAGCGTGGGCTTTGCCTGCGATCTTCCGCCCGAACATCCCTATCCAATCCTCCCTGTTCATCCGTGGGTAAAACCCACGCTACGGGTGACCGGCGGTTTGGCGGATAGGGCAAAGCACAAAAGGTCGTCTGAAAAATTGGGATTCCGGTTTTCAGACGACCTTTCGCCCACTCTCTGCAATCCTTCTATAGTGGATTAACTTTAAATCAGGACAAGGCGAGGCAACACCGTACTGGTTTAAAGTTAATCCACTATATAATAGGGTCTCCACCCAACCCCATATTTCGGGGAAACCCGCCCAGCGAAAGGACATCCCATGACCGCCCTGCAAACCATAGCCGAACACCTCACCCGACACCGCCAAACCGTCACCTGCGCCGAATCCTGCACCGGCGGTCTGTTGGCGGGCGCGTTCACCAGCATTGCGGGCAGCTCGCAATGGTTTCATCAAAGTTTCGTCACTTACAGCAACCAAGCCAAAGAAGAGCGCCTCGGTGTCATGCCCGACACGCTGCTGCAACACGGCGCGGTCAGCCGCGAGACTGTTTACGAAATGGCGCGCGGCGCGAAAGCCGTCGCCCAAGCCGACTACGCCCTCAGTATTTCCGGCATCGCAGGCCCGGGCGGCGGCAGCGCGGCAAAACCTGTCGGCACGGTTTGGTTCGGTTTGTCCACGCCGACCGAATCATTGGAACAGATGCAAGTCTTCAGCGGCGATCGCGAAGCAGTCAGAACACAGGCCGTCGAGTTTGCCCTGAATTTTTTGGCAAAACATTTGGCCTGAGTTTTTTGTCGGCTGCGAATCCGTTGGCTTTTGAAAATCCGACGTATGCGGTTCCCACATACCACATAAAAAAGCAGGGATGCCATCACGCACCCCTGTTTTTTATTTTCAGACGACCTTAAAACCTTGTACCCAAGCTGATGTGCCAACGGAGTTTTTTGTCTTGGTGTCCGTAGGCGACGTCGAAGGAGAACGGGGCGACGGGGCTGAACCAGCGCACGCCTAGGCCGGTACCGTGTTTCATGCTCATGCGTTTGAAGTTGCCTGCGGCGTCGCCGATATCGTGGAAGACGGCGCCGGATACGCTTTTGGTAATCGGGAATTGGTATTCGAGGCTGCCGACCAGTAATGCCCTATCGGGAAGGACGGAATTTTTCGGACCTGCCAGGCCGATGCTGTCGAGTTCGTAACCGCGTACGGAAGAGGCGCCGCCGGTGCGGAACATGAGGCTGGAAGGTACGTCTTCGCCTTCGCGGGCGTAAACGTAACCTGCTTGCCCGCGGACGATGAAGGTGCCGAGTTTTTTGTTTTCGGGTGTGTAGAAATAGCCTGCGCGGGCGGTGGCGCGCGCCATGGTGGTGGAGGACAGGAAGTTGCCCAGCGTTGCGCCGATTTTGCCGTCGAGGTAGTAGCCGTTTTCGGGACGCAGCTCGGTTTCGATGTTTTGGCGTTTCCACGAGGCGGTCAGCATGGTGGCGTGGCTGCGGCCGAGGTCGTAATTGGTATCGGGTACTTTGCGGTCTTCGGTGATGAATTCGATACCGAGGCGCGATTCGATGCCGTTGCGGTCGCGCACGCGCCAAATACCGCTGGTCAGGGCGCGTTTTTCAAGGTTTTGGGTGGTCGAGCGGTTGTAGGACGTGTTGGTCGTCCAATATTTGCCTTCGCTGTTGCGCGGCTGGCTGATACCGGCGGCGAGGGTGGTTTCGTATTTGTCCATGTCCCAAACGACGGAGCCGATGTAGCCTTTGTTGAAGAGGTTGTAGTAGTCGTAACCGATGCGTCCGCCGAGGCCGTATTCGGAATCGTAGCGGATACCGGTTTCCAGTTTGTGGCGTTTGACTTCGGTAACGTTGACTTTGACGGGCACGCGGTCGCCTTGGAGGCGGTCGAAGTCGGCTTGAACGGATGCGCCGGAGTAATGTCCGTTTTGTTCGAGCGCTTGTTGGAAGTCGAGCAAGAGGTCGAGATCGTAGGGTGCGCCGGGTTTGAAACGTGCCAGACCGGCAACGACGTTTTCGGGATAGCGTCGGGTACCGGTGATTTCAAAGTCGCCGAAATAAATGGGGCGGTTGCTTTCGACGGTAACGTTCAGATCGGCGGTGTTGTTGTTGGGATTGACGGTGGCTTGGGTGTTGCTGAGTTTGGCAAGCGGGTATTTCTTGCGGGTTACTGCGCTGAGGACGGAGGTTTTGCTGCCGCTCCAGCCGTCTTGGTCAAAGTATTCGCCAACGGGCTGCTGCCAGTTTGCCATGGCTTTTTGGTAATACTCGGCAAGGTTGTCGTCTGAAAGGATGTCGCCGAGGATGGCGACGCTGACGTTGTCGATTTTGGTACGCGGGCCGGGATTGACGGCGACGGTGTAGCTCGAACCGTTGTCTTGGACATTGACGCTGCCGTTGAAATAGCCTTTGGTTTTGAGCATGGTTTTGACGTTGTCGGGCGTTTCTTCGGCGAGGAAGCCGACCTGCTCTTTGTCCAACTCTTCGTCCTGCTGCTGGGTAATCAGCGGCAGGTATTCTTCGAGCATGGATTTGACTTCGCTGTTTTTGGTTTCGATTTTGACGGGAAACTTGGGCGTCAGTTTGCCTGCTTTGGCAGCCTGCTCGGATTGCCCGCCCTGCTTGAAGCCGGGAATCGGTTCGTAGTCTTCGGCACGCGGCAGGTCTGCTGCGGCTGCGTGTCCGTAGGCAAGGGCGAGTGAGGCAATCAGGATGGGCGAAGTCAGTCTGGTCATGGCAAAAAAATGTTTCAACGGCAGAAGGGTTCTAAATTCTACCATTATTTTCAATCGGGTTTAAAACCTGCCCGAGACGGAGGGGTCGTCTGAAAAGGCGGATGCGCCTGCCTCTGTGCGACAGAAGCAAAACACATTAACTCCCTCCAATCCGAAAAATACAGCACAAACTGCCCAATTCTCTAAAAAATCAAGCATTTTTCGCCACAACAATCGATTTGATATGTAAACCTGCACAATAATTGATATTTTCTTTTAAAATGCAACGTTTCTTAACACATAAAGTAAGAGGACGTATCATGGCAAGTGGTAATCCACTGCTGAACGCAGTCAACCGTATCGGACTTGTCCCGCAAATCATCATCGGTTTGATGTTGGGCGTATTGGTCGGTACCATCTCCCCGAAAGCAGGTTTAGGCGCAGGGCTGCTCGGCGAATTGTTCGTCGGCGCATTGAAAGCCGTTGCCCCCGTATTGGTGTTTGTCTTAGTGACCGCCGCACTGGTGCAATACCGCAAAGGCGGCGAAGCCAAAATCAAACCCATCATTATTCTGTATCTCGTCGGCACATTTGCCGCCGCCGCCGTCGCCGTTGCCGCCAGTATGGCATTCCCGACCGCGCTGGTGTTTAAAGACGTAGCTACCTCCACCCTCGCCCCGCCCTCCGGCATCATCCAAGTCCTCAAAGAGCTTTTGATGAAGCTCGTGTCCAACCCGATTAACGCCATCGCGGAAGCCAACTACATCGGCATTCTCGCATGGGCGTTGGTTTTAGGCTCCGCATTGCGCCACCACGGCTCCGACACCACCCGCCAAGTCGTCTCCGACCTCTCCGAAGCCGTTACCACCGTCGTGCAATGGGTTATCCGTTTCGCCCCCTTGGGTATTTTCGGATTGGTCTCCCAAACCGTCGCCGAAACCGGCTTTGCCGCCTTCCTCAGCTACGGACGCCTGCTGGCCGTCCTGCTCGGCAGCATGGCATTTATAGCCCTCGTTGTGAACCCGCTCATCGTCTGGTCGCAAACCCGCAAAAACCCCTACGGACTGGTCTTCACCTGCTTGCGCGAAAGCGGACTCTACGCCTTCTTCACCCGCTCCTCCGCCGCCAACATTCCCGTCAACATGGCATTGGCGAAAAAACTCGGCTTACATGAAGACACCTACTCCGTCTCCATCCCGCTGGGCGCAACCATCAACATGGCAGGCGCGGCGATCACCATCACCGTCTTAGCCATGGCGGCCGCCTACACCAAAGGCATCGTCGTCGATTACCCCACCGCCCTGCTCCTGAGCCTTGTCGCCACCGTCGGCGCATGCGGCGCATCCGGCGTTGCCGGCGGCTCGCTGCTGCTGATCCCCGTCGCCTGCAGCCTCTTGGGCATCGACAACGACTTCGCCATGCGCGTCGTCGGCGTCGGCATGATTATCGGCGTAATCCAAGACTCCGCCGAAACCGCCCTCAACTCCTCCACCGACGTACTCTTTACCGCCGCCGCCGACTTAGGCAGCCGCCGCAAGGACTGAAGACTCAGTGTTTCGCCAAACGTCAAAAAGGTCGTCTGAAACTTCAGACGACCTTTTGTTTTTCAGAATTAAACCTTCTGAATTATTTGCACCCAATGTGGGGAAAACCTATCAGCTTCGTATCAAACGACTTTTGATACACTTATCGATTTTATTGTCTTTCTCAAATTTAGAGATTTGGTGGTTTTGATAGTAATTGCGACAATCTTGATTTACTTTTTGCTGATTTGTCATTTGAGATCGATATCCCGTTTGTTGCCGGTATGCGGGTTCTACATGAGCGTATTGGGGCGAAGAATCCAAAGCACAAGCAGATAAAACAAAGCAAACAATAATTGAAAACACAACCCTTTTCATAAACACTCCCTAATTAAAAAACTACTTGTAGCTCGGAGAAATACTTTTTTTCACTTCATAGATAGTCTGAGCTAAATTATCATCTGATTCAGCTATCTTATCCAACATTTCTCCTTGATTATTAACAATCATACATCTAATTTTGTGCTGAAAAACCAAAGAATGGTTTCGTAAATCGATACGTCTGTCCATAGCAATACTATCTTCGCATTTTTCATATTGAGTATTAAATTCATCCAATTCCTGTTGAAATTGTGAGAAGCTTGCTCCTTCTAAAATACGAGCCTGGCATTCTTGTGCTGACTCCCCTTCTTGACAGCTTATATCAATCTGATTTTTTTTGATAAATTGTTCACCCAAACTTTGAGCCAGTTCTTCATCATCTGTTTTGAGCAAGTTAGATTTATCTAATTTAGCTTTCACCATTTTGACTATGACTGGCTTTAATTCCGTCTTAACGATATCAGTCGCACTTGAAACTACAACTTGTTTCCAAATAAATACGCACAAGGTAGTTAGTAATGTACCGATGATAGCAAAGTTTTTTTTCATATCGATTACAATTAAAATAAGAAATCAGAATTTTATTCGGCATAACCACCATCTCGTACATGACCTTTTTGCAGGTAGGCATTAGACACATAACCCGTCAATCCGCCGACTTGAACTTTAACCCAGCAGCCACCGTTGGCATTGGTACAGGCGTTGGTTTCAGCCACCACTTGAAGTTGCTGACCGTCTTTCAATTGGGTAACAGAAACTGCTGAAATAGACGGTCCTCCTCTGAGATTTAACGAACCACTACCAGATTCCGAAATCACAAAAGCAGGGTAACGAACGAGTTTTTCGGTAACTTTGGACGCTTGTTGTGAAGCAGCCGGTTTTGCCGTAGCTTTTGGGGATTCTTCTTGTCTAATTCTGGGTTCTTCTTGTTTTATTCTGGCCTCTTCTTTTTGCTTAGGTTCCTCTTCTAAAGCTTGTTTCTTTTTAGCTTCTTCGCGTTTACGTTCCTCAGCAGCCTGTTTTTTCTTTGCTTCTTCCTGTTTTTTCTCTTCTTCCAGCATTTGCTTCATCTGTAAGTCTTCTTGGGCATCTTGGTAGGCTTTTTGATAGAGTTCGTCTTCTCTTTGCTGTTGCTCAATTTGTTTCCGGTGTTCTTGTTCTTGATTTTCGCGTTCAGCTTGTTGCTTTTGTTGCTGCGCCAATTGTTCTTTCAATGCAGCTAACTCTTTTTGGGTTTCACTTTCTCCACCATTACAGGCAGCAAGCAGAGACAGAGATAAAAAACCTACGGAAATAACTGATAAAGCTTTTTTCATGTTTACTCTCTAATAGTTGAACGAAGAGAAAAAGTCTTCAAAATTGGAGATAGCCTACATATCATTCAAGATGATGATGGCGTTGATATTATATTGCCGACTTTATGCAACTTTTACAAAAATCTGTTTTTGATAATATATTTTCCTTATACGCCATGTCAATACTGATTATCATATTCCTAGGCTATGCATTAATGTTATTCCCAATTTAAATAATATCCGATGACGAAAAGCCATAAAAATATTTGTCGACAACAAAATTCGTACTTGGACGGATGGAAACAATCGGTTACTAAAAAAATATAGCTGAACGGCTGTATGAATTTCGTAAAATCTTAAGAACAAGCGGAACCTGCCCGTACAGCCGCGTTCCAATTACTTTCATCATTTTAGGATTCGGATGTTCAAAAAAGCCCTTGTTTTTATATTGATTTTGTTCTTTACCGCCGCGCTTTTGCCGCTGTGGATCATGTGGCGCGATTTTTGGGTGTCACGGTTGGATGCGGATACGGTGCGTCCGGCGGATGCTGCGGTCGTGCTTTCGACCCGTTCTTATGAAGGGGGTCGTCTGAATCCTTGTTTGGTGGCGCGCGTTGCAGCGGCTGTCGAGCTGTATCGTGCCGGCAAGGTGAAGAAGCTGGTGATGTCGGGCGGACTCAGCCGTGATTTTCAGTCTGCTTCGGGCAATATGCAGGCAATTGCGGAGAAGATGGGGGTGCCGAAGGCGGACATTATCCAAGAGCGGCGGGCGGAAAATACGTTTGAGAACATTGTGTTCAGCCGCGATTTTATTGAAAACAGCCCGCGCGTCGTCATTGTCAGCGCCGGTTTTCACTTGGCGCGGGCGCGGATGATGGCGGACAGGCAGTGGCAGGGACACGATATTCAGGTGTATGCCGCGCCGTTTTGTTCCGAGCCTTACGGCGGCTATGGTTACACGGTATTGCGCGAGTCGGCGGCGTTTGTCAAAAACGCTTTGAAGGGAAGGTTGTAGTTTCAGACGACCCGAAGTTGCCGGGTCAAATCATGTATAATTGCAAACAATTTGACTGTTTGATTTAACCGTTTGACCGACCTACCGACAGGACTCCGACATGATCAACCCTATCGCTGCACTTTCCCCCCTAGACGGCCGCTACGCCCAATCCGTTGAAGCATTGCGTCCGATTTTCTCCGAATACGGCCTGATGAGGGCGCGCGTCAAAGTCGAATTGAGCTGGCTCAAAGCCCTCGCCGCCGAACCGAAAATCACCGAAATTCCGGCCTTCAGCGATTTCACGCTTGCCGAAATCGACAAAGTCATCGAAAACTTTTCATTGGAAGACGCAGCCGCCGTCAAAGCCATCGAAGCGACCACTAATCATGATGTCAAAGCCATCGAATACTGGCTCAAAGAGCGCTTCGCCGGCGTACCCGAAGTCGCCGCCGCCAGCGAGTTCATCCACTTCGCCTGTACCAGCGAAGACATCAACAACCTGTCCCACGCCCTGATGCTGCAAGAAGCGCGCGAAACCGTCATCCTGCCCAAACTTGCCGAAATCATCGAAAAACTTACCGGCATGGCGCACGACCTTGCCGCCGTCCCCATGATGAGCCGCACCCACGGCCAGCCCGCCACGCCGACCACCTTGGGCAAAGAAACCGCCAACATCGTGTACCGCCTGCAACGCCAGTTCAAAAACCTTCAAGCGCAAGAATTCCTCGGCAAAATCAACGGCGCGGTCGGCAACTACAACGCCCACATGGTCGCCTATCCCGACGTCGATTGGGAAACCCACTGTCGCAACTTTGTCGAAATCAGCCTCGGCCTGACCTTCAACCCCTACACCATCCAAATCGAACCGCACGACTACATGGCTGAATTCTTCCAAACCCTCAGCCGCATCAACACCATCCTGATCGACTTCAACCGCGACGTTTGGGGTTATATTTCATTGGGTTACTTCAAACAAAAAGTCAAAGCGGGCGAAGTCGGCTCTTCCACCATGCCGCACAAAGTCAACCCCATCGACTTTGAAAACTCCGAAGGCAACCTCGGCATGGCAAACGCCGTATTGGGCTTCTTAGCCGAAAAACTGCCCGTCTCCCGCTGGCAGCGCGACCTGACCGACAGCACCGTCCTGCGCAACATGGGCGTAGGCGTAGGCTATGCCGTATTAGGTTTTGCCGCCCACCTGCGCGGCCTGAACAAGCTCGAACCCAACCCCGCCGCGCTGGCTGCCGATTTGGATGCCACTTGGGAACTGCTCGCCGAACCGATTCAAACCGTTATGCGCCGCCACGGCGTCGCCAATCCTTACGAAAAACTGAAAGACCTGACGCGCGGCAAAGGCGGCATCACGCCCGAAGTGCTGAAAGTCTTCATCGAATCGCTGGAAATCCCCGCCGAAGCCAAAGCCCAACTGCTCGCCCTGACCCCTGCGCTCTACATCGGCAAAGCGGAAGAATTGGCGAAACGGATTTGATGCAGCCTTGATGATTTGAGATTGAATCGGAACAAAAGGTCGTCTGAAAACCAAAACTGATGGTTTTCAAACGACCTTTCGTCATATTAAGAGTAGCGTGGGCTTTGCCCACGACTTTCGACCCGAACATCAGAATCCAATCATTTCTATTCATTCGTGGGCAAAGCCCACGCTACGGGTTCGGTTTATCCAAAGTGCGCGTCGATTTAAAAAAGGTCGTCTGAAAACTTTGGTTTCCCAGTTTTCAGACGACCTTTTACCGTTCAAATCGGGCTTTATTCAACCGTAACCGATTTCGCCAGGTTGCGCGGTTTGTCCACGTCCGTGCCGCGTGCGAGGGCGGCGTGGTAGGACAAGAGCTGCACGGGGATGGTGTGCACGATCGGCGAGAGTACGCCGACGTGGCGCGGGGCGCGGATGACGTGCACGCCGTCGGTGGCGTTGAAATTGCTGTCCAAATCGGCAAAGACGAAGAGTTCGCCGCCGCGTGCGCCGACTTCCTGCATATTGGCTTTGACTTTGTCCAACAAGCCGTCGTTTGGCGCGATGACGACGACGGGCATGTTTTCATCCACCAATGCCAACGGGCCGTGTTTCAATTCGCCTGCGGGATAGGCTTCGGCGTGGATGTAGGTGATTTCTTTCAGCTTCAACGCGCCTTCGAGGGCAATCGGGAAGTGGATGCCGCGGCCTAAAAACAGTGCGCTGTTTTTCTTGGCAAATTTTTGCGCCCACGCGGCGATTTGCGGCTCAAGGTTGAGAACGTGTTGGATGCTGCCGGGCAGTTGGCGCAGTTCTTCGACGTATTCGCGCGCTTTTTCGGCAGAAACCAAACCGCGCTGTTTGCCCAGCGTCACTGCCAAGCCAAACAATACAACCAGTTGCGTGGTGAACGCTTTGGTGGAAGCGACGCCGATTTCTGCACCGGCGCGGGTGTACAGCACCAATTCGCTTTCGCGCGGCAGGGCGGATTCCATGACGTTGCAGATGGACAGGCTGTGTTTGTGCCCTAAGGATTTCGCGTATTTCAGGGCTTCCATCGTGTCCAAGGTTTCGCCGGATTGGGAGATGGTGATGATCAGTTGTTTCGGATCGGCAATCACGTCGCGGTAGCGGTATTCGCTGGCGATTTCGACGTCGGTCGGGATTTTGGCGATGGATTCGAGCCAGTATTTGGCGGTCAGCGCGGCATAGTAGGACGTGCCGCAGGCAAGGATTTTGATGCTGTGGATGTCGTCGAACACTTCGCGTGCGTTTGCGCCGAAGTTTTCGGGTTCGAAGCCGCCGTCAAGGAAGACTTCGGCGGTATCGGCGATGGCGCGCGGCTGCTCGTGGATTTCCTTTTGCATGAAGTGGCTGTATGGGCCCAACTCCAGCGAAGCGAGCGACAGTTCGGATACTTTGACTTTGCGTTGGGTTTCGGCACCGGTTTTGTCAATCAGTTTTTCAATACCGTTCGCGCTCAATACGGCGATGTCGCCGTCTTCCAAGTAGGCGATGCGGCGGGTGAAGGCGATGACGGCGGATACGTCGGAGGCAATGAAGGTTTCTTGGTCGCCCAATGCCACCAAGAGTGGGCAGCCCATGCGTGCGACCACCATTTCTTCGGGTTTGTCCTGCGCCATCACGGCGATGGCATATGCGCCGTGGAAACGGGCGGTGGCAGCGCGGACGGCTTCAAACAGTTTGCCGCCGTTTTGGGTGTATTCGTGATTGACGCTGTGGGCAATGACTTCGGTGTCGGTTTGCGATTCGAAGGTGTAACCCAAGGCTTTGAGGCGTTCGCGTTCGGCTTCGAAGTTTTCGATAATGCCGTTGTGGACGACGGCAATCATACCGCCGGAGATGTGGGGGTGGGCGTTGGGTTCGGTTACGCCGCCGTGAGTCGCCCAGCGGGTATGGCCGATACCGATGTGTCCGAACACACCTTTTTCGCGCGCCGCGTCCTCCATCAGCTGCACGCGGCCGACGCGGCGCACGCGTTTGATTTTGCCGTCCATGTTCACGGCGATACCCGACGAGTCATAGCCCCGATATTCAAGGCGTTTGAGACCATCGGTCAGAAAATCGACTACATTGTGATTGGCGCGGATGGCGCCGACGATACCGCACATATAAGTTCCTTAGTATCTAAAGTTGAAAAAAGACAAGACGCCGGCTTCCGTACGCCTTGCCCGCACATTATATCAGAGCGAAATATATCATACTGAATTTTAAAGAAATTAACAGTAAATCCAACTGATTGATTGCTTTAAAAATAGTTTCAAATATCAGGCTTCCCGCCGTTTGAGTGCCATATGGCGGATTAGTTTTATCGAACAGGTTGATATGCTGTCTGTATAAATATAACATGAATCGGCTGGCTATTTCAGACGACCTTATACATTTCTTAACCATCCAGCGTAAAAAGACGTACAAAAACCAAGCTGTCGCAATCGAATCATTTATAATTTCATGAAAATAAAAACAAGGATTTCACACCATGGCAAAAAAATTCCCCATCTTCCCCAAAGCGCCGGAGCGCATCTGCTGGGGTTGCGACAAATATTGTAAAGAAGACGATTTGCAATGCGGCAACGGCTGCGAGCGCATCCAGCACCCCATCGAATTGGACGGGCGCGAGTGGTATAAAAAAGGCGACTGGAGCAATTTGTTGAGCGAAGAGCAGCAAATCGAACTGGGCTTGAAAGAAGCGCCCAAACCTGCCAAGCCGCATATCAAACTGCCGTTGCGGAACAAAACGGCTTAATCCCGCCAAGCTTAAGGGGTCGTCTGAAAACCGAAGGGGCGCAGTCATGCGCCCTTATTTTTATAGTGGTTTAAAGTTAATCCACTATATTTCAACGATACACCAAGAAATTGACCCCACCCGCGCCAAACTGCCGCTGCCCATCTCTCTAGCAAACATACTTAACTTTAAATATGGTATCTCATCAAATTCCGTCATTCCCGCCCCTGCCTAAGCGAGGACAGGCTACGGTGGGAATCCATCGTAAAACTTGGGAGACCTTGATTTGAAAGACAGTTGCTGAATTTCAAAAATGGATTCCCGCCTGTGCGGGAATGACGGCAACAGAAACGGCAACGGTTCAAATCCCCTGTCCCAATGTGGCTTCCCTTACCAAAGGTCGTCTGAAAACGCCAAAATATGCTTTTCAGACGACCCCTCCCATCTCTCCCGAACCCGTCCGCGAAAAATGCTAAAATAACCAATTCATAAGCAAATCCACCTTTTCAGACGACCTCGATGCTCACCGATTTAGAAAAAAACGCCATCCGCGACCATTACCAAAATATCGGCAAAAACCTGCCCGGTTTCCGTCCGCGCGCTTCGCAGCGGGAAATGATTGCGGCGGTTGCCAACGCTTTTTCGCGGACGTTGACGCGCGAAGAAGGCGGCGAGCCGCCCAAGCGCGAGGGCGAGAGCATTGCCGTGATCGAAGGGCCGACCGGCGTGGGCAAATCGCTTGCCTACTTACTGGCGGGTGGCATTATGGCGCAGACGCGCGGCAAGCGGCTGATTGTGAGCAGCGCGACGGTTGCTTTGCAGGAGCAGTTGGTGGACCGCGATCTGCCGTTTCTGGTGGAAAAAAGCGGTTTGGAACTGACCTTCGCGCTTGCCAAAGGGCGCGGTCGCTATCTCTGCCCCTACAAACTCTACCAACTCACACAAAGCAACGCCCAGCAAAACCTGCTCGGCTTCGAAGCTCCCGCCGTCTTGTGGGACAGCAAACCCAAGCCCGAAGAATTGAAGCTACTGCGCGACATCGCCGACGAATTTTCCGCCCGACGGTTCAACGGCGACCGCGACACTTGGCCGGAAAAAATCGACGACACCATCTGGATGAAGGTGAACAACGACAACTATGGCTGCCTCAAAACCGCCTGCCCCAACCGCCCAGAATGCCCGTTTTACCTTGCCCGCGACACGCTGGAAACCGTCGATGTCGTCGTAACCAACCACGATTTGCTGATGGTCGACATCAGCATGGGAGGCGGCGTGATTTTGCCCGACCCTGAAAACAGCTTCTACTGCATCGACGAAGCGCACCACCTGCCCAAAAAAGCACTCAGCCAGTTTGCCGCCGAGCATTCATGGAACCAAGCAGTGTGGGCGTTGGAAAAATTGCCGCAGGTTACCGGCAAAATCGCCGCACTCACCGACAAAGGCGAGTTGGCGAACCTTGCCGACGAAGCCGCCGCGGCGCTGCTCGAAAGCCTGCACGAATGGCAGTTCCACCTCGCCGAAGAGCCGTCTTTGGGCTTGGGGTCGTCTGAAAACGACAGACGGACCAATAGCGAACCGACTTGGCTGTGGGAAGACGGCAAAATCCCCGAAGGCCTCGAAACCACCGTTTCCAACACCGCCATCGCCGCCCGCAGCCTCTACAAACACATCAACAGCCTCAGCGACGCATTGTCCGCCGCCCGCCGCGACAAAGACCAAAACAGCGCGCAAATCGACCGCCTGAGTACCGAATTCGGCGTATTCCGCGCCCGTATCGAACAAATCACCGCCACATGGGACTTGCTCTCCACCGTCCCCCTCGAGGGCGAAGAACCGCTGGCAAAATGGATAACCCGCCGCGCTGACGACAAAAACGACTACATTTTCAACGCCAGCCCCATCAGCAGCGCATCCCACCTTGCCAACAGCCTGTGGCGGCGCGCGGCAGGCGCAGTGTTGACCTCCGCCACCCTGCAATCCTTGGGCAGCTTCAACCTGATCCTGCGCCAAACCGGACTGCAATGGCTGCCCGAAACCACCACCCTCGCCCTAGAAAGCCCGTTTGATTTCGACGCACAAGGCGAACTCTACATCCCGCCCGTACACGCCAGTCCCAAAGACCCCGCCGCGCACACCGCCGCCATTGTCGAATGGCTGCCCAAGCTCATTTCGCCCACCGAAGCCATCGGCACGCTCGTCCTGTTTTCCTCGCGCAAACAAATGCAGGATGTCGCCCTGCGCCTGCCCGAAGACTACCTGCCGCTCTTGCTCGTACAAGGCGAATTGCCCAAAGCCGTCCTCCTGCAAAAACACCACCAAGCCATAGAAGAAGGCAAAGCCAGCATCATCTTCGGACTCGACAGCTTCGCCGAAGGACTCGACCTGCCCGGCACCGCCTGCGTGCAAGTCATCATCGCCAAACTCCCCTTCGCCATGCCCGACAACCCTATCGAAAAAACCCAAAACCGCTGGATAGAACAGCGCGGTGGCAACCCCTTCATCGAAATCACCGTCCCCGAAGCCGGCATCAAACTCATCCAAGCCGTCGGCCGCCTCATCCGCACCGAACAAGACTACGGCCGCGTGACCATCCTCGACAACCGCGTCAAAACGCAGCGGTACGGCCAACAATTACTAGCCAGCCTGCCGCCGTTTAAAAGGATAGGTTGAAATCCATAAATAAAAAGGTCGTCTGAAACCAGATTTCCAATTTCAGACGACCTCAAGACAAACACAATCAACACATACCAAGAAAAAACTCACTTTCATCGCCATACTTATCCCCCTGCTGGTTTCCTGCGGTTCGGTTTCACTTTCCCAATCCGACCGCGATTACACCCAGATCCATCCCGCACCCAAAGCCTTTGACTCGAAGCGTACCGAATACACTTGCACCACTTGGACGCCACCATCCCCACCCGATGCCGAATCCCATCTTTGGTATCGTGCCGCCACTCTGATTCATGCTGAAGGTTGGCGCAAGAATACGCGGCAGGCTCAGGATATGATTACCCTATATGAAGCGGCAGCGTCGAAGGGGCATTATCAGGCAATCAACAACCTTTATTTACTTTATACCAACGGACAAGGGGCAAGCGGTACTTTGTATGCTCCTCAGCCCAGTCGCGCCCGCAAATGGCTGCACTACGGTCTGGACAAAAACTGGGCGATGGCAAACTACTGGCTGTTTGATGCGCTGTATGAAGGCAATGCGGGCTATCGCTATAACCCTAAACTCGCTCTTGCCTACCTGCAAAAGGCAGTGGATTTGGGCGTGCCACTGGCACAATATGAATTGGCACGGATTTACGATAAACGATTTAAAGATTACAACACGCGCGAACTGCTGCTTGATTGCGCAGCTAGGCAAGGGTTCTCTGCCGCCATGGATGAATTGTCTAGGATCAAGCGGATTCGTTATGGTAATTTAAAAGAATCCTTGCAATTAATGCACAATGCATTGCGCTATGGTGGTGAAGGAGGAGGAGAAGCCGCCTTAAAGCTAACAATGGTTTATGCTAAAAATAAGGCTCTTATGGATAAATTTATTGCTATCCCTGCCGATCCTGTCCGCGAAGCAGCCTATGCCGAGTTAGAAAAAGCCCTTAAAGGCACAGGCACCAAAAGCGGCAACCCCTTCTACACCTTTCCGCGCCTAGACGAAGTCCTGCCCCTGCCGCCTGCCAAAACCCACTGGAAAGGCATCTATTCCGCAATGAGCAAGGAAGACGCGGCGTTCTACCAAAATCCACCCGACACCGCTGCCCTTGCCGCTGATATCCTCAAACGCGGCATCGTCAAAAAAGAAGAGGTTTACTGGTCGCCACGCCCTCCCGAACCTCCCGAAGATCACGGGCTGTAATTGGAATCAAGACACAACATTTAAAAAAGGTCGTCTGAAACCTGATTTCCAGTTTCAGACGACCTCAACACAAACATCATCAACACATGCCATGAACAAACTCACTTTCATCGCCCTGCTTGTCCCCCTGCTGGCTTCCTGCGGTTCGGTTTCACTTTCCCAATCCGACCGCGATTACACCCAGATCCATCCCGCACCCAAAGCCTTTGACTCGAAGCGTACCGAATACACCTGCGCCACATGGACGCCGCCGTCCCCACCCGATGCCGAATCTCACCTTTGGTATCGCGCCGCTACCCTGCTGGATGCCAAAGATTGGCGTATGAACAAACAGGAATTTCAGGACATGATTGTCTTGTACGAAGCCGCGGCATCAAAAGGGCATTATCAGGCAATCAACAACCTTTACCTGCTCTACACCCATGTGCAAGGTTCGACCGGCATCATGTACAACCCCTTGCACAACCGCGCCCGCAAATGGCTGCACTACGGTCTGGACAAAAACTGGGCGATGGCAAACTACTGGCTGTTTGACGCTTTGTATGAAGGCAATGCAGGTTATCGCCGCAATCCGCAACTTGGTCTTGCCTATTTGCAAAAGGCGGTGGATTTGGGGGTGCCACTGGCGCAGTATGAGTTGTCTTTAATTTACGATAAACAGTTTAAAGATTACAACACGCGCGAACGGCTGCTTAATTGTGCCGCTCGGCAGGGCTTTTCTGCCGCCATGAGGGAATTGACCATGGTTAAGGAAATCCGCTATGGTAATCTAAAAGAATCACTGTTACTGATGCACAATGCGGTCCGCCAAGGTGGTGAAGGAGGAGGAAGGGCAGCCTTAAATCTAAAAATGGTTTTTGCTAAAAATAAAGAACTTATGAAGAATTTCTCCGACATCCATGCAGATCCCATTCGAGAAGCGGCTTATAAAGAATTGAAAGTTGCTTTGAAAGGCACAGGCACCAAAAGCGGCAACCCCTTCTACACCTTTCCGCGCCTAGACGAAGTCCTCCCCCTGCCACCTGCTAAAACCCACTGGAAAGGCATCTACTCCGCAATGAGTAAAGAAGATGCAGCATTCTACCAAAATCCGCCCGACACCGCCGCTCTTGCTGTCGATATCCTCAAACGCGGTATCGTCAAAAAAGAAGACGTCTATTGGCCGCCGCGCAAAGATTAAGATAAACAGGACCCTCACCGTTCCCCCTACAAACTCAGGACAAACACGACATGACCTTAGACCAATGGCTGCGCCATTCGCAGTTGCCGAGACTCGAAGCCCGTATGTTGCTACAACATGCAGGCGGTTATAGCCGTGTGCAGTTGGTCACGCAAGGTGCCGATCCGCTGCCGGAAGCAGTAGCCGCGCAACTGGATATCCTGCAGGCACGTCGTCTGAAAGGCGAGCCGATGGCGTATATTTTGGGCGGACGGGAGTTTTACGGACGATGGTTTGAAGTCGGTCCCGACGTGTTGATTCCCCGTCCCGAAACCGAGCATTTGGTGGAGGCGGTTATCGGGCATCTTCCTGAAAACGGACAGGTTTGGGATTTGGGAACGGGCAGCGGGGCGGTTGCCGTGACGGTGGCGTTGGAAAGAAAGGATGCGGCAGTGCGCGCTTCCGATATCAGCAGCGGAGCGTTGGTGATTGCCCGTAAAAACGCGGAAACTCTGGGCGCAAGGGTCGAGTTTGCATTGGGTTCGTGGTTTGAGACGGATAAGACGTCGTCTGAAGACAAACACCGCTTCGATGTCATTGTTTCCAATCCGCCTTATATCGAAGCCGGCGACGAGCATTTGAGCCAAGGGGATTTGAGATTCGAGCCGCAAACGGCATTGACAGATTTTGCCGACGGTTTGAGCTGTATTCGAGAGCTGGCGCAGCGCGCGCCGGAATTTTTAAAAGAGGGCGGATGGCTGCTGCTGGAACATGGTTACAACCAAGGTGCAGCAGTGCGACAGATTTTGACGGCAAACGGCTTTGCCGAAGTCAGTACGCAACAAGATTTGGCAGGGCTGGACAGATTGACTTTAGGCATGTTCCGCCACATCGAATAATGTTTTCCAGCGGTTGAACATGAAGCCGCCAATCTGCCGCCCGCCGTATCGTGTCCGTTTATAGCAGTTTAATCATGCAGCGTCGCAGCATGTAAAGTATTTTCCAATAAAGTAGCAATCGTCATCGGACCGACCCCGCCGGGTACCGGGGTAATCATGCCCGCCCGTTCTTTTGCCACATCAAATTCCACATCGCCGCACAGGCTGCCATCTTCCAAACGGTTAATCCCGACATCAATCACCACCGCGCCGGGTTTAATCCATTCCCCTTTGACAAAATTGGGAATCCCGACGCCTACCACCACAATATCGGCAGCCCCGACTTCCTTGTCCAAGTTTTCCGTCGCACTGTGGCAAATCGTTACCGTGGCGCGGGCAAGCAGCAGCTCCAATGCCTGCGGGCGTCCGACAATATTCGATGCCCCGACAACCACCGCCTTCTTGCCTTTCGGATCGATGCCGTAAGCCTCCAGCAGCGTCATCACACCCTTGGGCGTACAAGGGCGCATCAGCGGCATTTTTACCACCAAACGACCCACGTTATAAGGATGGAAACCGTCCACATCTTTGTCCGGATGGATACGCTCCAAAACAGCCTGACTGTCTAAGCCTTCAGGAAGCGGAAGCTGCACCAAAATACCGTCTACTTCCGCGTTCCCGTTCAATTCATCAATCAGCTTGAGCAAGTCTTCCTGAGAAGTCGACGCAGGCAGCTCATAAGACAAAGACCGGATGCCGCATTTTTGGCATGCCGATTTTTTGTTGCGGACATATACCGCACTGGCAGGATTGTCACCGACCAACACTACGGCCAAACAAGGCGCGCGCAATCCGGATTCAAGCCGTTTGGCTACCGCAGCGGATACCAGCTGCAAACGCTCCTGCGATATTTTTTTACCGTCAATCAATTGGGCTGTCATGAAATTTCCATTTGGTTATCAATAAATAGCAAACGCAATTATCGCATTTTTAAAATGATTTGGCAGTCGGATAACAGCAAAAACCGAAACTGTATTTTTGAACGGCATTACACCCGGTATGAAGTAGGCAAAAAATTAAATTTTAAATAAAAATAAACAGATAATTTAGAAAAAAGAAAAATGATCTCAAATTGGATTGACAGGATTTCAGCGTATCTGTATATTTCCATTCTTCAGTCGGGGCGTAGCGCAGCCCGGTTAGCGCATCTGCTTTGGGAGCAGAGGGTCGTGAGTTCGAATCCCACCGCCCCGACCACACAAAAAATTCAGCACGAATCGGCATGAGCGCCCGTAGCTCAACCGGATAGAGCACCGACCTTCTAAGTCGGGGGTTACAGGTTCGATTCCTGTCGGGCGTGCCAAAAGTTAATGGTGGCTGTAGCTCAGTTGGTAGAGCCCTGGATTGTGATTCCAGTTGTCGTGGGTTCGAGCCCCATCAGCCACCCCAAATAAAAAATCCTGCATAGCAATATGCAGGATTTTTTATTGTCTATTGCATTTCAAATAGAGGTTGGACTTGCGTGTCATCTGTGAGAATTGAAGTATTTGGCTTTTGAAGTGTCGTGGTATATAAGATAAACTTTTAGGTGACTTTGAGGTCGTCTGAAAACAAATCTTCTGAAAGTAACAAATTTTCTGTGAAACTGAAGACTCCCTAGAGAAAAGGAGAACCCATCATGCCCGTCCCTACCCACTTGCAGCCTTATATTCACGCTGACAGTCTGCATAGTTTCGACGGTATCGAGTACTGTTTTGCCATAGCCCATAATGGTTCAAACCGTTTCTACATCCGTTATTACGGTGAATTTTACGACGACCTGATCACCGATACAGACAACGCTTCGGTTAAAGTTGTCGCCGTTGAGCCTGAAAGCGGGCAGGAAATTATACTGTTTGATGGCGGTAGGCACGGCTACAACGCCATGTTGTGCGATGAACATTCTGAAGATTCTCTGAATAATCGCCCCCTGCAAGATTTGGATGACACGCTGTACCAAATTGAAGTTCATGCCTTCTTCAATATCGACTATGAAGCCGAACGCGAAGATTTTTGCGATGAAAACGGCAAAATAGAGCTGATAAATGGTGAAATTATAGATTTTGATCGCCTACGGCAGGATGGTATGGATGCGATTACCATTGAGCTTATTGATCCTCAAGGAAAGCGGCGTGAAATCGTGAGGGAAGAGTTGGCATAATTTGCCGGTTGAAGGAGCAAATCGAAATATCGCTGTATTTCACTAAAACCAACCGCCATTCGTGACAGGAGAAGTAATTGACCAATATAGCAGGCTGACTGATACAGTAAATTTGAAACTATTTACTGGGGATGCTTAAGAATCTTACAGATTTTAGTGAATCCAAAAAAGAGAGAACTTTAAAGAAGTTTTTAAACGCCGGCTTCGGGGCAATAGTTTTTGGAGCAATAACATAGGAAAAAAGAAAATGAAAAGATTGTTTATATTTGCTCTAGCTTGCTTCGCCACTAGCTGTACTTTAACCCACAAAGTCGAATCATTGCCTGATGCAGAATTTAATCAACCTTATTCAGTAAGCGTAAACTTTACCGGCGGGCTTAGATCATATCCTGACTCTTTTCGCGCAACCATTACGCCTGAAGATTCGGGTTTATCTGTTTCCTCTGTAACTGGGAAATGGGACAATGAAACGGTTATTTTCGGAACTCCAATAACCAAACAGGATATTACGGTTGAAATATCTTATTATGTAAGAGGCGCAGTAGGCTGGTTTGAAAGTAAGGATCAGAAGAAATTTTATCAGATAAAAATTAAAAAATGAGTTGAGGTAATCTGAAGGCAGCGTGATTTGGCCGTTTTTATTCAAACGCTGATGCAATACATTCACTCAATCGAAGCGAAACGCGACAAGGCGATCCAAAGGAACATTTGAACAAACGGTCTTCCGGTAAACACGGTTTTCCAAACAGAAAGACGTCGTCTGAAAAACAGTAAAGGGTTTTCAGACGACGTCTTTGTTTTTACGCGGTTCTTAGAAGCGGTAGTTAACGCTTAGACGAACATCGCGGCCGATGCCCGGCAAGGTTTCGCCGCGTTGGCTGTGCGGATAGTAGAACTTGTTGAACACGTTGTTGACTGCGAAGTTGACGTTGAGCGTGTCTTTGCCCAGCGGTTTCCAGTTGGCGAATATGTCGTTCACGCCGTAGCCTTTGCGTTTGACTTCACCCTTGTCGCGAACCAATACCGAACCGGAGGCTTTTTGGAGGTAACGACCACGCCAGCCGATTTCCAAATTCGGATTTTGGAAGCGGTAGGAGAGGGAGGTTGTCCAAGTGCGGCCGGTCTGTACGGCAAATTCGGGGTTTGCGCTTAACAGGTTTTCAGGATGGGTGTCGTAGATGCGCGGTTTGCTGTGGCTTACGCCGACTTTAGCCAGTAGGCCGCCTGTGCGGTAGGATGCGCCCAATTCATAGCCATGGTTTTTGATGTAGCCCGCATTGACGATTTCGCGTACGCCTGCAATCGGATTGCCTGCGGCATCATGGCGTTGCTGCGGACCTGCGACGGCATCTTTGATTTTTTGCCAGAAGTAGCTGCCGTTGGCGGCAAAGCTGCCGTTGTTGTAGTTGAAGCCGATTTCGGTATTGCGGGCGCGTTCGGCTTTAGTGCCGTCTGCAATCGATGTGATGGAATTTCCGCGTCCATGTTGACGCATCGCATCGTAAAGACGCGGGCTGCGGGATGCGTAGTTGTGGCTGGCACTGAGATTCCAGTGTTCGTGCGGCTGCCAAATCACGCCGAAGCTCGGGTTGACTGTGCCGTCGGAAACGGATTTGCCGTCATGGGTTTTGATGTTGAAATGGTCGTAGCGCAAACCGCCTGTAAGGGTAAAGTCGCCGATGTCGTGGATGGCTTCGGCGTAAATGCCGGCATCGCTTTTCTTCGGATTGCTCAAGGCTGCGCTGAAGAATACCGGAGGTTTGATTTCTTGATGGCGGTAGTTGACACCGTATTTGATTAATGTGTTTTCAGCAATGCGGCTGTCCAGATTGAAATTCGCGCCTTTGGTTTCGATAACGGTCGTGTTCGGGCCGGGCAGATTGCCTGCGTAGCCGTTTTTGCTGTCATCGGCGGAATAGCGTTCGTTTTTCATTAGGTAGGCGTTGGCATCCAGTTTTTCAACAAAGCCCAAGTTGCGCGCCGTCCATTCCAAATTGGTGTTGGAGAGGCTGGTTTCGCGGTAGGTCGGGGCTTGGCGTGCCAAAGTCAGACGAGGATTATCGGTGGCGGTAAATTCTTCACGGACGGTGCGGATGCCCCGGTGTTGATCATTCATGTGGCTTAACACTAAGCGGTGGTCGCCGAAGTTTGCGCCGATTTTGGCAAGATAGCTGCGTTTGTCCAGCGCGCTGAATGGTACAGTTTTGCCGCCGTTGCTGTTTCTATACCCTTTACCGGGTTCGTAATCTTTTTCATCGTTGCGGCTGTAAGAGAATAAGCCGTCGAAGTTGCCCGCTTTCCCAAACACGCTTGCGCCGTAGCTTACGCCGTCATTAGAGGCATAGCCGCTGTTGAGGCGTACCCCCCAGTTTTTGTCCAAACCTTTGAGCAAGTCTTCGGCATCGACGGTTTTGGTAATAATCGCGCCGTTGGTCGCGCCGATACCGGCAGATGCAGAACCCGCGCCTTTCTGTACAGAGACGATTTTGACCAGTGCTGGGTCGATGATGAAACGACCTTGGTGATACAGCATTTGGCTGTCGGAATAGGCGTTGTCCACCTTAATATCCACCGAGTTCTGTCCCATGCCGCGCAGCGTCAGGAATTGAGATGAGCCGTTGCCGCCGCCGAAATCGATAGCAGGTTCGTCTTTCAATAATCCGCGTAAATCGGTTGCCGTGTTTTCGTCTTTTTGCTGAAGGGTAACAATGTTGGTTCTAATTTTGCTGCCTTGTCGGTCGCCTTTCACAGTAACAGTATCAAGGGTAACGCTTTCTTTCGCTTCGTTTTCCGCGTGGGCAAAGCCGGCGGCGAGTGCCAGTGAAAGCAGGCTGAATCGGAACAGGGGGGAAGTCATGTAAATTTCCTTTTTAGATAAGTTTCAGTTCTTTAAATAAACTATTTATTAATAATAATTTCTATTTATTTTAAAGATAGGATATTATTTTGTAAAGGCGTACATAGGTTTGCATCCATCGTTTCATGCCTTTTGCTGATAGAACCATTTGAAGCTTGCCGACTGGAAAAGTTCATCTGAAAATGTTTGCCTGTTTGAACCGTATTGAGAGATAGTGCGCAATCTGTCATGCCCGTTTTCAGACGACCCTGTATAGAAAATTTTTACTTCTTCCCTTGAATTTATCGGGCCGAACCCTAATTTGCCGCTGTGTTCAGGTAAGTTTGTTGACAAACTTGCCGCCTTATTTTTCAAACCGCATCTGCCGGCTGAAGGCAGATGATTGTTTTCAAACTATTTATCGGAGCATAAAACATGACCATCCGTCCTTTACACGACCGCGTCGTCGTCAAACGCTTGGAAGCTGAAGAGAAAACCGCATCAGGCATCGTCCTGCCGGGCGCAGCCGCCGAAAAACCCGATATGGGCGAAGTAATCGCCGTGGGCGCAGGCAAAATCGGTAAAGACGGCAACCGCCGTCCGCTGGATGTCAAAGTCGGTGACAAAGTCATTTTCGGCAAATACAGCGGCCAAACCGTAAAAGCCGACGGCGAAGAGCTGTTGGTAATGCGCGAAGAAGACATTTTCGGGATTGTGGAATAAGCATTCCGTGCATTCAAAACGACAGGTCGTCTGAAAAGGCATACAAGGTTTTCAGACGACCTCAGACAGAATCAAATGTATTAAATAAATTAGGAGAATCAAAATATGGCAGCAAAAGACGTACAGTTCGGTAACGAAGTCCGCCAAAAAATGGTCAGCGGCGTGAACACTCTGGCAAACGCCGTCCGCGTAACTTTGGGTCCTAAAGGTCGCAACGTAGTGGTTGACCGCGCATTCGGCGGCCCGCACATCACCAAAGACGGCGTTACCGTCGCTAAAGAAATCGAATTGAAAGACAAATTCGAAAACATGGGCGCGCAAATGGTGAAAGAAGTGGCGTCCAAAACCAACGACGTAGCGGGCGACGGTACGACTACCGCCACCGTACTGGCGCAAGCCATCGTAGCCGAAGGCATGAAATACGTGACCGCCGGCATGAACCCGACCGACCTGAAACGCGGTATCGACAAAGCCGTCGCCGCTTTGGTTGAAGAGCTGAAAAACATCGCCAAACCTTGCGATACTTCCAAAGAAATCGCCCAAGTCGGCTCGATTTCCGCCAACTCCGACGAACAAGTCGGCGCGATTATTGCCGAAGCGATGGAAAAAGTCGGCAAAGAAGGCGTGATTACCGTTGAAGACGGCAAATCTTTGGAAAACGAATTGGATGTCGTCGAAGGTATGCAGTTCGACCGCGGCTACCTGTCCCCTTACTTCATCAACGACGCGGAAAAACAAATCGCCGCGCTGGACAATCCGTTTGTTTTGCTGTTCGACAAAAAAATCAGCAACATCCGCGACCTGCTGCCTGTTTTGGAACAAGTAGCAAAAGCCAGCCGTCCGCTCCTGATTATCGCTGAAGACGTAGAAGGCGAAGCCTTGGCGACTTTGGTGGTGAACAACATCCGCGGCATCCTGAAAACCGTTGCCGTTAAAGCCCCGGGCTTCGGCGACCGCCGCAAAGCCATGTTGCAAGACATCGCCATTCTGACCGGCGGCACCGTGATTGCCGAAGAAGTCGGCCTGTCTTTGGAAAAAGCCACTTTGGAAGACTTGGGTCAAGCCAAACGCATCGAAATCGGTAAAGAAAACACCACCATCATCGACGGCTTTGGCGACGCTGCCCAAATCGAAGCGCGTGTTGCCGAAATCCGCCAACAAATCGAAACCGCAACCAGCGATTACGACAAAGAAAAACTGCAAGAGCGCGTTGCCAAACTGGCAGGCGGCGTAGCAGTGATCAAAGTCGGTGCCGCTACCGAAGTCGAAATGAAAGAGAAAAAAGACCGCGTGGAAGACGCGCTGCACGCTACCCGCGCAGCCGTTGAAGAAGGCGTGGTTGCCGGCGGCGGCGTAGCCCTGTTGCGTGCCCGTGCCGCTTTGGAAAACCTGCACACCGGCAATGCCGACCAAGACGCAGGCGTACAAATCGTATTGCGCGCCGTTGAGTCTCCTCTGCGCCAAATCGTTGCCAACGCAGGCGGCGAACCTAGCGTGGTTGTGAACAAAGTGTTGGAAGGCAAAGGCAACTACGGTTACAACGCAGGCTCCGGCGAATACGGCGACATGATCGAAATGGGCGTACTCGACCCTGCCAAAGTAACCCGTTCCGCGCTGCAACACGCCGCGTCTATCGCCGGCCTGATGCTGACGACCGACTGCATGATTGCCGAAATCCCTGAAGAAAAACCGGCTATGCCTGACATGGGCGGCATGGGTGGAATGGGCGGCATGATGTAAGGTTGCCCAAACCTGAGTGCAAACAAAAACCTGCACGGACAACCGTGCAGGTTTTTTTCTTTGGAAGAAGGTCGTCTGAAAACGAGAAGGGTAGATTTTCAGACGACCCTGGCTTATCTTGCCTGCTCCATAGCAGCCGTTAACGCATTAAAGTTTTGCATTAGCGTTGCTTTATCGAACCAGCCAGCCAGTGTAAACAGCTGTATCAAAATCCCTATAATCAGAACTATGCAGCAGAAGTACAAAAGATAGCCTTTGAATACCGTCCAAACTTTAACCTGCCCCATCTTCATCAAGCCGACAGCCTGCGCCCAAAACACCCAAGTCTTCCAAAACATCAGCAGCGGCGTAATCTGCGGGACATAAAACACAAGCAGCGCCGGAATCATCAAAGCTTCCGATGCCAAGATGAATCCCCATAAAGGCAGGCGCGGCGCGCCGTTTCTGCTCAAAACATGACGCATCACACGGCTCAAAATCAGCCACTTTATGACGGTAACCAACACGCCAAAGACAACGGTGGCAGTGCTGACGCCGATCAAGGTCGACATATCTGCCGCATTAATCATGCCCAACAGCAGCAAAATCGCCAAAATGACAGGCAGCGTATAGAAATAATCAGCAGGATTTTTATAGCGCAGACGCAGAATATCCCACATATCTTTTAAAAAATCATACAACATCAAACAGATATCTTCAGAAACAAAAAAGCGATTGTATCTTAAAACGACACATAGGTCGTCTGAAATCAACAATCCTCCCCGATGGAAAAAATTATGGGTGCCGATGGTCGATATCCAGTGGATTTTGTTCAAAATCATCGAAATTTAATTTAAGCTAAAACAAAAGTTTATAAAATATCTCCGCACCATTTCAAAATAAACCTTGCATGAACCCGTTGTTTTTGGTTTAATGCCCACTTCCCTGCAATGCAGATGAAGGCCAGATAGCTCAGTTGGTAGAGCAACGGATTGAAAATCCGTGTGTCGGCGGTTCGATTCCGCCTCTGGCCACCATAAAAACCGCCTAAGGCGGTTATTTTTTTATCTCATGCCATCAAGCCAATCCCTGTCGATAAGACATCCCACAATTTTTCATTTTCATTCTGTCATCTGACCCTGCCCCTTTCCGCTAATCGAAACGTCTTTTGTATTTGAAATATAGTGGATTAACTTTAAACCAGGACGGCGTTACCTCGCCTTAGCTCAAAGAGAACGATTCTCTAAGGTGCTGAAGCACCAAGTGAATCGGTTCCGTACTATCTGTACTGTCTGCGGCTTCATCGCCTTGTCCTGATTTAAATTTAATCCACTATAAAAGCCGTTCCCGCAGGCAGGCTTCGTGTGTCCCCGCATAAATCGGGCGCAAGCGTGCCTGTTGCGAATTCAATACATCAAGAAATAGTAAACTGGGAAATATCTAGATATTGTTTGAACGCCTGCCATAAGGACGATAAGATACCGACCTCATTTTATAAGGGATTGATTCAGAAACAGTTCGGCTTGCCGCAGGCAACTTTGCCGTATGGTTTTGAAGTGCGAAAGATTCAATCCCCATTTTGATACCACACAACGATAAAGATGAAATGTCCGGTTTATTTTTCGAAAGGGGGCGGAATGAAGGAAATTCAGCGGGGATTTTCTTTGTCTCAATTGGTTTTTACCATCATGATGGTGGGGATTTTAACGTCGATTGCCTACCCGTCTTACCAAAAATATGTTGAAAATACCAAGATGCAGGAAGTGCGGGCAGCCATGATGGAAAACGCCCAATTTCTGGAGCGTTTTTATCAAAAAAACGGAAGTTTCAAACAAAGCTCTACCCAATGGCCGGATTTGCCGATTAAGGAAATCGGCGATTTTTGCATCAAGGTGCAAGGCGACGCCAAAGGCACGCCGGACGGGCGGTTTACCCTGAAGGCAGTAGCGCGGTCGGATCAAAATCCCAAAGTATTGAAGATCAACGAAAGCTTTGTCACGGTATCGTGTGAAACGACCGAAAGCACCTGCGAAGACAAGGCGCAACATTTCGCCAATACGGACAAATCATGCAAGATATTTGAGTCTTGAGGCATATCGATAGCAAAAGGTCGTCTGAAACCCAAATCTCAGAGCTTTCAGACGACCTCGTTTTTATCTGCAACCTGCCCCCTTACCCGCCTGGCGGGAGAGGGCCGGGGAGAGGGTGGTTCTACGGGTTGTACGAATTTGGTTTGACCTAAAGCCATAAAGCCACCCCCATCCTAACCTTCCCCCGCCGGACGGGGGAAGGGACAGGTTGCTGTTGCTGCAATGAGTAGCGTGGGCTTTGCCCGCGAGATAAATGCCGAAATGGATGCCCATTCGGCTGTTGTCTGATTTGGATTTTTAGATAGCAGATTTCGTGGGCAAAGCCCACGCTACTTGGGTTATCCAAAGCCTGTATTGATTGAATAAACGAGGTCGTCTGGAAAATCGGGAGCGAGTTTCTCCAAAACTCAAATCCCAAAGTTTTCAGACGACCTCGTTTTTATCTGCAACCTGCCCCCTCTCCCGTCTGGCGGGAGAGGGTTGGGGAGAGGGTGGCTCTACGGTTCGCACGAATTTTATTACCTAAAATCGCAAAGCCACCCCCATCCTAACCTTCCCCCGCCGGACGGGGGAAGGGACAGGTTGCTGTTGCTGCAACGGGTAGCGTGGGCTTTGCCCGCGAGATAAATGCCGAAATGGATGCCCATTCGGCTGTTGTCTGATTTGAATTGTCAGATGGTAGATTTCGTGGGCAAAGCCCACGCTACTTGGATTATCTCAAGTCTGTTTTGATTGAATCAAAGGTCGTCTGAAAACTTAAAACCTGTTTTCAGACGACCTTTCTTTTTTGTCCACGCATCTGCGCAGGGCGGTTTACTGCTTTATTTCTTATCGCCTTTTTCCGGACGCACCCAGCCTTCGATGACGGTTTGGCGGGCGCGGGCGAGGGCGAGTTTGTTGTCTTCGACGTTTTTGGTAATCGTGCTGCCTGCGCCGGTTGTAACTTTGTTGCCGAGGGTGACGGGGGCGACTAAGACGCAGTTGGAGCCGATGCGGACTTCGTCGCCGATGACGGTTTTGTATTTGTTCACACCGTCGTAGTTGGCAATGATCGTGCCTGCGCCGAAGTTGGTTTTGCTGCCGACTTCGGCGTCGCCGATATAGGTGAGGTGGTTGGCTTTGGTGCCTTTGCCGATGGCGGCGTTTTTGATTTCGACGAAGTTGCCGACGTGTACGTCGTCTGAAAGGCGGGCTTGCGGACGCAGGCGGGCGTAGGGGCCGATTTGGTTGTTTTGTCCGACTTCGCAGTCTTCGAGGTGGGAGAAGGGGGCGATTTTGCTGTTTGCGCCGATTTTGGCGTTTTTGATGACGCAGTTTGCACCGATTTCGACGTTTTCGCCGATTTTGATGTCGCCTTCGAGGACGACGTTGACGTCAATTACGACGTCTTGTCCGTGTTTCAGACGACCCCTTAAGTCGAAGCGGGCGGGGTCGCGCAGGGTTACGCCTGCTTTGAGCAGGGCTTGCGCCTGTTCGGTTTGGAAGATGCGTTCGAGTTCGGCGAGCTGGAGTTTGTTGTTCACGCCGGCGGCGAGGTGGGAGGCGCGCACTTGGACGGGATGGACTTTGATGCCGTCGGCAACGGCTTTGGCGATGAGGTCGGTCAGGTAGTATTCGCCTTGGGCGTTGTTGCTGGAGAGGCTGTCCAGCCAGTTTTTGAGTTTGGCGTTGGGCAGGACGAGGATGCCTGTGTTGATCTCGCGGACGGCTTTTTGGGCGGCGTCGGCGTCTTTTTCTTCGACGATGGCGGTTACGCTGCCTTGGCTGTCGCGGATGATGCGGCCCAAGCCTGTCGGGTCGGCGGGAACGTCGGTCAACAGGCCGACTTCGCTGCCGGCGGCTTCGAGCAGGGTTTCGAGGGTGGCGGTGTCAATCAGGGGGACGTCGCCGTACAGCACCAGTGTGCGGCCTTCGGCGGCAAGGTGCGGCAGGGCGGTTTTGACGGCGTGGCCGGTGCCAAGCTGTTCGGTTTGCTCGACCCAAACGACGTCGCGTTTGACGGTGTCCAAAACTTGGTCTTTGCCGTGTCCGATGACGACGCAGATGTTTTGCGGATGAAGCGCGGCGGCGGTGTCGATAACGCGCTCGACCATGGGCTTGCCGCCGATTCGGTGCAGCACTTTGGGCATTTTGGAATACATGCGCGTGCCTTTGCCGGCGGCGAGGATGACGATGTTGAGGGGTGTGGCGGACATGATGGGCTTTCTCGAATGCAATGTTGATGAAGGGGGTATTTTGGGGTCTTCTGAACGGGGTTTTGGGGTTTCAGACGACCTTTTTATTTGGGTTTGGTGTGCGGACGTGGGGATTATGGTTTATTGGGTTTGGGGTTCCAGCGGTACGAGTCGGCATGGCTGCCGTGTTCCAAGCGGTCGAGTGTGGTCGGTTTCAGGGGCGTGCGCGCGGATGTGTCGGCGGGACGGCTGTCGAAGTCGTAGCGGTCTGTGGTGCAGCCGCTCAGGATGGCGGCGGTAACGAAAATTAGGGTGAGGGGGCGCATGGTTTTCTCCTTGTGAAGGACGGCAGATATGGGACGAACGGGATGGCGGTTATGTTTGAGGTCGTCTGAAACGGAAAAAACGGTTTCAGACGACCTCTGCGGGCGGATTATTCTTCAGTTTGCGTTTCGGGCGCGGCGTGTCCGGCGCCTTGGGGTTTGTTCCATGTCGTGCCGCGTACGTTTTCTTGGTCGCCGTGCAGCGGTTTGAGGGTGCGGCGTTCGGGGCGGTATTGGTTGTAACGCATATCGCGGGAGTAGGTGCCGTCTTCGTAATAGATGCGCGTGCCTTTTTCGTATTTGGGGCGCAGGGAGGTGTGGCCGGATTCGTTTTGGTAGGTTTCCCAAGTACAGCCGGTCAGGGCGGCTGCGGCGGCGAGGATGAGGGCGGTGTATCGCATGATGGTTGTCCTTGTGGTCGGGCGGATTGGTGCCGTTGTTCAAACCCGATATTGTAAAGGTTTCAGACGAGTGCCGACAATTTTTCGGCACATTCGGCGAGCGCCTGCATATCTTTTGCAACGGCGTCGGTAAAGGGCAGGGGATGGGCTTTGCTGCCGAACCATACGGTTTTCATGCCCAGCTCTTTGGCTTGGTGCAGGTTGTCCGCGCTGTCGTCTATCATGATGCACTGTTCGGGCGCAGCGTCGAGCAGGCGGCAGACGGTCAGGTAGGCTTGCGGGTCGGGCTTGTAGCGCAGTCCGAAGTCGTCCGTGCCGAAGAGTGCGTCAAAACGGTTTGCCAAACCCAATGCCCCGATGATAGCGCGGACGTAAAACGAAGGGCCGTTGGAAAAAACGGCTTTGCGTCCTTTCAGACGACCTAAAACGCTTTCGGTTCCCTCCATGCCCTGCAATTTTGCCAAGATTTGCGCGATGGGATGGCTTTCGCGCAGAAATTCGCGGATGTCGATTTCGGGGTGGTGGATTTGCAGTCCGGCAAGCGTCGCGCCGTACCGGTGCCAATAGTCCTGACGCAGGTCGGACGCCGCTTCTTCGGAGAGCTTGAGGCGTTGCGCCATATAGTCGGTCATGGCGCGGTTGATGATGTAGAAAATGCCTGCATCGGCGTTATGCAGCGTGTTGTCGAGGTCAAAGAGCCAGACGGGGGAAAGGTTCATGTCGTGTGTTGGTGCGGATTTTGTTATGATGTTTCGTATTTTACCCGTACAAAGGTTAGAGAATGAAACTGAAATTATCCGCCCTCGCCCTCTTGCTGGCTTCGGCAAACTTATCCGCCCAGACCGAAGTGCGCCTTGCCGTGCACAAATCCTTCAGCCTGCCCCAATCCGTCATCGCGCAGTTTGAAAAAGCCAACGACGCCAAAGTCTCCGTTATCAAGGCGGGCAGCGGCAACGAAATGCTCAACAAGCTGATTCTCAGCAAGGCAAACCCGATTGCCGACGCGGTTTACGGTTTGGACAACGCCAACATCGGCAAAGCGCGCGAAGCAGGCATATTGGCGGCGGCGCAGCCCAAATCCGCGCCCGTTTCAGCGGGGATGCCCGTCATCGCGGCAGTCAATTACGGCTATGTTACCCTCAACTACGACAAAAAATGGTTTGAACAGAAAAAACTGCCGCTGCCCAAAACCTTGCAGGACTTGACCCGCCCAGAATATAAAAACCTGCTGGTTACGCCCTCGCCCGCCACCTCCTCGCCCGGACTTGCCTTCCTGATGGCGAACATCGGCGGCATGGGCGAAGAGGGTGCGTTCAAATGGTGGGCGCAGATGCGTCAAAACGGCGTGAAAGTCGCCAAAGGCTGGAGTGAAGCCTATTACACCGACTTCACCCAAAACGGCGGCGCCTACCCGCTTGTCGTCAGCTACGCCGCCAGCCCCGCCGCCGAAGTCCACTACTCCAAAGGCAAATACAGCGTGCCGCCGACCGGCAACCTCTTCCTCAAAGGCGGCGTATTCCGCCAAGTCGAAGGCGCGGCAGTCTTGAAAGGCGCGAAACAGCCCGAGCTGGCGGCGAAACTTGTACAGTGGCTGCAAAGCGGCGAAGTGCAAAAAGCCCTGCCGACCGAAATGTGGGTCTATCCCGCCGTGAAAAACACGCCGCTGCCCAAAGTCTTCGAGTTCGCCCAAGCCCCGAAACACACCGACTCGCCCAGCCGCAACGACATCGACACCAAACAGAAACAATGGGTCGGCCGCTGGACGAAGACCGTGTTAAGGTAAGCGGGAAGGTCGTCTGAAAATCCGCCGCCCCATCCTGTCGGCTGGAGATAGTCAAATGACTTTATTTTCGATACGCAACTTATCGGGTACCGTCATTCCCGCCGTAGCCTGTCCTCGCGTAGGCGGGGGCGGGAATGACGGGATTTGACGATATACCGTATTTAAAGTTAAGGATGTTGGCGATAAAAAGGGTCGTCTGAAAACCCCAAAACGGTTTCAAACTGATCGAAACCACGTTTCAGACGACCCCTTACCGTTTCGTTTTGAATGAAGGAATCCCATGAAGAAGCCCCTACTTTACGCCTTCACGCTGACCGCACTTGGCGGCTGTTTCTACACCGAAACCCCTTACAGCCGCACCGCCGTCCTCGACCTGCCCGTCCATTCCCAAACCACCATCAACAAAACCGTTACCGTCAACGCCCCGCCGGGGACAACCGTCATTTATCAGGACAGCGAGCCGGTACACCGCTACGGCTATCCCTACCCGCCTTACCCGCGCCCGTATCCCGCGCGTCGGATTTACCGGTATTGAAAAATGTCTGTGAAAGCGATTTATGAAAAACTGACCAAGTTGCCCACCATTATTGGTCTGGATAATGAAGTCCTGTTGATTGAGGAACTTCAAAAAAGCGAGATAGAAGATATCAGGCAAAATCTGGACAGCTTCTTGTCTATATTGAGTGACCTGCAAATTTCGCATCAAAGTGACGGCATATTCGGCATAACGCCTGAGAACAAGCACATTTTTTTCGGTTTTGTTTTTTGGCTTCAGTCCGTTCAAAATAAAATTGGAATGGATATAAGCCGATACGCCGATGGGTTTGATACGGATTTCAGCGGCGATTTGACCATATAAGGACGGATATATAGTGGATTAACAAAAATCAGGACAAGGCGACGAAGCCGCAGACAGTACAGATAGTACGAAACCGATTCACTTGGTGCTTCAGCACCTTAGAGAATCGTTCTCTTTGAGCTAAGGTGAGGCAACGCCGTACTGGTTTAAAGTTAATCCACTATAAAAGCCGTATTCCTTATCGGCACGCTATTTCAGACGACCCCTCATCAATCACGGCACTTTGTCCGTCCCGACTTCCTTACAGTGTCTTCCCGCCGTTTTTTCCCGTAAAATAATGCCTTTAACTCCCGATACTTGTTTTCAGACGACCTGTCCCCACCGTAGAGGTCGTCTGAAATCCATTCTCTCTCAATTAAACCCAATACAATGATTCAAAAAATATTCTCATGGTTCGAATCCCGAATCGACCCTTACCCCGAAGCCGCCCCGAAAACGCCTGAAAAAGGGCTGTGGCGGTTTATCTGGAGCAACATCGAAGGCTTGCGCAAATGGATTGCCGTATTGGCGGTGTTTACCGCCGGTATCGGCATTATGGAAGCCCTGCTGTTTCAATTTATGGGCAAAGTCGTGGACTGGCTCGGCAAATACACGCCCGCCACCCTGTTTGCCGAAAAAGGCTGGGCGTTGACGGCGATGGCGGCGATGATGGTGTTTTTCGCCCTCTGGACCTTCCTCGCGTCCAACGTGCGCCTGCAAACCCTGCAAGGCGTGTTCCCCATGCGCCTGCGCTGGAATTTCCACCGCCTGATGCTGGGGCAGAGCCTCGGTTTCTATCAGGACGAATTTGCCGGCCGCGTGTCCGCCAAAGTCATGCAGACCGCGCTGGCGTTGCGCGACGTGGTGATGACGGTTGCCGATATGGTCGTTTATGTGCTGGTGTATTTCATTACCTCCGGCGTGATTTTGGTCGCGCTCGACGGCTGGCTGCTGCTGCCCTTTATCGGCTGGATGATTGGCTTCGCCTTAGTGATGCGCTTCCTGATTCCCAAGCTCGGCAGAACCGCTGCGCGTCAGGCTGATGCGCGCTCGCTGATGACCGGCCGCATTACCGACGCCTATTCCAACATCACCACCGTCAAACTCTTCTCCCACGGCGCGCGCGAAGCGGCTTATGCCAAGCAGTCGATGGAAGAATTTATGGTTACGGTACACGCCCAAATGCGTTTGGCGACGCTCCTGCACACTTGCAGCTTCATCGTCAACAGCTCGCTGACCGCCGGCACGACCGCGCTGGGCATCTGGCTTTGGTATCACGGACAGGTCGGCGTCGGCGCGGTTGCCACCGCCACCGCCATGGCGTTGCGCGTCAACGGTCTGTCGCAATACATCATGTGGGAATCCGCCCGATTGTTTGAAAACATCGGCACCGTCAACGACGGCATGGCAACCCTGTCCAAACCGCAAACCATCCTCGACAAGCCGAACGCCCTGCCGCTGAAAGTGTCGCAAGGCGAAATCAAGTTCGAACACGTCGATTTCTCCTACGAAGCCGGCAAACCGCTGCTCAACGGCTTCAACCTCACCATCCGCCCGGGCGAAAAAGTCGGGCTGATCGGACGCAGCGGCGCGGGCAAATCCACCATCGTCAACCTGCTTTTGCGCTTCTACGAACCGCAAAGCGGCACGATTTCGATTGACGGGCAAAACATCAGCGACGTTACCCAAGAAAGCCTGCGCGCCCAAATCGGTTTGGTCACGCAAGACACCTCACTGCTGCACCGTTCCGTGCGCGACAACATCGTTTACGGCCGCCCCGACGCCACCGACGCCGAAATGATTTCCGCCGCCGAACGCGCCGAAGCCGCCGACTTCATCCCCAACCTCAGCGACGCCAAAGGGCGGCGTGGCTATGACGCGCACGTCGGCGAACGCGGCGTGAAACTCTCCGGCGGTCAGCGCCAACGCATCGCTATCGCCCGCGTCATGCTCAAAGACGCGCCGATCCTGCTGCTCGACGAAGCCACCAGCGCGCTCGACTCCGAAGTCGAAGCCGCCATCCAAGAAAGCCTCGACAAAATGATGGACGGCAAAACCGTCATCGCCATCGCCCACCGCCTCTCCACCATCGCCGCGATGGACAGGCTCATCGTCTTGGACAAAGGCCGTATCATCGAAGAAGGCAGCCACGCCGAACTCCTCGAAAAACAAGGCCTCTACGCCAAACTCTGGGCGCACCAGAGCGGCGGTTTCCTCAACGAACACGTCGAGTGGGAGCATTAAAAACCGCCCGATAAAGCGGGCAAATAAAAGGTCGTCTGAAAAATAAGCAATTAGATTATGTTTCACTTTGATGTGATGATGGAATAAAATTGAATTTGGGTTATTCAATATTAGTTGATGACAATTTTGGAAAGAAAATATGAAACGATCTATCAAATATTTGAGTATGGCTGCACTTGCATTTGCAGCAAATGCATGGGCAGGAAGCGCAGAAGAAGAGTTGCTGAACGCATTTGTAAAATGTGATGCATCTATGTTTGATGTCTTGAAAAACGAGCAGGAGCAATTGAGCAAATATGCTCCGATTGAGAAAGTAGGAACGGTTGCACGTTTTCAGTTAGGTGCTGCCGATGAGGATGGGAAAAGACAGGTTGTTTTTAATAAGCCGATAACATTAAAAGGCTTACGTTTCAGTAGTTTCGAGACAATAAATTTGGAAATGCCATTTAATGAGGCGGGTAAAAATCCTATCTTTTATTTCTGGGGGTTTGAAATCGAAAAAGCGCAGGCTGCTGATGTGATGGCGAAGTTCCCACAATGGGGTTTGAAACCGATGGGTGAAAATTTTGCGACTACTCCGCAAATTATTATTAATAGTCACAAGTCCTTACGCTGGCAGCCAAATATGCAAGCAACGCCTAATTCGATGCCTGCGAAAAATACAGTAGAAAAAATGTTGGTATTGGAAGAGGAAAGTGGCAAAACAAGTCTCTACTGCACGGTTCAAGGTTATCCGAATAACCAATTGATTCGTCGTGAGCGACTTGATTTAATCGGAGGAAAATAAAATGAAAAAGTTGGCTGTTTTTTTGATGGCGATTTGTTTGCCAATTTCAGCATTTGCCGAATTTGCCGATAAGCCAAGATTTTTGCCCATGTCCGGCGGTACTCGGAGTCAGGCTTATGTAGACATGGAAAGTATCAGGCATCATCCTAACAATCCAAAATTGTTAGTATATGATATGGTAACCAATTTTGATGATACCGTTAGCGAAGTGGCGGGAACTTCTGTGATAGAGAAGCATTATCTTGATTGTCTGAATAAGATCGATATCTCAAATCCAGAACCAATGAAGGTATACAGTAGTCCTTTTGGAAAAGGGGAATTATTGCATGATATTCCAAGTGAGTCTAACCGGTTTGAAATGAAAGAGATTTCCCCAATTAGTATACTATCTGCTTTTGTGTGCGAGGTCGGAGGTCGTGATTTTGGCGGCAACCCGAATGCCTTCGAAGACATGAAAAAAGAATTGGATAAAATGACGAAGCAGAAAGGTCGAAAAAGATAAACCTTCAAGGTCGTCTGAAACCGAAAATCAGGTTTCAGACGACCTTTTTTGATTTCGGCATAACGATGCGCTAAACTTCCCGTTTGTGCCGCCTGACAAGGCGGATGGCAGATTGCCTGTTCCCCTGATTCCGCCTGTTTTCATGACCAAGCGGGCAACAGGTTTTCTGCCACTTTATAGTGGATTAACTTTAAACCGGTACGGCGTTGCCTCGCCTTGTCCTGATTTAAATTTAATTCACTATACTGCAGCCGCGCCGATAAAAACACGACGGAGCGCATACCGCGACTGGTTTCGCGCCATTCGGCTGACAATATGTTCCAAACCAAAAATCCATCTATAAAGGTCGTCTGAAAATGAAACCATCACTGATTCAAACAC
>ERZ1699260.73-NODE-73-length-40990-cov-4.122360_pt1 | contig 40990 bp, 40 predicted proteins | sample MGYA00581519_ERZ1699260 | MGnify/ENA primary metagenome ERZ1699260 (study PRJEB42319, sample SAMD00040324) | human oral metagenome | material: saliva | host: Homo sapiens | study: EMG produced TPA metagenomics assembly of PRJDB4115 data set (Metgenomic analysis of... | reverse complement strand
ATCCAGCTTTAGTTTTCCCATATTTTTGACAAGAAAATCCACAATTTATACATCTTACCAGCATGATTATTCCCTCCACTTAGAACACGATTTTCTAAGAAGATATAACCTTATTGAAGCCAGTAAAATCAAGGGTTTTGGGACTTTTTACCAACACATTTTGTCCACCCTCTAAGTTTATCAAAAGAACTTAAAATAGCGATGGAGCCAGTAATTTACTGGCTCCATCGCCTATAAAACCAACACGTTTTGTCCTATAACCCCATTCTCGTTAGTAACTAGCACAATAAAAATAGCAGGGCTGCCACCCTGCTATTTTTTCGTTCATATGAGACTATGTCACATATTGACATCCCTTGTCATATATAGAATAACACTTCACTATAGTGTAGTCAATAAATCCTCTACGCAATCACTCTTAAAAGCTTATCCACTCTAAATTCTCAAAATTATTTAAAATTCGTTTATCCATTTTTACCACTTGATTGGAAAACTCTATTCGATTATTAACAAATGAAATATCTGTATACCATTCCTTTAAACTAGCATACACTTCATTCTCTAAATCAATAATAATGGTTTCAATGGGATCCCAGGTTTTGCATCTTACAGACTCGACCATAACCATACTATTACCTATGAAAGTAACGTCCCTACCATAAATCCAAAACGGTAATACTTTCCCCTTTATAGAAATAGAATATATAGCATCTCCATGAGGTGGTTCCGTTTCATATTGTGCTTTTATATTGTACTTTTCCATTATCTCATTGCTAGCATTTTCTATATATGGCAACGTTGAAATCTTGTAATTATCTGCGTTCATAAAAGCTCCATTATTTTTAATATCAACCACAACAAAGAGGACTGTATATCGCTATTTGTGTAAAAAGTATTTTGCTATACTTATTACGAAGAGAGTCCGTTGACGTGAGTTAGGTTCATCTCCGCGAGGAGGTGATACTATGACAAATCATGAAGTTACCTATGTAATTATCATAGTTCTGTTATCAGTAGTCACTATCATTGCACTAGTTAAGTAGTACAACGATAAACGCCTAACGTATAGAGGAGTGCAGTCCTCTAACACGTTAGGCGTCATCATAATTTTGTTCAGTTTTAGATGAGCCTAACGCCCTAATCACGTTAATGGGCTCTCTTTATATGTATATTATAAGCTAATCAAGCTTAAAAAGATAGTACAGTAATAAACTCAATTAGTACCTACACTGTTAATCATTTCTCTAGCCCGCTCAATAGAAATAGGCTCATTAAATAAGAACACATGGCTCTGCCCCGCTTGTTCCCAAGATGCTAAGTAAACAGCGTCATCTACCATTCGATAGGTTACCGTCATACCATTCACAATATCCGTCTTCTGAGGCACATAATCCTTATAATCGCCTGCAATATTACCAGATAGAGTCGATACGCGATACTTAATATACTTTGGCATATCATCTACACGGTCAAAATATTTTCCTTTTAAAAGCTCATGATAGGCATACACCACTTGTAGTACATCATGATCCACAATGGATACATGTACGGAACGTAATCCCTCTAAACCACTTGGCAACTGCGGTTTAAAGTTCAAATGTTGCTTAGCCTCATATAGGTTATCAAACACCTCTAGAGATTGACCTTTACGAGTGCTTCTATAATCCTCATCAGTCATAGTGCAACTTCCAAGTCTATCTGGACAAGGAAACTCATTTCGATCACCATAAGGCTGGTCATAAATAGAATTACCATTAAGACGGAACCGCATCAACTCATCTGCGGAGGCAACATTGATGGAACCTATAAAAGCTAGCATAGCTAACGCACACACAACCTTTTTCATGATACAATCTCCTGCAAACAAACTACATATAGTAAGTTAATTATATCACTAAAAGGAGTCCATAATAGTTAATACTATTAGCTAGCAAATACAGTAATTGATTTAACTTTTTTTCCATCATGATAGAAGTATATTCCTTCAATCCAATCTGATCCAGCTTTTTGATAACCATAAAAATAATAGTCATTCATAATAAAATCTGGTTGACCATATGTAGCCACCACTTGTTTTAATGTATCACCAACAGCAATTCCTCTTGCTGTAGTTGCATCACGATTTGAAATAGAAATACTAGCAACATGAGCATCATTATATCTCATATCTTGGGAAAATTTTATTCCCCCATATTGCAAATATTGTGTTGTTTCATATTGAGGGCTGCCAAGACTTGCCTTTACATCATCAAATGTTGCCCCAATAGGTACACCTACCACTTTAAGGTCTGATTTATCCATCAAATGACCTACATCATGTAGCTTTCGATTTACAGATGGTGGTGCGGTCGTACTTTCTGTATCAAGAGAATTTTCAACTTTCTTCCATGTTTTAGAAAGCCAGCTTGCTTCTACTTGCACTTGAGCAGTTGCTCCAGTAATAAACATACCTAACATTAATGAACAGATTACTTTTTTCATCTACTTACTCCTCTTAGTATCAAATTAATATTTATCATGACTCCCAGGTCTATAATAGTAAGTATTTATAAGTTTACGCTTATTATTTAAATCATATATTTTCAAATACGGAGCTATGTACTCTCGATTATAACTAGTAGCTACCACTTCATGTTTCACCCATGACATACGTATGCTTCTTGGACCTGTAGCCTCAAGAATTGTAACAACAGCACCACCTGGATTTCCACCAACACACTCATATGCATCAATAATACGAGCTCCATTGATATAGCCATGATGAATGCTATATACTAGATTTCCATTAGCATCATACCAATCGCCTGATGGATGCCTAGATGCAAATGAAATGCACATATTTCTCATTTTTACAGGATCATCAGCATATGCGTATGTATTAGTAAATAAAAATAATGATAAAAAACTAATAAATACTAGCATTTTTCCTAAAACTCTCATATAAGACCTCAATTTCCCAAATACTATTTTCTAAATTAACGACACTTACATTCATTGAACTAATCATAACATATACTTATAAACAACTTTTATAATTTTGATATTATATATAAAATTTATTTCATTTATTTTTCATCTTTCATGGTCGCAAGATATTAAAAATCAAAATTTTTATACTGTAAATATCCTAAATCTATCCTATTTGATAGTATCTATCGCAAATCATTCTACTATTCAAAATTATTGTAGGTGTTATAATGAACTTATAAAAACAAACAGGTGCTCATATGATAGTAAGTGCATCTTTCGAAACTCATATTTACTAGTTATATCAAGGAGATTATCATGACACATACACAATTAACACAACTCGTACAAGCTTTATTAGATGCACCTACAAGCAATGAAACAGTAAAGGAATTCGCTCAATCTTGGATTAATGCAGAAGGTACACCTAAACAAGAAGAACTTACAAAACAACTCGTATCCGTAGCAGAACAAAACATTGCACTTATCGACGAAACAATCGGCTTTGCAGGATCTGAACTTGCTACACAAATCCTTGGCGAAGAAGGCGCAGCTAACCTATTACAACACGCTAAAGAAATCAAAGCAGAAGGCGCAGAATTCTGTGACTGCCCTGGTTGCGTAGCTGCTAAAAATATTATTGATTTGAAAGCGGAAATTGCATAAGAATATATAGAAAATGGCTCCCTTATAAGGAGCCATTTTTTATATATCGCTTGCTAAAAGTTTTACGTTGTTTCTTGATATCAATATAAAAACTTATATAGAACCAATAGATGCAAAGCCCATAAACAACATATAGTAAATTAATTATATCACCTAAAAAGCTAATATTCTTATATTCATAAGTATTTTTCGTCCAGGAAAAGATATGTATTATGCTTGCAATTCGCAGTTATAAGATCGCAATTATATAGCATTTGCATTACAATATAAGTAATAGGAGGTGATACTATGGCTAAAACGGCCTCTATCAGTTTGCGTATCGAGCCAGCTGTAAAAGCACAATTAGAAGCACTATATGCTAGCTTTGGCATTTCCGTAACTGATGCGATTAATATTTTTCTCCACACATCACTAATGGAAGGCGGATTCCCATTTCAACCTAAACAACCTCGTTATAATGCAGAAACAGAAGCTGCTATTCAAGAAACGAAAGATATATTAGCAGGAAAAATAAAAGCAAAATCATATGCTAATGTAAAAGAAATGATTGAGGATTTAGGATTGAAGTAGTCAGTTATGTTGAGATTAGTGCTTAGCAGTAGTTAGTATTATCTTTAACTCGCACGGGTAGCCACTCAGATTTATTCTAACTAAGCTTAAGAGGAATGTGAAAGCATTCCTCTTTTCTATTCCCCAAAAAATTTATACCAGTTATCATCATAAATCTATCACATTTGATAGTATCTATCGCAAATAATTCTACTATTCAAAATTATTGTAAGTACTATAATGAACTTATAAAGATGAACAGGCGCTCATATGATAGTGCGTGCATCTTTTCAAACTAATATTTACTAGTTATATCAAGGAGATTATCATGACACATACACAATTATCACAACTCGTACAAGCTTTATTAGATGCGCCAAAAAGCAATCCAACTGTAAAAGAATTCGCTCAATCTTGGTTCGATGCAGAGGGCACAGAAAAACAAGCAGAGCTTACAAAACAGCTCGTATCCGTAGCAGAACAAAACATTGCACTTATCGACGAAGTAATCGACTATGCACGCTCTGAACGTGCTATACAAAGCCTTGGCGAAGAAGGCGCAGCTAACCTATTACAACACGCTAAAGACCTCAAAGCAGAAGGCGCAGAATTCTGTGACTGCGCTGCCTGTGTAGCCGCAAAAAATATTATCGATTTGAAAGCAGAAATCATGTAGCTTACTATACTCCATTAAGTGGTTATCAACTCAAGGTTGATAACCACTTTTTTATATGATGAATTGCAATAAGTAATGCGACAAAATTAAATCAATTTTTTAATTCCATGTTTAAACATGTCAAATGGTGTTTTAAACCCAAGGCATTTTCTAGGTCGATTATTAATCAGCACTAGTGCTTCTGTTAGTTTATCTAGTGTTACTTTAGCTAAATCGGTTTTCTTAGGAAAAAACTCTCGAAGTAAACCATTACTATTTTCATTAGAGCCACGTTGCCATGCTGCATAAGCATCAGCAAAATACATTGGTATCCCAAACTCGGTTTCAACCTGCTCAAAGCAAGCAAATTCTTTACCACGGTCCACTGTAAAGGTTTTAAGTAACTTACTTGTTAATGTGTTGTATAGGGAACTAATAGCTAAAAACATAGAAGCCTTAGTTCGGTCATCCATCTTCATTGCTACATAAAATCGAGTTTTACGTTCAACAAATGTAGCTAAACAACCTTTACTTTGACCTCTGGAAGACACCATTGTATCTAGTTCCCAATGACCAAAAGTCTTACGGTTTTCAACTTCTTGAGGTCGGTCCTTAATGGTCTTTTTCACATTGAACCGTCCACGCTTTTCTTGTGTACCAGGCTTTTTGCCTTTCCGGCGAAATACTTTTTCTGTTACAGCAAGAAAGCCACGATGGATCCAAGAATATATTGTTTTAAAGCTTAGAACACCAACTAATTCAGCACCAACTATTTCTTCTGGAGACCAAGTTTGTTGTAACCTGGATTCAATTAAAGCCGCTAATTGAGGTGTTAACTTTGTTGGTCTACCTTTATTAGCAGACTTACTAATTGCTAACTGTTGTGCTTTAATCGCAGAATATTCACCTTCAACACGATTTAATTCTCTTGCTACAGTAGAATGGTGGACACCGATTAAGCTAGCAATTCTACGAACAGAGTATCCTTCTTTTCGTAAAACTTCTATTTGACTTCGTTTTTCTATGGTAAGATGTATATAACTCATATTAGAGACCTCCGTGTCATGTATTTGTGGTTATTTACATTTTACACGAGATCTCCAATATGAGTCTTTTTATTTGTCGCAATATATTTTACAATTCATCATATACAAAAACGGCCTCTCATGGAGAAGCCGTTTTACGGAACAATATATTTGTGAAAGCTTTACTTCCACAGTCTACTCAGACATTCTTTTGTATCCGTTGAAGCATTTTAAAGCTCACAGCGATATTAACGAAAATAATCAACAGTGTTACGAACGAATAGCCTAATAGCATACAGTTCGCCGATACCACATCATATATCTGATATGTGCAATATCCAGCCGTGACAATACCGCTAAAAACGCCCGGTATATACTGTTGCAGAAAAATACTTTGAATTACATGCCCAATCACATGGTATATATACGCTATGATGACAGTGATGTAAATGTCGAAGCTTTCAAAATACATACTCAAGCCCAGCACAATCAACAAGAGTATGAATTCCTGACAGACGATGGCATTAAATCTGAAGGGTGTAAAAGTGGCTGCTAAAAATTGTTGTTGCAGTTTAGGATTCCTTCGCATGAATCGTGGAAATAGAAGAATCTCTTCAAGTTCGTGCAATATAAAAATGCTCGGGAATAATAAGAAAAAACCATTCAGATCCATAAGATACCTCGTTCACAAGTAAAACTATTTACCACCTTTTTTTACATATGTATCAAGAACTCTTATTTCCCGTAAATAATCTCGTTCAACAGGACTAATAGTTTGATTCTGGTATTTTTGATATTCAGAAAGGACTTTCGCTTGCATTTGTTGATGAGATATATGTCCCTTATCTTGTAATACAGCTTCGCCTGTAGCTGACAAAATCGCATCTATATGCTTTATCCAATCAGCCATTGTCATAGGGACTTCACGCTGGGCCTGTCTTTCCGCAAAATCCAAGTATCCTGAAACTAATTGATTGAGCCCTTGTAATTCTTTTTCTGTAAGATAATTTTTAGCAATTTGAGCCTCTTTCAATGTAGGTAATTCTCCTTTGAAAGTAGTCAATCCCATAAACTCTTTTTTGCTATCTACACGTTTGTAAATAACTTCACTAGCCGTATTATGATGAACAGCAAAATGCATCTTATTTTGTACTGTAGCAAAAAATGATTTTGCTTCTACGGATATCGGATTATAATCAACAGCAGTAGAAAATAAGTCCAGCACTTGACGATAAAAAACCTTTTCACTAGAGCGAATATCTCGAATCCGATCTAATAACTCTTTAAAATAGCTGCCACCACCTAATTCTTTCAGTCGCTCATCATCAATAGCAAACCCCTTTATCAAATAATCCTTTAATACGGTTGATGCATATTTTCTGAATTGAATTCCTCGCGGCGATCGAACACGATATCCTATGGCTAAAATCATATCTAGATTATAATAAGCTAACTTTCTTTCAACTGTCCGAGTACCTTCATTTTGAACTGTCAACTTATAGTTGACAGTTTCTTCTTCAGACAATTCCAAATCTTGAAATATAGATTTAATATGCTTGCTAATATTTTGTTTTGTCGTTTGAAATAATTCTGCTATTTCACTTTGACTTAACCAAACAGAACCATCATCAAGTATAAGATTTATTTTAGCTTTTCCATCTTCAGTATTATAAATAATTATATTATTCATCTGAAAGCCTTTCTACCATTACGCCCATAGTAATTCAATATATGTATATCAAATCTTAAAATTAGTATATGTTAAATTAAAAGAAGCCTTCTATATTACTATCATTGTAACACAGAAGGCTCAAGAATTTATCCACTATTAAATTTTTAAAACTGCATTGATTTAACTTGCACACGCAGTACAGTTTTCAATTTAGCGGGCTCCACCTTTCGCGCATCAGACAAGTAGATTTCCCGATGCCACTCGTCGTTAGCACGTTGTAAATTATGAGCAGCGCAGAATTCATCTACTTTCATAAACGATTCCGGTTCATCATCATAAGGCCCGACATGCAATATCTGCACGCAATCCCCATCCTCAATTGATTCGAGCCGCACATCCTTAAATCGAGACAACGATTTTTTCTTGGATACATTCATAATGGCCGCCTCCAACACGTCAGGAGTCACAAAATCAGGTTGTCTGATCATCACCCGATATTGCAGATTATTCTTATCAAACTGCTCCGTATGCTCGATCTGCTTCCAAAGCGCCTCCAGCACGAGGAACTTCATACTCGGCACCGTAACCTGCACCGCCTGCTGCTTCGGACAATACAATTCCTTTTCGTGCTTGCGCCATTCATGCTTTACTGCTGTCATAGTTAACCCCTCTTTCTGAAAAAAAATATATGATTTCTTTTATCGTAAGGGAGGATTATGAAAGATAATTAAGAGCCCCTATGCCAAAGCATAGGGGCTCTTTTCACACACTCGCTTCCACAAGTGATTTTGTATATGGGTGTACCGCTTCTTTAAGTCGTTTTGATTCGATATTTTCTACGATTTGCCCATCTTTCATAACGATGATTCGGTCTGTTACGGCTTGTAACAGGCCAATATCATGGCTGACGAATACGTAGCCGAAGGGTTGTTCCGAATGGAGTTTTTGTAATAGGTCTAACACTAGTTTTTGATTCACCGCATCAAGGGCTGATGTAGGTTCGTCAAAGAGTACTAGCTTGGGGTTCATCAACATGATCCGTGCCAATACGACACGTTGTAGTTGACCACCACTGACTTCATGAGGGTATTTATAAACTGTATTCTCAGGCAAGTCTACTCGTTGCATCCATTTACGGATATCGTCCTTTGCTGACGCCACATCCATAAGCCCATAGTTGATATACGGCTCTAAGAGAAATGCTTCTAAGTTCATTCTAGGCGGAATCACCGCCAAGGGATTTTGGAACATCATCTGCATAGAGCGATATATTTCTGTATGATTTTGAATGGAATGGATATCCTCACCAAAGAGTCGCAAGGTGCCAGATGTAGGTTTTTCTAGCATGGCAATCAGCCTAAGCAATGTACTTTTACCGGAACCACTACCACCAGCAATACCTACACGTTCATTGGGAGCTACGGAAAAGGATACGTTATCAACGGCGTGGACCGTATGATTGTGGTTCGCATATTGTTTACATATATTCTCGAGTTGAATCATACTACACCACTTTCATTACAGAATCTAACAAAATACGAGTATACTCATCTTTTGGATGGGTCATGACCTCTTCGGTAGAGCCTACTTCAACGAGTTGCCCCTTATTCATAACCCCAATCCTATTGGCAATGCGCGCCGCCGCCTTGATATTATGGGTTACAATAATCACCGTTGCCCCAAGAGCCTGTGTTACCTCTTTCATAAGATCCAATACAGAGGCTTGCACCAGCATATCTAAGGCACTAGTCGGTTCATCAGCAAATACGATGCTCGGCTTCAAGATGAGGCTCAAAGCTATTGCCAATCGCTGCTGCATGCCACCGCTCAATTGGAATGGATAGGACTGCAAGATACGCTCTCCGTCAGTTAAGTGAACGAGATTAAGCATATCTATAACGAGGCTTACATCGTAGCTTTCACCATGGGCACGGAATAAATCTTTGAAGTGATTTTCTACGGTGCGATTTGGGTTTAAGTAGGCACTGGGATTTTGAAAGATCATGGAAATCTTCGTACCACGCAATTGTCGCCAATCAACATCACTCAATGTAGAAATATCGGTGCCGTTTAGCAAAATTTGGCCACTAATGTTAGCTTGTTTCAACATGCCAAAGGCGGCACGAACTAACGTAGATTTACCAGAGCCACTTTCACCAACGATGGCAAAGACCTCACCAGTGGGCACGGAGAAGGATACATTACGCACCGCCTCTTCCGCACCATATGAAATTGTAACCTTATCAAATACGATACAATCAGATTTATTCAATAGTAGAATCCTTTGTTAATAAGTAGTAATCGATTGGATGTACTGGTACATTTTTAACTTTTGTAGTGGATACAACCGTTGCACTTGGATACAACAAATAGATATCTGCTACGTCATCAACTAAGATTTGTTGCGCTTGTTTTGCAATATTAGAGCGTTCGTTTTGATCAAATGTTACGGACAATTGATCGATTAACGCATCTACTTGAGGGTTAGAGTAGCCACCAACGTTTGATTTCGCACCAGTTTTGTAGAATAAGCTGAGGAACCAGTAAGGATCGTTTGTAGACATAGTCACTACATTGCGTTCTACTAAATCGAAACCATCTGTACCAAGTGTATCTACTTCATCAGGACTTTGTAGTTTTTTTAGTGTTACATTGATGCCCGCTTGTTTCAATTCTTGTTGAATTTCTTCGTATAAGCTTGTGTCTTTACCCCAAATAGCAATAGTAATCGCTAATTCTTTGCCATCTTTTACATACATGCCGTTTGCATTCTTAGCGTAACCAGCTTGAGTCAAGATTTGGTCAGCTTTTGCTACATCTGTCATCGGTTTATTAGCAATCGCATCATAGCCTAAGTTGGCAGATGGCGGGAATGGTGCCGCCCCTGGTGTAGAGCCATTGCCAATGATTTTAGCCATGGAATCATAGTTAATAATATGAGCAATAGCGGAACGCACAGCTTTATCATGTAATGGAGATGCTTCTGTGTTGTTTGCTTTCAACATAAACACACGAACGCCAGCAACGTCTTGAATATTGAAACCGTCTTTGAACAAGCTGCGGTTAGCAGAGTCCACTTTTTGAATTACGTCTACGTCTTTAGATTGCAACGCCATAGCGCGTTTGTTATTGTCTTCGATGTCTTTTACAGTTACAGAGTCAAGACCTGGTTTGCCGCCCCAGTAATCTGCGAAGGCTGCAAGTTCAATTGTTTCACCTTTTTTGAAAGAAGTGATTTTGTAAGGACCTGTAAGAACTGGTTTAGATGCTACATCTTTAAGATCTGCAGTGTCCATGATAACGAAAGCTGGTTCAGTCAAGCTGGACAATAAGGAGCCGTTAGGTTCTGTTGTTTTAATAATCAAGTTTTGACCATCTACTGCGATAGATTCAATCTTAACAGCTTTTGCAGAACGAGCACTTTGTTTCATTGTGTACTCGATGGACTCTTTTACCTTTTGTGGCGTCATTGGAGTGCCATTGTGGAATTTAACATTTTCACGGATGTGGAATTTCCATGTTGTAGGGTCCACATTTTCCCAGGAGTCTGCTAATTGTGGAGCAAATTTCATATCTGGTGTTACCGTTGCCAATGTTTCACCAGCGCCGATACGCGTCAATGTCCACGCATCCCACTCGTGAGTTGGGTCTAATGTTTCACCAAACCAATACAAACCAACATTCATATGCTTCCCTTGTTTGCCTTGTTTAGCGGTATCACTTCCGCAACCTACCAAGAGAGCTACCATGCATAGCATAGTTAGACATGCTAATAACCAACGTTTCATAACTTCTCCTTTTTGAACATCGCCTCTGTGAAAGAGGCTTTCAACATAAACATCTATACACAGCGCGGTTAGCGAGATACATCGAGGGCATCGCGCAACGCATCACCAATATAGTTAAATAAAACAACAGTAATAAAAATAGCGAGCCCCGGGTAAATTAGCAGCCACGGCGCCGTTTGTAGAAAATCTCGGGAGCTCAACAAGATAGCGCCCCACTCTGGATCCGGCGGTTGCACACCGATGCCTATGAGCGAGAAACTGGCTACCAAAATGATGGCATCACCTAGATGTTGAATAATAACAATCACCAACGGTGGCAATACATTCGGCAGAATATAGCGCCACAGAATTCGTAGATTTGAAGCACCTGACATACGAGCAAAGGTAATATACTCCGCATGGCGTTCAATCTGTACGAGGCCTCTTGTGATACGGGCATATTCCGCCCATTTCGTAATGCACAAGGAAATGATTACATTCGTTATGCTAGGTCCCATAATACCGATGAAAGCAATGGCAATCACCATGTTCGGAAACCCTAGTACCAAATCAATCAAGCGAGATAACCAACGGTCAATGCTAGGTGTAGAGAATCCTGCTAACCCACCAATAGCGATACCGATGGCCCCACTAATGCCAATGATGGTGAAAGCAATCCCTAAAGAGGCTTTACCACCGTACAAAATACGAGACCACACATCACGACCGAGTTGGTCAGTACCTAATAGATGGGTACTACTAATATCTTGTAAGCGGTCCGCGATATTCGTCGTTTCAGGATCAAATGGTGCTATATAGGGAGCGCATAAGAAAAATGCGATCCATAGAGCTGCTAATACTAACATAACGTATAAAGTATAGGGCTTTTGTCTATTCATAAGAGCCTCCTTTTATGGCGGCTCTTCGCTTCGGATTCAGCCAAACACTCAATACATCAATGATAATATTAATTACGATGAACACCATAGTAATCCAAATAATATAGCCTTGCATCAAAACATAATCGCGAGCCATAATGCCTTGTACCATCATGTAACCAATACCTTTTATGGAGAATACCGTTTCAATAACGGCAGACCCACCTAGCATGGCACCCATCGTTACCCCCATCATGGGCAATAACATAAGTCCCACATGAGGGAATATGTAACGGGTGTAGACCATCCATTCTGGCAAGCCTAATGCTCGCGCCCCCTGTACAAAGGGCTGTCGCGACACTTCTAAAATAGCATTGCGCAATCGACGAATATAGAGGCCACATATCCATAAAGCAAGGGTTACCGCGGGCAATACATAGGCAGAAAAACCATTGGTATTCGTTACCGACACTAGCTGTAATTTAACACCAAACAAGTACAGTAATAATAAACCAACCCAAAATCCAGGGATTGCTAATGCTAAGAATGTAATGAGACGAATCCCATGATCAATCCAAGAGTCTTGATACTTGGCAGATAGCATACCAAGAGGTATACTCACAATAATTCCCATAACAAGAGCTAAGGATACTAGCCCCAAGGTATTAGGCAAGGCGCCACCAAGAATGGTCGCTACTGGTAAAGCATACAGAATAGACTCACCAAAGTCCCCTTGTACAATTTGACCTAACCAACGTAGGTATTGTTGCCACCAAGGGTCATTGAGCCCTAACTGCTCTCGTATCTGTGCAACTACAACTGGATCTGGTGTAGCCCCTACAAGATTAAACTTCATCGACACGGGGTCGATAGGAGATAATTTTATCAATACAAATGTACCGATAGTAACTACCAATAAAATACCTACAATACTCGCCAAACGCTGTAGTATTAATCGATACAATACATCACCTGCCTTCTTTATCACAAAATAGCTATATTTATATTCTATCAATGTAATACTTAGATAGATATACCCATACGGGTATTTAGAATCGTTATCATTATGAAAGTTTTGCATACCAGCAAAAACGGCCCCTCATGAGAGGAGCCGCTTCTTATATAACCCTTACAGTGTCCATGCGAGTGCTTCACCACAGCTCGCATGCCTATCCCACTAGGCTGGACTGTTATATTATTTTGTATATGCTGTATGTGCTGTAGGTGCTACAGTGTTAGCAATGATCGCTTTTGCCATGTCGCGATTTACAGGGCGTTCAAAGTACATCGCATGGTTTTGACCATCTTTTGTCCAACCAGCGAGGTATACCATTTTTTCGCCACCTTTGAAAGTAACCTTTGTACCGTTTACCTTTTCTGTAGCTGTAACGCGATAATCCTTATGATTACCACTGATATCACCTTTTGTAGTACCTACGCGATACACAATACGTTTGCCTGCTGCTTGATTGCGAGTAGAATCTTCACCAGCTTGGTAAACATACACAACTTGCAAAACATCTTTATTGATTGTGCTTACAGACTCAATATTATAGCCTACAGGTAATACTTTAGGTAGATGAGGCATAATATTCATGTATTTAGCAGCTTCATCAATAGTAGCAAATTCATGAATTGGGCTTGGCATACCAACCATTGGAGCTGCCTGTTCTGCAACTACAGGTTTAGCTGGATCTGGTTTTACATCTAAAGTACCTTGTGCACCAGCAACAGTGTAAGAACCTACACAAGCACACGCAACTGCTAGTAATACAAATTTTTTGACCATGGGTATAATCTCCCTTCGCGTAACATAAAAATTATTAAAAACACATTTATTTTGTATGTGATTTTTCCTCAACAATATTACGGATAATAGCCTTCGCCACATCTCGTGTAACGGGACGCTGAAATTCTAAAGAGTGATTTTGTCCATCTTTCATCCACGATGCAAGATAAACCATTTTCTTACCACCTTTGAAAGTAACCTTTGTACCATCTACACTTTCAGTTTCTATAACCTTATGAATCTTACGGTCATCGCTGATATCACCCTTTAATGTAGTAGATGTACGATAAAAAATAAGAGCACCACCGGCCTTATTTACGTACGGATCTATACCGGGTTCATACACGTACACAACCTGCAAAATGTCTTTCTCAATAGTAATGACAGATTGAATATTAAATCCTACTGGCAACAGCTTTGGCATTTGAGGTCTAAACCCTATATATTCAGACGCTGCTTCTACAGTGGTGAACACATGTACAGGACTCGGCATAATAAAATTTGGTTCCCTAGGTTCAACTGAGATTCCACCAGTCATAGGCACAGAACGATCTCCAACAGGTGGATCGTGAGCACTAGTAATGCTATAGGAACCAATAGCTACACATGCTAAAGAAGCCACTAGTAATGTCTTTATCTTTGCTGTCATAACAACAATCTCCAAAAACAAGTTTTGTAAAATTATATTTATTAAAATATGCTTAATAAGTATATCCTAAATGATATAGGATTTCAAGTAATAAATGCTACCTATATCATTTTAACAAGCTTAGTATTTAGCCTATTATTTCTTATGCACCATAAAGCCTGTCGCTTGTTGGTTCGCCATGATGGTTACATCAGAGATTTGCAAGCGTTTAGGTTGGTTTGTTACATATAGTACAACATCGGCCACATCCTCTGGTTGAACAGCCTCAATACCAGCGTAGACAGATTTAGCTCGTTCCGCATCACCGTGGAATCGTACTTCGCTAAATGGAGTTTCTACGATGCCTGGTTGAATGGTAGTAACCTTAATATCTGTAGCTATGGTATCCATACGAATGCCATCGCTTAATGTCTTTACCGCCGCCTTTGTAGCACAGTACACTGCACCATTAGGATATGCATAAATGCCTGCAGTAGAACCCATATTTACAATATGACCTTCATTTTTATCAATCATAAAAGGCAGTACTGCTTTTGTTACATATAAAAGGCCTTTCACATTGGTATCAATCATAGTCACCGCATCATCAACAGCACTATCTTGGAAAGGATCAAGCCCTTGTGCAAGACCCGCATTATTAACGAGCACATCGACGCCACCAAAAGCCTCGATAGCTGCAGGAACCTTGCTTTCAACATCCTCGCGACTACGCACATCAAGAACTAAAGTCTCAACACGCACGCCATATTCCTTAGACAAACGAGCCTGTACCTCGCCCAATAACTCAGCACGACGACCAGAAATCAACACATTATCGCCATGCTTTGCATAAGCCTCAGCAATACAAAGACCGATACCAGACGTTGCACCAGTGACAAAAATATTATGAGCCATAAAAGCCTCCACATCATCAATCCGTTTTATTCTAATAAGTTAATTATACCATTATGAAAATAAAAAAACGCTACCCTACCCCCTATAATCGATAAAAATAGTGTATACATTGGAGCCTTCTGCTATTCTCTAGAATGATATGCTGGCGCATCTGTATGTAAGACAAAAATATTTGAGCTCTACCACAGCTAGAAAGCAAATAGGGATACCTATTCGAAGCCACCTTGGGCGCTACGCGTACCCATGAAGGCTGAGGATAGGTATCCCTATTGTTTTATTTAATTTGATTAGTAGAGCTCAAATACGCTAGCTTTTATTTCAGATGCGCCAACATATCATTTAACACTTCCATGCAATCCCCCACGATGCCATAGTTAGCGTGTTGGAAGATTTCTGCGTTTGGATCGTTGTTAATAGCCACGATTGTGTCAGCACCGGAGATACCGCTCACATGTTGGATAGCGCCGGAGATACCAAATGCCAAGTATAGTTTAGGACTTACAGTTTTACCTGTTTGACCTACTTGATATGGCAATTCAATCCATCCTTTTTCAACGAGTGGGCGTGTAGCCCCTACAACGCCACCGATAGCATCGGCTAGTTCATAAAGCTTATCAAAGTTTTCTTTAGAACCCATACCACGGCCACCAGCTACGATGATATCTGCTTCTTGGATATTGTAACCATCTTTGCTGAATGGAATGAAGTCGAGACGCTTCATGCGAATGTCTTCAGGCTTGAGGTCAAATTGTTCAATTTGGATACGACCCCAACTATCTGCGATGCGTTCAGGTTTTTTAAATACGTTAGGACGTACAGAACCCATTTGAGGACGATGGTTTGGAGAAATGATTTCCGCCAAAATATTGCCGCCCAAGGCAGGACGTGTCCATTCAACAAGGCCTTCATTTGTATCTACTGTCAAGATTGTACAGTCCGCAACAACGCCGTTTTGCATACGACCAGACATGCGAGGCGCCAAGTCACGGCCATTGTTAGTGGCACCAATTAAGAGGATATTAGGCTTGTGATCCTCAAAGAAGTCTGTTAACACCTTAGTGTAGCCATCCGTTGTATAGTATTTCAAAAGGGGGCTTTCAAAAACGTGAACAATATCAGCACCATGTGCTACCAGTTCCTCTGCTTCGGTTTGCACATTTTCACCAAGGAGCATAACTTGAACGAGCTGGCCCAATTCCTTAGCAATGCGGCGAGCTTGACCGATCAGTTCATACGTAACCGGATGTACCACGTCATCGATGGTATCGGCTACAACAAAGACGTCTCTATATTCATCAAAATTTGTTACGGCCATTACCGGTCACCTCCTTTAGAACTTTCATCACCTTTAGCAGCTGCTACCGCCTTAAACTCACTAGGGGACACGCTTTCCACAGATGCAGCCCGTTGTACTGGGTCTTTTACATCTACGCCCTCATCATTATCCTCAACTACCTCAACCGGTGCATCATTTGACACCAATAAATGAGCAAATTTTTCAGGCTTAATATGATAAGCCAATTCAAGAACCTTTTTAGCCCCTTCCTCGATGGATGGCAACATTTCTACCTTGCCACGAAGAGGTGGTTGGTATACCTTGCGCACCCGCGTAGGAGAGCCGTTAAGCCCGATACGACTTTCATCAATATTCGGCATATCGCGCAATGTAATATGAGAAATGGTATAACGTTTCGCATAAATAGAGCTCCAAAGACCTGGTTGGCGCGGTTCATTGAGTTCAGCTGTAGCCGTTACAAGCAATGGTAATGGAACCTCTACGATTTCATAGCCATTTTCATGTTGTCGTTTCACAACTGCTTTTCGGGCAGATTGATCAACGGATAGTTCACAGGCATAGGTAGCTTGTGCCATACCGAGTTCCTCTGCAATTTGAGGGCCTACTTGTGCCGTATCGCCATCGATAGCCTGCTTACCGCAGAAGATAATTTGGAATTGACGGTTCATAGTCCGTTGAATATGACGGATGGCAGACGCAATGGTATAGCTAGTAGCCAATGTATCAGCACCACCGAACGCGCGGTCTGTAACGAGTACCGCATCATCGGCGCCGAGGGACAAACACTGGCGAAGCGCTTCTTCAGCCTGTGGAGGGCCCATGGATAAAACGGTTACACGACTACCTTCATATTGGTCTTTCACCGTAAGAGCCGCCTCTAACGCATGCATATCGTCAGGGTTTACAATGCTAGGCAAGCCTGTGCGGATGAGATTATTTGTTTCCGGATCCAGCTTAATCTCAGATGTATCTGGAACCTGTTTGATACATACTAATAACTCCATACACTCACCCCTGTCTAAATTCTACGCCCTTAGCGTTATGCGGATATTTCCATGTTTTTACTATTGTTTCACCACAAAGAACGCGGCATGTACCGCACTCTAAGCAACCAGCGAAATCAAAGGCTAAATCGCCATTCTCTTGTAATGTATATAGACCGGCAGGACAGCCGTTTACGAGTTTCATTTTCTCTTCGTGGCTAAAACCAGCGCCATCCACAAGGATATGAGGAGACGTTTCATCTACATAATATTTATTGGCGCCCAAACGCTCTTCTAATTTCATAGGGAACGCACCCCTTTCCAAGCATCACGAATCAAGGTAAATAAGCCAATGTCTCCGACACGGCGCATAATTTTTTTCATCATTGGCACTGCACCATCACCATTTACAGTGAATACGTCGCGCATCAAATTGTTAACAAATGCTGGGTATTCATTGAAAATACGTGGATGTGTAGCAAGGAATTTAGGCATATTCTTGTAACGCTTCAAATCCTTCAGCAACCAAGAAGCCTTGATTTGACGTTCATACAACTTAGCCACACGGTCCATATTTTCGTCGCGCAAGGCTACGTTAACCGCATCTGCTGCACACATACCGGACTCGATGGCAAGGTCCATACCACGAATAGTATAGCCAAGATTCATACACATACGTGCCGCATCACCGACGATAACATACCCATTACCGCCCAACTCAGGCATAGATTTATAGCCGCCTTCTGGTACGAGATGAGCACTATGCTCTTTCAATTGACCATTTTTCAATAATGGTGCAATTCTTGGATGGCTTGTGAAAGCTGACAGCATATCGTCTACAGAACGATCGGCTTTGCCAATATCTTCAAGGCCTACAACCATACCTACAGAAAGGCTATCTTTATTTGTGTAAATAAAACCACCGCCTAATAAGCCAGAGGTCATATCGCCTAAAGTTAGCCATGCCATACCGTCATCACCAGACAGCATGAGGCGATTTTCAAGATCTTCTTTCTTAAGTTTATATACCTCTTTTACACCTACTGCCATTGTACTTGGATCGGTAGGAGCTGTGAGGCCAGTCTTTTCTAATAATAATGTATTGGAGCCTTCTGCGATGATAACGAGTTTTGCATATACTTCATCATCGTGGCACCGAACGCCCACAACACGTTGTTTTTTGCCTTCTCCTTCAGTAATGAGATCTGTTACTTGTACATTGGATACGAGAAGAGCCCCTTTTTTCTCAGCCTCTTCAGCAAGCCATTTATCGAATTTAGCACGTAATACTACGTAGGACTCTTCATTCGGTTGACCATCTTCGTAACTGTACTCAATAGTCGTCATTTCATTGCCAGCGCCAATAGAAATGCGCTCTTTTGTCACCTTTCGTTCCAATGGGGCACGGTCTCTAAAGTCTGGTACTAACCGTTCTAAAGAATGCGTATAAATACGTCCACCCATCATATTTTTAGCGCCTGGTGCGGTACCGCGTTCAATGAGCAAAACCTTTACTCGCTGTTCTGCGAGGCGTAATGCCGCCGCAGAACCCGCTGGCCCTGCACCAACAACGATAACGTCAAATGTTTCATTGCGATCAATTGCCATATACTCAGCTCCTTTAAATCAAAGCTTAGACTTACATAAGTTCATATAGTATATATATTTCTCTATTAAGAACTAAAATACCTTTAAAAATTACCATAAAAAAATGAATATATTCTATATTTTACGATTTTATATTATAAATGTATCTATAGGATGTATATATACTCATTATATACTTATACTATTGCATACTTTCTGTTATAAATAGGTGCAACAAAATTCATCAATTCGTGAAATTTATAAGTTTATCTAGCTTTCAAAGGAAAAGTAGCGTATGATAAAAGTAGGAAAAACCCTATACGGAGCAACACGCGTATAATACGACCGCATAATGCAAGACCACGGTCAAGGTTAGGCACTCATTATTTTGGAATTACCAGAGGAGGCCATATGGACCCGTTAAGAATCTTGAAAGCATTATCAAATCCACATCGGTTAGATATTATATTGTGGCTAAAGCAACCAGAGAAAGAATTTGGTGTACAAGTACACACTAAAACTCTTATCGATTTCCCTAACAGTGTAAGTGTTAAGAGTATTCAAAAGCGCTGTGGTGTATCTCAATCTTCCATCTCTACATTTATGAGCATCTTAGAAAATGCGGAACTCGTAGAGTCTCGCAAGATTGATCAGTATACCTATTTCCGCCGTAACGAAAAAGTAATTCGTGAGTTCGGCGAATGGTATAACAAAGAGGTATCCATCCAATCGGATGATAAAGAGGTATTCATTCAATCGGATGATATCGATAAATTATTAAAAACGCTTAACTTAGAAGACACTTCGTATCCTACAACAGAGGAAACCTCTGTGCCTGGCGAGCAACTCGCTGCCGAAATCAATACTAAGGGATCCGATTATGATGAAAACAGAAAATAAAATTCTCCCTTATTCACTATACTTAGGGATAAAAGAAAAAGAGCTATAATACATGTAATTATAGCTCTTTTTGATTTTTATATCATAATTCTATCATTATTTCATTAATTTTACTAACAATATTATGGTAATAATAATTCAACTAAAAATGCCCTCCAAAAGGAGGGCGTCTATTATATTAGAATTATACTTCTTCTATCGTTGTGCTTCGTAAGCTCTGAATAATTTAGATAGTAATTCAGGCGCCAAGCGCAATAGGTCTGGATTTTCACAGAATGATACGCGCAATTGCGTTCTGCCTGGATTATCTTCGCCTTTTTTACCACTGTAGAAACCATTGAGTGGAGCCATGAGAAGTGTATACTCTTTACCGTCATCAAGGCTTACTGCACCATGTTCAGCACACCAAGAGGCAAATTCTACACCGTCAAAGCCAGGTTTTGCTACCTTCCGTACGTCAATAACAAAGTAAATAGACGCTTCTGGACGAGATACGATGAAATCAGGTTCTACCTCTTTAAAACCTTCATAGAGTTCAAAAATCATCTTACGGTAGTAGTCCCGTTGTTGCTCATACCAGTTATGAAGCTCTGCGTGGCTTTCATGAGCCAAAGCACCAAAGATATATTGGCCTAGTGTATTAGCACTAAGGTTCGCTGTATATTCAGCTACAGATTTTTCATAGCACAATTTATTATCTGTAATGATAGCGCCAATGCGTAAACCACAAGCATTCCATACCTTACTAGCCGTTTCAAGGCTAATACGACGGCCTTCAATACCAGGTACATCCTTATCAGTTAAAGCCCAGATACTAGATGTTTCTTTCCCTTTTTCGTAAGCCAATTCGCGGTACGCTTCGTCAGAAATAATCCACAAATTATGTTTAACACATAATTTTGTATATTCAATCAATGTTTCTTTACTGAATAATTGACCTGTTGGGTTATCGTAAGGAATGATGAGCAACGCACCCGGTTTTGTATCGATAATGCGTTGTTCAACAGTTTCAACGGATGGCAATTCAAACTCGCCATTTTCATTAAGCTCACGTTCAACAGTGACTGTTTTACGACCGATACGAAGACCTACTGCATCATAGTTTGTATAAGATGGATTGAACATTAAAAGAGGGCGTTCCTCTTCACCAGCACCGCCACATACGCCGAGCATGATGATTTCCATCGCCATGGATGCACCGTCTGTTACGAGTACATCAAGACCAGTTGTATCAAAACCTTGGCTGCGTAAAATATGAAGGAATGCTTCGCGACATTCATCAGTCCCCGTAGTTGGTACGTATGGCACGATACCATTATGGAACGGACTATTCACACCGCCCAAATCGAACAACCGACGCTGCATGGCGGGATGCATAGGACGCATTACATTACCAATAGAACCATTCACCAAAATTGGTGGGTTCTTACGTTCCAAGAATTTAATTTGTCCTAAGCGAATGCCAGATGGCTTTCGAGCCATCATATAGGGCGACAATTCTGGTTGTTTCATTCAGATCCAACTCCTCTAAAAAAGAAACGGCCTCGATGGGAGGCTATGCTAACTGTGAAAGTAACAAAAACACTTACTTTACAAGGAAATATTTGATATATCACAAAACATATTATACAAATACATAGATATATATAGATACATAATATTATAGAGCTTTTACTATAGAAAATCTATAGTTTTATAATACATACTTATTTACATATGCCCAATTTATTGGTTATTGAAAATAAATCTCATATTATTGTACTACTATACCACGATAAATTAATGTAAAAATGAAAGAGCCTAACGAAAGGCTCTTTCAGAATGATGATTATTAAGGTTTATAACTATTAAATAGTCACTTCAAGTCCTAAGCGGAAGTTACGACCTTGACCTGGCCACCAGTCACCAGGGTTGCCCCAACGAACGCTAGATTGTTCTGCATAGTAAGTATCAAAGATATTGTTGATACGACCAAATACCGTTACGTTTTCGCGTACTCGGTAGTTTGCGCTGATGTCAGCCAACCAGTAAGTTTTGCGCGGGAATACATTATCGGCTGTACCAGGACGGTTGATGATACCGCGAATATCCAAATGAGCATCCCATTTAGCATCGTTGTAATCAAGACCTGCGTTAATAGCATGTTTTGGTACATATCCATCACGGTTTGCTTTGCGAGTTGGTGTTGCATCGATATGAGTATAAGTATAGCCAAGACGTGCGGACAAGTGCTTAGTCAATTGTTTACGCACATCTGCGTTGATGCCATGAGCTTTTTCAGTATCGAAATTGCGATATTGACCTGTGAAAGCTGCAGGGTTTGTCATAACCCAACCGATTTTATCCTTCGTACTACGGCTGAAGAAGCTAAGATTACTATTCCATGTTTTACCGAATTTGTGGTGTACACCTAAATCAAATTCATGACCTGTTTCCGGTTTCAAATTGCGGTTGCCATTGAAACCATCAAATAATTGGTATGGTGTAGGTGCCAAGAAGTACTCTTTATATGCAGCATATACATTTGTTTTTGCATTTACATCATAGCCTAGGCTGATGGATGGAGATGTATGCGTACCGAAGGAGGAATGATGGTCAATGCGGATACCAGGTGTTACAGTCCACTTAGGAGCAAATTTCCATTCATCTTGAATAAAGTAAGATGCGTTCGTAAGCTTCACGCCGCCCATGTTAACCACTTTATCTTGACGCCAGTCAAAGCCGCCTACTACAGTATGGTCTTTTGCTTTATACGTAACTTGATCACCAATACCACGAGTCTTCACATCTGTTAAGTACCCATCGTATGTTGTTTTGTAGTGATTATTCATCAAGTATAATTGATGGCTCCAGCGGCTGCTAATTTTATTATTCCAAATCGCACGCAAGGAGTCATTTGCTTCATTACCATAACGAATGTGATTAAGGGCACCTAAATGGTCAGAGTACATTACATCGCCACGGTATGTATCGTAAGATACTTTCACATCGTTCTTCTCATTGATTTTATTGCCTACCATGAAGGATGCAGTATGGCTGTTACCGTGTTGAGGAATGCGCACGCCATGACCATCTTTATAGGAGCCGATAATATCTTTTTGTAAGCCTACACGCCAGTACCAATCGTTTTTGCTACCTTCGTTAGTAATAGCGTATTGCTCTAAGTCGTTGCTGCCGCCCATAACGCGGAGTTTAGTTTGTACACCTTGCTCAGGTTTTGCAGTGATTACGTTAACTACACCACCGATGGCACCGGAACCATACAAGGTAGAACCTGCACCACGTTGTACTTCAACGCGATCGATGCTAGACATATCTTTCAAAATAGTCATCGGCGGGTTTATACCAGCTGCGCCCATATTGATGCCGTCTACCAAGTACAATACTTGGTCAGACCCATTGATGCGGAATGCATTGGAGTTCGTGTAACCTACGCCACCACCGTACGTATTAATGTCTACGCCTGGTACGATGTTCAAGGCTTCGTTCATATTCGTAGCATGGCGCTCACGAATATCGTCACCTGTTACTACGCCTACACTAGCTGGCACTTCTGAAAGCTGTTGTTCACTACGAGTTGCGGTAACAACAATGGTATGCGCTTCTTTTGCGTCACCTGCGTTAGCAGCTAATACATTAGGAGCACTCAAAGTGCTACCAAATACGAGGGCTAACCCTACGTATAGGGATAATTGTTGCATTCTTGATACTTTCATAAAAACCTCCACACACACTAAATCACTTGCTATATATATTTTGTGCCATAGAAACCATTGCACGAGTCATGAATTGGGAATAACTCATGACCTGCGAGGAGTCTACGAGGAACACACGACGATTGGCGATGGCCTTAACACCTTGCAACGCAGGATCAGAATAAAGCTGTTCTGCCGTTGCTGGCGTAGTGCCATCCGAAGTATAGGCCACGGATGGAATGATAATAATATCTGGATTGGCTTTAATTAAATCCTCTCGCGTCCCGTTATCAAAAGGCCCTAAGCCTAATTGAGCGGCCGCATTGTTCACCTTCAGATATTTAGTCATGTCATCAAAGGTTGACCCTTTGCCACCTGTTAGACCAAATTGCGTGTAAAACGCCACTAAAGGACGCTCACCGCTATGCTTATTTGCTATGTCTTCTACAGTTTTCAAATCTGCATCCATGCTGGCAATCATGGATGCATCAGAGGCGTGTAGTAGACCGGCAATCTCATGAATAGTAGCTTTTGCTTCTTGTACCGTAGTAGGCGTTTTATATACATAAACAGGAATCTGCATATTGCGCATTTCCCCAATCGCATCTGGAGACATCCAATTGGGTACTAATACTAAATCTGGCTGTACAGAGAGCATGGACTCAGCCGATGCTTTCACATGTTTCTCTACCTTAGCTGACGCCTCAGGCACATTGTTTACAACAGTGCCCACAGCAGCCACTCGGCTCGGATCAACTAAGGATAAGACGATATCCTCTGTACTCGCAGCGATAGGAACGATGCGCTTAGGCTCGCTAGGCACCGTAACGGCTACGCCGGTGCCATCTGTCACCTGATGTGTAGCGCCAGTCGTCCCCGTTTGTGTAGGTCCACAACCGACCACCAGCAGTACCATCATGAGTATGGTACATATAATCGATATTCTTTGTTTCATACTAACGCCCTTCTATAACACCTTCTATGGAAAGATATAAAGACTGCAAATCTTGTAATATCTCTTGATCTGTATCCCAATAGCCACGTTGAGCGGCTTCTAACAAGATTTCTGCAATGCGCTGCAAGGCCCACGGGTTTACGTCGCGCATCCAGTCTTGTACCGTTTTGTCTAAGGCATACTTGTTCGCATAGCCTTCATAGACCCAATCAGGAACTATATCGCTCGTCGCATCCCAGCCAAAGCTATGAGACACTACATTAGACATGTCCGATGCCCCTTTGTATCCATGTTTCATCATGGCTTGAATGAATTTTGGATTCTGTGTTTCCCCCTGCACAACGCGGCGGAACTCATCCGACAAAGACCGCATCACGACGCGACTACAATCTGTGCTATCCCCTACATACGCGCGAGGAGCACTGCCTTTTGCAGTTCGCACCGCCGCAATGAGCCCACCATGATAACTATAATAATCGTCAGCACTCAAAATATGAGTCTCCCGATTGTCTTCATTCTTGATGGTCACATCCATAGTCGTGAGGCGACGTTGGAATAATCGCATATCTTGTGGCACATCCTTATGTAGGTGAAAGCTACTCCACTTGCTATATACTTGCGCAATATCGTTTAAGGATTCCCAATTTCTACCTTCTATCAAGGCGCCTACACCGGTGCCATAGGCTTGTGGCGGGTCACCGAAGATACGAAGGCGAGCCTTCTTAGTGGCTAACAAAGGATCTTCACCTTGTTCCACGAGCCAGTCTACATCGTCGTGAATATGCTTTTTCACATAGTTATCTTCCAATGGTTCATCTAGGTCTGCCACTAGTTCAACCGCCTTGTCGAGCCAGCTAATGGCAGTAGGCATCATATCTCGAATAAGGCCACTGATACGGCCCATTACGTCGATACGAGGTCGTTGTAATTCCTCTAATGGGATAACCTCTAACCCAGAAATGCGGCCATTGGATTGCCATTTAGGGCGAACCCCTAGCAAATAGAGGAACTCACCTAAACACTGACCGTGACTTCTAGAATTGCTACTAGCCCAGAGGATAATGCCAACCGTCTCCGGATAGCGCTGTTCATTTAAAATATAATCGGCAATGACTTGATCTGCCAAGTCTATGCCTAGTTGGTACGCTATCTTCGTCGGTAAAGCGCGCTCATCTAAGCCATAGAAGTTTCGTCCTGTAGGAAGTACATCTACTTGACCACTCGATGGCGCACCCCCAGGGCCTGGCTCAACGTAAGTCCCTTGTAAGGCTTTAGATATGGAAATGAGCTCATTCTTGGTTTCACCTAATTTAGGAATATATTCACAAAGGATAGCCTCAGCCAAAGATTGTAAACTAGGAACGATCTCATAATCTGGGTTATGCATGACATTAGATACAAAGGTACGTAATTCATTCCAAATACGGTCAATAATTACGCTATTACGAGTGCCCTCATCAGAGAGTTCACCACTGTGCTGCTCTAAATGCGTCCAATCATAGCCCATCTCCGCAGCTAATGTTTCTAAGGCCGATGCAATATCTCCTTGAGGGGTTCGTATGATGGCAGTAATAAATTCTTCTAAATCTGTCCCCTCAGGTCCTTGCCCCAAAATATGTAATCCATTGCGCATCTGCATATGTTTCAAATCGGTCAGTTTTTCATGGACCTCCATAATAACAGCATCTAGCTCCATCGTAAGTCCTTGTTCTTCATCGATAAGATGGCAGGCTAAGGCTTTTTCTCGAATGACCTCTCCAATTTCAGACACACTTTCAGGATGTTCCTGTTCAAAGTGGCTATGCTCATCGAGTAAGGCTTCTAGTTCTTCAAACTCATCGTAGAGCCCTGCCGTCGTCATCGGTGGCGACAGGTGCCCCACTAAGCAAGCGGAGCTACGCCGTTTAGCCTGTATACCCTCACCAATAATAGTCGTCCAATAAGGATAAATATTAGGTAACGAGGAAATCCCAATTTCAGGATAACAGCTAGCACTAAGGCCAGCCCCCTTACCTGGTAGCCATTCTAAGGAGCCATGGGTACCTACATGAATGACCGCATCCGCTTCAAAGACGGTCCGAACCCAGTGGTAGAACGCCAAGTATTGATGCGGTGGTGACAAACATGGATCGTGATAGATGGCAGATACATTCTCCCCAAAGCCTCGCGGCGGTTGCACCGTAATCCATAGATTGCCATTAGAGAAGCCCGGTATGATGACTTCATCGTCGTACACAAATACATCACCAGGAGCCTCTCCCCAAGATGAAATCATAGCTTGTTGTGTATCAATTGGTAGTGTTTCAAAATAAGCTTTATAACCTGCACTACTCATGCGCCCCTCTGCAGAGGCTAACAACTCATCGGTAAGCATGGATCGGTCATTGGTCATGTGGGACGTTACCATATCCATCAAGTCTGCACTGGTGTCTGGCACCGTATCGACAAGGTAGCCTTCTTCCTTCAGCTGAGCCAATAAGCGTAGCACCGATTCAGGTGTATCAAGGCCTGCGGCAGAACCAATATTAGAGTTCTTCGGCGGATAGTTGTGTAAAATAATAGCTATTTTTCGCTCTGATACAGGAATATGGCGCAACTTAGACCATTTAATGGCTCGCTGAACGACGGCGGCAATGCGCTCTTTCACAGGTAAATACACATAGTGACCACGCTCATCATAGGTCTGACAAGCCACTACACCGCCTTGAATAACACCATCTAACTCAGGCTGTGATATAGATAAATTCACATCTAATGGCGTAACACCTTGCGGGTCCTGAGCCCAAGACGCTTCATCCATATATATGGTGTACCCTTGAATGATTGGGCAATCTTGTAACTTTAATTCCTCCAAGGTTTGAGCCCCTAAGGACTGGAAGGAGAATTTACAAGTATTGATGAGCACATCAAAAGGGAATACATCCTTACCAAACAGGTAATTCATGGACAGTTTCATATTCGGAATGCCCACCCGAGGATTGGACCCATATTGCCCATAAAAGATAATAGGGTTGTAACCATGTTTATAAATCTCTTCAAACAAGGCCTGCTGATAGTAAATATCCCCCATAATCCATTCATCGCGATAGAAATACACCGCTATAGATGGCCAATCCCGATTGCCTTCGGCATCCATAAACTCATCATAGGTTTCATAGATATTTCCATCGCGGCCCATAATGGCTTGCCACGGAATGTGGTCAGGTTTATCCCATTCTGATGTCGGTTTCGTACTGAAAGCTCCGTTAATAAGGCGCACATAGTTCATGACACCACTAGTGCGGCGATAGCTTTCAAGAAGAGTCCGCTGGTCTATATCTATATTGCGATAGAGAATGTCTGTTTTCTTAGGCTCTACTACGTCAATCCAGTATTTTGGATGATGTGCATATAGCCATCGTTCCAGACGTTCCAAGAACGGCGAGTCTAAGCCCACCCCCATGTTGGTTACGAGTACTACATCGGCAGCACGAAGGCGACTTTCAAAAGTAGCATCCCATAGAGGCTGTTTTTTCATATTGCAAATATCCACCTCGCCCTGTATCAATTCAGGGTAAGTGGCAACAGCCTTTTCTATATATTGGATTTGTTTTCCTAAGTTAGAAATATACATGAGCCGACTCATGATTTACCTCCGCGATACGCTCAAAATACGATCTGCCGAAATAGTATCCATGGCATAATAACTGCCATTCATCAATTTACATAATTCTTTAGCCAGGCCTAGTTTGATAAAACCCGTTTCCGTGTCGATAACGATACAATCTACAGGCAAAGTACCAAGGATACGAGCCCATTGCTTGGACTCCGCTACAGGGTCCTCAGAATCACCCGACGTAGCTCGACCATCGGTGATACATATAATCTGAATTCGTTCCGCCCGATGGGCACGCAACAATCTATCGCACATGGTGTAGGCCATTCGTAAACCGTGAGCTAATGGCGTTTTACCGCCTGTAGGCATAGAGGCTAACAGTCGCTCTGCTCGCTCCACGCTGCGCGTGAACGGCAATAATACCTCTGCCGACTCCTTGCGGAACGCAATGAGCCCTACCGAATCACGGTGGATATAAGAATCTCGCAAGAGACTGAGAATAGCCGCTTTAGTGGCCTCCATGCGATGACGTGCCGCCATAGAACCGCTCGCATCCACCACAAATAGTTGATACGCGCCAACGCGCTTTTCCCGAGCCTTGCGGCGATAATCTTGAGGCTTTACCACTATAGATAATCCCTTGCTGCTTTGATGCTCTAATTGCTGGGACTGAGTAGATAGCTTTTCTTGTTCCATTTTAGTAGCAGCCCGCAATCGCTGATACGGCGCCGCCGCTCGCAACGTATCTACTAGCGCCAAGTCCTCTAGAGCCTGTTCATCCTGGTAAGCTCGAATCATGCGCCCTCTCGTATCCTTTGTCTTAGTCATAAGGCGACGACCTGAGCCTTTGCGATACTGACGGTCTACTGTTTTAGAAGATTCTAGTTTCCATTGGAATAATTGGTTAGCTATACGGGCAACAGTATCTGGTAAACATAAAGAAGATAGCTTGTCATATATATCGCCCATATCATTAGTAGCATTATCTCTTAGTTGGTCTTTAGACTCTGAGGAATTGCTACTGCCATTAGCTTCACTTGAATCAGCATCATCATCTTCAGCAGAATCTATATCAGTATCATCTGCATCATTAGCATTTGATTCGTTAGGATTTGATTCATTAGGATATAGCTCATCCCTATTACTATCATCCTGTTCACAGTCATTTGATACATCGGAATCCATTGAATCAGAGGTATCATTACTTTGAGTGCAATCTTGCTCACTGGTGCTACTGGAATTTTCACCTGGTGATGGCTGTGATTCTGGTATTTCAGCCTTTTTCATACGATGTGGCAGTACATATAGCGCCGCTAATTCTGCATGACGAGGCTTACAATAGGAACAGCCTTCTAGAAGAGCTAAGGACTTCATAACTTGTAACAACACATATTCTGCGCCATGACCTACGGTATGCGCTTTAAGTGCATAGGATACGGCAAGAGACATCATCGCATCAGGTGTAGCAATCGCTGAAATCCGCTTATTGTCGATTAAGCTAACTAGAACGTCAGATGCATCCGCTTCGGTTAAAGGTAACACAGTCTCTACGCAAGAAATTTCATCTCGAATTTGTTGTAACACCGCTACCCTTGATTCCAAGGATGCTCGTTCCATAGCTACATGCACATCGACGAGTTCCCATTCCGCGTCAGTTAAGGTTCTATCCTCATGGTTTATCGTCATAATCAGCAAGATATGACGGCGTTTTGCCTCCACTAACAAGGCATGACGCACTTCTGGGGATAGAACTTGACCATCATCTAGGAGCCAACATCGCGTGTGCGGATCATCTAATAAACCTGCGTTCATCACCATCTGACCTTGTTGCAGAGACGCTTCAAAGTCGATAGTCTCTTGTAGTTGTGAACTATCTATATACACAGGAATAAGACGATAGGGAATATGCCATTTCTCGAGGCACTGACGAACTAAAAAGCTTTTACCAACACCAGTACCACCAGAAATAACAACGCTATGAATCTGGTCATTTACGAGGCCTATTTTGAGGGCCTCATGTACAGATGTATCCATAGCTAGTCCTCAAGCACCGCAGATACTACTGTATCGATGCGGTCTACATCGTGACCTTGCTCCTCAAAAGGTAATCTTCGCATACGATGTTTTAACGTCAATCTTGCAGCCACCTTAATATCGTCATCTATGATATGTGAGCGACCGTGAAAGGCAGCGTGAGCACGAGCCGTATGCATCATCGTAATATCTGGACGATGTCCATCGACGCCAACGCCGATACTGATACTAGCGATTTTGAGGAGAATATCATCAGAGGGGATAATAGTTGGTAATAGCTTACGAGACTCTAACAAGCGCTCATGCAAAGCTCGTTCCGATTCCTTATAGGTATCCACGAATTCTGCGGGATTGTCCCCAAAGGTTAGACGTCGCTTGATAACATCCATACGCTGTGCTGGATCTTGCTCACCACAAACCATAACAGATAAACCAAAACGGTCTAATAGCTGTGGTCTAAGGTCCCCCTCTTCAGGGTTCATGGTTCCTACGAGAATGAATCGAGATGGATGAGAATGGCTTACCCCTTCCCGTTCCACCGTATTCACGCCCATTGCCGCTACATCTAGTAAGATATCTACAATATGGTCATCCAAGAGATTAACCTCATCTACATAGAGAATATTTTGATGTGCTGCTTGTAAAATACCTGGTTCAAAGGCTTTTACCCCTTCTTGTAAGGCCTTCTCTAAGTTAATAGACCCCACAACACGATCCTCTGTAGCATTAATAGGCAACTCCACAACGGTCATGGCCGAAGCACTTTCTTCCATAGGAGGTAAAAGGCTCGCCAGTGCACGTACAGCTGTGGACTTTGCTGTGCCCTTTTCACCTTCGATTAAGACACCACCAATGGATGGATTGATAGCATTCAGTAAAAGGGCCAATTTCATTTCTTCTTGACCAACAATAGCAGTAAATGGATATAACATAAGCCTGACCTCATTCGGAATAGCAATATATAGAGATAAACAGGAAATGTGCGGACCTATCCATAGGCAGCCCTATATCTATTTCAGGTGTGGATCGATAGACATTGTGCCGCTAGCATTTGTCTGTTTATATTCCTCAATATCCGTAGTTCCCTTAGGGAATACAAAGATACGTTGTTGTTTAAAGTACGGATCGTCATAGACTGCAGCTGATAGATGGAATGCGGCTCGTAAGTTATCCGCAGTCAATACTTCTCTTGGCGTACCTACATCGATGATATGACCATCGCTAACTAGGACGAGCTTAGTACAGTATTTAGCAGCTAGTTCTAAATCATGAACTACGATTAAAATCGTTTTTCCTTCATCGCATAATCGACGACCTTCATGGAAAATATCATCGGCGTACACTAAATCGAGGGCCGCCGTCGGCTCATCAAGCAATAGCACCTCTGTTTGTTGTGCCAAAGCCTTAGCCAAGAATACCCGTTGTCGTTCACCACCACTCAAAGATTGTACAGAACGATTCCGCAGATGATAAACGCCTACCTCTTTCATAGCCTGTTCAACGATAACCTTATCTTCAGGGCCTTCTTGTTCCCACCATTTCAAATAAGGATAACGAGCGGTCATCACAATATCGATAGCTTCATAATCGAAGGAAACATTTACAGACTGTTGCATATACGCCACATGATGAGCGATTTCCTTGTCGCTCAAAGAAGAGATGCTTTTACCATCCCACAAAACATCTCCACCAGATGTAGGATAAAGGCCACGCAATGCTTTTAACAACGTTGTTTTACCAGAGCCATTAGGTCCGATAATACCAACGAACTCACTACTATCAATAGAGAAGGATGCATCCTTTAGAATAGTGTTTTCCCCTAACGTAACGGATAGAGATTGAACATCTAGTTTCATTAGGCCCCTCCTTTACTACGCAAGCGATGAAGTAAATATAAGAAATACGGTGCCCCTAAGATCGCTGTCATAATACCTACGCGAATCTCAACTGGCTGAGCAATAACGCGACCTAAGGTATCACAGAACACGAGGAAAAGCGCCCCACCCACAGCTGCCATAGGCAATAATAGGCGATGGTCAGGTCCCACCAAAAGACGCACAATATGCGGTACTACAAGGCCAACAAAGCCAATGGAACCACTGACGCACACCGCAGTAGCAGTAACGACAGATGCCAAAAACAGGAATAGCATGCGATACACCATAACAGGCAAACCCAAGGCACGCGCCTCTGTATCGCCGAGAACGAGTACATTCAGATGACGACCGAGCATCATTAATATAACGCTGCCCGTCATGATAGGCCCCACCGCTAGTAGAACGTGGTCCCAGCGACGAAAATCAAGTCCACCCACCATCCAAAATAGGAATTCACGCAAGCGGTATTCATTAATCATAGTCAAAATGCCCGATGTGAAAGCACCGAGCAGCATACTAACAGCTACACCAGCAAGCAACAAGGTGGTCGTATCGAGCTTGTTATTACGCCATGTTAACAATATAGTAATCCCAACAGATACAAAGGCTCCTACGAAGGCAAAGGCAGGCATGTAAAACATGCCAAGAGATGTTACACCAAGGGCGATGGCGATAACTGCACCGAGAGATGCCCCTGCGGAAACGCCCATAATACCTGGGTCCGCCAGTGGATTGGAGAAAACACCTTGCATAACGGCGCCAGCTAGCGCCAATGCACCGCCTACGAGTAGGCCTATAATGAGGCGCGGCATGCGGATAAACCATAATACGGCCTCTTGTTCAGCTGTAATAGGCTCCGTAAAATTCACAGGTAAGCCCATACCATTTAAAATACTTTGTACACCGCCACCGATAGGAATCATGATAGTTCCTACGTGGAGTGCCAATAGACTCACAATACATAGCAATACCCCAATTAGAATAATTGCCATGATTCGTTGCTTCTCTTTAGTCATGAGAATTCCTTTCTAACTGAGGATATACAGTATGCATGATGGCGAGCATCGCTTCGCCAATATGCTGATTCATAGTATATAAATAAGCTGCCGGTAATGGCTTAACACGGTTCTCACGTATAGCCGGCAAATTTTGAAAGGCTGGATTTAGTAAATATCGATCCGCCAAATTCTTGTCCATTCCCTTATAGGAAGGAATAAAAATATAGTCTGGATTCATGGCTATCACCCGTTCCTCCCCAAAGGGTATTCGTGGTGGTAAGCCAATCCTATCAGGTGCATTATAGATACTCATATAGTGACACATATCATCAAAAAGGCTTCCTGTTCCCGTATATCCGTCCATAGATGATACAAAGAGAACCGTCTTGCGCTGCTCAATTGGAATAGATTCTCCTAGGTGCTTTATTTCATCTATTTCACGATGAATCTTCCGAATGTAAAAGCTACCCTTTTCATCTTCGCCGATAACATGAGCAATATCCATCACATTCTGAATCACTCCGTCCACCGTAGAAGGGGTAGGTACCACAACAGTGGCTATACCCATGTGCCGTAAGCCATAGATAACATCAGCCGATATATAATCTGGTGCTATAACGAGATCCGGTTTCAAGGCTATGATTTTCTCCAAAGGATACGAACTCAACACTGGTTTTACCAGCTTTGCGCGCTTTGCCTCTAGCGAATATTCCTCATAGGTAGACAATTTATTAATGCCTACTAAACGTTCTGGTTCTATAAGTCCTAGTAAAATTGTGTCGAACGCAGAAGACAGTGATAAAATCCGTTTTGGATGCTCTGGAACAGCAACTTGAACGCCATCATGACTGTCAACATAGCGAATATATGGTGTTACGCCATCCTCAGATTGAGGTCCACAACCTGTTAAACATACACAAAGGAGTATCATCAAACATATGAAAAATCCAATTTTCTTGTTCATGATGATACTCCTTGTATAGTTCTAATTAGTGATTACATAAAGACTAGAATTTTTGAGTATAGCTAAGTTGGTAATTAAATGGTTCATCCCAGTATTCCCAGTCGCCGTTTGAAATAACATTATGACGGTTTAACAAGTTACGTGCATCTAGCCGCAAGGATGAGTTTTCATTGAACTGATAGCCTACGTATGCATTCCAAGCTACGAGATTTGGATTTGTTCCACCATCGCGGTTCTTCATCCGTTTTGTGACAAAGTTAAGGCTAGAACCAGCTGTCCATTTTGGACTTGTATAATGGATGCCTCCTGTAAATTGTAATTTTGGATTTGCTTGTTTCCAATAGGTCTTATCGATTTCTCGTTGTTTTGGATTAGAATACGATGCACCCACAGTCATTTTTAAGTGATCTGTTAATTTACGACCATATTGGGCTTCGATACCGACATTTCTATAGCGACCACCGTTTACGCGAATCGTGTTTTTACCATTGCTATCTGGCTTCCAAGAGAAGAAGTTTTTAAAGTCCATATAGAAGAGCGCTACTTTCCAGCTATCTTTGTTAGTAATGTGTTTATAGCCTAATTCGTAATTCCAACCTTCTTCAGGTTTCAAATTACGTCCACTAACAGAGGCATAGCCTTTATTAATTTTCTTGAAAGTATCGCTTAAGTTCGGCATTCTAAAGGCTTTACCAGCATTTATGTACATGGATGATTCCTTGTTAATACGATGTTCTAATTGGAACTGAGGAATCAATACGCGTTGATTTTTCACAGGGTCTTTAATATCCGAATAACGCAAGCCTAAAATACTAGTCCATTTAGGATTGATTTGATAGGAGTATGTACCATAAATGGCATAACTATTGCGATGTGGATTTCCATAGTATGGACCAGATGTAGTGCGATATGTTTCGCGTTTACCAAGTACACCTGCAATGAAATAGTCCTTGCCACCGCGGAAGTCCCATTCATGTTGCACATCGAAACCATATTGTCGAGCAATATAGTTGTTATCACTCAACGTATATGTCTTTTTGCTATGTATGCGACTTTTACCATACAAATCTCTATCATTGTAGAAGATTGTACCTGTAGTATTGCCATCTTTATAAACTAAAGACGCATTATTTTTAGTATCTTTATAAGCATATGTTGTAGAGTGAAGCTTTTGCTTAATAGGATTCGTTTCTGTACTCAACTGTCCAAAAGAAGAATTACCTTCAAAACGGCTAAAGTTCAAAGTCAACTTATCATTTAATTTACCGCTCATAAATACACCTAAGGAATTCCCTTTGTTACGAGCTGTATAATATTCATAGCCCCTAGCATAAGCACCGATATCGGAGCGAATAGGGGTTTCTGGATCTTGAGCACCAAAGAAGTTACGTTCCACACCAATTAAGAAGCGAGGCGTGCCATAGTTAATTTTATAAGTTTGGCGCCCCATATTACCAAAACCTACCGTAGCAGAGCCCCCTTCTTTACTTGGAGTCTTAGTAATTACATTGATAACACCACTCATCGCATCAGAACCATATAAAGCAGAGGCCGCACCTTTTAATACTTCAATGCGTTCAATAGAGCTAGTCGGAATAGAACTAAGGCCGCCCTTGCCATTGAGGTTCATCGGTACCCCATTCATGAGAATCAAGGATCCCCGTTCAAGGCCACGGATATTCACACGGCTATCCATAGCCCCATATTCAAGACCAGATGCACCATAGGAGAAAGATGTAATACCAGGCACCATGTTCACCGCATCAAAGGCATTTTTAGCACCGCTATTCATGATATCTTTGTCCGTAATAACATCCATCGCTGCCGGCGTATCTAAATCTAAAAGAGCCATGCGATTTGCTGTTACATTAATGACATGACTTTCAGATGCGCCATTTGCTTCAGTAGATGCTACCGTAGTAGGAGTATCTGTGGCAGCCGTTACATCCACTGCATATGCATGCACAGATAATCCCATCAAAGCCAATCCTATAAGTACAGAAGTCCGTCGTTTCTTAAGATTGTTCATAACAAATCCCTCGTAATACACACTAATTATTCATAAAAACTACATAATTGTATTATTACACACTTAAAAGGACTGCACAAAACCCATACCCCCTATTAGTACTGGATTTTATATAAGTCTCTATAAATAAATATTAGAATTTTTGTGTATAACTCAATTCATATGTAAATGGGTCTCCCCAGTATTCATAATCCCCATTAGTGATAACGTTATGACGGTCTAACAAGTTACGAGCATCGAGACGAAGTGTTGCATCCTTGTTGAAATGATAACCTACATACGCATTCCAAAGGGCAATATTAGGATTTAAGCCACCATCACGATTGCGCAAACGTTTGGTAACAAAGCTAAAGGATGTACCAGCTTCCCAGGTTGGGCTTTCATAACGAATGCCGGTTGTAAACTGTAACTTAGGAGCCGCTTGTTTCCAATAAGTTTCATTCATTTCCTTTTGTCGTGGATTAGAATAGGAACCACTCACGTTCCATTTGAGGCGGTCGGATAAACGTCTACCATATTCAGCTTCGATGCCCACGTTGCGGAATTTCCCGCCATTTACGCGCACCAAAGGTCGACCATTTGCATCCGGTTGCCATTGGAAGAAGTTTTTGAAATCCATATAGAACACATCAACCTTCCAATCATCCTTTTTGTTAATCCGCTTGTACCCAATTTCATAGTTCCAACCTTCTTCTGGTTTGAGGTTTTTACTGCTTACCGCTGTATACCGACGGCTAACGCTACGGAATGTATCGCTCAAACTAGGCATTGTAAAAGCTTTCCCTATGTTCACATACATGGAGGATTGTTTATTAATAGAGTGCAACAATTGGAATTGAGGGGTCAACACATGTTGATCCTTGATTGGGTCCTCGATTACGGTGTAACGCACGCCCAAAATGGATGTCCATTTAGGGTTAATTTCATAAGAATAACTACCATACACAGCATAACTATTGCGTTTAGGATGAATGTACACAGGAACAGCCGTTGCATGATAGATTTCTTGTTTACCTGTAACACCTGCGATTAAATAGTCCTTACCATCTCTAAAATCCCATTCATGCTGTACATCAAATCCATATTGACGTGCGCGATAGCTTGTTTCAGTTGCCTTAGCTTGGGACGTATTGTGCACCCGGCTCGTACCACGCATCGTACGGTCATTATAGAACAAGGTTCCTGTAGTACCCTTGTCCTTATAAATTAAGGAAGCATTATTGCGATCATCCTTATAATGATACGTCGTAGAATGTCTTGCTTGATTAACCGGATTTGTTTCCGTACTGATTAGACCAAAGGACGATTTACTTTCAGCACGATTAAAATTCAATGTTACCTTATCTGAAAGCTTACCACTCATAAAGAGCCCCAACGAATTGCCCTTGTTGCGAGTACTATAGTAATCGTAATGTTTAGTACCTGCATAGTCGTAGCGAATCGGTGTGGATGGATCCTGTGTACCCCAATATTTTCTATCGATACCAACGATGAATTTATCTGTACCGTATGACACATCAAAACGTTTAGACCCACGATTACCTACGGCAACCGTAGCAGAGCCACCCTCTGTAGATGGAGTCTTAGTAATAACATTAATAACGCCACCTAATGCCTCTGCACCATACAATGTAGAAGCAGCTCCTTTCACTACTTCGATACGTTTTATGGCACTCGTAGGAATAGAGCCGAGTCCACCTTTGCCATTGAGGTTCATAGGCACGCCATTTACAAGAACAAGGGCACCACGGTCAAGGCCTCGAATATTCGTACGGCTATCCATGCCACCAAAATCGGCACCGCCAGCACCATAAGAATTTATTGTTACCCCTGGTACGGTCGCCACCGCATCAAAAGCAGTGGTAGCACCAGTATTTTTTAACTCCTCAGGTGTAATTATATTCATCGCTACAGGTGTGTCCAAATCTAGGAGGGCTGTGCGATTGGCGGTTACATTGATTACATTGGACGACTCTTGATTCTGATTAGTTGTCATATCTACCGCATAACCATTTACACTCATACTAAGTAACGCCATCATTGTGGCCACATATACACGTTTATTCATTTCATTTATCACCCTATATGTTTTATTAAAACTATGTTAATTCTGTTAATTTGTAGCCTCTGAACTACAGTGGGAATTTGGTTGTAGGGGATATGAACACTCTCATCCCCACTACATAAACTGTAATTCATTTAATTTAATTTAGGCTCATTCCAAATATAATCATTATTCAAATTCATATCTTATATAAAAAACATCTGATTTAGGCTCACCAGTTGTATTGGTAGCCCCACCTGACCTAGCTGCAAGGGCAAGGGCATCATTATCAAGAAGGCTAGAGCCGCTACTCCCCTCAATTTCAGCCCTTACATAATTACCTTCGCCATCAAAATAAACCCTAATAGTGACTGTCCCTGTAATACCTCTTCGTACAGCTTGTGCTGGCATGACTTTATTAGCATCTAAACTAGCACGATAACCGGAAACATCAAAGTATCCCGAACCTTCCGTATCACTAGTCCCAGAATTGCCGCTCTGTGTACCAGGGCCGTCATTTGCTTTACCACCATTGCCAACGGGGCCACCACCTGGACCTGTTGTATCGCCATCACCTGGAATACCCACTGGATTATCTGTATTCCCATGTAGATTTACACTAGCCGCTTCATTGCCACCTAGATAAGGGTTAAGATTTTGCAAGCCCGGTGTCGGTTTTCCCGATAAGTCCGGTAATACACTACCCGACTTACCGCCCGCAGCATTTTCTTTATCATCAGAGACAATTTTCTCTTGCTGTTTCTTCTCCTGCTCAGGAGGTTCCGGTTGCACCATGTCAAGATTGATAACCAAATCTTTCTTTGGCGTTTCTGGTGGTTTTATATGACCGAACAAATCACCTACAACACCCCAGTATGCTAAATTGACCACCAATGCAGCTACGAAAGGAATGCCATATCGTTTACTCACCATATGATCACTTCCGTTCTGTCGCTACGCTAACAAACCGAGCACCACTCATCTTTAGATTATCCAAAATGCTAATAACATCCTTATACGCAATATCTTCAGATGCACGGACGATAAAAGCCTGTTGTGGTTCCTTCGCAACAATAGCTTGAATTTCATTGCCCAAATCATCAGGTCTAATTTCACGTTCGTTCAAATACATCTTATGAGTAGCTGTGAGTGAAATCGTAATCGGCTCAATCGTTTTTGCCGTTGATGCAGAGGCCTTTGGCAAATTGAGCGGAATTTGTTCCTCTGTATTCATATATAACGTACTCATCATGAAAAATACGAGCAAGAAAAATACAATATCAATCATAGGTATAATCATGATGGTAGGTTCTTTTTGTATCCCTACTGAACTACGTTTCATCGTTGACTCCTAATATATAAATCCAAGATAGAACCTAAACGTTGTTCCAATTTTGCAATATCATAATTTACTTTACTTGTGCACCAGCTATGGATAGCTAATGCTACGATGGCTACTGAAAGCCCAGTTGCCGTTGCAATCAACGCTTCGGATACACCACCAGTAATAACGGTAGGGGCACCGATATCGCCACCAACAGCCGCAAAGGAGCGAATCATACCAACTACAGTTCCCAATAAACCAAGCAATGGAGCCATAGTAACCATCATGCTGAGCCAGTTAAGGCCGCGTTTTAAACGTTCATCCATGTAACCTACTACATCGTGAAGGCGATTTTCCAAGCCTTCAAAGTTATATACGGAATCTACAATCGGTGTTACAAATTGACTAAGTGCATCATCATTATTCTTAATCGCTTGTTCTAATGCAATCCAATCATTCGCATTACGACCGGCTTCAATGCTAGACGACAATTGTTGAATTTCACTGTCAATGCGACGATACATACGAATTCGCTCAAATAAAATCGTACATGCTGCCAACATAAATAAAACTAGCGGATACATGACTACGCCACCCGCATTAAAAAGATGAATTGCATACTCCATAATAACCTCCTCAAACTTATAATTATAAATTTGTACTCTACTGCGTATAAAACACAAATCCAATCTGTATTAATCGTTATATTACGATTAACACTAAGTTATTTTATTATTTCATAAACAAATACGTAGCACAATAAACCTATACCCTGTACAGGTATGCTATTTTACGGTATGTATTCTTATAATTACTAATTCCTCTATTGAATACATACATTTGTCTATTATATAAAAACACTAATAATTCTCATGCTAAAAATTATTTATCTGCTCTCAATACATATAAAAAAAGCAGTCTATAGAAATGTTTTCTATAGACTGCCTATACAGATATTATCTAACTTCTTAGCATACTAAGAGGGTTAACATAACACCTCTATCAAGTACATATTTATTAATTCTATACAATTTTATGAATATTATTCATACCTGCATAACCATTCGTTTAAACTATCCTATGATACCGTTATATCATCATAATAAAACTTATGTATGTGCATCCTCTCGCTACGAAATAATGATACATAAACAATATCTTGCCTATCAATACACTATCTTGTATACACCACTTGAT
>ERZ1699260.69-NODE-69-length-41580-cov-3.175814_pt1 | contig 41580 bp, 34 predicted proteins | sample MGYA00581519_ERZ1699260 | MGnify/ENA primary metagenome ERZ1699260 (study PRJEB42319, sample SAMD00040324) | human oral metagenome | material: saliva | host: Homo sapiens | study: EMG produced TPA metagenomics assembly of PRJDB4115 data set (Metgenomic analysis of... | reverse complement strand
TAGCGCACCTTGGCCTGGGTGGATCAAGGGAGATAGACCGACTCGTAATCGACAATCTAGGCAGGCGGATCGAAGTAGGCACCCACCAGCTGAGCAAAGTCCATACGGTTTCCGGGGCCACCCGCCTCGGAGACCGTGACCATGCGCAGTTGGCCCTGGCCGGGCTGCGCCTTGGCGGTGACCGACGCCGACTGGGCGTCGTCGAGCTGCACCTCCTCCCCCGTCGTGGGGTCAGTGCCCTCGATGGCGATCATCGGTTCACCGTTGGCGGAACCCAACACGTTAAAGGTCGGCCCGGGGCTGGAGACCACGAAGGGAGCGGGCACCCAGAAGAGGATCACCGCCATCGCAACCAGAGCGATGAAGGCCATCGCCAGCCGCCAGCTTACAAGCGGGGCGTGTCCTTCCCGGTCCCCGTTCTGGAGGGCGAGCGCGTCGTCATGTGTCGAGGTCATCTCGGTTTCATTCACCGTGCAATTGTGTCGCACCGGCGTTTGACGCGCACGCCCACCCCTTATGCTCTTAGCGTTTTCGCAGGGTTTTGTCAGCCTGGGTCAACGCCCACCCGCTAGTCTGTGGCCATGAATGAGAACGAGTCCGGTACCCCGTTTGAGGATTTCCTGCGCTCCATCCTGGGAGACGAGGCAGCCGCCGAGGCCGCCCGCGCTCTTGAGGCCCAGGGCTTCGATCCGGCGAACTTGCCTCCCGAGTTTTCTGACCCTGCTCGCATGCAGGCGGCCCTGGGTCAGTTCCAGTTCCTCATGAACACGACGGCCGGGCCGGTGAACTGGCGCGTCGTGGAAGACAGCGCCAAGCAGGCCGCCTACATGAGCGGCGACCAGGCTCCCACGGCGACCGAGGCCGAAGCAGCGCGCCAGGCGATGACGATCGCTGACCTGTGGCTGGACGCCGTCACGGACTTCGCGTCCGGTCCCGTCACCCGCGACGTGTGGAGCAAGGTCGCGTGGGTTGAGCACACGATCCCCACGTGGAAGCGCATCTGCGAACCCGTAGCACTCAACGTGTCGCGCGCCCTGTCCAACGCGCTCTCCGAGCAGTTCGGCGAGGGCGGCGTCGATAGTGACGTACCCTTGCCCGACGGGATGGCCGCGATGTTGGGCAAGACGCAGGAGATGATGCCCCGCCTGTCGGCGATGATGTTCTCCGCGCAGCTCGCGCGCGCCCTGGGTGCCCTGGCCGGCGAGTCGTTTGGCACCTACGACACGGGCATCCCCCTGTCGGACACCTCGCACGCTGCCCTGCTGCCCCACAACGTCACGCAGTTCGCCGACGGCCTGGATGCCCCCTTCGATGAGGTGCGCCAGTTCCTGGCTGTGCGCGAGGCTGCCCACCGGCGTCTCTTTGCGTCTGTGCCGTGGCTGGAAGGTGACCTCGTGCGCGCGGTCGAGCGCTACGCGTCGCAGATCGCGATCGACACGGAGGCCATTTCTGAGGCGGCCCGCTCGGTGGATCCCTCGGACCCCGCGTCCGTCGAGTCGGCGCTCAGCGGCGGCGTGTTTGCGTTGTCGATGACGCCCGATCAGCGCCGTGCTCTCACGCGCTTGGAAACCATGTTGGCTCTCATCGAGGGCTGGGTCGAGGTCGTCACTGCCCGCGCGACACTGCCCTACCTGCCTCACGCGGACGCGCTGCGCGAGATGATGCGTCGGCGCCGTGCGTCGGGCGGTCCCGCGGAGGAGATTCTCGGAACCCTGATGGGCCTGCAGATGCGCCCGCGCCAGGCACGCGGAGCCGCGCAGATCTTCTCGCTCGTCGAAGCTGATGGTGGGCGTGACGCCCGTGAGGCCCTGTGGTCTCACCCGGACATGGTGCCCTCCGACACTGAGCTGGCGACGCCCGACACGTTCCTGACACTGCGCCGAGCTGCGGCAGAGGAGGACGCGGATATCGATGCCGCCCTCACCTCGCTGCTTGACGGCACGCTCGGCTGGGCGGAAGGGCTGGAACCCGGGGACGAGGCCGTGGCTGGTTCGAGCGATCAGGAGCACCAGTCCGAAGACACCTCACCGGACGATTCAGACAAGCATGAAGCAGAATGATCTGACAAGTTTTCCACAGATTTTTTAAAACGCTGCGCCAGTGGTGTCCGCAGGTTCATGATGATCTCGACAGGCATGAAACAAAGGAGATCATCATGAACCTGGCACCCAATACGGCGGTCCTGTGGCGCGGCCCCGGAGTCGCCCAAGTCGGCGGGGACCGAACCCACCACGTCCTCATGGAGAACCTGCACGCAAGCGACCAGATCTGGCTGAGCAACCAGGCTCGCTCTCCCCGATCCCCCGAACCCGCCCAGGCCTCGCCGGAACTCATCGCCAGGCTCAGCCGCGCTCATCTCATCGACGATGAGGACCGTCGCGTGCTCCTGCGCGTGGGGGTCCTCGGTGCGACACCCGGAACCGTCCTCGCACTGCGTTCCCTCGTGGATACGCTGCGCCTCTCCCTGGCGGTCGATGCCGAACAGCTGGTGGACGAGGACTGGGACAGGGTCTTCGGCGGGTCCTTCACCGGCACGCCCCGCGCCCGCGCGCTACGACGCGATCTAGCGCCCCTGATTCCCCTACCCCACCTGCACCTCCAAGGCGACGTCGACGTGGCGCTCGTGTCCGCCGACCGCGTCGTCGACCCCGGTATCCCCTTCGACCTGACAGTCCGCGACGTCCCGCACCTCATAGTGACGCGCGGCGAGCACTCCTACGAGATCGGCCCCTTCGTCATCCCGGGCGTCACCCCCTGTTTCCAGTGTTGTGAACACGCGCGGGCCGAGGCCGACCCCTATCGGCTCTCACATCTGCGTGAGCTCATGAATTGGCCCCTCGGGCCCCTCTCCATGCTCGCCCACTACGCCGCCGCCCTGCGCATAGCGCGCCTGGTACGCGACTTCGCCTCAGGCGACCTCACCGCGCGGCTGTGCGCCGAGGTCGCCACCGTCGACGAGGACGGGACCATCACCGTCGAGCGCACCGTGCCCGCACCCGAATGCGTGTGCGGAATCTGCGGGCTGGCCTGCTAGATCAGGATCCCTCCTCGACGGTGACCTCTTCGCCGCGCACGAGAGCGAGGACGGGGGCCGCGAAGCGCTGTACTTTGACGTCTCCGATACCGCGGATAACGCGCAGCTGCGTCGTGTTTTTCGGCATCGCCACGGCGATGTCGCGCAGCGTCTGATCGGTAAAGACCGTGTACGGCGGCACGCTCGCCAAGCGGGCCACTTCGAGGCGCCACGCCTTGAGCCGCCCGAATAGCTCGATGGCCTGGGGCGAGGCCTCCTCCTCGAAAGCCTGGTTGAGCGCACGGGTGGAGGGACGTGCCTTTTTCTTCGGCGCGCCGCCGCCCTGCGCCGACGATCCGGAGCGCCGTTCTTTGGGCCAAATGCCGTCCAGGAGGCGACTGCGCTGACGCTTGCCTCGCCCATCCGCGCCCCGCGAGCGCGCCCACGACAGGGTGAGTAGGTCGCGGGCTCGGGTGACGGCCACGTACAGCAGGCGTCGTTCCTCCTCGCGGGCTTCGGGGGTTTTCGCGTACGAGATGGGCAGCAGGCCCTCTGAGAGGCCAACCAAGAAAACTGCATCCCACTCGAGGCCCTTGGCGGCGTGGATTGTGGCCAGCTCGACGCCTTCCTTGTCGGGTTCAACCTGGTAAGCGATCCTCTCGTCGAGTTCGGCGACGAAGGCGGCCAGCGTGGGTGCCTGTGAGTCGTCGGCCCACCCGACGATAGCGTTCATGTTCGACCAGCGCTCAGAACCCGCTTGGGCCGAGGGGGCCTCGGGAGACCAGCCGACGCCGGAGAGAACCTCGCGCACGACCTCTCCCACGGTTCCCTCTTCCGAGGCTGTGGCCGCGGCGCGCAAGCGCGAGATTGCGGTGCGCACGTCGTCGCGGGCAAAGAAGGGTTTTCCTCCGGCGACGGCCACGGGAATGCCGCGCGCGCCCAGGGCTTCCTCGAAGGCTTGGGATTGGCCGTTAGTGCGCATGAGGACAGCAATGTTGTGGGGCTGGGTGCCGCCGGCGATGAGATCAGCGATCTGTGCGGCGACTCCCTCGGCCTCGGCGTGGTCGTCCTCGTAGGTGCAGTATCCGACGTGTGCTCCCCCGTCGCGCTGGCTGGACAGGCGCACTGTGCCGTCGCGCTGTGTGGCGCGGGCGAGGACGTCGTTGGCCAGGGTCACGATCTGCGGAGTGGAACGGTAGTCGCGCGTCAGTTCGACGATGCGAGCACCGGGGTGTTTGCGTCCGAACCCCGTCAGATAGACCGGGGAAGCGCCCGTGAAGGAGTAGATCGTCTGTGCGACGTCGCCGACGACGCACACGTCGTGGCGACCACCCAGCCACAGGTCGAGGAGGCGTGCCTGGAGGAGGTTGACGTCCTGAAACTCATCGACCACGAAGGATCGGTACTGCTTGCGCACGATGGAGGCGACGTCGGCGCGTTCCTGCAACATGCCACACAGATAGATGAGGATGTCCTCGAAGTCGATGACTCCGCGTTCGTTTTTCGCGTCCTCATACACGTCGAGGAGGCGTGCCATGTCGACCGCGTCCAGCCCGGCGGGTACGTCTCTTCCCAGGCGTTCCACGCGCGAGGCGTAGTGCGCGGCGTCAATCATCGAGACTTTCGCCCATTCGACCTCGGCGGCGATGTCGCGCACGTTCGTGCGGTCAAACGCGATGCCGAGGCGGGCAGCGGCGGCGGCGACAAGGGAGGCTTTGTGCGGCACGACGTCGGGCAGTGGTCCGCCAACGACGGTGGGCCAGAAATGGCGCAGCTGGCGCAGCGCCGCGGAGTGGAAGGTGCGTGCCTGCGCCTTGGGAACCCCCAGCTGGGACAGGCGGTGTCGCATCTCGAAGGCAGCGCGCTGCGTGAACGTTACGGCAAGCACATTTGAGGGGTCAAAAGCACCGACGGCAGCCCCGTAGGCGATGCGATACGTGATCGCCCGCGTTTTACCTGTGCCCGCGCCGGCCAGCACGGCGAGCGGGCCGGCCACCTGCGTGGCGACGGCGCGCTGATCGGGATCCAGGGCGTCGAGCAGTTCCTCGGGGTTCATGCTCCCTATTCTTCCATTGCCCGCCCTCAGTTGCGTCCCGCGTCGTCCGGTCCGCTCGGCAGGTCGGTGCCATACCAGTCGGCGAGGAGCGCCTAGGCGATGGACGTGCGTCCGGGCGCGCTGATCTCCCCGGATTCGAGCGCGCGCGTCAGCTTCTCGCGGCTGTAGAAGCGTGCCCACTCGATCTCGACGCCGTCCGCCTGCGGGGTGGGGCGCGGCTGACGCGTGCGGGCACGGTATCCCATCATCTGCGAGCGCCCGAAGGGCCAGGGCTGGGTCGCGACGTAAGTGGGCGTCTCAATCTCGATGCCAACCTCCTCGGCGACCTCACGTGCAACCGTCACGTCCGGGGATTCCCCAGCCTCGACGTAGCCGGCGATGATCGAGACGAAACCCGGCTTCCACAGTGCGTTGTGCGCGAGCAGCACGCGCCCGTCGTGATCCTGGACGAGGACGATGATCGCCGGGTCCTGGCGGGGGTACTCGACGCGGTCACAGGACGCGCAGCGGGCCGCCCAGCCGCCAGACTCCAGCGACACGGGCGAGCCGCATCGCCCACAAAATGGTAGGTAGCATGCCATCCGGCCAGCGCGACCGCAGTCAGGGCCACGGCGGCCTCGTCGCCGCCGAGCCTCCACCCGACCGCACGCAAGTGCTCCCAGGTGCCCTCTGCCTCGTCCCGGCTGGTCTCGAGCGCAACAATCGGGCGGCCGCCCGCCACCCCGATGAACGAGGCCGTGGATCCCTCGAGCGCACACGTGGCCTCGTCTCCACTCAGGCGACGCAGAGTCGGCGTATCCGAGGATGCTGCCACGGCCTCGTCGAGGAGGACAAAACCGGAGTGGTCGACGACGATGACATCGGCCTCACCGGCGCGCACGAGGGCAGCCGGAGCCACGGAATCACGCAGCGCAACAGCCGGATCGACGTGACCGCGGACGAGAGGTAGATCAAGACTCATAACTCCACGGTAACGCGGTGGGCTACCCTAGGCACTATGACAAATACTCCCCTGCGCGCCGATGGGCGCACCCCGTCCCAGCTCCGTCCCGTCTCCATTACCCGCGGTTGGTCGGGTACCGGCGAGGGCTCCGTTCTCATCGAGTTCGGCAACACCCGCGTCCTGTGTGTCGCGTCTTTCACTGAGGGCGTGCCGCGCTGGAAGCGCGATTCCGGCGAGGGCTGGGTGACCGGCGAGTACTCGATGCTCCCGCGCGCGACCGAGCAGCGTTCCTCCCGCGAGTCCGTCAAGGGCAAGGTGGGCGGCCGCACCCAAGAAATCTCGCGCCTTATTGGCCGCTCCCTGCGTGGCATCGTCGACGTGTCCGCGCTCGGCGAGAACACGATCGTCCTGGACTGCGACGTGCTGCGAGCCGACGGTGGCACGCGCACCGCGGCGATCACGGGCGCTTACGTGGCCCTCGCCGACGCGGTGACCTGGGCGAAGGAGCAGGGCATCCTCAAGCCCTCCGCCAAGGTCCTCACCGACTCGATCTCCGCGATCTCCGTGGGCGTCATCGACGGCACCCCCATGCTGGACCTGCCCTACGTCGAGGACGTACGCGCGCAGACTGATATGAACGTCGTCCAGACAGGCGATGGCCGCTTCATCGAGGTGCAGGGCACCGCCGAGCACGCGCCTTTCAACCGCGACGAGCTGAACGAACTGCTGGACCTGGCGACACTGGGTAACGCCCGGCTCGCCGCGGCGCAGAAGCTGGCGCTCGAGGCTCCCCTCATGGAGCGCATCGAGGTGCGCCCGTGAACGCGCGCTTGGTCTTCGCGACCTCCAACGCGCACAAGGTCAGCGAACTCGAGGCCATCTTGGCCCCCGCATGGGAGGGCTTCGAGGCCGGCTGCGTGGCGCGCATGAGCGACTTCGACGTGGCTTCCCCGGTTGAGGACGGAGTAACTTTCGAGGAAAATTCGCTGATCAAGGCCCACGCCCTGGCTCGCGCCACCGGCCTGGCGGCCATCGCCGACGACTCCGGTATCACGGTGGATGTGCTAGGTGGTGCACCCGGCATCTTCTCCGCGCGCTGGTCCGGCTCCCACGGGGATGACGAGGCGAACCTGCGCCTGCTCCTTGATCAGCTCTCCGACGTGCCCGACCGCCACCGCGGTGCCGCTTTCGTGTCGGCGGCTGTCCTGGTAACGCCGGATGGGCGCGAGTTCGTCGAGCGCGGCGAGGTGCGCGGCACGCTGACGCACTCCCCCCGCGGCGAGGGCGGATTCGGCTACGATCCGATCTTCGTCCCCGAGGGCTTCGAGGTCACGACCGCACAGATGAGCGCCGAGCAGAAGAACGCGATCAGCCACCGTGGCATCGCCTTCCGCGCGCTCATGCCTTACATCGTGGAGTACCTGCGCGGCTAGTCCCCAACATGATTGTGCCGGGCACCCAAGGGGTGTCCGGCACTTGTGTACGCCCGGCGGGCGCTCCATCAGCGGGCGACGAGGTTCCCGAAGAAGGGGCGGTCCATCGAGTACTGCAGCGGGTTGCGCTGTTGGCGCATTCTGCTGTGATGGGCGAGGCGTTGAAGGAGTGATGCGACGAAACGAGACATTGTGTGCTCCTCTTTGAGTACCGTGCGGTGGATCTGTCACCGCATCGTGCTCCCATGATCCCCCTTTTTCTCGTCTCTTTCCATCGATTCTCTCTAATTTTTCAGTGAAGTGTTTCTTACAGACTTTTCCTTGGGATACGTTGACACAGTATTGACTGTTCACCCATCTAGTTCTTAATTAATCCGGAAGGAACATACGCGTGTGGGGGCGACCCCAGCCCGCCCCCACACGCTCCACGTCATTGTGCGCGCGCCACGTGCTGACGCCGGGGAAGGAATCGCCGCACGTCGAAGAAGCGCACGACCTGAAGAAGACGGCGCGCAAGGCGGTCGCGCACACGCCAGATCATGGTGAATCCGACGCCGATGAAGATGGCGTTGGTCAGGAAAGATGGCCACGCACCCGTGGACGCGCAGGCGAGAGCCAGGAGGATGCAGCTGGAGGCATTCAACGTGTGGTAGCGCAGAGAGTCGGGAGCGAAGCGCTTGGTGGAGACGAGGTAATAGGCGGCGATGGAGGCGGCGGCGCCAACCCAGCCGAGGATCACGATTGCCAGGTGCGAGATGGTCATGGCACTCATTGTCCACCTTCCACTAGTCAAGCACAATTGAATGGTTCTATAGTTATCTTGCAGTTTCACTTAAAGATGGAGTGCTCATGGACATTGATCCTCGCCGCCTGCCGTTCCTCCTGTCGGTCGCGCGCGAAGGCGGCATCGTGGCTGCCGCGGACATCCTCATGGTCTCCCCCTCGGCGGTCTCTCAGCAGATCCAAAAGCTTGAGGAAGAAGTGGGCCTCAAGCTCGTCGAGCGCACGACATCCGGAGCGATCCTGACCCCCGCCGGCACCATCGTCGCCGAGGCCGGAGAACGCATCAACGCCGACATCGCCGAAGCCCTCAAGGCCCTGAGGCCACTGACCGGCCAGGTGACGGGCACGGTCACACTGGGGGCATTCCTGACGATCTGCCGCTCCACCCTGATCCCGGCGCTGCCCGACCTGGAGGAGGCTCTGCCCGGCATCGACCTGCGTATCGAGGAAACGGAGGAGACACCCGGCATGGCAGCCCTGCGCACGGGCCGCTTCGACATCCTCGTCATCGAACGCGACGAGGACCCCGGTTTGCCCCCGCGCGGATACACGGACATTCCATTCATTGACGAACCGTGGGTGTTGGTCACCCCTGATTCCGCTCCCCCGATCCGTTCCATTGAGGACCTCGCGGACCTGACGTGGCTGCGCGTCAGCCCGGGTTCCAGCGGAGACCACGTCATGCGCCGCATCACCAAGGCGTTCCCGGACACCAGCTGGGCACCCCACCTGTACACCACCTACGAGGCCGCCCGCTCCCTCGTGCGCGCCCGCGCGGGTTCGACGATCCTGCCGGCAATGGCGCTCGCCGGTGCCCACAGGACTGGTATGCGGATCACCCCCCTGCCGTCGCTGGGTACCCGCAAGATCCTGCTCCGGCACAAGAACCACGGGTGGAGCGAGGGCGGTGGCCCCGCGCGCGTCGTCTCCTTCCTCACTGAATGGCAGCGCCACAACTCCTACGCCACCCAGGCGGACTGAGCGCAACAACGTAACCCCGGCCTCGTACGAACAAGGCCGGGGCGACGGTGAATTAGAAGGAAACGGCCATCCGTGCTTCTGCGAAGTCGAGGGGACCCGACCAGGTCTGACGGATCTCCGAGGCCACCCGGGTCTTCGGGGTCCACGGCTGGATGTGGGTGGCGATCATGCGGCCCACGCCCGCGCGCGTGGCAAGAGTGCCCGCGCGGATCCCATCCATATGCATGTTGGGTTCGGTCTCATCCGAGGTGAAGCCCACCTCGCTGAGGAGCACATCGGCCCCGCGCGCGCCCTCAATAATCGTGTCGCACAGGTCGGTGTCACCCGTATAGAACAGGACGACGCGGCGCGCAGGATCTTCCTCCGACGGGCCCTCGATGCGAAGACCGAAAGACTCCACGGGGTGCAGGGCACGGAACGGCTGGATCGTCATCGGACCAACATCGTAGGTGTCGCCCAGGCGAAGCTGCGTGAATGCAAACTCACCCTCGTAGGACTCGCCCTCAGGCGCGCCCTCGATCTGACGCACACGGTGGAGCGTCTCGCCCGGCCCGAACAGGGACATGGGCCGAATCGCGCACGAACCCGGCCCCCACTTGCGGTACACCTGCAGCGAGATGATGTCGCCCATGTGATCGGCATGACAGTGAGACAGCGCCAGGGCATCCAGCTCGCACGGGCACACGTGAACCCACAGCGCCCCAAAGGAGCCGGGCCCCATGTCGCACACGAGCGAAAAGGTCCGCTCCACCCCCGAGAGGGGCTCGACGCCGCGCGCCTGCACCAGGTATGAAGACGCGGGAGACTGCGGGCCCGACATGGAACCTGTCGCGCCAATAACGGTCAGCTTCACGCGATTCCCCCACCGGTGTTGACTTGGGACACCGTGCCCACCTCGGGACCCAGGAAGCGACGAGCCAGGAGCGGGAACGTGTCCGACGCACCCGTCGCCAGGAACTGATGCTGCGGACCCTTGCCAGCGGGCCACGGGTCGTGCAGGAGGCCGCGATCCACCAGTTCGTTGTAGGTGACGTTCGCGGTCGCCTCCGAGGAGGTCACCAGCGTGACGCCTTCGCCCATGACGCGGCCAATAACGCCCGTCAGCAGCGGGTAGTGCGTGCATCCCAGGATCAGGGTGTCCACGCCCGCGTCCTTCAGCGGTGTCAGGTACTCGCGGGCCACGGATTCGATCTCCTCACCCGTAGTCACCCCGGCCTCGACGAACTCAACGAAGGCAGGGCACGCCTGCTGGCTCACGGTCAGACCGGGAACGGCGGCGAGCGCGCGCAGGTACGCCTCGGATTGGATGGTCGCCTTCGTACCGATCACGCCGACGCGATGGTTGCGCGTGGCGATGACGCTCTGGCGCGCCGCAGGCGTGATGACCTCAATGACGGGGATGCCGGCGTCGATCCAATAGCGCTCGCGCGCGTCCGCGAGCGCGGCGGCCGTCGCCGTGTTGCAGGCAATGACCAGGGCTTTGACTCCGCGCGAGGCCAGCTCGTCGAGGGCGGACAGGGTCAGCGAGCGCACCTGCGCGATCGCACGCGGACCGTAGGGCGTGTGCTCGGTGTCGCCCAGGTAGATGATCTCTTCGTCGGGCAGCTTATCGATGACCGCACGGGCTACCGTCAGCCCACCCAGGCCCGAGTCGAAGATTCCGATCGGGGCGTTATTCATGTACTCGACCTTATTCCTTACTGAGATTTATTCACGGCGTCCAGCAGTGAGTCCTGCCACCACGTGACGAGCATGTAGATCGCGGCGACCGTCTGCGCGCGCTCTCCGGTCGGCTCACTCATCGCCAGTTCTTCGATGCGCTGCGCGTCGGATTGATCGGATAGCTCCAGCTCACCGGCCAAGCCCAACCGAATATCGTTGAGCGCTGCGAGCCACTTCCACACCCCGCTCCAAGGGATCACGAGCGTGTCTCCACCCCCGTACGTGATGTGTTCAAGATCGCTCACCATCGCGCGTAGCCGCACGGATTTTTCGGTGCGCAACAGGTCCTCGGTGAGGGCGCGCATCCGCGCAGCGTCCTCATCGTCGTCACTCATGGAGGGCAGCAGCATGCGCAGGCTGCGCTCGCGTGGGGCTTCCCTGCGCTGTTCGGTTTCGGTAGCGGCGTTGATCATTGACGAGGTCGTGGCGAAGTCGCCGGGATCGTCGAGGACCACGAGGACCTCGCTGGCGAGTTGGCGCAGGAGGAGGGCTTCGCCGCGGCTCATCGACGAGGAGAAGCCGCCGTCGCGATAGGCGAAGGCTTCCATGGGGTCAGTCCCTGTCCTCTTCGATGGTGGCGTGCAAACCGTAGGAGTGCATGGCCATAACGTCGGCCTCGACGCGCTCGCGCACGCCCGTGGACACAGTCGCCCGCCCGCGCGTGTGGACCGCCATCATGAGTTCTTCAGCGCGGGAGGTGGAGTAGCCGAAGTACTCGCGAAACACGGCAGTGACGTAACTCATGAGGTTGACCGGGTCGTCCCATACGACGGTACGCCAACGGGGCACGGAGGTAGAGGCCTCGTGCGTGCGCGGTACCGGTTGGACGATCATGCTCATATGTCAACCCTAGGTCCAAACGAGCGACCATGGAAGAGAATTCGCGTGCCGGTGACACGCTTCTCAGGGTAGGCTCACAGTATGCCTGCATCGACATCTACTTCATTGCTGACTGATATGTACGAGCTCACGATGCTCGACGCCGCCCTCAAGGACGGCACCGCGCATCGTCGCTGCACGTTTGAGCTGTTCGGGCGCCGCCTGCCTGCCACGCGTCGCTTTGGCGTCGTGGCCGGTACCGGTCGTATTCTCGAGGCCCTCGAACGCTTCGAGTTCGACGCCGAACAGATCGACTGGCTACGCGACCAGGGGATCATCTCCGAGGAGGCCGCCCAGTTCCTGACGACGTGGCGTTTCTCGGGCGACATCTGGGGCTACGCCGAGGGCGAGTGCTATTTCTCCGGTTCGCCCCTGCTCACCGTTGAGGGCACCTTCGCGGACTGCACGCTCCTGGAGACGCTGCTCCTGTCGATTCTCAACCACGACTGCGCGGTGGCCTCGGCAGCCTCGCGCATGACAATCGCGGCCCACGGTCGCCCCTGCATGGACATGGGTGCGCGCCGCGCCCACGAGCGCGCCGCAGTCTCCGCCGCCCGCGCCGCCATCATCGGTGGCTTCCAGGGTACCTCCGACCTCGAGGCGGCCAAGCGCTACGGGATCCGTTGCATCGGCACGGCCGCCCACGCGTTCACGCTCCTGCACGACACTGAGCGCGACGCCTTCGATTCCCAGGTCGCCAAGCTGGGCGCTGGCACGACGCTGCTCGTGGACACCTACGACATCAGGCAGGGCGTCATTAACGCGGTTGAGGCCGCGCGCGCTGCGGGCGGCGAGCTGGGCGCGGTGCGTCTGGACTCGGGCGACCTGGTTGCGCAGGCGTTCAAGGTGCGCGGACAGCTTGACGCGATGGGTGCCACCTCGACCAAGATCACGGTGACCTCCGACCTGGACGAGTACGCGATCGCCGCCCTCGGCGCGGCACCCGTGGATTCCTACGGCGTGGGCACCAAGCTGGTGACGGGCTCGGGTGTGCCGACGGCCGCCCTGGTCTACAAGGTCGTTCAGCGTGAGGATTCCAACGGCGAGACTGTGCTTGTCGCCAAGAAGGCCGAGTCGAAGTCCACGGTCGGCGGTCGCAAGGTCGCCGGTCGTGTCCTGGGCGAGGACGGCTACGCGACCGAGGAACTCCTGCTCGTCGGCACCTCCTTCGAGGAGGGGCAGGCTCTCCTGGCCGAGCGTGGTGCCCGTCCGCTGCAGGTCCAGCTGGTTCGCGGCGGCCAGATCGATGCCGACGCCTGGGGTTCCGAGGCCCTGTCGCGCGCCCAGGAACGCCACCTGCGCGCCCGCAACGAGCTTCCCTACCAGGCATGGCGCCTGTCCGAGGGCGAGGCTGCTATCCCCACGCGCTACGAAAAGGTCGGCTGACCCCAGCTCGACGTATGACGAAGCCCTGGCCTCGTCCTTCTCAATCGGAGGGACAAGGCCAGGGTTCGGTCGTTGGCTCAGCGCACCTGGGTGCGCGGTGGGGCGTTAGTGACGGCCGACGAACCACTCGCGCAGCAGGGCGATGCGCGCTTCGATCTGCTCGGTTGTGGCCTGGGCGACCTCGGGGCCGCCGCAGCGCGAGCGCAGGCGCGAATGGATGGTCGCATGGGTTTCGCCCGAGCGGCGAGACCAGGTGGAAACCAGGTGCTGGAGTTCCTTGCGCTTGGCGGCGCGTAGCTTGTGGGCGGGGATACCCGCATTCTCCTCGCGCATTTTCTGAGCAGCGCGTATCTTCTTTTGGGCGGCGACCTGACCCTCCTGGCGGGCGCGCAGCAAGGTCGTCACCTGATCGGCGTCCAGGAGGCCGGGAATACCGAGGTATTCCTGCTCTTCCTCGGAGCCGACCTCGGCACCCGTCCCCCACGCGGCACCGTCGAAGAGGACGCCATCGAACTCAGCGTCGGCACCCAGGACCTCGAATTGGGAGAGCAGGTCGGAAGATGCCTTTTCCTCGCGGTTTGCGGCCGCAACCATGGCATCCTCGGGGTTCCACATGTCGTCTTCGCTGGCTTCCTCGCGCCTGGGACGGTCCAGCGCGTGGTCGCGCTCAATCTCCATGCCGCCAGCGAGGGTCAACAGGGGCACGACGGAGGGGATGAAGACGGTCGCGGTTTCGCCGCGGCGACGCGCACGCACGTAGCGACCGATCGCCTGGGCGAAGAAGAGGGGCGTGGAGGCGTTCGTCGCGTAGACGCCGACAGCCAAGCGGGGGACGTCGACGCCCTCGGACACCATACGCACGGCGACCATCCACTTGTCGGTGGAGTCCGCAAACTCGGAGATACGATCAGAGGCGTCCGCGTCGTCGGACAGAACGACCGTCGGAGCCTTGCCGGTGATGAGGCGCAGGTGACGAGCGTAGGCGCGCGCATGGTCCTGGTTCGAGGCGATGACGAGACCACCCGCATCGGGCACCGTGCGGCGCACCTCCTCCAAGCGTAGGTCAGCGGCGCGCAGGACGGCGGAGATCCACTCGCCTGTGGGGTCGAGCGCGGTGCGCCAGGCCTGCTTCATCATGTCCTTGGTGAGGGGCTCGCCCAGGCGGGCACTGACCTCGTCGCCCGCGTTGGTGCGCCAGGCCATCTGTCCCGAGTAGGACATGAACAGCACGGGGCGCACGACGCCGTCCTTGAGGGCGTCGCCGTAGCCGTAGGTGTAGTCGGCACGCGAGCGTCGGATGCCTTCCTCATCCTCCTCGTAGGTGACGAAGGGAATCGGCGACGTGTCGGAACGGAAGGGCGTACCCGTCAGAGCCAGGCGACGCGTCGCGTCCGCGAAGGCCTCGCGCACGCCATCGCCCCACGACAGGGAGTCGCCGGCGTGGTGGATCTCGTCGAGGATGACGAGGGTGCGATAGGCGCGGGTACGCGCCGCGTGGACCGCCGGATTGGAGCCGATCTGCGCGTAGGTGACGGCCACGCCGTCGAAGTGGGAACCGGCCACACCCTGCGAGTTCGTGAAGTCGGGGTCGATGTGGATGCCGAAGCGCGCGGCGCTCGAGGCCCACTGGCCCTTGAGGTGCTCGGTGGGGCACACGACGGTCAGCTTATCGATGACGCCGCAAGCGATCAGCTCGGTCGCAAGCGTGAGGGCGAAGGTTGTCTTACCCGCGCCCGGGGTCGCGACCGCCAGGAAGTCGCGTGGGGAGGACGCCATGTAGCGGTCCAAAGCAGCAGCCTGCCAGGCGCGCAGCCTGCCAACGGGTGCGCGCCGGATCGTCTCGCTCACTTATCGGAACCCTTTCCGCCGTCGGAGAAGGGCCAATTACGCCCGTTCTTACCCATCGAATCACGCAGCTCCTTGCAGGTGGGGCACACCGGGTACTGCGACGCGTCGCGGGTAGGGATCCACACTTTGCCGCACAAGGCGACGACGGGCTGGCCCGTCACCATCGAAGAGTTTGCCTTGTCCTTGCGCACGAAGTGGGCGAAGCGGTCGCCATCACCGTCGGTGCGCTCCTTGCGGGTCTCAGTACGCTCCAGCAGGCCGGTCGAGGACGCGGTGGAAGGGCCGGAGGGCGCGGAGGGGCCGGTGGGTTCGTCAAGGGCGTTACGCATGGGGTCCATTGTACGACCCGGATGGGCGTGAAGGCGGGAGGCCGCGTGCGCCGGGAGCGAAGCGTCAGAGGCGACAGAGCCCCGGCCTCATGTGGGCGAGGCCGGGGCAGGGGGACGCAGAAAACTATCTCAGAGGTGTTCCTTCTCCCAGACCTCCTTGTAGAAGTCTGCGAGCTCGAGCTTGGAGGCGGCGGCCTCATCGAGGAGCACGGTGACGTCGGGGTGGTGCTGGAGGATGGACGCGGGCCAGCGCTGAGTCACGCCGCCCTCGATCATAGCCTTGACCGCATCTGCCTTACCCGCACCCGTGGCGATGAAGATGTGGGCGCGCGAGTCCATGATCGTGCCCAGGCCCTGGGTCACGCAGTGCGTGGGAACCTGGTCGATGTCGCCATCGAAGAAGCGTGCGTTGTCGCGGCGGGTCTGCTCGGTCAGGACGCCCACGTGGGTGCGCGAGGCGAGAGTGCCGCCGGGTTCGTTGAAGCCGATGTGGCCGTCGCTTCCGATGCCGAGGACCTGGATGTCAATGCCGCCGTCAGCCTTGATGGCCTCATCGTAGGCGGCGGCACCTGCCTCGAGGTCATCGCACCAGCCGTCGGGACCGTGGGCCGCTCCCTCGGGCATGTCGACGAGGTCGACGAGGTTGCGGTGGATGAAGTTCGCGTAGCCCTCGTAGTGGTCGCGGGGCAGGCCCACGTACTCGTCGAGGTTGTAGGAGCGAACCTGGGCAAAGGAGATCTGACCGGCCTGGTAGCGGCGCACGAGCTCCGCGTAGAGCTTCAGCGGCGAGGAACCCGTGGCCAGGCCGAGCACAAAGTTCGGCTTAGCACGGTAGACCTCGAGGATGCGGTCTGCTGCGAGGGATGCGATCTGATCTTCGTCGTTGAAAATTCCAATTCTCATGTGTTTAACCTTACACTGCTGACGTCGATTTGTCAGACGAATCAAGGGTGATTTTCCAAAAATGCGCGAGCCGAGTTATCCGTGCAGGGCGGCGACAATTCGCTCGGCCTCGGCTTGATCGGTACCGGAGGTCCCGGACGCACGCATGTGGACCTCGCGAGCACCCGAGGCCGCCACGACCTCGGCAACGTTGTGGGCGCGCAAGCCGCCCGAGACGAGGATGATGATGTCCTCTCCCCCGCGCTCGACCAAGCGCGCCAGTGCCTCGGGCTGGGCAGCCGCAGGGTGGCCACCAGTCGTCAGCACGCGGTCATAGCCCAGCTCCATGAGGACGTCGAGACCCCGATCCTGATCGAGTACTTGGTCGAAACCCCGGTGGAAGGTCAGGGATGCTTCCTCGGCGATGTCGCGCAGTCGAGCAGCAGCGTCCACGTTGATGGACCCATCGTCCGCTAAGACACCGACCACGAAGCCCAGACGCACGGCAGTCCCCCGACCGATGGCGCGCAGCGTCACGATGTCGGAGGCGATACGGTCGACCTCTTCGCGCGAATGTACGAAGTTGCCGGGTCGCGGGCGCACGAGCACCTGGACGCCGCCCGCAGGGGCGACCTCAAGGGCGGCAGCCACCTCGTCGAAAGCGGGGGTCAGGCCCCCGCACGACAGGTCAGTGCAGATCTCGATCCGATCCGCTCCCCCATCGCGCGCACGGCGCACGCCCACAGCATCTTCGACGCAAATCTCAACAACCGTCACGGCTGCCACCTTTCATAGCAGGTCGATCCGCCCACGCGGGCGGCCAGGATCGCGGCTCCCCAACGCCCGCCCGCTCCGCCGAGGGAGGCGCGGACGATCTCGGGTGCGTCGCGGAACGTCAGCATCGAGGCAAACTCCTCACGCAGCGGTGCCAGCAGGTTCTCCCCCGCATGCGACAGGCCGCCGCCGATGATGATGCGCTCGACGTCGACGGTGAGCGTCATGTGGGTGAGCGAGAGGGCGAGAGCCCGCACGCCGGTCCCCCACACTTCGGTGGCCACAGGGTCGGTGCCAATTGCTTTCTCGATGGCCTTGGTGCCGATATTCTCGCCGGTTGCCTGGAAGTATCGGCGTGCGATGCCCTTCGCAGAGGCGTAGACCTCCAGACACCCGCGCGAGCCGCACCGGCATGGCTCTCCCCCGGGGAAGATGGGCGCATGCCCGACCTCTCCGGCGCTGAAAGTCGCGCCGCTCCACAGGGCGTCGCCGAGCATGAGGGCGACGGAAATACCGGTGCCGATCGGCATCATGAGGAAGGAGGAAGCCCCGCGCCCCGCACCGAGGAGTCCCTCCGCCAGGCCCGCGGCACCCCCGTCGTGCATGAGGGCGGCGGGAATGCCCGTCGCTTCCTCGACAGCGCGGGCGAGTTGAACGCCACGCAGCTCCAGGTTCGCCGCGTACACGACGGTTCCGTTGTCCTCATCGACGAGGCCGGGGCAAATCAGTCCGACACCCACCAGTCCCGGATAGGCATGAGCCAACCGGGAGCCGATGCCGCCCACCTGCTCGGCCACGGCCTCACACCTTGTGGGTTCACTCCCCTGCGTGAGGATTGCGCCAGCCTCATCGACGATCATCCACTTGATGGAGGTGCCTCCGATATCGATACCCGCGAATACCGATCCGGCCGTATCTTTGACGGTACTCATGGCACAACCACCTGAGCGTGCAGATCGGGATCTGCCATATCAGGGTCGAAGGGGAACATCGGTCGGTCGATCTTGTGGTGGCCGAGGCGGATGAGGTCCTGGTCGACGCCACCGGGGGTCAGGGCCATGAGCCAGCCCTTCTGGGTCTCGTACAGGTCGGGCTCGAGGTAACCGATCTTGACGACGACGACGTCTGCCTTCGTGATATCCACGCCGAGCAGCTCAAACTGGCAAAACATCGTGTACTGGTTGCGATTCGTGGTCACGATGAAGCGCAGGCCGCCGGTGCGCAGCAGAGCGGTGTGGCCGCCCATCGGGTCGTCGGCGAGGGCCTCGACCGTGGCGCGGACGGTGAGCGGTCCAGGATCGCGGGTATCGATGTGTCCGCCGACCTCGAGGTCTACCCCGGCACCCACGCCGGCCTCCCACGCGACTGCGGCCGCGACGGGGTCGATAATCGAGGCATAAACAACGTCGAGCGTCGCCTCCTGAACGGGCTTCCACGCGAGCAGGGCAGCGAGCGCGACCGTCACGTCGTCGGCACCGCCGGCACCCGGGTTGTCGCCGGAGTCGGAGATGAAGAAGGGCTTGGGGCCCTCCTCGGCGGCGGCCAGGCATTCTTCCATTGAGGCGACGGGGGCGACGAATTCGAAGCGGTCGTGCGCGTCCCAGAAGTACTGGCCGATGCGCTCGGCCTGCTCCTTGACGAGGTCGGCGTCGTCGCCCGTGACGACGACTGCGCCCTTGCAGCGTGGCTGGTCGGCCCACGCGAAGCCGATCCAGATGGCGGCGTCGAGGATGCCATCCATTTCTTCGATGGGGTCGATCATCTTGTAGAGGGACTTGGCGGGTTCGATGCGGGTCGAGGTCTTTTCGCCGGGCAGCAGGACGGGCACGTGGACGAGGGCCTTGACGGGCTTGGGTGCCCCGTTGAGGAGGCGCATGCCCAGGTTGTAGGCGGCGCGACGGCGTGACTCGAGGGCATCCTCGTGGGGCGCGAGGCGGTAGCAGGTGAGGATGTCGCAGCCGTTGAAGAGGTCCTGGGAGACGTTTCCGTGCAGGTCCATCGAGGCGCTGACCATCGGATCGGGGCCGATAACGCCGCGGATCGCGTTGATGAGGTCACCCTCGGCGTCGTCCATGCCCTGGACGCTCATGGCACCGTGGATGTCGAAGAAGAGGCCGTCGAGGGGAGCGGCCGCCGCGAGGCCTTCCAGGATCTCAGCCTTCCAGGCGTCGTAGGCGCCGCGTTCGACGACACCGCCGGGCAGAGCTCGTGCGTGCAGGACGGGGATCCACTCGATCTGGGTGGCCCAGTCCTCGTTGCGCCAGTAGAAGCGGTCCATCAGCTCCTCACCGCGCGTGACGATAAAGTCGTCGGCGGTCGAGACGTAGGGCGTGAACGTCGAGGATTCGATGTGGATACCGGCGACCGCAATGCGGGGCTTTGTCATGAGCGATTCTCCTTTGAGATCTTATGGGGGGTGAGAGACGACAGGCCCCAGAGCGCGGCATCACGCCCGGAGCGGGACGACTCGATGACCAGGTTTTCCATGATGGAGGGCAGGCACGATTGGTGAAGCGCGGCGCGCACGCCCGCGCTGAAGGCGTCGACGGCGGACAGGGCTCCGCCGACGATGACTCCTTGGGGTGCTAGGAAGGAGACGAGGTGGGCGATGCTGAGTCCCAGGAGTGTCCCCGCCTGGCGGATGGCGGTAGCGACTTCGGGCACGCCGCCGCGCGCTGCGGCCAGGAGCTGTGCGTTGTTCTCGTAGACGAGGCCGGAGGCAGCCAGGTCGGCTCGAATCGAGTCGGCCGAGGCGATGGTTTCCAGGCAGCCAACGTTGCCACACTTGCAGGGGCGGCCCACGGCCGCCTCAATGGGGATATGCGAGATGTCCCCGGCCAGGCCACCCTGCCCGACGAGGGGGGTGCCATCGACCAGGTAGGCACCGCCGATAGCGGAACCGGCCTTGATGTAGATGAGCGTATCGATGGGGGTCACGCCCCCCAGGCGACGCCGGTAGACGGATTCGCCGATGGCTCCCGCGCGCGCATCGTTTTCGATAATCGCGGGCAGACCACACTGCTGTGCCACGGCCTCGGCGACGTTAATCCCGTCCCACCCGGGCATGCGGGCGGGGCGGATAACTCGCGTACGTTCGGCATCGACGGGGCCGGGCACGGCCAGCGCGAGGCCGCCCACGCGCACGCCGGCTGCTTTCTCCTGGCGGCTGATTTCTTCCATGACAGCCGCAAGGACGGCCTCGGGTCCCTTTGCGATGTCGATGAGGAGGCTGGTGGCGCGCCCGATACCGCGGGTCGGGTCGGTCAGGGCGACGAGGCCGTGGTGGGCTCCCAGCTCGACGAGGGCGAGTGCACCGGTTCCCTCCGACGTGACGAGTCGGCGTGCCCTGCGTCCACCCGTGGAGACAGACTCGTCCGCTTCGGCGATAACCCCGGCCTCGACGAGTCGCGACACAGCCGCTGACACGGTCGACGCAGCAAGTCCGGTTTGTTTGACAATCGCAGGCCGCGTGTCTGCCTGGCCAGAGCCGATGAGTGTCAATATAGCCTCATCGACATCATGAGTCGCCATGACACCTCCCTTGACAAGTTGTTCGGTAACCGCAGTGTTACACGGCACTCAACACTGAGGACAGGACCTATTATGCCTCAGTGGCGAAAGTTTGCTACTTCTTTCGTCGAAAATCGCTGCTATTTTTTCGCAACATTCTCAAATTTATCGAAACCGGCAACATTGGCCGACAATCTGTCATATGATGAAGCTCGTCTGGAGGGACCACGTTCCGCCAGAGTCCCCGATCAACGTTGATTTGGAGTAGTCATGAACCTCAGATTGAAGCGGTGGATCACCGCAGGTGCGGCACTCGCCATGGTCTCCACCATGGGCCTGTCCGCCTGTAGCTCCAACCGTGCGCTCACCTCAGAGACCGGAAAGAACGAGGTCACAATGGCCTCGCGCATCCCCAACTGGATCTTCCCCGTCTCCGCCAAGGGCTACACGCAGGGCGAGAACGGACAGTTCATCCAAGCGATGTACCGCCCGCTCTTCGCCTACAAGTCCACCTCCGAGACGCCCTACAAGATCAACCTCCCCAAGTCCCTGGGCACGGTCCCCGAGGTCTCCGAGGACGGCAAGACCTACACCATTAAGCTCCGCGACGACGCGACGTGGTCCGACGGTACGGCCGTGTCCACCCGCGACATCGAGTTCTGGTGGAATCTGGTGACCAACAACAAGGACCAGTGGGCTTCCTACAAGGAAGGCTTCTTCCCCGACGGAGCCTCGCTCGATATCAAGGACGAGCACACCTTCTCTATCACAACCACCGACACCTTCAACCCGTCCTGGTTCATTGACAACCAGATCAACAAGGTCGCACTGCTCCCCCAGCACGCCTGGGACAAGACCGGTGCAGACGAGACTGTCTCCGACCTGGACCGCACCCCCGAGGGCGCCCAGAAGGTCTTCGCCTACCTGCAGGGCGAGGCCAAGAACCTGTCCTCCTACGCCACCAACCCGCTGTGGCAGACGGTGAACGGCCCCTGGAAGCTCAAGGAATTCACCCCCGACCAGGGCCTGACGCTCGTCCCCAACGAGAACTACTGGGGCGAGGACAAGCCCAAGATCGACGCGCTGATCTACAAGGCATTCACGGGTGACGACGCCGAGTTCAACTCCGTGCGTTCGGGTGCCATCGACTTCGGCTACATCCCTGCCGCGCAGTACAACCAGCGCAAAGCCGTTGAGAACAAGGGCTACAACGTCTTCCTGTGGCCCGGCAACACCATCACCTACCTGGCCCTGAACTTCGCACCCCAGGCTCCCTCCTCGAAGTACATCAACCAAAAGTACATCCGCCAGGCGATGCAGCAGCTCATCGACCAGCCGACACTGTCGAACAAGATCTGGTCCGACACCGCCTCCCCGACGTGTGGCCCTGTCCCCATGGCAGCTGACAAGGTCGGTACCACCGAAGGCTGCGTCTACAAGTTCGATCCGGACGCCGCAAAGAAGCTCCTGGAAGACCACGGCTGGAAGGTCGTGCCCGACGGTGCCACCGTCTGCGAGAACCCCGGCACCGGCGAGGGCCAGTGCGGCGAGGGCATCGCCGCCGGCGACACGCTGAGCTTCAAGCTCGTCTCCCAGTCGGGCTTCGTCTCCACGCACCAGATGTTCGAAGAGATCATCTCCCAGTTCGGCAAGCTCGGCATCAAGATCGACATGAACGAGGTCCCCGATTCGGTCGGCGCCTCGCAGGCATGTGACGACGAGACCCCCTGCACCTGGGACCTGTCCTTCTTCGGCTCCCAGACCTCGTGGGGCTTCCCGATCTACGCCTCCGGCGAGCGCCTCTTCGCCACTGGCGCCCCCGTCAACCTCGGCCAGTACTCCAACCCCGAGGCGGACAAGCTCATCGAAGAGTCGACGCGCTCGACCGCACCCGATGCTCTCCAGGCATACAACGACTACCTCGCGGAGGACCTCCCCGTTCTGTGGATGCCCAACCCGTTCTACCAGATCACCGCTGTGAAGAAGACGCTCAACCTGGGCGAACTCGACGCGACGGGCGACACCTGGCCTGAGGACTGGTCGTGGCAGACCGAGACTAAGTAAGCGCTCGACCCACCACCTCACGGGGCAGGCGTCCGCACCCGCTCTCATGCGGGCGCCTGCCCCCTTACTGTGGAGTTCGTAATGTTCCAATTCATCCTGAAACGCCTCGGCCAGGCAGTCGTCGTCGTCTTCCTGGTCACTATCATCACCTTCATCCTTCTCCAGTCCCAGCCGGGCGGTGCCGCCCGAGCCGCACTGGGCAAGGACGCGACGAAAGAACAGCTCGCGGCCTTCGATCACGAAAACGGATACGACCGGCCGATCCCCGAGCAGTACGTCACCTACCTCAACAAGATCGCGCATGGCGATTTCGGCTACTCCTACCAGCACAACCAGTCCGTCAACGACCTGCTGGCAGCCCGCCTCCCGCGTACCATCTTCCTCTCTCTGCTCTCCACCATCCTCGCCCTCATCATCGCGATCCCCCTGGGTGTATGGCAGGCGGTGAAGAGAAATAAAGCACCCGACTACATCGTGACGATCGCGTGTCTGCTGGCCTACTCGACGCCGATCTTCTTCGCGGGCCTGCTCCTCATCGTCCTCTTCTCGCAGGTATGGCCGATCCTGCCCAACGACGCCCCGCAGGGCCAAGATCTGGCCGTCATGTGGGAGCAGTGGGACCACCTGATTCTGCCCGTCTGCGCGCTCTCAGTTGGCACAATCGCCGCCTACGCGCGCTACGTGCGTTCCTCGATGGTGGACAACCTCAACGAGCAGTACGTGCGTACCGCCCGCGCCAAGGGACTGTCGGAGTTCCGCGTCGTCTTCGTCCACACGCTGCGCAACGCCATGTTCCCCGTCATCACCATGATCGGCCTCTACATTCCCGCGATGTTCTGTGGCGCCCTCGTTATCGAGACGCTCTTCAACTTCAACGGCATGGGCTACCTGTACTACCAGGCGACCGGCCGACGTGACTACCCGATCCTCCTGGGCGTGGCCCTGATCGTCTCCTTCGCGACGGTCATCGGTGCTCTTCTCGCGGACTTCCTGTACGCCCTGGCCGATCCCCGCATTCGACTGGCAGGACGATCGAAATGACCACCGCTACCGCAACCCCCGATGCGCCCGCGAAGGCGCCCGCTGCCCGCAAGTCGACCAAACTCCAGGGTCTACAGGTTTTCATGGAGAACAAGCTCGCCGTCTTCGGCGTCTGCCTGCTGCTGATTCTGCTGGCGTTCTCCTTCATCGGCCCCATGTTCTACGTGACCGACCAGATTCACACCGACCTGTCCATCTCTCAGATGGAACCATCGGCCGAGCATCCGCTCGGCACGGATATGGTCGGCTACGACCAGCTCGGACGCCTCATGAAGGGCGGCCAGACCTCGATCATCGTCGGCTTGTTCGCCGGCATCATCGCGACCACGATCGGCACCCTGTACGGCGCGATCGCCGGCTTCGTCGGTGGTTGGATCGACGCGATCATGATGCGCATCGTTGACGCGCTCATGTCCGTGCCCGTCCTGTTCCTCTTCATGCTCATCGCCACGATGATCCCGCCGACGGTCCCCGTCCTGATCCTCATCATGTCGGCCCTGTCCTGGCTGGGTACGTCCCGACTGATTCGAGGCGAGGCCCTGTCCCTGCGCACGCGCGAGTACGTCGTCGCGATGCGCGGCATGGGCGGCTCGATGCCCCGAGCGATCCGGACGCACATCGTCCGTAACACGATCGGTACCGTCATCGTCAACGCGACCTTCCAGGTCGCAGACGCCGTCCTCTACGTCGCCTACCTGTCGTTCCTTGGCCTGGGCGCGCAGCCTCCCGCCACCGACTGGGGAGCCATGCTCTCCAACAGCCAGTCGCACGTCTACTCGGGCAACTGGTGGCTGCTCTACCCGCCGGGCGTCCTCATCATCATCCTGGTCCTGTCGTTCAACTTTATCGGCGACGGCCTGCGTGACGCCTTCGAAGTTCGACTGCGCAAGAGGTGAGAAGAACTATGGCTAACTCTCCGCTCCTGGACATCCGGGACCTCCACACTGACATTGAGATCCGCTCCGGCGTGGTCCACGCCCTCTCCGGTGTAGACCTGCACGTTAACCCGGGCGAAACCCTGGGCATCGTGGGTGAATCCGGCTCCGGTAAGACGATGACCGCCCTGTCCCTCATGGGTCTGCTCCCCCAGGGAGGCTCCGTCTCCTCCGGCCAGATCATTCTGGATGGACAGGACCTGACGAAGCTTGCGCTGAAGGAGAAGCGCAAGCTGCGCGGCACGAAGGTCGGCATGATCTTCCAGGATCCGCTCACATCCCTGAACCCGACCATGAAGATCGGCCTTCAGGTGTGCGAGCCGCTGCGCGTTCACGAGAAGCTCTCCAAGAAGGAAGCTCTCGAACGGGCCGTCGAGATCCTTAAACGTGTGGGTATGCCTCGCCCCGAGGTGGTCATCAACAACTACCCGCACCAGCTCTCGGGCGGTATGCGTCAGCGCGTCATGATCGCCATGGCCCTCGTATGCAAGCCGCGCATCCTGATCGCCGACGAACCGACGACGGCTCTCGACGTGACGACGCAGATGCAGATCCTCGACCTCATCGACGAGCTGCGCGACGAGTACCAGATGGGCGTCATCCTCATCACCCACGACCTGGGCGTCGTCGCCGGGCACACGGACCGTGTGGCCGTCATGTACGCCGGTCGCATCGTGGAGACGGCTCCGACAAAGACGCTGTTTACCGAACCGAAGCACCGCTACACGAGTTCGCTCATGGCTGCCCTGCCCGAGCGTGCCCTGGCCGCCGGCACGAAGCTCTTCTCGATCCCGGGTGCTCCCCCGTCGCTGACCAACCTGCCGGTGGGCTGCCGGTTTGCGGCCCGCTGCCTGTGGGCAACCAACGAGTGCCGCGCGGGCTACCCGGACCTGAGTGGGGACGACACCCACACCTTCTCGTGCTTCCACCCGGTACAGGAGGGTGACGAGTCTCCCGCAGCTCTGCAGGCAAAGCTCGACACGCAGAAAAACGGGGACGAGGCCGGGGCACAGCAGGCCCCGCTGGTGTCCTCGAAGGTCCTGCTCGACGTCAAGGAGGCCTCGCGCGAGTACGAGTCGGCTGGTTCCGGCTTCTTCAAGCGCGACAAGGGCGTTGTTTCCGCCGTGGACCGCGTGTCGATTACCGTCAAGAAGGGCGAGACCTACGGCCTCGTGGGCGAATCGGGTTGCGGTAAGTCGACGATGGGCCGACTCATCGCGGGTCTTGAGCGGCCCTCGGGTGGTGCCATCGAGCTGGATGGGCGCGACTTGGCCACGCTCAAGGGCCGCGACGCGGTGACGATCCACCGCGACGTGCAGATGATGTTCCAGGACTCCTATGCGGCCATGGATCCGCGCATGCGCATCGACCAGATCCTGGCCGAGCCGATGAGCATCCAAAAGACTGGGAACGCTCGCCAGATCGCCGAGCGCATCATGGAGATCATCGAGCAGGTCGGCCTGACCGAAGAAATTCTGGACCGCTACCCCCACGAGTTCTCGGGCGGACAGCTCCAGCGCATCGGTTTTGCTCGCTCACTGACCCTGGCACCCGACTTGATCGTCGCCGACGAGCCGGTCTCCGCCTTGGACGTGTCCGTTCAGGCGCAGGTTCTTAACCTCATGAAGGATCTGCAGGCTGAGCTGGGCCTGTCCTACCTGTTCATCAGCCACGATCTGGCAGTCGTGCAGTACATGGCGGACCGCATCGGCGTCATGTATCTGGGCCGCATCGTCGAGGAGGGACCGGCGAAGGAGGTGGTCGAGAATCCGAAGCATCCCTACACGAAGGCGCTGATCGACTCGATCCCCGTCCCCGACCCCGAGTTCTCCCACGACGACCGAGCCATCAAGCTGACCGGCGAGCCTCCGAGCGCCGTCAACCCGCCCGAGGGTTGCCGTTTCCGCCCACGCTGCCCCTTCGCTGGCGAGGAGTGCAAGATCCAGCCCGCACTCACGGATGAGCGTCACCGCGTGGCGTGCCACCATCCGCTCCTTCAGATTCAGAAGAGGGAAGTGGTGGGCGCGTAAGCACATAGTCGTCTGACCTACTCCAGGGGACGCCCCCGGCCCGATTCGCTCGGGCCGGGGGCAATCGTATGCCTCCCCTGCTGCGAGGCGGGCAGGTATACGTGTGGGGCACGACCAAGTGGTCGTGCCCCACACGTCATGCGTTGGGTTAGCGCGTCACTTGGAAACGGCCTTCTTCAGCGTGGAGCCAGCGGAGAGCTTGACGCCGTAGCCAGCGGGGATCTTGATCTCTTCACCGGTGCGGGGGTTACGGCCCGTGCGAGCGGCGCGCTCGACGCGCTCGACGGAGAGGAGGCCGGTGACCTTGACGGCCTCGCCCTTAGCCAGGGACTCAACGAGGACAGCCTGGAACGCGGCAAGGGCCTCGTCGGCCTTCGCCTTGGTCAGGTCGGCGCGTTCGGCAATCTGAGCGACAAGCTCGGTACGGTTCACGGACATTGAGAAACCTCATTCCTGTTCGTTCTTTGGTTACCACTGTCGTGGCCACGAATGACACAGTACGAAATCTCCGACGATTTCGCCGAGTTTAGGGCCATATTTCGCGGATTTCACGAAAATTGCCCGCATTTCAGCCCAGAAATATACATTTCTGTATTGCACATCACACAAACTTCTCGGCCGTTCAGTGCTTACCCGCCTCCAAACGCGCTATCACCGGCGCATTTTTCGGTAAGGACAGGAGTCCTGTTGAATGATGACACAACCTAGACGGTGCACGTGACAAACACGCACGGCACACGCACCCAGATGGACCCGTGCGGAGGCACGCGCGCAGGAGCACCCCAATCAGCAAGGGTGGGGAGCAGCCTGCCGGCCACCCCCCACCCTGATGACTCACGTCCGCACCCTCACGCGGAGGCGCGCTGCTTGTTCCACACGTCGAATGCAACCGCCAGGAGCAGGACTGCTCCCTTGACGATCTGTTGAGTGGAGGTAGAGGCACCCATGAGCTGCATGCCATTGGACATGACGGCCATGATGAGGCCACCGATGAGGGCACCCGAGAGACGTCCAATACCACCGGTTGTCGACGCCCCGCCAATGAAGCACGCGGCGATCGCGTCGAGCTCGAACATGTTGCCGGCCGAGGGCTGCGCGCCGTTCATACGGGCTGAGTAGACGACGCCAGCAACGCCCGCGAGGAAGCCCATGTTGACGTAGCACCAGAAGGTGACCTTCTTGACGTTGATGCCGGACAGAGCCGCCGCGGACTTATTGCCTCCGATCGCGTACACATCGCGGCCGAACATCGTCGAGGAGGCGAGGGTCCCGAAGACGAGCACGAGGATCGCCAGGAGAATCAGAACGATGGGCAGACCGCGCTCAATGGAGAGCTTGTAGGCGAACCACATGACGACGATGCCGATGACAACAATCTTCGCAATGAAGAGCCACATGGCTTCGACGGCCTGATTGTAGGAGATACGGGCACGGCGGGTGCGCAGCTGCTGGTAGGCGAAGCCAGCCACACCGATGCCGAAGATCACCAGGGTGAAGACGTCGAATCCGTTACCGCCCAGAAGGCCATTGAGGAAGCCATTGGCGATGTTGTAGTAGCCCTTGGGGAAGGGAGAGAGCGAGACATTGTCGAGAACCTGGTAGGTCAGGCCACGAAAGAGGAGCATGCCAGCCAGCGTGACGATGAAGCCAGGGATACCCACGTAGGCGACCCAGAAGCCTTGGAAAGCTCCGATCAAGATGCCCATGACGAGGGCGGCGATGACGCCAACCCACCAGGGGTAGCCGTGCCTGATGACGAGAACACCGCTGAGTGCACCCGTCACGGCCACAACCGAGCCGACAGAGAGGTCGATCTGGGCCAGGACGATGACGAAGAGCATGCCGATCGCGAGGATCAGGATGTAGGAGTATTGCAGGACGATGTTCGTCAGGTTGCCCGACGAGAGGAAGGTGTCGGGGTTGAACGCCCAGAACAGGGCGACAATGGCGACGAACGCAATGAAGATGCCGCCCTGACGCAGGTTGGCTTTCAGCGTGTCAACCAGGCTGATTTCGGCGGTCATTTCTGCTCCTCCCTTGCGGGTTCAATAGTCATGAGTTCCATGAGGTTTTCCTGTGTGGCGTCGTCAGCCTTGACCTCGCCGGTGATGCGACCGTACGCCAGGGTGTAGATGCGGTCCGAAACGCCGAGGATTTCCTCGAGTTCGGAGGAGATGACGATGACGGCCTTGCCTTCTTCGACCATCTTGTTGATGAGTGTGTAGATCTCGAACTTCGCGCCGACATCGATGCCGCGCGTGGGTTCGTCGAGGATGAGGACGTCCGCGTCCGTGTAGAGCCACTTCGACAACACAACCTTTTGCTGGTTGCCGCCCGAGAGGGATCCGGCCTGTTGGAGGACGGAGTGAGAGCGGATATTCATTCGCTCCTTGTATTCGACGGCGACCGCCAGCTCCTTGTGTCCATCGACGAGGCCTCGGCGCGAGAGCTTAAACAGGCCAGCGGTGGCCACGTTGTGTCGAATGTCATCGATGAGGTTGAGACCGTACTGCTTGCGGTCCTCGGTCGCGTAGGCGATGCCGTTCTTGATCGCATCCGAGACGGTCTTGATCGTGATCTCTTTGCCATCCTTAAAGAGCTTGCCCGAGATGCACGTGCCGAAAGAGCGACCAAAAATGCTCATCGCCAGTTCCGTGCGTCCAGCACCCATGAGACCAGCGATACCGACGACCTCGCCATGACGCACGTTGAAGGAGGCCCCTGAAATCACAACACGCCCCGCCTGGGTGGGATGGTAGACGGTCCAGTCTTCCACGCGGAAGACCTCCTCGCCGATCTCCACATTGCGCTCGGGATAACGCTGAGTGAGGTCGCGGCCCACCATGAGCGAAATGATCTTGCCTTGCGTGGAGGCGGGGTCCTTCATGTCGATCGTCGCGATCGTCTGGCCGTCGCGCAGGATCGTCGTGCGGTCGGCGATCTTGGCGATCTCTCCAAGCTTGTGGGAGATGATGACGATGGCGACGCCCTGATCGCGCAGGCTGCGCACGAGGTCGAGGAGCTGGGCCGAGTCATTGTCATTCAGGGCGGCGGTGGGCTCGTCGAGGATGAGCAGACGCACGTCTTTGAACAGCGCCTTACCGATCTCGATGAGCTGCTGTTTACCCACGCCGAGCGTGCCGACCTGGGTTGTCACGTTCTCCTCCAGGCCGACCTTTTCCAGGACCTTTTCGGCGCGGTGATTGACCTCGTGCCAGTCGATCAAGCTGAGCTTGCGGGGTTTCTCTGCGCCCAGGAAGATGTTTTCTGCGATCGACAGGTAGGGAACGAGGGCCAGCTCCTGGTGGATGATGCCAATGCCGAGGGCCTCGGAGTCCTTGATGGAACGGAATTGGACTTCCTTGCCATCGAAGATGATGGCACCGTCGTACTGCCCATGTGGGTAGACGCCGGAGAGAACCTTCATGAGGGTGGACTTGCCGGCACCGTTTTCACCGCACAGGGCATGGACTTCGCCGAAGCGGACATCAAGGTTGACATGCTTGAGGACGGGCACACCATTGAAGCCCTTGTCGATGTCGCGCATTTCCAAAATGTTCTGCGTCATGTTTGCATTCCTCGAATCGGAAGGGGTGGGGGGCGGAGCCGATGCCCCGCACCCCGTCGTCGTTTACTTCTTCACGACGCCCGCATCAACGTCGGCTTGGGTGTAGTAACCGGAGTCGATGAGCTTTTCCTTGAGGTTGTCGGTGTAGATGGTTTCGACCTCGAGCAGGTAGGAGGGTACGACCTTCACGCCGTTGTTATAGGTGGTCGTGTCATTAGCCTCGGGTTTGCTGCCCTCAGCCATCGCCTTGATGACCGTCACGGACTGGGCGGCCAGGGTGCGGGTGTCCTTGAAGATGGTGGACTGCTGGATGCCGTCGTTGATCATCTTGGCGGAGGCGATTTCGGCGTCCTGGCCGGTCACAGCAGGCAGGCCGTCCTTGATGGTAGGGCCGTAGCCAGCACCCTGGAGGGCTGTGATGATGCCCCGGGAGATGCCATCGAAAGGCGAGAGGACGCCGGCGAGGGGTTCAGAGCCGCCACCGTAAGTCGAGGTCAGCAGGTCCTCCATGCGCTTCTGGGCGACTTCCTGCTGCCAGCGCAGGATGGCGACCTGGTCGAAGCTGGTCTGTCCGGACTTCACGACGAGAGTGCCGTCGTCAAGGAAGGGCCTGAGAACGCTCATCGCACCATCGAAGAAAAACTTGGCGTTGTTGTCGTCGGGCGAACCGGCGAAGAGCTCAATGTTGAACGGACCCTTGGGGGCACTGTCGAGCTTTTTGCCGTCCTTGTCGGTCAGCCCCAGGCCATACAGCAGCGCGTTGCCCTGAGCGACGCCGACCTTGAAGTTGTCGAAGGAGACGTAGAAGTCAACGTTTTCATTATCACGAATGAGGCGGTCGTAAGCGATGACCGGGATGTTCTTTGCCCCGGCGGTGTCAAGCTGGCTCGAGAGGGCCGTGCCGTCGATGGCGGCGATGACCAGCATGGTGGCCCCATTGGTGATCATCTGGTCGATCTGCTGGGTCTGGGTGGGGATGTCATCGTTTGCGAACTGGAGGTCGACCTCGTATCCGGCCGCCTCGAGGCCCGACTTCACGGCATTGCCATCGGCGATCCAGCGCTCGGAGGTCTGGGTCGGCATAGCGACACCAACCTTGACTGTGCCGCCGTTCGAGGCCGCAGCCCCATTATCGGAACCGGAGGCACCACCGGCACCGCCTCCCGCGCATCCGCTCAGCGCAAGAGCACCGGCCGCACAAGTGGCTGCAACCGTTGCTATCTTTCCAAAGAAACCACGTGTCTTCATGGAATATCTCCTGTTTATTGCCTCGACATCGCTGTCGATGGGCATCACGTCTCCACACATCCGTCGTGCGGTCTGACAACTTTTACAATATGAGAGAAATGTCACCCATACCGTACCCAATCGATAACAGTCCAATAACAATTGTTAACGTTCACATTCCCAAGAACTGTCATATACATAAAAGAAACGCTTGGAAACGCATGAAGTTATCGCCATACATTCCCGAAGTGACAAAATGTGACAATCCTTCGGCAAAGCGGAAGCCGTCATGTCAGACGTGGCGGTGATGCAGAGCGCATCAGGACCACAGTCTTCCAGACATCCTTAATACCGAAGTCCGAGCTAGCCACGTGTTGACTAAAACACCGAAGTGACACTCCGATTCACTCTTGTCTCCCTCCGCGACGGCAACATGACGCACGTTGTCGTCAAAGCGAACCACACGCAGCTCGTTGACGACCACACAGCCATCATCTGCACCCCGCATCTCGGGACTGCGGCCATTCACACTCCTGCCTGAGCGCCGACAAATATCCGTTGAGTGAGCGTTCATATCCCCACGCGCACAAAGCACGCACACAGAAGAAAAGGCTCCTTAATGGGCGCACGCCCCCGTCGAACCACGCACAACGAGGCGGGTGGGACGCACGTAGGTATCGGCCGAGCCTCCCTCTAGCGCCTGGCTAACAGCCTCCATCGCGCAGCGCCCAAGATCAGCGAAATCCTGGTGCACCGTCGTCAGACCCGGCCCCACATAGGCTGCCAAGGGTACGTCATCAAAACCTGCGACCGACACATCCCCCGGGACACTCACCCCGGCCTCGGCGAGGGAATCCATCGGCGTGATGACGATGATCGCCTCGGCAGCCAGGGACGAGAAATGATCGAAGGCGCTTGCCACGTCCTCGACGCTGAAACGGTCAAGGGCCACGACTGACGTGAAGAACCCGGCCTCGCGTGCGGTAATCTCCAGGGCAATCAGCATCGAGGAGTGGCCAAAATGAGCCGAGGTCGTGGTCACGACGCCGATAATGCCCGAGCGGGCGGTCACCAGGGCTCGGGCCACGGAGTTCGGGCGGTATCCCAGCTGCGCAATCGCGGACTGCACGCGTTCGCGTGTCCGCGGCGACACGCGCCCCTTACCGTTCACAACGCGAGACACCGTCTGATGCGAGACACCGACCAATTGAGCCACGTCCGCCATTGACGGAGGACGACCGTTGCGCGGCATACCGGCCCCCCTCCCGTATGCGTCCCGTTTTGTTCACATCCTAAACGAAATGCACAAACGGCATATTACACGCCACACTTTTTAAATAAACCGTCAAACGTTCATCCTGATCACAGAGAATAGAGGCGTCCCTAACACCACTTGGATAAAGGTCCAGGAGACACAGATGGCATCACGCCCCTCGTCCGCTCCCCACCCCGTCGATCAAGTTCCTCCCTTTGGGAAACTCACCATTCTGGGTATTCAGCACGTCCTCGCGTTCTACGCGGGTGCCGTGGTCGTCCCGCTCGTTATCGCCTCCGGACTCGGGCTCGACAACCACACGCTTGTCCACCTCATCAACGCTGACCTGCTCACCTGTGGCATCGCCACGATTATCCAGTCCGCAGGCATTGGTCGTTTCATCGGCGTGAAGCTCCCCCTTATCCAGGGCGTCACCTTCACCGCCGTCTCCCCCCTCATCGCGATCGGCGCGGCGGCCACGCCACCCGGCGCCGACCCAACGACCGGCTTGGCCACCATGTACGGCTCCATCATCGCCGTCGGCCTCATCGTCTTCCTGGTCGCCCCCTTCTTCGCGAAGCTCCTGCGCTTCTTCCCGCCCATCGTCACGGGCACGCTGCTGACCGTCATGGGCACGACCCTGCTGTCAGTCTCCGCTGGCGACATCGTCGCGTGGGCCGATAAGGCCACCGACGAGGCAGCGAAAGCCGCGGCGACCTACGAGGCCCTCGGCTTCGCCTTCGGAACAATCGCGATCATCGTCATCATCCAGCGGCTCTTCAAGGGCTTTATGGGTACCCTGTCCGTCCTCCTTGCCCTGCTGATCATGACCGCCGTCGCCTTCGCATTGGGCAAGACCGCCTTCTCGGGCGTGGGCGAGGCCACCTGGCTTGGCATCACCACGCCCTTCTACTTCGGCATCCCGAAGTTTTCCGTGACCGCCATTGTCGCCATGATCATTGTTATGGCGGTGACTGCCGTGGAGACCACGGGTGACGTCTTCGCGACCGGCGAGGTCGTGGGCAAGCGCATCGCCCCGCGCGACATCGCCAACGCCCTGCGCGCCGACGGCCTGTCCACCCTGCTGGGCGGCGTCCTCAACTCGTTCCCCTACACCTGCTTTGCGCAAAACGTCGGCCTGGTGCGCCTGACCCGCGTGAAGTCCCGCTGGGTCGTCACGGCCGCCGGCGTCTTCATGATCATCATCGGGCTGCTGCCCAAGGCGGCGGCCATCGTCGCGTCGATTCCGCAGCCCGTCATCGGCGGCGCGTCCCTCGCGATGTTCGCCAACGTCGCCGTCGTGGGTATCCAGACCCTGGCCAAGGTCGACCTTCGTGACAACCGCAACGCCGTCATCGTCTCCACGTCAATCGGCATGGCACTGCTGGTCACCCTCAAGCCCGGCATCGTCACGGTCATGCCCGCCTGGCTGCAGATCATCTTCGGCTCCGGCGTGACGATCGGCTCGCTGACCGCCATCATCCTGAACCTTCTATTCTTCCACATCGGTCGCCCTGCTTCCCCGGACGTGGCCGTTGTGGACGGCAAGAAGATCAACCTGGACGACGTGAACGCGATGGATCGCGAGACCTTCGTGTCGACGTTCTCCCAGATGTTCACGACGCAGACATGGCCGGCGGAGCGTGCCTGGGATGCCCGCCCCTTTGGGTCAGTGTCCGACCTGCGTTCTTCCTTCGAGAACGTCGTGTTGGCGGCAACGCAGCAGGAGGCCGAAGAACTCATCGCGTCGTACTCGGATATCGTGTCGCTGGTCCTCGATGGCCAGGGTGACGAGCAGTCCCTGGCCGATACGGCGAACCTGTCGGTCGGTGATCTGACGGACAAGGAGGCCGAGGAGCTGCGCGCCCTGGCCAGCGCGTACCGCGAGAAGTTTGGCCGTCCGCTGGTGATCTGCGTGGATAACGTGGTGGATCGCAAGCACCTGCTGGAATCCGGTTGGCGCCGCGTCGAACATTCCCCGGCCCGCGAGGCTCGTTTCGCCCTCGGCGAGGTCATCGATATCGCCGATCTGCGCTTCGATCAGCTGGTCGCCGACGCGAACCCCATGCGCGCCGCGTGGGACGCGGGGGTTGAGCGCCTCTAAAGTCGTCCGCCCCATCAGTGACGAGGCCGGGGCGCGTTGGGCTTTTTCGTAGAGTCCCGGCGCGTCCCGGCCTTGTGCTGCCCGGGTGTCCCAACAGCCACTACGCACAACATCCCGGGTGGCGCATGTTGCTCCTGACTATACGGGAGGGGCGACCAGGTTGGCCGCCCCCCGCATGCGCTCGGATTGTCAGCGATGCGTCATCGATCCCACGAGAAACCGCACAGCTCGTTGAGCTTCTCGCCGTGCGCCGATAGTTCTGTGGTGAGGTCCAGGACCTCGTCGGATTCGTAGAAGTCGGCACCGTTGTTCATGGCGTCAGCGAGCTTGTCCATGTCGGTGATGACGTCCGCGTACGCCGCCTTCACGTCATTGTTGGTGACCTTCTTGGCGGCTTCCTTGTGGATGGCGAGGAACGTGTCCAGCTTGTTCTTGAAGTCCTCGGAACCAGAGAACACGGATAGCGCATCCACCTGCTCCAGGGCCTTATCGCGGGCGTTGTTGATTTCTTTGCAGGCATCGGCCTTGGACTGGGATCCGCAGGCAGCCATGCCGAGCGGGAACAGAAGGACGAGGCCGGCGGCGACGAGACGGCGCTTCATGGGTTTCTCCTTGATTGAGTTCGTAGATGCCGCGAAAGTCTATCGCTTTCCACTTGGTAAACACGGACCGGTGGTTCCCGTCCCCACGCTCCACTATGAAACGTCGGTTAGCCTTCAGCTCACGCACGAGGGGTGATGGGAAACGACGTATCGCGGGACGCTTCGGGGCGCATCCGTATGCGAACCCTCTATCCCGCACGTGAACCCGCTGCTCCGCACGTGGGCAGCCCCGCCGACGCTCCGATGAGCGGGTTGACGTGCGCAAGAGAAGTCCCAGCCTCCGACTAGTGCACGCAGCGACCTATAAACCTCACCCTGTTCACTCGCTCGTCGAGCGCGTGCAGATATGCCGAGGGGCCGACCTGACGGTCGGCCCCTCGGCGTATCCCATCAACACAGTGCGAGTTCTCCCAGATGACTCCTCAAACGTAGCTCGTCGGCATTACTCGGACCCGTGCGGCCCGCGCCGTGTTCCCTTGCGATGACGCTTACTGTAAGGAGCCAACCTTGTGGGACCCCACAGGCAACCTGGGAAAAGCCTGGGACTTTATGCGCTCGCGTCCCGACGCGGTGTTCGGGGCGCGAGCGAGGCGCGCGCCTTGGCACCATGGCAGGGATGCTACAGGAGCTGGCCCGTGTCGGAGAAGTGGTACCACTTCCACCCGATGCGTACCCATCCCGTCGCCATAGCTCCGGTGCCGGGTTGCAGGTAGTACCAGGCACCTCTGTCTGTGAACCAGCCGGTGGCCATCGCACCGGTTGTGGGATCCAGATAGTACGTATCCGTGCCCAGCGTCAGCCATCCGCTCTGCTGAGCACCCGTCGAGGAGTGGTAGTACCACGAGTCCCCGTCGAGCACCCACCCGGTCTTCGCACACCCATTCGCGCCGAATCGGTACACCTGCGCGTCGATGGTGAGCGTCGAACTGCGTTCAACAGTGCCATCCGCGTACCGGTAGCTCCAGCAGCTCCCGTTGTGCGACCACGATCCCACCTGCGGGGTCGGAACCGGCTGAGGACTGCCCGCGAGCGCCACCGTCACCGGGTGACGCAGGTGCGTGGCGTCGCGCACCTCGATGCGCAGCGTCGTATCACTGCTTGTCGGGTTCCACGACAGAAGCGCAGAGGCAGAGTCGGCGTTGGCCGTCATGTCCGCCCAGTCGAGCACGCGTGTCTCGGTTCCGTCCGCGCCAACCTGCGTGGCTCGCATCTGGTATCCGCCCGGAACGCCACCGGTCACGGAGGCGGTGATCTGGGTCGGGGTACCGACGGATGCCAACAGCTCGTACCCGTCATCGGCCTCGGTGATTCCCGCGCCAGAAACGGTCACAGTCGCGGGGGTGTACCGATGGATGCGCGCGGTATCGAGGCGTGCTTCGAGCAGCGCGTTCTCAGCCGTGACCCATGCGGGCGATCCCTGCGCGTCGGCGACATACACGTCGATGTCGTCGGGTCTTCCCCCAAGCAGGTAGGAGTACAGGGCGAATTGTGTGGTTGTGGACGGCAGGACGACGACTCTCGGGAAGCTCCCCGAGAGGGTGATGTCCGTTATCCCTTCGCCGAAGAATGCACTCATCAAAGATGTATCCGAGGCGCTCTCTTCGTAATCCACGACGCCCTGGACCCCACCTCGCACGATGAGGTGCTGGGGAGCCGCGAGGCTTGTGCCCCTCGACGAAATCTTCCTGATCTGCGTTCCAAACTCGACCGTCTCGAGTCCCGTATTCGCCAGTCCGCCCGAGTATTGCACGGAGTCGGGAATCTCCAGTTCCGTCAACGACATGGCACCGTCAAATGCGTGGGCACCGATGGTCGTCACCGCACCAGGCAGGACAATCGACGTCAGGGCAGTCGACGCGAACGCCCTCTCCCCCACCGTTGTCAGCTGCGAAGGATAGTCTCGCGTGTCATCGAATGTCACCGAGGTCAAAGCGGTCGATGCAAACGCGTCTGCTTGAATTTCTCGGACGCTCGCGGGAATACGAACGCTGCGAATCACCTGACGTGCCTTATCAAAAGCGGAGGGTGCGATCACCGTGACCGTATCCGGAATCGTCACGTCGGGCGAGGACCCCTCGTAGCTGGTCAAGACACCCGACGCATCGATCACGAAGTCCCGGGCGGCTTCGCCTTCGATCGCGACCGGGATGGACACGCTTCTCGCCCGCCCATAGCGATTTCTCACCATCGCACGCAACGTACCGCTTCCTTCCGTGCTCGACGCCGTCACCGTCGCCGACAGCGTGTCACGGCTGGTCGTGACCGTTCCAAGAGAAGCAGGCACCAGCTTCCACGTCACCGTGCGCCCCTTGAAGGCTGATGCAAGGAACGCCTCAACTGTCGCCGATTGCCCCGTCTGGAGAGTAAGCGAGGACGTCGACAGCTCGATACCCGTCCACGATGAGACCGCGCGGACGCTGACCTGCGCGCTCGCGGACACGCTCGATTGCGTCGCGTCGGCCGCGGTGATCGTCGCGCTTCCAGTTCCCACCGCCCGCACGTGTCCTTGATCGTCAACGGTCGCCACGGCCTCGTTCGAGGAGGACCACACGAGGCCGGTGACGGTCGCGTTGGCGGGTTCGTAGTCTGCGCGCAGGGTCGTCGTCTGCCCGACGATAAGCGAGGAGGACTGCGGAGTCAGGGACAGCGCGGTCATCGGGATCCCCGCCAGGTTCACGTGTGCCGTCGTCCGATTCTTGCCCGCGTCCCAGGCGTACAGGGTCAGGGCGGCCGGGTTGGTCACCGTCAGGGACTCGGGCAGGTCCTTCCACGCAATCTCGTAGTGGCTCGTGTATGTGCCGTCGCTCTGATGTACGTCCGTCAAGCCTTCCGTCACCGAGTAGGCGGGTTCGTTCTCGGTTATCGCGGAGAACCCGTACCCGGCCAGCGGCGAGGAGTCGGTGATGTCGATGACCAGTGTGCGTTCCCCTGCGTCATCCCTGACGTCGAGCGTGGTCACGACGGGAGCTTGGGTGTCCAGCATCAGCTCGTAGCTTTGCTGGTGCGTGGTCGAAGACGGGCCGTCCGATGCTGCTTCAATCGTGAGGGTGTAGGGTCCGTCGGGCAGCTGGTTGCCCGACGCGTCGAATCCGTCAAAGACCGCCGCGTCCGCGTGAGGGTTTTCGGCGGTGTCCACTTGGGCGTCGACGGTGTCAGGAACTTCCGCTGTCCCGTCGAAGGGGTACTTTCGTGCGCGGTGGCGCGTGTACGAGCGCACAACCGTACCGGCCTCGTTCCTGTAGGTGTAGGTCACCGGCACGTTTCGCAGCAGGACAGTACGAGGTGCAACCGACGTCGGCGCTCCAGGCAGAGTCGAACGCGAGACGACGTAGCGGGCACCGTCGAGTCCCACGCGCGGCTCATCGAGCGGAGCGTGCGTCGCAAGGTTGATCAGGGAAGACCGGTCGGCGTGGAAGTCACTTCCCTGCGCGTCGAAGACGCTGGGGTCTCCCCAGGAGCCGTAGAACCCCATGTAGGGAACCGTCAGGTTGGGTGCCCCATCGGTGCTCGCGAAGGTGACGGCGCCGTCAATAAAGGTTCCCTTAGGCGCGTTCTCGGCGGCGTACGAGGCAAACTCAGCCTGAGGGGTCACCGTGACGGTCACGGAGGAGCTCGATCTGGCGGGCACGCGCAACGTGTTCGCCGAGAAGATCAGGGAGATACCCTGATTCGCCCAGTTCTTGGAGTGCTGGGTGAAGTACCCGTTTTCGGTGATCTCGGAGAGAGCTTGGCCGCCGAGCGTGTAGGTGTGGTCGTCGCCGGACAAGTTGGTCAGCCTCACCGTGAAGCGCCAGCCCTGCGTTCCATCCCCGAGGTCTGCCTTCGGGCGAGAGGGGTCGGATGCTCCTTCCACGGTTGGGTAGACGGCCGTGGTGGTTGCCGCGACCGCGTCGATGAGGCCGGCACCGACTCTGCGCGGCGAGTAATAGGTTCCGTTGCGTTGCTCAACGTCTTGGAGCGGATGAGCGGTGCCCATCAGGATATTCGCAACGACAGCGTCCTTATCTGCGCGGCTCATGCGCGCGAACAACGGATCGCTTGCGATGCGCTCACGCACGAGGGAGGCCACGCCAGCGACGTGCGGGCTTGCCTGCGAGGTGCCGGTCATTCGCACGTACTGGTCAAGATATCCAGCGGAGACGACATTGCCGCCGGGTGCGGTGATCTCTGGCTTGAGCGTGAGGTCGGGTGACACGCCCCAGGAGGAAGTGGGATAGACCATCGGCATATCGGTCACGGGAACCTGGTCGGAATACGTGAGGGTGATCGTCACGCTCCCGGAGGCAGAGGATCGTAGCGCCTCGGCGAGAGTGCCGTGGTCTTTGTTCGTGATGGTGACGGTCGGCAAAGTTGCATGCTCGTCGATTATTGCCGCGTAGGGAACCACACCCTGATCGGGGTCTCCGAGCATGAGCGCTGCTGGGCGCGCTGACAGGGACTCAGCCGCACTCACTTGCCGCCAGGCACTGATCTTGTCACTGTATTCCCTGTTCCCGCCGCCGTTTTCCAGGAGAATGACATCGGAGAGATCGCCCTGGTTGTCGGCGACGAGTTGCTTGAGCGTGCTTGCATCACCCGCGCCGGCGTCAATGACGCGGTAGGTTCCCTCTGGGATGGCACGCAGGTCAGCCTTCGCCTGATCATCCCTATCAACGGCGGCGCTGTAGAAGATCCGCTGGTCCTCGTACGTCAGATAGGGCAAGGCCAACACGTTATCGACCGAGGCGACGGTCAACGACGGTTTGAAGGAACCCGGCTCGGTCACCGTGGAAGTATCCGGTTCGGTCGCGTAGGGTGCAGCACTGCCGTTGAGGGTTCCGTACGCGGCAGACCCCTCATTCCCCGCGCACACGTTGACGGTGATGCCTTCATCTGTCAGGGCTTTGAGCACGCCATCGTAGACGCTGCCGGCCTCGCTGCTCATGCCTCCGCCTCGCACAAGAGACAGGTTGATGATGTCCGGCTTGAGGATGAGGGCGTCATCGAGCGCATCCAGCACTGCCCTGTCCTGAATACCGCTGCCATCTCCGGCCACTTTTGCAGCGATGATCTGAGCGTTCGGCGCAACGCCCCGCAGCTCGGGCGCATTGGCGGCGGCGATACCGGCGACGTGTGTCCCGTGCTGGCTGTTGAAGATATATCCGGGATTCGGGTTGTCATCCTCGTCGGCGTAATCGTAGACAAAGGGGATCTTTTTGCTCACGTAACGTCCCCCTTTCCCGTGCGGGAACTGGTTAAGGCCTCGACGTCCGCTTGACTCATGCGCACGTCAACACCGTCCATGGAGCCGGCAAAGGCTGCATGCCTTATCACCAGTCCTGTGTCGATGATTTCGATAACCTGGCGGTCGCCCTTCAGGCCGGTCTGGTTGGCGCGAATCATCTCGAGCGTGGAGGAATTGAGCACGCTGGGGTCAATGGCGGTGAGGACGGCATTGTCTGCCTCCTCACTGATCGTCGTAGGATCGTAGGTTTGCTCGACGAATGCTGCCTTAACGCCTTCGGTGGCACGAATGGCCTCCAGGGAGGAGGCCGGGGCTTCGAGCGCGAAGCCGTCGAGCGCGTGGCTGTATTCGCGCAGGACGGTGACGACCGAGCCGGACGCTACCCGATCAACCTCTGACTCGATGCGGGCTTTCATCTCTGCGTGTTTGGTATCCGCGCTCAGACCGAAGACGCGCTTATCCCAGGGAATTCCGACGTCTCCGTCCTCAAGTTGGACGATGATCGTGGTCGGCGTGTCGTCGCTGGCATGTCCTTCAACGTCCGAGGCCGTGGCAGCGTCCTGCGGGATGCGCGACTGTGCGTCGCCGCCGGACTGCGCGTCGTCGCTCTGGGCAGCGAGGGTGCGCTGCTGGGCGTCGTCGGTGACGGCAGCCGCACGTGTCGATGGGATTGTGACTGGGGTAAAAACGAGGGCACCTGCCGCTATCAGCGCCAGTGCCGTGACTTTTCGTCGGGACATCTGTGGCTCACTTGGTCGACAAAAGGGGTGGAGGTAAGGGTCACGTCACTGCGATCCTCACCTGTCAATCATAAACCGATGGAGCTTAGTCGATAATTGATACTGTTTGACAGACAATCGTTCCAACAGTAGGCCGACACTATTTTAGCTGACATAACAACCCATTCCGACAGCCTTTAATATTCCAACAGCGCCTGACACCCCAGCGTTTTACAAGGCTATATGGGGGACATGGAGACGCACTATAATAA
>ERZ1699260.64-NODE-64-length-43405-cov-3.329890_pt1 | contig 43405 bp, 38 predicted proteins | sample MGYA00581519_ERZ1699260 | MGnify/ENA primary metagenome ERZ1699260 (study PRJEB42319, sample SAMD00040324) | human oral metagenome | material: saliva | host: Homo sapiens | study: EMG produced TPA metagenomics assembly of PRJDB4115 data set (Metgenomic analysis of... | reverse complement strand
GCCTTGATCTGCTCGGAGTGCTCCTCGCGGTAACGTGCCCAGTGCTCGGAGAAGGGCTGGTCGGCGTAGCGATCCTTGTCCTTCTGCTTCTCGGCGATCAGGTGGTCCACGCCGTACAGGGCCACGCGGCGGTAGTCGCCGATGATGCGACCACGGCCGTAGGCATCCGGCAGGCCGGTGATGATGTGGGAGGAGCGAGCGGCGCGAATACGCGGGGTGTAGATATCGAAGACCGCGTCGTTGTGGGTCTTGCGGTACTGGGTGAAGATCTTCTTCACCTCGGGGTTGTATTCCTTGCCGGCCTCGTGGATGGCGGTCTCGACCATACGCCAGCCGCCGTTCGGCATCATTGCGCGCTTGAGCGGGGCGTCGGTCTGCAGGCCGACGATCACGTTGTCGTCCTCGCAAATGTAACCGGGCTTGAAAGCGTCGATGTCAGCCGGGGTGTCGGTGTCAACGTCGAGGATGCGCACCTTGCGTTCTTCGGAAAGGTACTTTTCCTCAAGGGTGTTCCAGACCCGCATGGTCTTTTCGGTGGGACCCGCCAGGAACGAGGCATCGCCCTCGTACGGCGTGTAGTTCAGCTGGATGAAGTCACGCACGTCGATTTCATCGCACCAGTTACCCTTGACAAAACCTTCCCAGGCTTTCTGGTCTGCTGTCGTCATTCTTCCTCTTCTCGGATCTTTCCGTATCCCTGTGGGGACGGTTGTAGGGAGCAAAGCTCCGTCAGTGCGCCGGATTCCGGCGCTTGGGTCTATTGTCCTACGACCGATGAGGCGGGACAACCGCTTGCGTCTATCGACCTATGTTCTGTGTCTCAGGGGTGTGGGTCTTAAGTCTCTTACACTTCAATTGTAGGACGAAGGTCCCCGTAAAGAAAGTGGGGGCTTTGACCACATACACTGGTGTCAGTGCCCGTTTCACGAAGGAGAAAATTCCTATGTCTGTACCCCGTCCGGTCCTCGGAGTTGGCGTTCTTGGAGCTGGAACTGTCGGTAGCCAGGTCATTCGCATCCTGCAGTCGAGCCGCGAGGATTTCGCGGCTCGTTCCGGCACTGAGATGGAGGTTCGTCGCGTCCTCGTCCGCAATGTGGATGCTCCGCGTGATTCGCCGATTGATCGCGAGCTGCTGACGATGGACCCTGCTGAGGCGATTGACGGGATGGACCTCGTGGTCGAGTTGATCGGTGGCATCGAGCCTGCGAGCACGTTCGTACTGCGCGCCCTCACGCAGGGAATTTCGGTCGTGACGGGCAACAAGGCACTGCTGGCCGCCCACGGTCCCGAACTGTACGAGGCAGCCGCTTCCAACGACGCGGACCTTTATTACGAGGCCGCCGTGGCCGGCGCGGTCCCCGTCGTGTACGGTCTGCGCGAGTCGCTGGCCGGCGACCGCGTCACCACCGTGATGGGCATTGTCAACGGCACGACGAACTTCATCCTGGACGCGATGAGTTCCAAGGGCCTGAGCTACGAGGAAGCCCTCAAGCAGGCGCAGGACCTGGGCTTCGCTGAGGCCGACCCGACCGCAGACGTCGAGGGCCTGGATGCCGCAGCGAAGTGCTCCATCCTGGCCTCGCTGGCCTTCCACACGCGCGTCGGCATCGACGACGTTGCGGTCGAAGGTATCTCCAATATCACCAAGGAGGACATGGAAGAGGCCGCTCGTGTCGGCCATACCATCAAGCTCCTGGCCATCGCCGAGCGCCGCATCGGTGAGGATGGCCGCGAAGGCGTCGCCATGCGCGTCCACCCCGCCCAGGTGCCATCCGACCATCCGCTGGCTTCCGTCGACGGCGCCTTCAACGCAATTCTGGTCGAGGGTGAGAACGCCGGACGCCTCATGTTCTACGGCCAGGGTGCCGGCGGAGCTCCCACGGCCTCGGCCGTCCTGTCCGACCTCGTGGCTGCTGCGCATCACCGCGCCTTCGGAGGCCACGCCCCGCGCGAATCCGTCTACGCCCATCTGCCGATCCTCGATCCGGGATCGACCCACACGCGCTACCAGATCCGCCTACAGGTCGAGGACCGTCTCGGCGTGCTCTCCGACGTCGCCGGTATTTTCGCCCGCCACGGCGTCTCGATCCAGTCGGTGCACCAGCGCAACGACGAGGTTCCCGGTGCGTGCGTCATCGTCGTGACCAGCCACCAGGCCCGCGAGGCCGACCTGCGTGCCGTCGCTCGTGCGCTCGCCGTGTCCGACGCTGTGCGCGAGGTGACCTCCACGATCCGCGTTGAGGGGGAGTGAGGTGCGCGTGCACGATGACTTTGTCGCAGTGAAGGTTTCCGCGACGAGCGCCAACCTGGGTCCCGGCTTCGACTGCATGGGCCTCGCGCTCGACCTGTGGGACGAGGTCTCGATCCACGCGACGACAGGGCCGACCTCTGTCGTCGTCGAAGGCGAGGGGGCCGGCAACGTCGACCTCGGTGAGGATAACTTGGTCGTTCGTGCCCTGCGCCTGGCCCTGGACCATGCGGGCGCTCCCCAGGTGGGGGTGCGCATGCGCTGCATGAACCGTATTCCTCATTCGCGAGGCCTGGGTTCCTCCGCGAGCGCAATCGTCGCCGGCCTGACGCTGGCCCGTGCGCTCATCGGCGACCCGGACGTGCTGGGGCGCCAGGAGATCCTCGAGATCGGCTCGGAACTGGAGGGACACCCCGACAACGTTGCGCCCGCCGTCTATGGAGGGGCCACCGTCGCCTGGATGAACGAGGACACGAAGGAGGTGGGTGCGCTTCGGCTGAACCCGCCGACGGGCGTGTCTCCCGTCGTTTTCATTCCCGACTTCGAGCTGCGTACTGCCACCGCCCGCGCTGCGCTGCCTGAGAACGTGTCTCACGCGGATGCGCGCTTCAACGTCGCCCGCGCGAGCGCGCTCGCTGCGATCCTGTCCGGTCATGCGCAGGCCAGCGGGGGAGCGGATCTGCACGCGGTGCTCATGGAAGCGACGTGCGACCGCCTCCACCAGGAGCAGCGCCGCGGTGCCATGGAACCCTCGCTGGCCCTCGTCGACTGGCTGCGCGGTGCGGGGTACGCCGCCGTGGTCTCGGGTGCCGGACCCACCGTCATCTCGTTGGAACCCGTTGGTGCGCAGATCCGCAGCGATGCCGCGGACTCCGGGTGGCGTGTCCTCCCCCTCACGGTCGCCGCTTCCGGCGTGCAGATCACACGTGGATCTTTAGCGAAGGTGGAGTTCTAACTAGCCTCTCATCTGTGAGTTTCTGCGCAAGCACCGTCAGTTTTGCTGTCTGATCGACAGCTGGCTGGCGGTCTTGCTATATTTTTTTCAGGTCCGAGTCGAATGCTCGACTCCGATCATTGCGGTGCGCCCTCATTGCGCATCTTCTTCCATCAAGCTTTTTCGTGTGCTTGAGCAATTCACCTCGCCCGACTTGGGCGCATTCCAGTAAGGACCACTTCGTGAGCAACGAAAACCCCGCCGAGATGACGACCGCGTCGCTGTCGGCGATGAAGCTGCCTGAGCTGAAAGCTCTGGCCGCGTCCCGCGGTCTCAAGGGCATTTCCCAGCTTCGCAAGCCCCAGCTGATCGAGCTCCTGAGCAACGACGCCAGCGCTCCGACCACGCAGGAAGCCGCTCCCCGAGAGGAGACCCCTGCCTCGTCGTCTGAAACCCCGGCCGTTCCCGCGCAGCCCGAGGTCCCCCTGGCCGACAAGCCCGCCGTTGAGATGCCCGCAGCCGAGGGGCTCCGTCGTTCACGCCGCCGTCGCGCGGTGAGCCAGGGGGCCGTCGAACCCGCGCATGTCACCCTCGATCTGCCGCTGCCCGCTTCCGAACGCAGTGAATCCACGCCGGAACCCGACACGACCGTCGTCGAGACCGTCCTGAACATCGAGCTGCCCGACGGCGACGACACTGAGGGACGGCGTGGACGCCGCGAACGCGGACGTCGCTCCCGTCGCGAGCGCGAGAATCGCGACAACCGTGAGAATCGTGAGGGCCGTGAGAATCGCGAAGCGCGCCCTGCGCGCGGCGGCGAGGACAACCTCGCCCCGATTGCCGGCATCCTCGATATCCAGGAGAACCACGCCTTCGTGCGTACCTCCGGCTACCTGCCCGGCCCGAACGACGTCTACGTGACGCTCGGCAACGTGCGCCGCTGGGGCCTGCGCGCCGGTGACGCGGTCGCCGGTGCCGTGCGCCTGCCCCGCGAGGGCGAGCGTCAGCGCCAGAAGTACAACGCCCTCGTGCGCGTTGACTCCGTCAACGGCATGACCATCGAGCAGGCGCAGGCACGCCGCGAGTTCGGCAAGCTGACGCCGGTCTACCCCTCCGAGCAGCTGCGCATGGAGACCTCACCGAAGGCCTACACGCCGCGCGTCATCGACCTTGTCGCGCCCGTCGGCAAGGGGCAGCGAGGCCTCATCGTCTCGCCGCCCAAGGCCGGTAAGACCATGGTCATCCAGCAGATGGCCAAGGCCATCGAGCTGAACAACCCCGAGGTGCACCTCATGGTCGTCCTGGTGGACGAGCGCCCCGAAGAGGTCACCGACATGCGCTCGATCGTCAAGGGTGAGGTCATCGCCTCCACCTTCGACCGTCCCGCATCGGACCACACGACCGTCGCCGAGCTCGCGATTGAGCGCGCCAAGCGCCTCGTCGAGCTGGGCCAGGATGTCGTCGTCCTCCTCGACTCGCTCACGCGTCTGTCGCGTGCCTACAACCTTGCTGCGCCCGCCTCGGGCCGTATCCTCTCCGGTGGCGTCGACGCGTCCGCGCTCTACCCGCCCAAGAAGTTCTTCGGCGCGGCCCGCAACCTCTCCGAGGGCGGCTCGCTGACCATCATCGCCTCCGCGCTGGTGGAGACCGGGTCGAAGATGGACGAGGTCATCTTCGAGGAGTTCAAGGGCACCGGCAACATGGAACTGTGCCTCTCGCGTCAGCTTGCCGAGCGTCGCATCTTCCCGGCGATCGATCTCAACGCGTCGGGTACCCGCCGCGAGGAGCTGCTGTTTGCGCCCGAGGAGCTGCGCATCATGTGGAAGCTGCGTCGCGTCCTGGGCACCCTCGACCAGCAGCAGGGCCTCGAGCTGGTCCTCGACAAGCTCAAGGAAACCCAGTCGAACGCTGAGTTCCTCATGCTTATCCAGAAGACGACGCCCTCCGAGTGAGCGGCGGGTTAACGCGGGGCGAGTGGCGAGAGCCGTTCGCCCCGTTTTCTTCTCGGGTGCGCGCGTAAATACCGGGCAACCGGCTGTGGTGTGTGCCAGAGTTGGGGCATGGCGGACACGACACCGAACGAGAGCGATGAGCAGGCTACGCGGGAAACCTCGCGCCGGTTGTGGAGCGGCGTGCGTGGTTGTTTGCGTCTCGTGCTGGGGCTTTTTCTTGTCCTCGTGGCTCCTCTTCAGCTGGGAATCGCCATCTATACCCAGGCCCGTCACGGGATGGGGGACGCGGTGGAATGGCCTAATTGGACCGGCTGGGTCATGGTGCTGTGCGGAATAGGCGTGCTGTGGCACGGCTGGGATCTTCGGCGCTCGGGACGTCAGAAAATGACGATGATCGCAGACAAATGGGTGGCCCTGGAGGGGCAGCACGGGCAGGTTGAGCGCGTGTTCTCCTCGCTCGTCGGTGCCGGGCACTACGAGGCCGGTCTGTCAGCGCGCTACGAGCGCGCCCAAGCCGAACGCGCCAGGGTCGGCGCTCGAATCGCCGAGCACCAGTCGCCGGGTTTCTTCGCATCGCTCAGCGAGACGTCAAGAGGTGACGGTGATGAGGTTCTTGCGGGCATTGATCACCTGGCGGACGCGGATGCCGCAATCATGGCTGCGCGCAACTTCTTCGCGTGTGCGCCCGGCTGGCGCGACGTGTGGAGCAACGAGGTCGGCCCGGTCTTCGAAGACTTGGACGTCCTCGATGACGTCGCAGACATCCGCGAAGCAATCGGTACGGACCGGCACATCCTGACGGATATTGAGGCTTTCAGGGAGCGTGTGGGTGATCACAAAGACGCCGTACACGACCTCGGGAAGCGCCTCGAGGGCGGGCAGATCACTCCCGCACAGGCGCTGGAAGAACTCGACCAAATCACCAATGATGCGCGCACGCGCATCGCCGAACTCATCGAGGCGACGCTCGCCACCGATGCCTCGTCTCAGGGACGCGCACGCTACGCGCGGTGGAAGGGCGCGGGAATCAGCCTGACCGCGGCTAACGCCGAGTATGACGGGGCCTACTGGAGCGAGGACGCAGACACTGACGTCGAGTACAATCCGGCAGCCACGATCCGACTGATTGCAAACTCCGCAGGCGTCGACCTGAACGGGCTGGCAGCCCCGGCGACCGGTGTCCTGACGGCTGGTCGCTCGTTCGTCTATCTGCTGCCGATGTATCTTGATCGATACCTGACTGAGGATGTGGACGGCAGCGGCGACGCTTCCTCGTCGGCCTGAGCGGCGCAGCAGTCATGTACGTCGCCCGTCAGACTGCTTGACAGCAGGAACGCGGGATACCGAGCAACCGACCGTCATTCATGCCAGAGTGGAGCCATGATATCTATGACACTCAACGGGGCTGACAGGGAAGCAGAGCATCCACCCACATCGTTGCGCGTCCTGTGCTTCGTGGCCGGTCTCCTCCTGTTCCTCGTCGCGCCCGTGTGGTTGGGCACTGCCTACTACGTCAATGTCCATGCGGTACCGAAGCAGAGTAACCCGGTCACGCCCGTCGTGGAGGTCCACGACGAGACGGGGAGTTTTCGCGACATCGGCGGTCGTCCCCTGAATGCCGTCCTCGAGGACGTTCGTTTCACGCGCGCCGTTCACCTCGTGGTCCTGTCGACCGATAGCCTCAGTGGCGACGACATGGATCAGGCGGTGGTCACCTACGCGCGCGCCAATCATCCGGAGTGGCTGAGCGCGGGCGGCTCGACCTGGGCGAATGGGTATGTAATCCTAGTCGTGTCGCCCGCTGATCATATGGTGGGTACCTATGTCGGCGATGATGTCGTTCTTCCCCTGGCTGCTCAGAAGGACGTCCAGGATGCGGCGAAGGATGACTTCCGCAATGGGCGTTGGAGCGAAGGCATCGTCGCCGCGGTGAACAAGGCTGCGGCGCTGATCCCGGGCGAGAACACTCAGCGTCAGGGGAATATCGTTCCGTGGCCTCCCCTTTACGCGTGGACGACGACGGCCGCCGGAATCGTCGTCTGTTTGATCGGTGGGAAAGCCCGCCGTCGGCCAAACGAGGTCGCGAGGCCGCTCGCCGAACAGTGGAACGCTATGGAAAAGCGTCACATCGGGGTCGAGAGTTCGTTTGCTGCGCTCCTCGCCGAAGGGGGTTATGAGCGTGGCCTGACCGCGCGCTACCAGGCTGCGCGGGCGGAGCGCGAGAAGGTGCGTGCCCACATCGCCTCGGCTCGTGGGAAACAGACAACGATGCGGTCGCTCACCCAAGCCTTTCAGGACCTGTCGGACGCGGACACAGCGATGGAGGCAGCGTGTGAGTTCTTCGCGCTTTCCCCGAACTGGCGCAGCGTGTGGGCCAATGAGGTGGGGTCGGTCTTCGAGGACCTGGACGTGGTGGACCTGGTCGCGCGCACGGCTGCGGACCGGACAAACTATCAGCACGTCATCACCTTGTATGCCACCCTCAGCGCGTGGACGAACGAGCAGCGCGTGGCCGTGAAGAACCTGCAAGGCAGCATCGAGCGAGCAGAGGTGACACCTGCCAAGGCCTTGGAGTGCCTTGACTGGATTGCGAACGAGGCCAGGCTCCGCCTGGCGGTGTTCGTCGAGAACGTGCTGGCGGCCGACACATCGTGGATGGGACGCAGGCGCTACTCCCGCTGGCAGGCGGGCAAGGGAGAAAAACTCAAGGACTACGATCTGCGTTACATAGGCACGTACTCCGTCGACGGCTGGTCGCACTCCTACAATCCCGCTGTCACGATTCGCCTGACAGCGCACTGCGCGGGCATCGACCTGAGTGGAAGCGCAGCTATCCCATCGGGGCGTTTCATGGCCTACAACGCGCCGGTCTACGTGCCGCCCGCGTACTTTAACCGCTACATCGTCTATGACGGAATCACGAGATATAGCGCCTCATACGAGACCTACCTGACGTCGCCGGCAAACCTTGGTACCGCGAATGATTATCGCAACCGTAGTCGTGTGAGCCTCTCGTCCTCCCATTCGCACGGCACGTCGAGCTCGGGTGGCTTCCACGGCTCAGGCTCATCCTCGTCGTTCTGAGCAGAGGAGAGGCCGACCCCCATAGCCGATCTCACGCTCACCTGATGGCATCCATCGTTGAAGGCGTTGGGCTGCTGTGCCATAATGACATGTCGGCTTACCGGTTCACCGGCATGCCCCAGGCGCTTGCGCGCGCTGGAGGGCGAATCCCCGTCAGATGCGAGGAACGCTGCATGTCCGGACCCGGGGCACCAAACGATCCAGGAGTATCCCATGCGTAAGGGCATCCACCCCGAATACGTGGACACCGTCGTGACCTGCACGTGCGGCAACTCGTTCCACACCCGTTCCACGCTCACCTCCGGCGAGATGCGCGTGGACGTGTGCTCGGCCTGCCACCCGTTCTACACGGGCAAGCAGAAGATCCTCGACACCGGCGGCCGCGTCGCCAAGTTCGAGGCTCGCTACGGCAAGCGCGTGCGCCCCTCGAAGTGATGAGGGTGAGCGGATAGCTCGACGGCGGTGTCGTCGGCCTGAAGGCTGGCGGCGCCGCCGCTTTTTCAAACGTTTGACTCGTAAGGATGTGGTGAATCGTGGCGGCGACGGATGAGCTGGGCGCACTGGGCCCGCTGTTGGAGGAATATGCGCAGGTGGAGGCCCAGATGGCTGATCCACAGACACTGACGAACCCCCAGCTGATGCGCCGCGTCGGCCGCCGGTACGCTGAGCTTGGCCGCGTCAAGGCCGCCGCTGATCGGCTGAGCACGGCGGCGGGGGACCTTGAGGCTGCCCGCGAACTGGCTGCCGAAGACCGATCCTTCGCTGACGAGATTCCAGCCCTCGAAGAAGAGGAAGCAGTGGCCCATGAGGCCCTCGTCAAAATCCTGGCTCCCCGCGACCCCGAGGATGCGATGGACGTCATCCTCGAAATCAAAGCCGGTGAAGGCGGCGAAGAATCCGCGCTGTTTGCCTCCGACCTGGCGCGCATGTACGGTCGTTACGCCGAGGCACACGGCTGGAGCGTTACTGAGTTGAGTGCGACCCATACGGAGCTCGGCGGCTTCAAGGACATCACGCTCGCGATCCGTGCGAAGGGCACACCCGCCCCCGACGAGGGCGTGTGGGCCCACCTCAAATACGAGGGCGGCGTCCACCGCGTGCAGCGCGTGCCCGTTACCGAATCCCAGGGACGTATCCACACGAGCGCCGTCGGTGTCTTCGTCATGCCGGAGATCGAGGACGACGACGAGATCGTCATCGACCCTAACGACCTGCGCATCGACGTCTACCGCTCGAGCGGCCCCGGCGGCCAGTCCGTCAACACGACCGACTCTGCCGTGCGTATCACCCACCTTCCCTCGGGCATCGTCGTGTCGATGCAGAACGAGAAGTCGCAGCTGCAGAACAAGGAGGCGGCACTGCGCGTGCTGGCCTCGCGCCTGGCGGCCGAAGCCCGAGCGAAGAGGGAGGCCGAGGCCTCGGCCCAGCGCCTCTCGCAGGTGCGCACCGTCGACCGCTCCGAGCGCATCCGCACCTACAACTTCCCGGAGAACCGCATCGCGGATCACCGTACGGGCTTCAAGGCCCACAACCTCGATGCCGTTCTGTCGGGCGCGCTCGATGCCGTCATTTCCTCCCTGCAGGAGGCCGATGAGGCCGAACGCCTGGCCGCCGCCGCGAACGCATGAGCGCGCAGGTGGAGGGTCAGTGGGGACTGCACGAGGCCCGGGCGTGGGCGCGCGCACGCCTGGACGAGGCCGGGGTTGACTCGGTCGACGCCGACGTGCGCGAGCTCCTCGAGTGGGCGTGCGACGTCACCACGCAGTGGGATCTACCCACCGTCCTCGACCCCGAACAGGCGGAGAAGCTGCGCGGCGGCGTAGCAGAGAGAGCCTTGCGTATTCCCCTCCAGCACGTCACGGGACGCATGTTTTTCCGCTCGCTGGTCCTGACCGCAATGCCTGGCATGTTCATCGTGCGCCCGGAGACAGAGGTCCTGGCGGGCCTGGCCATTGACGAGGCGCGCTCCGTCGTGGGTAGCCGCGGCGAGGCGCGCGTCGTCGACCTGTGCACCGGCTCCGGGGCGATCGCGCTGGCCGTTGCCACCGAGGCCGCGCGCACCGAAGTGTGGGCCGTCGAAAAGGAACCGGATCCTTTCGCCTTGGCCTGCCATAACCGCGACCGTATCGGCGCGCGCGGCGTGCACCTGGAACGCGGCGACGCAACGAACCCCGCGACCCTCCACTTCCTGAACGGTCTGGTCGACGTGGTCGTCACCAACCCGCCCTACGTTCCGGCCGACGAGATGCCCACCCAGCCCGAGGCCAGCGCCGATCCGCACTCGGCCCTCTACGGGGGAAGCGAGGACGGACTGGATATTCCCGCGCGGATCATCCGCCGTGCCCTCACGCTTCTGCGTCCGGGCGGCCTGCTTCTGATGGAGCACTCGCCCAGCCAGGACGAGGCGTTGCGCGCTTACGCGACCTCCGTCGGAATGGTCGACGCTGCGACAGAGGCGGACTTGGCCGGTCGTATGCGCTTCCTGCGCGCCCGCGTGCCCCGCTGATACCCCGACCGCGATCCGTGACACAATGGCACCGATGAGTACTGAGACGATCCTGAGCGCAACACCGAACCTTGAGGCCGACGCGCTAGCGCACGCAATCCGTGAACTGAACGGCGGTCGTGTCCTCGTCGTTCCCACGGACACCGTCTACGGGATCGGATGCGACGCCTCCAACCCCGATGCCGTGAACGCGGTGCTGGCCGCCAAGGGACGCGGTCGTCAGATGCCGCCGCCCGTCCTCGTCGCCTCGGTCGACGCCATCGACTCCCTGTGCGTCGATGTTCCCGACTATGCGCGAACCCTCGCGCGCGCCTTCTGGCCCGGCGGACTCACACTCATCCTGCGTGCCCGCCCCGACCTCGGGTGGGACCTGGGGGAGACTGGCGGCACCATCGGCGTGCGCATGCCGAACCAGGACGCGCTCCTGACCCTTCTGCGCGACTTCGGTCCCATGGCCGTGACCTCCGCGAACCTGACCGGCCACCCGCCCGCCACGTCGGTCCAGCAGGCCATCGGTTACTTCGGCACCTCCGTCGCTGCCTACCTCGACGGTGGCCCCACCCGGGGGACCACGGCCTCGTCTATCGTCGACTGCGCCCACGGCGACCCTCGCGTCATCCGCCAGGGGACCATCAGCCTCGCCGACCTGAGCGCGGTCGCCGACATGCCCATTCGGGAAACGGAGGGACGCCACTCGTGAAGGTTTACCTGCTGCTCGCCGCCATGGCAATGGCCTTGACGATCCTGCTGACCCCAGCCGTGCGCTGGGCCTGCCTGCGCTTTCATATCCTGCCGCCCGTGCGTGGGCGCGACATTCAAAAGACACCGATCCCGCGTCTGGGCGGCGTCGCCATGACCATCGCGCTCATCGTCACGATGCTCGTCGCCTCGCGCATTCCCTACATGGCACCGCTGTTTACGACCACTGTCCCGTGGGCCGTCATGGCTGGTGCCGGTGCCATGTGCGTCCTCGGCATCATCGACGACATCATCGAGCTCGACTGGATGGCCAAGCTCGGCGGGCAAGTCCTCATCGCAGGCGGCATGGCTTTCGGCGGCGTCCAGCTCGCGTCCTTCCCGATTTTCGGTATCACGCTGGGTTCCTCAAGGCTCTGGCTTTTCATCTCCGTCCTGTTCATCGTGGGCATCATGAACGCCGTCAACTTCATCGATGGACTCGACGGCCTGGCCTCCGGCATGATTGCGATTGGTGCCGGATCTTTCTTTATCTACTCGTATGTCATCACGCGCCTCATGGGGTCTGCCTCCTACGCGACAACCGCGAGCCTTATCGTTATTGCTCTCGTCGGAGTATGCGCGGGCTTCCTCTGGTTCAACTTCCACCCGTCCTCGATCATGATGGGTGGGGGAGCGGAGACCATGGGCCTCGTTTTGGCCGCCGCCGGCATCATCGTCACCGGCAAAATCGACCCGTCACTGCTCGGGCGCCAGCAGGTGATCGTCTCGGCCCTGCCGCTCATCCTGCCGATGGCCGTCATCTTCATGCCCGTCGCCGACCTCGTCGTCACCTCCGTGCGACGGATGAGCCGTGGAAAGAGTCCATTCATCGCTGACCGTTCACATTTCCATGACCGCCTCCTCGTTGCCGGGCACTCCCACCGCGGCGTTGTGGCAATCCTGTGGATGTGGACCGCCATCGTGTGTCTCCCCTCCGCGGGGCTGCTCGGTTTCGCGTGGTGGAAGGTCGCTTTAGGGGCGGTTATTGCGGCCGCCGTGGGTGTGACAGTCACAACTCGCGAATTTCCGAAGGACGAGATCGGGACGGACGCAGCATGAGTTACCTTCTGGCCCTCGCCATGGTCGCCGTCATTTGCGGTGCCCAGTGGTTCTTCACCTCACGTGCCCTGGCCTCACCCGCCCGCTTCCTCGCGTGGGTGAGCGGCGGATATGTCGCGAAAATCGCACTGCTTGCCCTGGGCCTGTACGTTCCGCGCATGCTCGGTATGGAGGTGCGCATTGCTGCGATTGCAACGATTATCGCCATCATTGTGTCCTCGACCGTTGAGATGATCGTCATGGCCCGTAGGCGTACGATAAACGTGGATCCACACCCTCACAACGACTAACTGTTGCGCGCGCCGCGGGCGCGCCGATCTGTATAGAATGAAACGAGTTGCTAGTGAGGCAACACAACCAATGGAGTTCCGATGAAGGAGGCACGTTCCGTGTCCAATAACGCGCCCGCTCGCCGCGCTTCCGCGTCCAAGCCGCGCTGGTACTGGGTGAGCCTCGCGATCCTGCTCCTCATCATTGGCGCGACCGCCTACCCGGCGTTCACCCAGCATCCTCATCAGCCCGCCCTGGAGGACTTCTTTCCCTCGGTAATCTTCGGTGAGGGAACCTTTTACGAGTTCAACCGCCTGACTCTGGCCCGCGTCATCATGGGCCTGGTCGTGTGCCTCGTGCTGGTGGCCGTTGCGCGTAAGCCGAAGCTCGTGCCCACCCGCGGTCAGATGGCTGTCGAGGCCATCGCCGGGTACATCCGTGACAACGTTGCGCTCGACATGCTCGGCCCCAAGACGGGGCGCAAGTTCTCCGGCTTTATCGGATTCCTGTTCTTCGGTGTGCTCTCGATGAATATCGCGGGCATTATTCCCGGTATCAACATCGCGGCCTCGTCGGTCGTGGCCGTGCCGATGGTCTTCGCACTCATCACCTACGTGACCTTCATCGGAGCGGGCATCGGCAAGCAGGGCGTGGGCGGATTCTTCTCCTCCCAGCTTTTTCCGCCCGGCCTGCCTGTGCCCATGTACCTGCTGATCACGCCGATCGAATTCCTGTCGAACTTCATCGTCCGCCCCGTCACACTGACGCTGCGACTCCTGTGCAACATGATCTCCGGGCACCTGCTGCTGGGCATGACCTACTTCGGCACGGCGATTCTGCTGCACGAACTCTCCGTCCTGTCGGCGGCCTCCGCACTGACCGGTGCCGCCATGTTTGTCATGACCGGCTTCGAGGTCTTCGTTGCCTTCCTGCAGGCCTACATCTTCACGATCCTGTCGACCGTGTACATCAAGCTGTCCATCGAACATCACTGACCCCCAACGCCATCCGGCGTTACTAACAGAAGGAAACCACTATGGGAACCGCAGCATTCGCCTACATCGGCTATGGTCTCGCCACCCTGGGCCCCGGCCTCGGCATCGGCCTCATGGTCGGCAAGACCCAGGAAGCGACCGCCCGTCAGCCCGAGGTTGCCGGCCGTCTCTTCACCAACATGATCATCGGCGCCGGCATGGTCGAGGCCCTCGGCCTCATCGGCTTCGTTCTGCCGCTCATCGTTAAGTGATCGCCATGCACCAGATTGTCGCCGCGTCGGACCAGGAGGTCGGCGGCCTCGCCGTCATCCTGCCGCCGCTGTACGAGATTTTCTGGTCGGCTCTCGTTCTGCTTATCGTCCTGCTCCTCGTCGGACGCTACGCGCTTCCTCGCATCTACAAGACGATGGACGAGCGAGCTGCCGCAATCGAGGAGGGTCTCGGTGCTGCCGAGCAAGCGAAGGCCGACCAGGCTGCCGCTGCGCGCGAGCGTGAAGAGATCATCCGCCAGGCACACGCCGAGGCGCACACGATTCGTGAGCGCGCCAACGATGAGGCCAAGGCCATCGTGGCCGCAGCCCGTAACGAGGCAACCAACGAAGCGGGCCGCATCCTCGAGGGTGCGCAGCGCCAGATCCTCGCTGAAAAGCAGGCCGCGGAAATCTCCCTGCGCTCCGAGGTGGGTCTGCTCGCCTCCGAGCTGGCCGAAAAGATCATCGGTGAGCAGCTCACCGACACGGCCCTGACCTCTCGCGTCGTTGATCGTTTCCTTGACGAACTCGAGGCCGACAACGCCCTGGTCGAGGAGAAGCGATGACACAGATGCGCACGATCGAGTCAGTCCCGTTCGCGACCGACCTGGCGGCGGCCCTCGCCACCCCGGGCACCGACGCGATGCGGGTCGCCGAGGACTTCTTCGGCTTGGCCGACCTGTTTAAGGAAAACACTCGTCTCGCGCGTGCGCTGACCGACCCGGCCCGGTCATTGGCGGACAAGCAATCCCTCGCACAGGAAGCATTCGCCTCCCACGTGACAACTGCGACGATGGCCGTCGTCAATCTTGTCGTCGCCGACCACTGGCGTCGCCCCACTGACGTCGATGACACACTCGAAGTGCTGGGCATCCTCAGCGTCTTGAATGCCGCAGGTGTGAAGGGGGCGCTCGACCAGGTTCGTGAGGAGCTGTTCCAGGTCCGTTACTTCCTGGACCATAACCGAGAGGTGCGCGTGCGCCTCTCCGACATCTCCACAGGCGACTCGCATGAGCGAGGTGACCTGGCCACGAGCCTGTTTGGCTCGCGAGTCAGCGTGTGGACGATGCGCCTCGTGCGTCGCGCCGTCGGCCGCTCCAACCACGGACGACTCCTGCACAACATCCGCAGGTACGCCCAGTGGGCAGCCACCATGCAGGACCGCCTCTTCGTCACGGTCGCCACGGCCTCGCCGATGACCGAGGCTCAGGTTGACCGTCTGCGAGCCATTCTCGAAAAGCGCTACGGCGTCACCGTTGACCTGGCAATCTCGGTGGATCCCACGCTTATCGGAGGCTTCCGCCTGCGCGCCGGTCTGACCGCCATTGACGCGTCGCTGGCCACCAGGATCAGCGCCGCTCGGGACGCCATCGCTAGCTAGCGCCCCTCGTCCATCATTTACTTCACTTTTTCTTAGTTAGGAATCCTCATGGCTGACCTCAGCATCTCCCCGGAGGAAATCCGCGGAGCACTGGACTCCTTCATGGAGTCCTACCGTCCGGCGGACGTGGCCACCGAAGAGGTGGGTCACGTCATCGAAACGGCCGATGGTATTGCCCACGTCGAGGGCCTGCCTGGCACCATGGCAAACGAGCTGCTGCGTTTCGAGGACGGGACGCTGGGCCTGGCCATGAACCTCGACCGGCGTGAGATTGGTGCCGTCGTCCTCGGTGACTTCGGTGGCATTGAAGAAGGACAGCTCGTCCATCGCACGGGCGAGGTCCTCTCCGTTCCCGTTGGTGACGGCTACCTCGGCCGCACGGTTGATCCCCTCGGCCGCCCGATCGACGGCCTCGGTGATATCACGGACCTGGATGGGCGCCGCGCGCTCGAGCTGCAGGCTCCCGGTGTCATGATGCGTAAGAGCGTCCACGAGCCCCTCGCCACCGGCCTGAAGGCCATCGACTCGATGATCCCGGTTGGCCGCGGCCAGCGTCAGCTCATCATCGGTGACCGTAAGACCGGTAAGACTGCGATTGCGCTCGACACGATCCTCAACCAGCGCGAGAACTGGAAGAGCGGCGACCCGAACAAGCAGGTGCGCTGCATCTATGTGGCGATCGGCCAGAAGGGTTCGACCATCGCCTCCGTGCGTTCTACGCTCGAGGATGCGGGAGCCATGGAGTACACGACCATCGTCGCCTCCCCGGCCTCGGACCCCGCCGGCTACAAGTACATGGCTCCCTACACCGGCTCCGCCATCGGCCAGCACTGGATGTACCAGGGCAAGCATGTCCTCATCGTCTTCGACGATCTGTCCAAGCAGGCCGAGGCCTACCGTGCGGTGTCGCTGCTGCTGCGCCGTCCGCCGGGCCGCGAAGCATACCCCGGCGACGTCTTCTACCTGCACTCCCGCCTGCTGGAGCGCTGCGCGAAGCTGTCGGATGCCCTCGGCGGCGGTTCGATGACCGGCCTGCCGATCATCGAGACCAAGGCAAACGACGTGTCGGCGTACATTCCGACGAACGTCATTTCGATCACCGACGGCCAGATCTTCCTGCAGTCCGACCTGTTCAACGCGAATCAGCGTCCCGCCGTCGACGTGGGTATTTCCGTGTCCCGTGTCGGTGGTGCCGCCCAGCCCAAGGCGATGAAGAAGGTCGCCGGTACGCTCAAGCTCACGCTCGCGCAGTACCGCTCGATGGCCGCCTTCGCGATGTTCGCCTCCGACCTGGATGCGGCGACCCGTCGTCAGCTGACCCGCGGTGAGCGCCTCATGGAGCTGCTCAAGCAGCCCCAGTCCACGCCCTACGCGATGGAAGACCAGGTCGCCTCGATTTGGATGGGCACGAACGGCTACCTCGATGACATCGAGGTCGAGGATGTCCTGCGCTTCGAGCGCGGTCTCCTCGACCACCTTCGCGCGAACTCCACCGTCCTTGACACGATTGCCGAAACCGGTGACCTGTCCAAGGATACCGAGGAAGCCCTGAAGAAAGCCGTCGAAGAGTTCCACCGCCAGTGGATCAGCGCCGGACGCGGTGCCGCCTCCGCGGAGGACGGCGAGGTCGTGGCGGAGCGCACCCGCGAGGAAATCTCGCGCGGTCGCACGAACGAGAAGGCCTAAACGATGGGCGGACAGCAGAGGATCTACAAGCAGCGCATCGCTTCGACGACGACGCTCGCGAAGGTCTTCCGCGCCATGGAGATGATCGCTGCGTCTCGCATTGGCGCGGCGAGGCGCGCTGCCACCGAGGCCGGACCATACGAGAAGGCTCTGACTCAGGCAGTCGCGGCGGTTGCGGTCCACACGGACCTCGACCACCCACTGACCCTGGAACGCGAGGACACCAAGCGCGTTGCGATCCTGGTTGTGGCATCGGATCGTGGCATGGCCGGAGCCTATTCGGCGACCATTCTGCGTGAGTCGGAGAAGCTCATCTCCGACCTGACGGCTGACGGCTTCGAGCCGTTGCTCTACACCTTCGGACGCAGGGCGGCTGCCTACTTCCGTTTCCGCGGCGTTACTATCGAACGCGAGTGGGAGGGCGAGTCCGATTCGCCCTCGCCCGAGACCGCGCGTGACATCGCATCCGTGCTGCTCGAGCGCTTCTTGGACCCGGACCCGACGACCGGCGTTGGTTCTCTGCACCTCGTGTACACCCGCTTCAAGACGGTTATGAGCCAGGTGCCCGAGGTACGTCAGATGCTGCCCCTCACGGTCGTGGACACCCCTGAATCAGACGAGGAACGCGAGGCCGAGCGCGGTTACGCGGATGATCCTGCTTCGGCGCTACCCGAGTATGAGTTCATCCCGTCGCCCGAAGCGGTCCTGGATACGCTGCTACCCCTCTACGTTGAGGCGCGTATCCATAACGTCCTTCTCCAGTCGGCGGCGTCCGAACTCGCATCGCGTCAGCGTGCGATGCACACGGCGACGGACAACGCTGAGGAACTCATCACGAAGTACACGCGTCTGGCGAACTCGGCCCGCCAGGCGGAAATTACCCAGGAAATCACCGAAATCGTGGGCGGGGCCGACGCTCTGAGCGCGAGCTGACCCCTTCGAGACACGGAGTAAAACAATGACTGATACACCTGCAATCGCCGAGGGGCGCGTCGCCCGCGTCGTCGGCCCTGTCGTCGATGTGGAGTTTCCCCCGGATCGCATCCCGCCGCTCTACAACGCACTCACCGTCGAAGTGAACCTCGCCGGTCAGGGCGAGGGCGAGTCGACCTTCACGATGACACTCGAGGTTGCCCAGCACCTCGGCGACAACCTCGTGCGTACCATCGCGCTGAAGCCCACCGACGGCCTCGTGCGTGGTACCCCCGTCACTGACACCGGTGCCCCGATCTCCGTGCCCGTCGGCGACGTCACGAAGGGCCACGTTTTTAATGTGACCGGTGACGTCCTCAACCTCGCAGAGGGCGAGACCCTCGAGGTCACCGAGCGCTGGCCGATCCACCGCCAGCCCCCGGCCTTTGACCAGCTCGAGGCGCGCACCAAGATGTTCGAGACCGGCATCAAGGTCATCGACCTGCTGACCCCCTACGTGCAGGGCGGCAAGATCGGCCTTTTCGGTGGCGCGGGCGTCGGTAAGACAGTCCTCATTCAGGAGATGATCCAGCGCGTTGCTCAGGACCACGGCGGTGTTTCTGTGTTCGCCGGCGTCGGCGAGCGCACCCGTGAGGGCAACGACCTCATCGGCGAAATGGAAGAGGCGGGCGTCTTCGACAAGACCGCTCTCGTCTTCGGTCAGATGGACGAGCCGCCGGGCACGCGTCTGCGCATCGCGCTGACCGGCCTGACCATGGCGGAGTACTTCCGCGATGTCCAGCACCAGGACGTTCTCCTGTTCATCGATAACATCTTCCGCTTCACCCAGGCGGGTTCCGAGGTCTCCACGCTGCTGGGCCGCATGCCCTCGGCCGTTGGCTACCAGCCCAACCTGGCTGACGAAATGGGTCTGCTTCAGGAGCGCATTACCTCGGCCGGTGGCCACTCGATCACGTCGCTGCAGGCGATCTACGTTCCCGCCGACGACTACACCGACCCGGCTCCGGCGACGACCTTCGCTCACCTGGATGCGACGACCGAGCTTTCCCGTGAGATCGCGGCCAAGGGTATTTACCCCGCCGTGGACCCGCTGGCCTCGACCTCGCGTATCCTCGACCCTGCCCTCGTGGGCCGCGAGCACTACGACGTCGCCACGCACGTCAAGGCCATCCTGCAGAAGAACAAGGAACTGCAGGACATCATCGCGATCCTCGGCGTCGACGAGCTGAGCGAGGATGACAAGGTCACGGTTGCGCGCGCTCGTCGCATCGAGCAGTTCCTGTCTCAGAACATGTACATGGCTGAAAAGTTCACGGGCGTGCCCGGCTCGACCGTGCCGCTGTCGGAGACCATCGAAGCGTTCAAGCGCATCGCCGAGGGCCACTACGACGATGTTCCGGAGCAGGCGTTCTACAACTGCGGCGGCATCGACGATCTGGAGCGCAATGCTCACGAGCTGGCCAAGGAAGCCTGATGGCGTCGGCGAAGTCCCTGCAGGTTGAGGTCGTCTCTCATGAGGCGCGCCTGTGGCACGGCGCTGCGAGCGCCGTCCAGATCCCGACGGTTGATGGCAGCCTGGGCATTCTGCCCGGCCGTCAGCCGCTGCTCGCCCAGCTGGGCGATGGAATTGTCACGGTGACGTGTGCCAATGAGATCGTGTCCGTCGAGGTCAGTGGGGGATTCGCCTCAGTTGACTCCGATTTCATCACGGTCGTGGCGGATCGCGCTACAGTGGCATCACAGTAGGTTGACGCAACGCGAGGAGAACCTGATGAGCCTGATACATGTTTTGATCGCGGTAGTGGTTCTCCTCGCGTGCGCGGCGGTGATCCTGTGGGCGTACATGAATGTGCGCGCCCGCAGGATCGCTGCGCGTTTGGGCGCGTTCCGCTGTTGGTCGCGCCCGGACCACCATGCGGGGTGGACGGCCGGGATCGGCGTCTATGGCGTCGAAGAACTGCAGTGGTATCGCCTGGTCGCCATGTCTCTGAAGCCGGTGTATTCGATTCCTCGTCGCGGTATGGAAGTGTCCGCTCCGATCTCCCATTCGGACGATGGTGCCATGGTCGAGGTGCGCCTGGCCTATGGTGAGCATCGTTACGAGGTCGCCGTGGAACGCTTGACGTATAACGGATTGGTCTCCTGGGTTGAGTCTGGTCCTCCGCGCCGCCCGTGACCGAGATTGGTAAGCTCACGGGGTGCGTATTGTTATTGCTACCTGCACCGTTGATTATTCCGGTCGACTGAGCGCCCACCTGGACCCTGCTAAGCGCGTCATCATGCTCAAGGGTGACGGCTCTGTGCTTATTCACTCCGAGGGAGGTTCGTACAAGCCTCTCAACTGGATGACGGCTCCGTGCACAGTCTCCTTCGGTGAGCCGGAGGAGGGTGAGGAAGGCGTGGAGCAGGTGTGGACGGTTCAGGCCGACAAGACGGATGACAAGCTAGTCATCCGCATCCATGACGTCATTGCTGACGTCACGGAGGACCTGGGAGTGGACCCCGGCCTCGTGAAGGACGGCGTGGAGGCTCACCTGCAGGAGCTCCTCGCCGAACAGGTCCCTCAGATTCTGGGTGAGGGGTGGGAGCTGGTACGCCGGGAGTACCCCACACCGGTGGGTCCGGTTGACCTGATGGTGCGTGATGCCGATGGAGCATACGTGGCGATTGAAGTGAAGCGCCGCGGTGGCATCGATGGCGTCGAGCAGCTGACTCGTTACCTGTCTCTTCTCGGTCGAGATGCGCTTCTCGGTGACGTCACGGGGATTTTTGCGGCACAGGAGATTACGAAGCAGGCTCGCACGCTCGCTGAGGATCGCGGTATTCGCTGCGTGGTCCTGGATTACGACGCGATGCGCGGCTTTGACGACCCCGAGTCGCGTCTGTTCTGATGCCCGCTGACCTGCATGCTAGCTTGTCGCGCATCGTTTCCCAGGGGTTGGTGAGTGCGACCTGTGCGCACACCCCGGTGGAGGCGGTCGAGTCTTTGCTCGCGCTTCAAGGCCAATTGGTGAGTGCCATTCCCTGGGCGATTGGGGTTCGCTGCCCGGGTGTGTCTCGCGCCCAGGTTGAGGAGTCGTTTGCGCGCGGCGAGTTGGTTCGTTCCTGGCCGATGCGCGGCACGGTGCACGTCACGAGTGCTCGAGACCACCACTGGCTGCGACGTGTGCTGCGCCATCGTCGTGGGTCGTGGGAGCGTAGGGCGATCGAGCTGGGCCTCGTCGACGCGGTCGTTGAACGGGCGGCGGCTGCCTCGTATGCCGTGCTGGATAACGCGCCGCAGGGCGTGAGTCGCGCGGAGCTGATCGAGGCGTGGCAGAGCGCTGGGATCGAGGTAATTTCTTCAGCCTCCTCCGAGGCTGGCCTGCGACGCCGTCATCTCATGATGCGCCTGCACCTCGATGGTTTTCTCACCTCGGGTCCAGTGCGGGCGGGGGAGCATCTGTTGATCGACGCGCGTTCGCTCCCGCAGGCTCCTGGCGTTGCGAAGGGGGAAGCTGGGCATGAGGAAGCGCTGGCTCTGCTTGCGGCGCGTTACGCGTGGGGGCATGGCCCCATCGATGCGGCCGACCTGGCCAGGTGGACCGGGCTGACACTCACCGAGGCGCGGCGTGCGTTAGGGGGTGCCCTCGAGGTAACAGAAACGGCTGGGATGAGGTTGTCGAGACGCGGCGATGCGGTTGCTCGCGCCGACCTGGAGGACCTGGTGGCGTCAGGCAGGGACGAGGCCAGGGGAACTTTTGCGCTGCCAGCTTTCGATGAGTTGCATGTAGGGTACAGGGATCGAACCTGTCTGACGGACGAGGCCGGGGAGAGACTCATCTGTCCGGCGAAGAATGGTATGTTCCGTCCTATCGTGGTGTCGGGCGGACGTGTTGTCGCGGTGCGCGCGCCGGGTGGAATTCTTTCGTTCGCAGACGGGGGAGAGGCGCATGCGCAGGAGGCACGTGCGCTCATGAAGGACTGGGAGAATTGGATGTCGAAGTGAGAGCGCTTGAGTGTCAGGTGTGCCACAATGAAGATCATGACTGATTCTGTGCTACGCGGCCGCCTGGTCCTCGAAAACTCCATTGTTGATGACGGAGTTATCGAGATTGACGGCTCGACTATTACTCGTGCCTGCCCCGTATCCGACTATGACGGTGAGCTTCCCGAGGCCACCGATTCGACATTCCTGCCCGGTCTCGTCGATGTGCACTGCCACGGCGGTGGTGGCGAGTCTTTCCCGAACGCGGAGACAGCCGAGGCAGCGCTCGTCGCTGTCAAGGAACACCGCCGCCATGGCACAACGACCCTCGTTGCCTCGTGCGTGACTGCGTCTGCCGACGTGTTGCGTGCCCGTGCCAAGACGCTCGCTCAGCTCGCCGCCGCTGGCGAGATCGCCGGCATCCACTTCGAGGGTCCCTTCGTCTCCCATGAACGCTGCGGTGCTCAGGACCCGACATACATCATCGATCCTGACGCGGATCTGACCCGCACTCTTCTGGAGGACTGCCAGGGGTACGCCCTGTCGATGACCCTTGCCCCCGAGAAACCGAACGCCTATGGGTCCGGCTCCGTTGCCGAAGCGCTCATTGATGGGGGAGCGCTGCCCTCGTGGGGACACACCGACTCCAATTCGACGAAGGCACGCGAGGCACTGGCCTACTCGCGCGAGCGCTTCGCTCAGGTGCAGACCACACGCGGACCCCGCGCGACGATCACGCACCTCTTTAACGGCATGCGCCCGCTGCACCACCGCGACACTGGCCCCATCGCCGAGTTCCTCTCGGACGCGGCGCGGGGAGGTGCTGTCGCCGAGCTGATCTGCGACTCGATCCACGTTGATCCAACGCTCGTGCGAGACGTCTACGAAATGGTGGGCCGCGATCACGTCGTCTTTATTACCGACGCGATGGCGGCGGCCGGTATGGCTGACGGCGCGTACACGCTGGGTCCGCAGGATGTCGTCGTCAAGGACGGGGTTGCCCGCCTGGCGCAGGGCAATGCGATTGCAGGGGGCACCGCTCACCTTCTGGACTGCGTCCGCGTGGCCGTGACGAAGGGCGGTATCCCGCTCGTAGACGCGGTCTACATGGCGTCGGCGCAGGGGGCAGCCATCCTAGGCGACGACACCGTGGGCACGCTCTCGCCCGGAAAGAAGGCTGACATTGTCGAGGTCGACAAGGAGCTGAACGTGCGCCGTGTGTTCCGCCGTGGCACTGTGGTTGCGTGAGAGGTAAACGAAGCAAGAAACGGCCGTGGGGTGAAGCGCGTCCACTGCAGATGGACCGCCTCGCTTCCGTGCCGCGCACGGAGCAGGGCCCGGACGGAGGCGACTATCAGGTTCGCCGTCTGCCCAGCGCGGTCAAGGAATACACCTGCCCCGCGTGCCTGCGTCCCATCCCGAGGGGAACGCCGCATGTTGTGGCGTGGCCCGAGGAAGCCCCCTTCGGTTTGCCGCAGGGTGTTGAGGGCCGTCGGCATTGGCACTCCGAATGCTGGCGGCGTGGGCTTCGACCCCTGTGAAATGAAATGTGATGTATCACTGCCTCGCCTGCGAATGCGCCTGTTCACTGGGTTTGCACGTAAAGTGGGGGCTGAAGAATGCCCGCAGTGTGGGCGTTGGACCTGAGGAGCTACCGTGGAACTCTTAAAGCGATACGTGGCGGCATCGTCGATGGGCGCTGTCGCACTCGTATGCATCCTTATTGGGCTGCTCGGCGTGACCGTGCTACGGCCGCCGGCGCAGCAGGTCTCGACGGTGGAATCCGCGACGGACCTGATCATGACGCGTGACAATGTGTTGTCGATCGTCAAGGATGACGTCACGGTGACCGCCACGTCGAAGTCGGGTGCCCCCGTCACGCTCGTGATCGGCACCTCGCAGGACGCGAAGGGCTGGATCGGCAATGCAGCCTACACCGAGGTCATCGGCGTCGAGGCTGATCGCACCAAGCTGAAGGCGGAATCGCATGCCGCGAACGGAACCGGCATGGTGAACCCGAACGCTCAGAATGCTGTGCAGTCCGGTGCACAGCCCCTTGATGACCCGACCTCAGCGCAGCTGGCCGATCAGCTGGCGAAGTCGCCCATGTGGTTCAAACAGGAGAGCGGCACGGGTAGTGTCTCCCTCGATCTCGAAAACGTTCCCAGCGGGCGGTCGGCTGTCGCTGCCTCCGCGGGTGGCCCCGGTGACCTGACGTTCACGCTGACGTGGCAGGTCGAGCAGGTGAACCTGCTGGCGATCATCGCATTCCTGACTGCTGCGTTCTTCGCCCTTCTGGCCTTTGCACTCTTCCTGACGCGCTGGCAGCTGCTGCGCCTGCGTAAGATCCGCGCACAGCGTATTGAGGAGCGCCGCAAGGCCGACACCCTGGACACCTCCACGATCAACGCGGCCGAGGTGGCTGAGATGGTTGCCGCCGCCCGCGAGTCCGGTTCCCGCGCTGCCCACGCCCCCGCTGTCTCGGAGCCCCCGGTCGCGCCGCCCCCCGCTGCGGAACCCGCCGTCGATGAGACCGCCGCAGACGAACCCGTCGTCGCTGACGATGACGATGACGAGGCTGTGGCATACATGTTCGAGGATGCTCAGTCCGAGGAGATCGAGGATAGTACCCAGAAACAGGCTGCTCCAGCGTGGGGCGCTGCCGCCTTCGTGTCTTCAACCGGCCAAGCCCCTGCCTCGGATAGGACACGCGACGAACTGTCCGCTCGGGACGCCGCAGTCCGTGAACCTCTTCCGCTACGCTCGACGAGGGATAAGTCCATCGTCCGCGCGTCCATTGTTGGTGTCCCCGCCCCGGATATCAGCGCCCTGTCCGCACCCGATTATGCGCCGGATCCGATGATGGACACGTTCGAGCGCCGCGGCCGACACGGTCTCAACACCGGCCCCTTCGACGTGGATCCCCCGGAGCGTGCGACGACGGATACCGGCGTCATCGACCTGTCGGGCATCCGCGGAGGCCGCAACCTGCCCTCGCGGCGCGCTCTGCGTGAGGCGCGCAACAACGGTGAAGAGGTTGTCGTCGTGGACGGCCAGGAATTCAACACGGGTCTGATTCCGGTCACGCGCCCGCGTACCACCGAGGTGCAGGCCCCCCCGCCTGCACCCACGTCCGCTCCTGACGATGACGCGTCGGCGACCGGAGGCTGGACCTCGATTATGTCCGGCTGGCTCGAGGACCGTCAGGGAGAACAGTGATGAAACGACGGACCCTCGCGGCTGCCACCGCCGCCCTGCTCATGACCTCTGCGCTCGGCATGAGCGCCTGCTCGAGTGAGCTTGTCGCCCAGTCGGGCAGTAGCTCCGCGCAGAGCGCCGCGAACCTGGACCACGAGCGCATTTCGTCCGTGCTCGAGACGGTTGGTGGAGTCATGGCGACGGCTGACGCTTCGCTGAACGCTGCCGACCTCGGCGATCAGGTGACCAAGGGTGCCCTGGAGATGCGTACCGCCCAGTACGCGCTGGCGAACGCGAACAGCCAGGCGTTGCCGCCTCTGGACTTCGAACCGACGTCGCTGGCCATCACGAACTCGGATTCGTGGCCGCGCGCGATTTTTAACATCTCTGATACGTCCTCGACGACGCTGCCCGTCCTTGAGGTCTACGTGCAGGACTCTGCGCGTTCGGACTACAAGCTCACGAACTATGCGCGCCTGCTCGGCGGCACGCATCTGACCCTGCCGTCCGTCGGTACTGGATCAGCATACGTCACCGGAGACTCGCAGGGCTTCACGGTTACCCCCGACACCGCTCTCGCGCAGTACATCACGATGCTGAACTCCGGCACCCAGGATACGACGCAGTTCGTGGCCGACGACTTCACCAAGCAGACGCTGCAGCAGGTGAGCGACCTAAATTCGTCGGTGAGCAGCGCCGGATCCGTGACCATGGCGGCCAGCGCGACGAGCTACCCGGTCTCGGGCCTGGTCCTGCAGGATGGCTCGGCTCTGGTCGCAGCGAACGTCAAGTACACGCTGACCTATCAGCGTACGGTTGCCGGTTCGACGATGAACCTCGCCGGGAATACCGCCGCGCTCAGTCCCAGCGGGACGAAGGTGGAAGGTACCGCAACCGCCGACTGCATCGCGACGATCATTATGCGTATCCCCTCGCAGAAGGCGGGCGGAAACGTGCAGATCGTCGGTGGCGAGCGAGCGATCACCAAGGTCGCGCTGGATCCGTCCAACAGTCCGGGCTGAGTTTCACCCATAGCGCACACGTCGTCCCCACGCCGATTGGCGTGGGGACGACGCTTATCATCGTTTGAGGATAGCTACGCGTTCTCGAGAGGACCACTATGAACACGCCTGACCCCCGCATTGATGCCCCTGAAGCGACCGTGATTCCCGCCGATTCACACGGGGCCGTTGACCTGTCGGCACGCGCGAGCGCGCCCGCAGCCGAGGACGCGGCCGCGCCCTCGGGGGAGGGGCTGCACATCCCGCTGATTACCACGACGGATGAGGAGAACTTCCAGGACGTCATGTCCACCTCCCAGGCCGTGCCGGTCATCATGGTCATGTGGTCGCCGCGCTCGCTCGAATCGAAGCCCGCGCTGGCCATGCTTGAGGAGATCACGCGCGAGCATGCGGGTGCCTTCCAGCTCGTCGAGGTGGATATCGACAAGGCTCCTGCCATTGCCCAGGCCTTCCAGATCCAGACCGTTCCCACGGTCGTTGCTCTCGTCGGCGGTCGCCCGGTGCCGCTCTTTCAGGGTGGCGCGTCCAAGGAGCAGGTCCTTCCGGTCGTCTCTCAGCTGCTCGAGGCCTCGGCGCAGATGGGTATCACCGCGCGCATCGCGGTTGCAGCTGAGGACACCGCCGCGCCCATTCCCCCCGAGCATGAGGCACCGCTGGCCGCGGAGGAGGCCGGCAACCTCGATGAGGCGATCACCCTGTGGGAGCGCGTCGTCGAGCTGAACCCGCGCGACGAGGACGCGAAGTCTCACCTGTCCCGCGTGCGTTTCGCCGCGCGTGCCTACGGTGAGCAGAACGCTGACGACCCGGCCTCTCGTGCCGACGCACTTTTCGCGGCAGGTGACGCAGCCGGAGCCTTCGATGTGCTCCTCGAACTCCTTGCCGCCACTACCGACGCCGAGGAACGCGATGCGTTGCGCCTGCGGCTGCTTGACCTCTTCCGTGTCGCAGGCTCGTCCCCCGAGGTTTCCAAGGCGCGTACGCGCCTGGCGATGCTCCTCATGTGATATCGACGTGCGCCTGAGAGACGCGCACCTAGCACGCAACGGACGAGGCCGGAGCAGGAATCCCTGCCCCGACCTCGTCCGTGTCTCGAGGAATGCTCGGTCAGCGCGCCTGGGAGGCGGGCACCAGCCACACGGCACCCAGCGGCGGCACGCGCAGCGACGCGGAGACCGGGCGACCGTTCCACGGGGTGTCCTCCGCGATGATCGTGCCGACATTGACCACGCCGGAGCCGCCGAACTCCTCGGCGTCCGTGTTCAGGATCTCGACCCACTCGCCGCCGAACGGCAGGCCCACGCGGTAGCCCTCGTGCGGGTTGCCAGCGAAGTTCGAGACGCACACGACGACCTCACGGTTGCCGTCAGCGTCAGTACCCTTACGCAGGTAGGAGATCAGGTTGTGATCACCGTCTGAGGCATCGATCCACTCGAAGCCCGTGTAGTCGTCGTCCCACATGGCGGGGGAATTCGCGTAAATCTTGTTGAGGCGCTCCACCAGCGCAGCGACACCGGCGTGGCCCTCCTGGTCCAGCAGCCACCAATCGAGGGAGTAGGACTCGTTCCACTCCTGCTCCTGGCCGATCTCCTGGCCCATGAAGAGGAGTTGCTTGCCGGGGTGACTCCACTGGTAGGCGTACAGGGAACGCAGACCAGCCAGACGCTGCCACTTGTCGCCGGGCATCTTCGAAATCAGCGAACCCTTACCGTGCACGACCTCGTCGTGCGACAGCGGGAGCACGTAGTTCTCGGAGAAGGCGTACACCAGAGAGAAGGTAAGCTCGCCGTGGTGCCAGCGGCGGTTGACCGGATCCTCGCTGAGGTAGCGCAGGGTGTCGTTCATCCAGCCCATATTCCACTTCATGCCGTAGCCGAGGCCACCGCCGGACGTCGGGGCAGTCACGCCGGGCCACGCCGTGGACTCCTCGGCGATCATGATGATGCCGGGGTGACGACGATACGCGGTCGCGTTCGCTTCCTGGATGAAGTCGATGGCCTCCAGGTTCTCGCGGCCACCGTACTGGTTGGGACGCCACTGGCCGTCCTTGCGCGAGTAATCCAGGTACAGCATCGAGGCCACGGCGTCGACGCGCAGGCCGTCGATGTGGAAGTCCTCGAGCCAGTACAGGGCGTTGGCGACCAGGAAGTTGCGCACCTCGCGGCGGCCGAAGTTGAAGACGTAGGTGCCCCAGTCGGGGTGCTCGCCGCGCAGCGGGTCCGGGTCCTCGTACAGCGGGGTGCCGTCGAAGCGGGCCAGCGCGAAGTCGTCCTTGGGGAAGTGGGCGGGGACCCAGTCCAGGATGACGCCGATACCCTCGCGGTGGAAGGCATCCACCAGGTAGCGGAAGTCGTCCGGGGTGCCGTAGCGCGAGGAGGGCGCGTAGTAGGAGGTCACCTGGTAGCCCCACGAGCCGCCGAAGGGGTGCTCGGCCAGGGGCATGAACTCCACGTGCGTGAAGCCCATCTGCTTGACGTAGGGGACCAGCTCGTCGGCCAGCTCGCGGTAGCCCAGGCCCTGACGCCACGAACCCGCGTGGACCTCGTAGATGGACATGGGGCCGGCGTGGGGGTTGCGGTCCTTGCGGGTAGACATCCACTCGTCGTCGGTCCACTCGTGGAAGTAGTCGGTGACGACCGAGGCCGTAGCCGGGGGAATCTCCGTGGCGCGAGCCAGCGGGTCGGCCTTCTGGAACCAGTTGCCGCCGGGACCCTGGATCTCGAACTTGTAGCGCATGCCGACGCCGACGCCGGGGACGAAAATCTCCCAGATGCCGGAGGAACCCAGCGACCGCATGGAGGTAGCCACGCCGTCCCAGAAGTTGAACTCGCCGACGACGCGCACGGCGCGCGCGTTGGGGGCCCACACGGCGAAGGCGGTACCGGTGGTCTCGCCCAGCTCGTCCGTGTAGGTCCTCACATGGGCACCGAGGACGTGCCACAGATTCTCATGGCGGCCCTCAGAGATGAGGTAGGTGTCCATCTCGCCCAGGGTCGGCAGGTAACGGTAGGGGGCGTCGCGAACGGTGGTGTTGTCGCCGTAGGTGACGGACACGCGGTAAGGGGGGATCTCCTTGCCGGGCAGAACCGCGACCCAAATGCCGCCGCGTTCATGAGTGGCAGCGTAAGCGCCGGTCGGTGTGATGATGTCGACCGCGTCGGCCAGGCGAGCCATGGTGCGGACGGTGACACCAGCCTCGCTCAGATGAGCGCCGAGCACAGAGTGCGGCGAATAGTAAGAGCCTGAGGCAACGGCGTCGAGAATGTCGTCATTGACCTGAATCGGCGTTAGTTCGCAGCTCATGGATTGTCCTTACTCCAGTTGGTGTGAACTGCTCAGTTCACTGTCGTGTTTATAGTCTATCGTTTGCCCAGCAAAAATGGGAGCCGGGTCTCATTCAGGTGGTCGATTTTGACGGGGTACTCCTGCTCGGTGTAGGTGGGTGGCCACACCGAGCGGGAGCAGCGACGTTAGGCCTGCGACCAGGGCGAGGAATGGGCGGGTTCGACCTTGAAGACGTGGCCAAGGCGCGTCACGGGGGATAGCTCCACCCAGTTAGACGAACCCCACACGTAGGAGTGCCCATCGAGTTCGTCGACGACGGTGATGTGGCCGCCCGGCGTGGCCAGGCCCATCTCCGCCAGGTCCAGGTAGACCGCGCCGTCGACACCTTCGTACGGATCCAGCGAGATCACGCAGATGACGGTATCCGGGTTGCCGCCTTCAGTGAACTTGCCGGGTACCTGACGCGAGAACGCGATGAGGCGATCCGAGGAGGTCGGGTGGATGCGGATCTGGTGCAGCTGACGCAGCGCCGGGTGCTTGGCGCGCGCAGCGTTGAGCAGCGTGAACAAGCGAGAGATACCGATCGCGTCAGCGTCCTCCCAGTGACGCGGGCGGTACTCGTACTTCTCGTTGTCGTTGGGTTCCTGGAAGGTGCCACGCGGTTCATTTTCGACGAACTCGTAGCCCGAGTAAATGCCCCACGTCGGCGCACCCAGCGCAGCGAGCATGGCGCGGATCGCGAAGATCGCAGTGCCGCCGTCCCACATCTGCGGGGTGAGGATATCGTGCGTGGTGGGCCAGAAGGCGGGACGCATGAGGTGCGCGGTCTCCTGGGAGATCTGCACCAGGTACTCTTCGATCTCCTGCTTGTACGTTCTCCACGCGAAGTAGGTGTAGGACTGGTCGAAGCCGATTGCGCCAAGGGTGCGCATCATGGCGGGACGCGTGAAGGCCTCGGCCAGAAAGAGCGTGCCCGGGTACTGCGCCTTAATGTCGGCGAGCAGGCGCTCCCAGAAGGGGATCGGCTTCGTGTGCGGGTTGTCGACGCGGAAGATCGTCACGCCGTGGTTGATCCACAGTTCGATGACGTCACGCACCGCCTGGTAGATGCCCTCCGGGTCGTTGTCGAAGTTCAGCGGATAGATGTCCTGATACTTCTTCGGAGGGTTCTCCGCGTATGCGATCGTGCCATCGGCGCACGTCGTGAACCACTCGGGGTGCTCGGTGACCCACGGGTGGTCGGGGGAGCACTGGAGGGCCAGGTCGAGCGCCACCTCCATGCCGAGGCCTCGGGCGCGTTCGACGAAACGGTCGAAGTCATCGAAGGTACCCAGGTCCGGGTGGATGGCGTCGTGTCCTCCCTCGGGCGCGCCGATCCCATAGGGGGAACCCGGGTCACCGGGGGCTGCGATCAGGGAGTTGTTCTTGCCCTTACGGAACGTCGTGCCAATCGGGTGGATCGGCGTCAGGTAGACGACGTCGAAGCCCATGTTGGCGATGCGTGGCAGGTCCTCGGCGGCATTCGCAAGCGTGCCGGACACCCAGGATCCGTCGGGGTTCTGGTAGGCACCCGCCGAGCGCGGGAAGATCTCGTACCATGCGCCGGCCAGGGCCTTGGTGCGGGCCACGTCGAGCGGGTAGACGCGCGACGAATCAAGCAGATCGCGCAGCGGGTGGTCGCGGAAAATCAGGCGGATGCGCGAAGAGATACCGGCGGACAGGCGCTGCTGGGGGGAATGCGAGCTGTCGCGCAGGCGACGCGCGGCGTCATGCAGGGCCTCGATGTCAGCGTCCGACGGGGGACGCTGGCTCGCGTTGTGGAAGGCCTTGCCGGCGGCCGCACGCTCCATGAGGCGCGCGCCCTCCTCCAGCATCAGCTCGACGTCGACGCCGACACCGACCTTGACGGCTGCGTCGTGACGCCAGGTGGCGTAGGGGTCCGACCAGGAATCCACGCGGAACGACCAGGCGCCGGGGGCGTCGGGGGCCACCCAGGCCTCGTAACGGTCCAGGCCGGGGGCAATGTCGACCATGCGGGTACGGGAGTATTCACCTCCGTCCGGGCGTAGAAGGACGGCCTCGGCGGCGAATGCGTCGTGTCCTTCGCGGAACACGGTCGCACGAATGGGGAAAGGCTCGCCTTCGGTCGCCTTAGCGGGAAGCGTTCCGTCCTCGATGACGGGGAACACTTCGATGATCGGGATACGGGGCAACAGTTTCTCGCTCACATGTCCAACCCTAACCTATGGACCGACCTGCGCATCGGCGAAGGTCACACCCCGGGATGTGACCGATCTCCTAGACGTGTTGTGCGTGCTCAGAGGGTAGCGTGAGTCCCCAAACAATGCGGGGACGGCACCCGAGTGATTCGGATGCCGCCCCCACAAGGACGCTTGCCGTGCGCCTCGACGTTACATACTCGAGTCCGGGAGCGACGCCATGATCGCTGCGCCGAAGAGAACGAAGAAAAGAACCGCCACGAGTCCGCAGATGATCTGCCAGATGAGTGCGGCGCGCGCGAAGTTCCGCTTGGCGGGGGAGCCGCCGGAGCCGAGCGCAAGCACCAGCAGGTAGACGAAGCCGACCAGAGGGAGACCCATCAGGAAGAGGGTGAGCATCCAGCCGCCGACGGAATCGTCGGGGTGCTCAGGGAACTGGTTGTATGCCATGGTGCCTCCTAAGGAGAGTTGTGCGTGGGATTAATAGTTCATCTGCATCGCGGTGCGGACCTCAGACAGGGTCTGATCAGCCTGTTCATTGGCGCGCTCGTTGCCGGCGTGCAGGATGGACAGCAGGTAGTCCTCGTTTGCGATGAGCTCGGCGCGGCGCTCGCGCAGGGGAGCAAGCATCTCGTTGAGGGACTCGGTGACGAGGGCCTTCAGGGTGCCCGCGCCCGCGTCGCCGATGCGGTCCGCGATCACTTCGGGCGCATCGCCCGTAGCTAGGGATGCGAGCATGAGGAGATTAGAGACCTCGGGGCGGCCAACGGGATCGAAGGTGATACGGCGCTCGGCGTCCGTCTTTGCCTTCTTCAGGATCTTCGCGGTTTCGTCGGCGGTCATGCGCAGCTCGATGGTGTTGCCGCGCGACTTCGACATCTTCTGGCCGTCCGTGCCCAGCAGCAGCGGGACCTCGGAGAGGAGGGCCTCGGGGCGGGGGAACACGGGGCGCTCGGGGGTGGCGCGGCCGTAGCGCTTGTCGAAGCGCTGGGCGATGAGGCGAGCCTGCTCCAGGTGGGGGAGCTGGTCCTGGCCCACGGGCACGATGTTCGCCTTGCAGAAGAGGATGTCGGCGGCCTGGTGGACCGGGTAGGTGAGCATGAGGCCCGTCATCGCGCGGCCCTCGGTAGCCTCCAGCTCGGCCTTCACGGTCGGGTTGCGGTGCAGCTCCGACTCGGTGACCAGGGAGAGGAAGGGCAGCATCAGCTGGTTGAGGGCCGGAACTGCCGAGTGGTTGAAGATCGTGGAACGCTCGGGGTCGATGCCCGCAGCCAGGTAGTCGGCGACGAGGCCGAGGACGCGCTCACGGATCGGGCCCACGCCGTCACGGTCGGTGATCACCTGGTAGTCGGCGACCAGAACCCATGTCTCCACACCGCGGTTCTGCAGCAGCACGCGGTTGCGCAGAGTGCCGAAGTAGTGGCCGAGGTGGAGGTGACCGGTCGGACGGTCACCGGTGAGGATGCGGAAACGCGACGGATCCTGGTCGATCGCCAGGTCGATTTCGGCGCTGCGGGCTTTCGAGCGGGCCAGCGAGGCGTCGGAGGTTGCGGTTTCCAGGGCATCTTCACTGCGAGTCATGCGTTGATCCTAACGAGTGGAAGGGGGGGAAAAAAGAAAAGTCGGGGCGCGTCAGTGTTCGGGCTGAAACGCGATGTCGGAGAGCAGGATCGTCACGGACAGAGCCTCAATTGTCAGCGTGGTACGAGGCATGACGTGCTCGACTTCGATGGAGAGTTCATTCGGGTCGAGCGAGGAACTGACACCACCGTCCGCGGGGGTTTCCCACACGGTGGAGTAGGCGATCAGCCAGTCCAGGTCGTGGCCCTCGGGCAGGGTCACTTGCGCGTCGTCGAGGTTCGCGTTGATGATGATGAGAGCGTCGCGGTCACCCCACTTGACGCCCGAGCGCAGCATCTGGAACGTGCGGTGGCGCGAATCCGTCCAGCCGTAATCGGGCATGCGGGTGCCCTGGGCGGTGTACCACGACAGGTCGGGGAGCGAGTCGCCGCCGTAGGGGTGGCCGGTCGCGAAGCTGTCGGGGCGCAGCACCGGGTGCGCCTTACGCAGGGCGATCAGCCAGGAGACGGCGTCAATCTGTGCCTGCTGCCCTTCGGCCAGATCCCAGTCGACCCACGAGATCGGGCTGTCTTGGCAGTAGGCGTTGTTGTTACCGTTTTGTGTGCGCCCAAACTCGTCGCCGCCCGTGAGCATCGGTGTGCCCGAGGAGACGAACATGGTTGCCAGGATGTTGCGCTGCGAGCGGGCACGCAGGCGTGCGATCGGCATGTTGGCGAGGATCGCGTAGGGGGTGGCGGCGTCCGGGTGGGTCGCGCCCGACGCGAGCGTTCCTTCGAGGCCGTGGTTCCACGAGCGGTTGTCGTCGGAGCCGTCGCGGTTGTTTTCGAGATTGTCCTTGTTGTGCTTGCGGTCGTAGGCCGTCAGGTCGGCGAGCGTGAAGCCGTCGTGAGCGGTCACGAAATTGATCGACGCGCGAGGTCCACGCAGCCGACCGAAGCCGTGCTCGAAGACGTCCTGGGAGCCGGACAGGCGGGTCGCCAGGTCGTTGGGACCCGAGACGATGTGGCCCGAGGCCTGGGCGCGCACGTCCGCGAGCCAGAAGTTACGCAGGGCACCGCGGTAGTGGTCGTTCCACTCGGAGAAGGGCACCGGGAAGTTGCCGGTCTGCCAGCCGCCGGGACCCACATCCCACGGCTCGGCGATGAGCTTCGTGTGGGTGAGGATGTCGTCCGTCGCCATCGCGATGAGGAGCGGGTGCATCGGGCTAAAGCCGGTGGAGAACCGGCCCAGCGTGGCGGCCAGGTCGAAACGGAACCCGTCCACGCCCATGTCGCGCACCCAGTAGCGCAGCGAGTCGAGGACCATCTGGATAGTCCGGGGATTGTCCATGTTCATCGTGTTGCCGGTGCCGGTCACGTCGATGCTCTGAACCGGGCGTGAGTTCGTGTGACGGTAGTACATGTCGGAGTCCAGGCCGCGCCACGACAGCGACGGGCCGGCGTCTCCGCCCTCGCACGTGTGGTTGTAGACGACGTCGAGGATGACCTCGATGCCTGCCTGATGCAGCAGGGAGACCATGCCGCGGAACTCGTCGACGACTGCCTGGGCGCCGCGGGCACGCGATTCGGCGGTCGCGTAGGAGGGTTCGGGAGCGAAGAAGGAGAGCGTCGAGTACCCCCAGTAGTTCGTGAGGCCTCGTTCGGTGAGGAAGGGTTCGTCGCACTTGGCGTGGATCGGCAGCAGCTCAACGGCGGTGATACCCAGGTCCTTCAGGTAGGACACGGAGGCGGGGTGGGCGAGGCCAGCGTAGGTCCCGCGCAGGGGCTGGGGCACTCCCGGCATGTTCTTCGTGAAGCCCTTGACGTGGATCTCGTAGATTACCGTGTTTTCCCAGGGCGTACGGGGCTGAGGGATGATCGGGAAAGAGGATTCGACCACGACCGAGCGCGGCATGTGCGGCGCGGAGTCGAGGGGTGAGCGGCGCATTGGGTACTCCGACGGGTACAGCTCATCGTCCACGTAGTGCGCGTACACCGCCGGCTTCAGGTCCACGACGCCGTCCACGCCTCGGCCGTAGGGATCCAGCAGGAGCTTGCGGGAGTTGAAGAACTTTCCGCCGTCCGGGTCCCACGTACCGTGCGCACGGAAGCCATAGCGCGTGCCCGCGCCGTATCCGGGGATGTGGCCGTGCCAGACGCCCGTTTTCGGACCCAGGAGGGCGAAGCGCGTCTCAGCCCCGGCCTCGTCAAAGATGCACATATCCACGGAGGAAGCACCGCGCGCGATCACCGCGACGTCGAGGCCGTCGCCCGACGGGTGAACGCCCAAGCGTGTGGGCAGCGGGTTAGGTTCAGTGACGCGCCTTGTGGGAGCGTGGGACGAGCCGGATCGCTCGGACATACAATTGTGCCTCTTCCTGGTGAACGGCTGATCAAACCGTTACGTCGTGGATATAGCCTCCCCCTATCATACGGGACCACTCACATGCCGGTCGGATTGATGGGAAGAAAGGCCTATGACGAGGCGCACGTGCGACTGAGGTCCACCTACTCCGGGTGAGGGGCGCGCGGACTGCGGCATGCGCCGGTGAGGTGACCCTCATATGGGCGTGGGGCGCGGAATGTGGCACGCTAGGAGGCATGAGAATTGTCGTGTGTGTGAAGCATGTCCCGGACATGCAGTCCGAACGCCGTTTTGAGGGCGGCCGCCTGGTGCGCGGTGAGGACGATGTGCTCAACGAGCTGGACGAAAACGCCATCGAGGCCGCCGTCCAGCTGAAGGAAACAGAAGAGGACGTAGGCCGCGAGGCCGAGGTCGTTGCCCTGACCATGGGGCCTGAGGACGCCGAAGACGCGCTCATGCGCGCCCTGCAGATGGGTGCTGACCGCGCCTACCTCGTGTCCGACGAGTTCCTCGAGGGTTCCGACGTCATCACGACGGCGTCCGTGCTCTCTGTCGCTATCGCGAAGATCGCTGACGAGTGCGGCCCCGTCGACCTGGTCATCACCGGCATGGCCTCGCTGGACGCAATGACCTCCATGCTGCCCGGTGCCCTGGCCGCCAAGGCCCACATGCCGCTGCTGGGCCTGGCCCGCTCGATGAGCGTCGAGGACGGCACCGTTACGATTGAGCGCTCCGTCGACGGTTTCACCGAGACGCTGCGCGCGGCCCTGCCTGCCGTGGTCTCCGTGACCGACCAGATCAACGAGCCGCGCTACCCGGCCTTCGCCGCGATGAAGGCGGCCCGCAAGAAGCCCCTGGACCAGTGGGGTATTGACGACCTCGTCGAGGTTCCCGGCGGGCAGGACCTGGTCCTGCGCCGCGCGCTCACCTCCGTGACCTTCAGCGAGGAGAACGTGCGCGACGGCTCCGGCACGATCATTCAGGATGCCGGCGAGGGCGGTCGCGCGCTGGCTGACTACATTCTTTCGGTGGTGAAGTGACATGACGCAGCAGATGCATTCCCCGATCCTCGTCCTGGCCGACCAGGCCGGGTCGCGCCTGACGTCCCTGACGCGCCAGGCGGTGACCCTCGCGGCGTCGCTGACCTCCGGTGACGTGGTCGCCCTGTCCGTCGCCTCCGTCCCCGACACGGCTGCCCTGGCAGAGCTGGGTGCCACCCGCGTCCTGCACGCCGACCTGGGTGCTGCGGGTCACTCCTCTGTCGTCGCCTCCGACGCGGTCATCGCTGCTTTGGGCACCGACTCTTACGGCCTGGTGCTGGCGTCCTCGGACTACCGCGGTCGCGAGATCGCCGGTCGCGTCGCCGCCCTCACCGAGGCCGGCGTCGTCTCCGGTGCCTCCTCCGTGTCCTTCGAAGGCGGCGTCCTCCAGGTCGGCAAGACCGCTCTGGGTGGCTCCTGGTCGATGGGTATCGTCCTCGAGGGACAGACCCCCATCGTGGGTATCTCCTCGGGCATCATCGACGAGGCACCGGTGGCCTCGCCCGCATCCCTGGCCCCCGAGCCTCTCGCCGTTGAGCTGAGCGCCGAGGCGTCCGTGATTGAGGTTGTCTCCAGCGTGGCCGACGAGGAAGAAGGCGTGTCCCTGGCCGATGCCTCCACCGTCGTGTGCGGTGGCCGCGGCGTGGACGGCGACTTCGAGCTGGTTCGTTCCCTCGCCGACGCCCTGGGTGGTGCCGTGGGCGCGACCCGCGTTGCCTGTGACGAGGGCTGGGCTCCGCGAGCTGAGCAGATCGGGCAGACGGGCCTGACCGTCACGCCGAATCTCTACATCGGCCTGGGCGTCTCCGGTGCCATTCACCACACGGTCGGCATACAGTCGGCCGCCCACATCGTCGCCGTGTGCGATGACCCGGATGCCCCGATCTTCGAGATCGCGGACTTCGGCGTGGTCGGCGACGTGGCCGAGGTGGTCCCGGCCGCCCTGGCAATCATCGAGGAGGCGCGCGCCCAGGCGTGAGCGTCTACCTCGACCACGCGGCCACGACGCCGCTGCGCGAGTGCGCCCTCGAGGCGTGGACCCGCGCCCAGCGTGACCTGGCCGCCACCCCCGGCAACCCCGCCGCCCTCCACTTTGGAGGGCGGCGGGCCCGTCGCATGCTGGGCGACGCGCGCGAGCAGGTCGCAGCTGCACTCGGTGCCGACATCCACGAGGTCATCTTCACCTCCGGTGCCACTGAATCCGACGCTCTCGGCGTGATGGCCGCCGCCCGAGGTGTGCGTCGCCGCGAGAGTGCTCGCGACCTCATCGTTGTCTCCGGCCTCGAGCATGACGCGGTCGCCCACCAGCGAGAGGTCGCGTCGCGCGAGGGCTTCGAGTGGGAGGTTCTGCCCGTCAACGCGGGTGGTCTGTCGGTGCTGCCAGCGACTGAGGGCAGCTGTGAGCCCGTGTCCTGGGACGGACGCCTCGCGCTCGGATCCATGACCCTCGTGTCCTCCGAGATCGGTACGATCCAGCCGGTCGCCGACTTTGCTGCCCTCGTCCATGCCAGCGGAGGCCTCGCGCATTCTGATGCTGCTCAGGCGATCCCGACTCTGGATGTTTCTTTCACAGAGCTTGGCCTCGACCTCATGAGTGTGGGCGGGCACAAGGTCGGCGCGCCCGCCGGCATTGGCGTCCTTCTCGCCCGGCGTGGCATCCCCATGGCGACCGACCGTCCCGGCGGTGGTCACGAGCGTTCGATCCGCTCGGGCACGCCCGACGTCGCGGGTGCCTGCGCGCTCGCCGCCGCCCTCACCGAGGCCGTTTCCGAACGCACCGCTTTCGCCGAGCGCGCGGCATCCCTGCGCGTCCACCTGCTGAGCCGCCTGCCGGACGGCACACACCCGACGGTGGGGGAGTCGGCCTCGTCGAGCGCGATCATCCACCTGTCCCTGCCCACCGCCCGCCCCGAGGCCGTCCTCATGGCCTTCGACATGGCCGGGATCGCCGTGTCCGCCGGGTCCGCGTGCCACGCGGGAGTGACGCGCCCCTCCGCCATCGTCATGGCGATGGGGCGCAGCGAGGAGGAAGCCCTCGGCGTCCTGCGTATCTCTTTGGGACACGAGACGACCGTTGCCGACATCGATGCCTTCCTGGCCGCCCTGCCCGCCGCGATCCGCGCGGGAGCCGCCCTGGACGGCGTCTCCCACGTGCGCAACGAACGAAACGAGGAACGCTAAATGCGAGTTCTGGCAGCACTGTCGGGCGGCGTGGACTCCGCCGTCGCCGCAGCGAAGGCCGTCGAGGCTGGGCACGACGTCGTCGGCGTCCACATGGCCCTGTCTTCTCAGCCGCAGGAGTGCCGCATCGGTTCGCGCGGCTGCTGCTCCATCGAGGACGCGGGAGACGCCGCGCGCGCCGCCGAGATCATCGGTATTCCCTTCTATGTGTGGGACCTCGCTCAGGAATTCGAGCAGACCGTCATCACTGACTTCGTCGAGCAGTACCGGGTCGGGCGCACCCCCAACCCCTGCGTGCGCTGCAACGAGTTCGTGAAGTTCCGCGAGCTGGCCAGCCGCGCCCGAGCACTCGGCTTCGACGCGGTGTGCACCGGCCACTACGCCGCCATCGTGGATGGGGAGGCAGGACCCGAGCTGCACCGCGGAGCTGACACCCTCAAAGACCAGTCCTACGTGCTGGCCGTCATGGGGGCCGAGGAACTGACCCGCGTCGTCCTGCCGCTGGGGGATGCCCCCAACAAGGCATGGGTGCGCTCCGAGGCCGAGCGCCTGGGCCTGGGCGTGTCCAACAAGCCGGACTCCTACGACATCTGCTTCATCCCCGACGGCGACACGCAGGGCTTTCTGCGCTCCCACCTGGGCGCTGCCGAGGGCGACATCGTTACCCCCGACGGTGAGGTTCTGGGGCGCCACGAGGGCTATTGGAACTACACGGTCGGACAGCGCAAAGGCCTGGGCATCGGAGCGCCTGCCCCCGACGGTCGCCCCCGCTACGTCCTCGAGACCAGGCCCGAGACTAACCAAGTCGTCGTCGGCGCCTCCGAGCTTCTGTCCATCTCCCGTATTGAAGCGACGGACGCCGTCTGGCTCGCCTCCGACGACGACGACGGCTCCGATGCCACCGACCTCTTTGTGCAGCTGCGCGCGCACGGTACGCCCGTTCCCGTCGCGTCGCTGATGCGGGACGAGGAAGCTGGAACCATCAGCGTTGTCCTCGAAGCGGGCGCGCGTGGCGTGGCGCGGGGCCAGTCGATGGTCGTCTACAGGAGGACACGTGTCCTCGGCGAAGGCACGATCAACGCCACCGCGCGCTGAGTCGTGCTGCGCGCAGGCGCTTCCCGGACCGTGCTGTCCCTTCTTGACAGGTCGTCCACCCAGGCGTACACGCCCTACCCGCCACGCGTATGAGGGACACCACCCTGTGGTGGTAGGATGCCTCGTCACATTGTGTTCGGACGTGGTGGCTCCCATCGGTTAGACTTGGGTGCGCGCGCGAGTGGCGGAATTGGCAGACGCGCTGGATTTAGGTTCCAGTGTCTTTGACGTGTGGGTTCGAGTCCCATCTCGCGCACCGACATCGCCCCCTCGCAGTGGGGGCGCGCCCCTCATAGACTGAGGGGCATGAGCGCTTTGGACATCGGCCAGCAGGCCCCAGACTTTACCGTCGATACCACCCAGGGGACGCTGTCCCTGTCGGATCTCCTCGCCGCTTCCTCGCGGGGTGTCGTCGTCTATTTCTACCCGAAGGCATCCACGCCCGGTTGCACGAAGGAGGCCTGTGACTTCCGGGATTCTCTGGCTTCCCTGACCGGTGCTGGCTACTCCGTTATCGGCGTGTCTGCCGACTCGATGGCTGCTCTTGAACGCTTTGCGGAGAAGCAATCTTTGACCTTCCCGCTGGCTTCCGACCCCGATCACGAGGTCCTCGAGGCCTACGGTGCGTGGGGGGAGAAGAAGAACTACGGTCGCACGTACGTCGGCATCATCCGCTCCACCGTCGTCGTTGCCCCGGATGGCACCGTGGCACTGGCTCAGTACAACGTGAAGGCTACCGGTCACGTGGCTCGTCTGCGCAAGGAGCTCGGGATCGACTAACCTCTTGCTTCCTGAGTAATCACCTACTATGCTTGTTCAACAAGTGATAGGTGAGTGTTGGTGGAGGACTCATGGGGGCTGCAATGCCGGACGCATACCGGGTCGGCTCAGGATCGGTCACGCCCGACTATCCGGGAGGCGTGCCCACGCCTCTGGCTGACCGTCCCGCCCTGCCCGCCGAGGCCTCGGCCCTCACCGCGGAACCCACGAAACAAGCCTTCACCCCCGCGCCCGAAGCGCCGATGAAGAATGGCCAGCCGCGAATTGCTCCCCTCTCGTCCGACGTCGAACGCACGGTCATCGCGCGCGTCCCACCCCGGGACAGCTATCCCTTAATCGTGCAGTCATCGCCGACGACCAAGCCCACGCCGGTCGTCACACCCGCACCGAAGGACGAATACACCTCGGCGGTCGTGACCCCCTCCGCCTCCTACACGCAGCCGAGCACGACCCCCGCGCCACAGGTCGCCCCGCCCACGCCGCCGCTGAGCCGCTTCTCGCCCCAGCAACGAAACTTTGCGCCACGCGAGGAGACCCCCACCGAGCGGGAATACGCCCACTGTGACGAGGCCTCGGCAGCCTTCTACGGGGACAGTGACGATGACTGGAGCGCCGAACACGACCTGCCCACGCGTGCCGATGTTGCGCCGAGTAGGCGAGCGTCTCGCGTTCCTCGGAGCGTGCCGGGTGAGCAGGTTGTCGCCCGCTTCACCGAAGCTGACAAGAAACGTCGCCGGGACGCGCGTGCCTATCGCTACGAGGAACTGGACGAGCGCCTGCCCCTGCGCCGCGAGCATCCCAAGCGGCGCACGCGTGCCATCCGCGGCCTCGCCATGTTTATCGTCGGTTTCCTGCTGGCTATCCTCCTGGCTGTCGGCACCTACGTGGGGGTGTCCTACCTGCGTACCATGGCGGCCAACAACCTGGCGCACTCGCTCGATGCGTGCTCGGTCAGCAGTCCCTACGCGCGCTTGGCCTCCGACAAGACCTCCCTGACTCTCGTGGCCTACGGGGACGGGGCCAACGGCCTGTCGCAGACGGACTTCCGTTGCATCCTGGACGAGTTCGACACTCCGTCGTCGGTGCGTGAGCGCATGCTGATCACTCGCGCGGTCGACGGCGCCCAGCACGAGGAGTGGAACGTCTACCGCGTGACCTGGACGTATCACCCCGAGGATGGACTCAGCGTCGTCCTGAGCGCCCGATAGGAACGTCATCAGGAGTTATCTCAGGGATCACGATCTGAGAATTGCATCGGATGAGTCACGGCACCGCCGTAAAATCGACAGGCATGTCACGCGTGAAGGAGCCTGTTGTGTCCGATACACTGCCCGCCGCCCCCGTCGGCGACGATATTGCCTTGGCGATCCGAGGCCTCGTCAAGATCTACGGAAACCTCGTCGCCGTCGCCGACCTCTCCCTCGATATCCCCACTGGATCGTTCTACGGGATCGTCGGCCCCAACGGTGCCGGTAAAACCACGACGCTGACCATGGCCACCGGCCTGCTGACCCCCGACCGTGGCACGGCCTACGTGCACGGCGTCGATGTATGGGGTGACACCCAGCGGGCGCGCGGCCTGCTTGGCGTCATGCCCGACGGCATGCGTCTCCTCGACCGACTCTCCGGGCCGGACTTCCTCGTCCACGTCGGCATGCTGCACGGGTTGGATGCCTCTACCGCCCGCGAGCGCGCCCAGGAACTGCTGGCCGCCCTCGATCTGGCCGAGGCGGGCAAGAAGCTGATCAGCGACTACTCGGCCGGCATGACGAAGAAGATCGCGCTGTCCGCCGCTCTCATCCACTCCCCGCGTGTGCTCGTCCTCGACGAACCCTTCGAGGCTGTGGACCCCGTCTCCGCAGCCAATATCCGCCAGATCCTTACCGACTACACGCGCCGAGGCGGCACCGTCATCCTGTCCTCGCATGTGATGGCGACCGTCCAGCAGCTGTGCACGCACGTCGCCATCATCGACAAGGGGCGCGTCCTCGTCGCCGGCACCACCGACGAGGTCGCCCAGGGTGGAGACCTGGGGGAGCGCTTCACTTCCCTGGTTGGCGGCGTCCACTCCGAGGAAGGCCTGTCGTGGTTGGGCAACTGATTCGCCTCAAGCTCCGCATCATCTGGAATACGGTTCGTCGCCAGACTGCTGTGCTGGTGCTCGCGATCCTCGGCACCCTGCAGTTCGGGACCATGTATGTGGGCGCGCTGGTGGGAACCGCCTTCCTCGCTCAATCCGAGGGAGCAGCGACCCTTGCGGCGGTGCTGCCCATCGTGGGTCCCGTCGTCTTCCTCCTGTGGCTGATCCTGCCGATCCTGTTCTCAGCGATGGATAATTCGCTGGATCCCGTGCGCCTGTCGCCCTACGTGGGACCCAGCAAGCGCCTCGGGGCGGGGTTGGCCGCCTCGACGGCGGTCGGTCCCGGCGGGCTCCTGTCCGCGATGATCCTCTTCCTGCCCGTCTGGTTCGCGCTGTGGCGCACCCAGTGGATTGAGGCGCTCGGCTGGTTCATCGCCGGTCTCGTGACGCTGCCTCTCGCGGTGCTCTGGGCGCGCGCGGTTGGGACCTGGTTCGCCGTACGTCTGGACAGCTCGAGCAAGAAGGATGCTGTCACAGCGCTGGGCGCCGTCGTCTTCATGCTTGTGCTGACCCGCTTGGG
>ERZ1699260.60-NODE-60-length-44430-cov-5.405706_pt1 | contig 44430 bp, 40 predicted proteins | sample MGYA00581519_ERZ1699260 | MGnify/ENA primary metagenome ERZ1699260 (study PRJEB42319, sample SAMD00040324) | human oral metagenome | material: saliva | host: Homo sapiens | study: EMG produced TPA metagenomics assembly of PRJDB4115 data set (Metgenomic analysis of... | reverse complement strand
GTCCAAAGAAGCAGAAGGCAGCATACCGATGGAGCCGGTTAGCATGGAGGCCTCATCAGAGAGGATGTCGCCGAAGATGTTGCCGGTGGCAATCACGTCAAACTGTTTGGGCGCGCGTACCAACTGCATGGCGGCGTTGTCCACGTACATATGGGAAAGCTCGACGTCAGGGTATTGTTTGCCGATTTCCTCAAAGATTTCGCGCCACAGTTCGGTGGTTTCCAAAACGTTGGCTTTGCCTACGGAGCAGACTTTTTTGCTGCGTTTTTGGGCGGATTGGAAGGCAACGTGGGCAATACGGCGGATTTCGCTTTCACTGTATTTCATGGTGTTGTAGCCTTCGCGTTCGCCGTTTTCCAGAACACGGATGCCGCGCGGTTCGCCAAAGTAAATATCGCCGGTCAGTTCGCGTACGATAAGGATGTCGAGGCCGGCTACGATTTCCGGTTTCAGAGTGGAAGCGTTGGCCAGCTCTTTATACAAAATAGCAGGGCGCAGGTTGGCAAACAGATTCAAGTCTTTACGGATGGCCAACAAGCCGCGTTCAGGGCGCAACGGACGGTCGAGATTGTCGTATTGAGGAGAACCGACGGCACCAAGCAGAACCGCATCGGCTTTACGGCAAAGGTTTTGCGTGAATTCTGGATAAGGATGGCCGTATTCGTCATAGGCTTCGCCGCCCAAAGGCGCATATTCGTAGCTGACATCCAAACCTTGTTCGATAAGTTTGTCGAGTACACGGACGGTTTCTGCAACGATTTCAGGGCCGATGCCGTCGCCGCGCAAGATAGCGATATGTTTGGTCATGGGTTAAATCCTTGTTTTGGGGAGTACAGGATGCCGTCTAATAATTCCAAAGTTCAGACGGCACTAATCTTGAATATTAGACAATATGTTGAGTATGTTTCTTGGAGGTTCTTATTTGCTTCAATACATTAATAAGTTCCCGTCCTACTGATTCTGCTAAATTTACAGGTACGGCATTTCCAATTTGTTTATATTGGTTTGCCAGTGAACCTGAGAACTGCCATTCATCAGGGAATGTTTGAATCCGGGCATATTCCCGCACTGTTAAAGGACGGGTTTCATCAGGATGGCAACGTTCTGTTTGATTTTGGGCAGGAGAACAGGTTAAAGTTAGACTAGGTTCAAACCAACCGAGGCGCCGAGCCATTCCAGTTTTCCCTCCTCCTAAAAAATAACTGCCTTTCATATAAGTACGAGCCACGTCATCAGGTAAATCACGCCAGCATCCACCAGGTGGGACAAGATCAAGTACAGCTTTTTTATGTTCGGGATAAATTTGTCCTTCGGATTTTGGAACATCCGTAGGGTAGAGTTCCCCTGCTTTCAATGCATCAGCCATTGTCATCTCACGCTTAAAAGGTTCGGGCCAAGAGAACTGGATGTTATCTGCAAGATCTTCACGTATACCCACAATGAAAATGCGTTCACGTTTTTGTGGTACACGGTATTTGACGGCATTCAAAATTTTTGGTTCTATTAATCGATAACCCAATTCTTGCAAAGTTTTCTTAATAGTCGTAAATGTTCTGCCACCATCATGTGTAACTAGACCGCGAACATTTTCTCCTAAAATTACTTTCGGTCTAATTTCAGAAATTGCACGGGCAAATTGGAAGAACATTGTTCCGCGAATATCATTAAATCCTTCACCTTTGCCTGCATAAGAAAAGGCTTGGCAAGGGAAACCACCCGATAAAAGGTCAATTTTATCTCTATACGGCATGAAATCGATTTCACAGATGTCGCCTTCCAGTACATTCCATTCAGGTCGGTTTAGGCGAAGTGTATTGCAAGCATGCCTGTCCCATTCATTCAATAATACAGCCTCAAAACCAGCTTTTTCCAAGCCTAATGCCAATCCGCCTGCACCTGCAAACAATTCGATACTGGTGAAACTATTTTTCTCTGTTTGTATATTCGGTGTTGTTTCAATCTGACAGAAATCATCAGGGAATAATTCTAAATTTTTCATTCAGTCCTTAATTTAAATTCATTAAAGCCTTGATATTTTTTAAAAGCAAGTAAGTATAGACTGTTCAAGATATTTTCTACTTTACTTTTCTGAATATCGGCAATGACATTGTTTTCTATAATCTGTTTGGTTTCATTTGCCAATACATCACGGATAACAAGCGGTAAAACTTTACATAATTTAGCAAAAGCTTCTTTCTCTCCCGTTACTATTTCGTAGAACTTATCTAATGAAACCCTACGGATTGATTTATGACTTACTTTTTGCTTGTCAACCGTGCAAGTCCACTCAACATTCTGGCTGGTTTTTGCGATTGCCTCAACTAGCATGCAAGTTGCTTGAGGTTCATGGAGTACTTTGTTTTGCATCCTCATATAAGTTTTTGCAGAAGATGAGCTGTTCATTGTATTGTGTTTGTTTTTCATTTCTACATAAATTTTCTTTTTAGGATTCTCTACATCAAATCCTTTTTTAGGTACAAGCCAATCAGAACCACCAATAAATTTAAAAATATTTTGATGGAAGTAGCCGATATGGTTTGTATTTGATTTGTCAATTTGTCGATGAGCCTCATCATCCAATATTTTTTCCAAGCTTTCATTCGAATAGTTGCCATAATAGACCCCGCTATCAAAAGTTAATTTAATCGGGTCAATCAGATTCTTATTTAATGTTTTAAAGTCTATCTTAAAACGGTATTTATCGATTGTATCTTTAACATGATTATAAAGATCGTCATCGGAGATAAAGAGGAGATTGTAAGGCATCGTTGCTTACCTTTATTACCTTAGTTGGAGTTGGTATCAGGAATGCCGTCTGAATGGTTTTCAGACAGAATAGTTTTCAACCGTTAAACAGCCAAGGCTGGCTTTGGCGGCGTTTTTCTTCGAAATCGCGGATTTCGTCGGCGTGTTGCAGGGTCAGGCCGATTTCGTCCAAGCCGTTTAAGAGGCAGTGTTTGCGGTGTTCGGTAATGTCGAATGTGAATGTCTCGCCGCTAGGGGTGGTCAGGGTTTGTTCGGCAAGGTCGATCGAGAGCTGATAGCCTTCGTTGGCTTCAACTTCTTTGAAAAGCTGGTCAACCTGTTCTTCTGTCAAAACGATGGGCAAAAGGCCGTTTTTGTAGCAGTTGTTGAAGAAGATGTCGGCAAAGCTGGGGGCAATGATGGCGCGGAAGCCGTAGTCGTCCAATGCCCAAGGGGCGTGTTCGCGTGAAGAGCCGCAGCCGAAGTTTTTGCGCGTCAACAGGATTTGCGCGCCTTGATAGCGTGGTTGGTTCAGGGAGAAATCGGGGTTCAGCGGGCGTTTGCTGTTGTCCATGCCCGGTTCGCCGTGGTCGAGGTAACGCCATTCGTCAAAGGCATTAGGACCGAAGCCGCTGCGTTTGATGGATTTTAAAAATTGTTTGGGGATGATGGCGTCGGTATCGACATTGCTGCGGTCGAGCGGGGCGACGATGGCGGTGATTTTGGTAAAGGCTTTCATGTCAGATTCTTATAGTAATAATGGAAAATTTTATGGCTATTCGGCTTAGCGTGTGCTGTGCAAACCGATTCGGTTGCCTTCTGTATCTTCGATAAATGCGGCAAAGCCGTTGGCAATGCGGAATTTCTCTTGTAACAGTTTGCCGCCTGCTGCAACGGCTTTTTCTGCGGTTTCGGCACAATCCGGGCAATTGAAGAAAATGGTCGTTCCACCGTGGCCGGGTTGGGCGTTGCTGTCATACCAAATCATGCCCGCCGTGCCGTGTTGTGTGTAATCGGCCGGAAAAATGATGAAACGGAATCCGTTGCCGCCAACGTCTTGCAAGGGCTTGTCGAATACGGATTCGTAAAAGGCTTTGGCGCGATCCAAATCCTGAGCGTGAATACCAAACCAGCTTGACGGATTACTCATTATTTCTTCCTTTGCTCGGAATCGTGAAAATGTCTGAACAAGTAATAAGGTATCAGGCCGTCTGAAACGGATTCAGGGCGATCAGACGGCCCACCTTACCGAATTATTCGGTAGCGGCTTCAATTTTGTTGCCAACATGGCTCATGCCGCGGCCTACTGCATTGCCGCCTTTTTTAACGGCTTCTTCAGTTTTATCAGCTACGCGTTCAGCGGTTTCTTTGGTTTTGTCGGCTACACGTTCTGCAGTTTCTTTGGTTTTATCCCAGTTGCGGTTGGTGTCTTCTTTTGCGCCGAACCAAGTGCTGGAACAAGCGGTCAGGATGAAGGCTGCGGCAGCCAATGCAAACAGTTTTTTCATAGTAGATTCCTTTCAAGGTATCGATTGATTGAGAAGGTTTTCAAACGTTTTGCGCAATGGGAAAACTTAATTGGGCAATGTATTGTTTCAGACGGCCTGATGAATAAAGGCCGTCTGAACATGTTTTAAGCCATAGTGCGGATGTCGGTAAAACGGCCGGTTACCGCGGCTGCGGCTGCCATAGCCGGGCTGACGAGGTGGGTACGTCCGCCGTTGCCTTGACGGCCTTCGAAGTTACGGTTGGAAGTGGAGGCGCAACGTTGTCCCGGGGTCAGGCGGTCGGCGTTCATGGCGAGGCACATCGAGCAGCCCGGTTCGCGCCATTCAAAGCCGGCATCGATGAAAATTTTGTCCAAGCCTTCTTTTTCGGCTTGTTCTTTAACCAAGCCGGAGCCGGGAACGATTAACACGCGTTGTACATTGTCCGCTTTTTTGCGGCCTTTGGCGATAGCGGCGGCTTCGCGCAAGTCTTCGATACGGCTGTTGGTGCAAGAGCCGATAAAGACGATATCGACAGGGATTTCGTTCAATGGCGTACCTGCTTCCAAGCCCATGTATTCGAGGGCGCGTTCCATGCCGCTGCGTTTGACCGGATCGGTTTCTTCGGCAGGATTAGGCACTTTGCCGCTGATGTCCAAAACCATTTCAGGCGAGGTGCCCCAAGTTACTTGAGGTTCGATGTCTTCGGCTTTGAAGTGGTATTCTTTATCGAATACGGCGCCTTCGTCAGACACCAGCGTGCGCCAGTATTCGACGGCTTTGTCCCACGCTTCGCCTTTAGGTGCGAAAGGTTTGCCTTTTACATAGTCGATGGTGGTTTGGTCGACGGCAACCATACCTGAGCGCGCACCGGCTTCAATCGCCATATTACACAAGGTCATGCGGCCTTCCATAGAAAGGCTGCGGATGGCTTCGCCGCCAAACTCGATGGCGTAGCCTGTACCGCCGGCCGTACCGATTTGGCCGATGATATAAAGCGCTACGTCTTTAGCGGTAACACCGGGTTTCAGACGGCCTTCAACGGAAATCAGCATAGATTTGGATTTTTTTGCGGTAATGCACTGGGTCGCCATGGTATGTTCGACTTCGGAAGTGCCGATACCGTGCGCCAATGCGCCGAATGCGCCATGGGTAGAGGTGTGCGAGTCGCCGCAGACCACGGTCATGCCGGGCAGGGTGGCACCTTGTTCCGGGCCCATAACGTGCACAATGCCTTGACCTTTATCCATGAACGGGAAGTAGGCGAGTGCGCCAAACTCTTTGATGTTTTTGTCCAAAGTATCGACTTGCAGTTTGGAAATCGGGTCTTGGATGCCTTTGTCCCAGTCGCCGGTCGGGGTATTGTGGTCGGCTGTGGAGACTACGCTGTCGATACGCCAAAGTTTGCGGCCGGCCATTTTCAAGCCTTCAAATGCCTGCGGGCTGGTAACTTCGTGAACCAAATGACGGTCGATGTAAAGCAGGACAGTGCCGTCTTCTTCTTCGCGGACGACGTGGCTGTTCCAAAGTTTATCGTAAAGGGTTTGTGCGCTCATGATGAGTTTCTTTGCTAATTGGTAAGTATGAATGATGGTTTGTGTTTATGGGCGGATTTTAGGCTTTTTATAGGGGCTGTGCAATAGAAATTTGTCCAATTTTTAAAATTTGTCGTAAAGTTTCAAAAAGTCTTATTGAAAATTAGACAAATTGTAGAATTGTTGACAAAAAGATGCATTTTATCTGAAAGAATGCTTGTCGAAATGCACTAAAAAGTTCTATTATTCTCACTTAATATCCACATTTATCAAGAGGTATAGAGAATGAAATTACCGGTTCTGGCTCCTGAGTACCTGACTCAATTTCAGGAATTCGAGAGAAAAATTCTTGCCAATCATGCCAAAATCGAAGCATGGTTTCGTTCGCACTGGAACGAACACCGTCCGCCGTTTTATGGTTCGGTTGACATCCGCAATGCCGGTTACAAAATTTCATCTATCGATATGAATTTGTTTCCGGGCGGCTTCAATAATTTGAATCCAAACTTTATCCCGCTGGCGGCGGTTGCCGCGCAAGATGCGGTACAGCGCGCCTGTGAAACGGCCAAATCCGTATTAATTATTCCTGAAAACCACACGCGCAACACATTCTACCTGCAAAACGTTTACGCGCTTAGCGAGATTTTGCGTTCGGCAGGGTATGAAGTCCGTTTGGGCAGCCTGAATCCGGAAGTTACCGAGCCGACTGAGTTTGAAACTGCCTTGGGCGACAAAATCCTGCTGGAGCCTCTATTGCGTACCCGTGAGCGCGTCCATCTTGCCGACGGTTTTTCGCCTTGCGTTGTTTTGTTGAATAACGACTTGTCCGCCGGCGTTCCCGATATTCTCAAAGGCATCAGCCAAACCGTATTGCCTCCATTGCACGGCGGTTGGACGACTCGCCGTAAAACTGAGCATTTCGGCGCGTACAACCAAGTTGCCGCCGAATTTGCCAAGCTGATTGATGTCGATGAATGGCAAATCAATCCTTATTTCGAAAAAATCGGCGGTTTGGACTTCCAAGAGCGCGAAGGCGAAGACGCGTTGGCAGGCGCGGTAGAACGCGTATTGGCGAAAATTCAAGCCAAATACGATGAATTGGGTATTACCGACCAACCTTTCGTGATTGTCAAAGCCGACGCAGGCACTTACGGCATGGGCGTGATGAGCGTTAAATCTGCCGATGAAGTGCGCGGATTGAACCGTAAAAACCGCAATAAAATGGCAAAAGTCAAAGAAGGTTTGGAAGTCAGTGAAGTCATTGTCCAAGAAGGTATTTATACCTACGAAACCATGAACGGCGCCGTGTGCGAACCCGTCGTTTATATGATGGACCGTTTCGTTATCGGCGGCTTCTTCCGTGTACACGAAGGCCGTGGTGCAGACGAAAACCTCAATGCCGGCGGTATGGTGTTTGTTCCGCTGTCCAACAGCATCCCTACCGGTAACGGCGACAACTCCCAAGAAGCGCCTGAAGCCTGCAAACGCGTATTTGAACAATGGGATTCGCTCGGTATGCCGCGCTCCGAAAAAGACTGCGACGTGGACAATGAACACAACCGCCTCTACGTTTACGGCGTAATGGCGCGCCTGTCCTTGCTTGCTGCCGCATTGGAGTTGGAGAAAACCGCGCCTCAAGCCTAATAAAGCGTTGATCGATATTGTCAGGCCGTCTGAAAATTTGTTTTCAGACGGCCTTTTCTGTCTGTACAATTCATTCTAACTAAAAAACATGATTTATTTTTATGAGCAAACCAGCCAATCCAGTTGAGACAACCGACATTCTGCAAGACCAAGCCATGCAGCGCAGCAATACCGACAATGCGCCGCGCTCTGCCATCCACCAAACCTTATATTCCGCCGATACCTTTGTTCAGCATGATTATCTTGCCGGAAAGGCTTTACCCGATATTGCACGCCCGCAAGAAGGCCAAATCAACTGGCTGCATTTTGTCGGCATCAATGATGCTGCTTTGCTCAAACACGCGCTTGAGCCTTACGGCATCCATGAGCTGGTTATTGAAGATATTCTCAGCCGCAAGCAACGTCCGAAAATTGAAGACTACGGCAGCTATGTTTTTACTGCCGCACAGGTTTACCATTACACAACTACAGGCAAGCTCCATTCCGACCAAGTGTATGTGATTATCGGCAAAGATTTTGTGTTGTCTTTCCAACAAAAACCGCTGGGCTTGTTCAGCCATCTCCGCCGGCAGATGCATGAAAATCCGCACAATATTTTGAACAAAAATACGGCGTTTCTTGCTTATTGCCTGCTTGACCGTATTGTGGACGACTATTTCATCGTTTTGGAATCGTACAACAACCGTGTCGAAGCAATAGACAAGTCCCTGTTTAAAAATGAAAACAGCGATATTCTCAGTAAGATTCACCGCCTCAAGCGCGATGCCGTCCGTCTGCGGCGCACGCTTTTGCCATTGCGCGATGTGTTTTACCAACTGGCCGTACGCGGCGATTTTGCCATTTTCAAAGGCGAATCGACCGTCTATCTGCGCGACGTGTACGACCACAATATGCAGCTTATCGAATCGCTTGATGCCTCGCGTGATATGGTGTTGAGCATGATGGACATTTATCTTTCCTTCCAATCCAACCGCATGAACCAGCAAATGCGCGTGTTGACGGTTATTACCATCATCTTTATGCCGCTGACCGTCATCACCGGCATCTACGGCATGAACTTCGACAATATGCCCGAGCTACATTGGCATTACGGCTATTTCATGGTTTTGGGTGTGATGCTGTGCATTATCATCGGACTGCTGATTTTCTTCTCACGTAGAAAATGGCTGTAAACGGGTAGGCAAGGGGTTGAAATTCAACGATTAAAAACGGTAGAATAATTTTGCACACGTGCAGTCTGAAGTTTTCAGACAATTTAAAAATAAATATCAAAAGGAGAATAAACGATGAAACCGGAACGCCAACTTCCTTCCCATGAACTGATCATGTCCGAGCTGATGATGCCTTATACGGCAAACTTTAGCGGCAATGTCCATGGTGGCGATCTTTTGCGCCTGCTCGACCAAGTGGCATATTCCTGCGCCTGCCGTTACAGCGGTACCTATTGCGTTACTCTGTCTGTTGATAAAGTATTGTTTAAAGAGCCTATTCATGTCGGCGAACTGGTAACCTTTTACGCCAGTATCAACTACACAGGCCGCACTTCTATGGAAGTCGGTATTCGGGTTGAGGCGCAAAACATCCACACCGGCGAAGTGCGTCATACCAACAGCTGCTACTTCACCATGGTTGCCGTTGAAGACGGTAAGCCGGTTCCTGTACCGCCTTTGGAAATCAATACACCGCGCCAACGCTGCCGTTATGAAAGGGCTAAAAAACGCAAAGAATTGAGTTTGCAGGCTGCGGACAAAGATTCTGGCTGCAACTAAATTCAATTTATTAAATAACGAAGGCCGTCTGAAATCCTGTTTCAGACGGCCTTCACGCAAAAGCCATAAACCGCTTGTTTTGTGGTAGAATCAACAAGATTTTTGCCATACGAAATTACAGATAATCATGACCGACGCAACCATCCGCAACGACCATAAATTTGCACTTGAAACCCTGCCTGTCAGCCTTGAAGACGAAATGCGCAAGAGCTACCTCGATTACGCCATGAGCGTAATTGTGGGACGAGCCCTGCCGGATGTCCGCGACGGTCTCAAGCCGGTACACCGCCGCGTGTTGTACGCGATGCACGAGTTGAAAAACAACTGGAATTCCGCCTATAAAAAATCGGCCCGTATCGTCGGCGACGTTATCGGTAAATACCACCCTCACGGCGATATAGCCGTTTACGACACCATCGTCCGCATGGCGCAAGACTTCTCCATGCGTTATGTACTGATCGACGGTCAGGGCAACTTTGGTTCTGTCGACGGCTTGGCCGCAGCAGCCATGCGTTATACCGAAATCCGCATGGAAAAAATTTCCCATGAAATGCTGGCGGATATCGAGGAAGAAACCGTTAATTTCGGCCCCAACTATGACGGCAGCGAACATGAGCCGCTGGTATTGCCGACCCGTTTCCCAGCGTTGTTAGTCAATGGTTCGTCCGGTATTGCCGTCGGTATGGCAACCAATATCCCGCCGCACAATTTGGGCGATACCATCAATGCCTGTCTGCGTTTGCTGGATGAGCCTGAAACTGAAATCGACGAGCTGATCAACATCATCCAAGCGCCCGATTTCCCAACAGGCGCAACTATTTACGGTTTGAGCGGCGTGCGCGAAGGCTATAAAACCGGCCGCGGCCGCGTGGTAATGCGCGGTAAAACCCATATCGAGCCTATCGGTAAAAACGGCGAGCGCGAAGCCATCGTTATCGATGAAATCCCATATCAAGTAAACAAAGCCAAGCTGGTTGAGAAAATCGGCGAATTGGTACGCGAAAAAACGTTGGAAGGCGTATCCGATCTGCGTGACGAGTCCGACAAATCCGGTATGCGTGTCGTGATCGAATTGAAACGCAATGAAAATGCCGAAGTCGTTTTGAACCAACTCTACAAACTGACCCAGCTGCAAGACAGCTTTGGTATCAACATGGTGGCCCTGGTTGACGGCCAGCCGCGTTTGCTGAACTTGAAACAAATCCTGTCCGAGTTCCTGCGCCACCGTCGCGAAGTCGTTACCCGTCGTACTTTATTCCGCCTGAAAAAAGCGCGTCATGAAGGCCATATTGCCGAAGGTAAAGCAGTTGCCTTGTCCAATATCGACGAAATTATCCGTCTGATTAAAGAATCTGCCAATGCGCCGGAAGCCAAAGAAAAATTGCTATCCCGCCCATGGCGCAGCAGCTTGGTTGAAGACATGCTCAGCCGTACCGATTTAGACCTGCACATGATGCGCCCTGAAGGCTTGCCAGAGAATTTGGGCCTGCACAGCCAAGGCTATTACCTGAGCGAATTGCAAGCCGATGCCATTTTGCGCATGAGCTTGCGTAACCTGACCGGTCTCGATCAGGAAGAAATTGTCGGCGAATATAAGAATCTAATGAGTAAAATCATTGATTTTGTGGATATTCTTTCCAAACCTGAGCGCGTTACCCAAATCATCCGCGAAGAATTGGCAGACATTAAAGCCAACTTCGGTGACGAGCGTCGCAGCGAAATCAATCCGTTTGGCGGTGATATTGCCGATGAAGACCTGATTCCGCAACGCGAAATGGTCGTTACCCTGACTCATGGTGGCTACATCAAAACCCAGCCGACAACCGATTATCAGGCGCAGCGTCGCGGCGGCCGCGGTAAACAGGCGGCGGCTACCAAAGACGAAGACTTTATTGAAACCCTGTTTGTTGCCAATACGCATGATTATTTGATGTGCTTTACCAATTTGGGCAAGTGCCACTGGATTAAGGTTTACAAACTGCCTGAAGGCGGACGCAACAGCCGTGGCCGTCCGATCAACAACGTTATCCAATTGGAAGAAGGTGAAAAAGTCAGCGCCATCTTGGCTGTTCGCGAGTTCCCGGAAGACCAATACGTCTTCTTCGCCACTGCACAAGGCATGGTGAAAAAAGTCCAGCTGTCTGCGTTTAAAAACGTCCGCAGCCAAGGCATTAAAGCCATCGCGCTTAAAGAAGGCGATTACTTGGTCGGCGCAGCGCAAACCGGCGGTGCGGACGATATTATGTTGTTCTCCAACTTGGGCAAAGCCATCCGCTTTAACGAATATTGGGAAAAATCTGGCAGCGACGAAGCAGAAGATGCCGATATCGAAACCGAAAACGAAGATTCAGACGGCCTGGATGATGAAAATGCTGAAAACGCATTGCCAAGCGGCAAACACGGTGTCCGTCCGTCCGGTCGCGGCAGCGGCGGCCTGCGCGGTATGCGCCTGCCGGCCGATGGCAAGATTGTCAGCCTGATTACCTTCGCCCCCGAAGCCGAACAAAGCGACTTGCAAGTATTGACCGCTACGGCCAACGGCTATGGCAAACGTACCCCGATTGCCGATTACAGCCGTAAAAACAAAGGCGGCCAAGGTAATATCGCCATCAATACCGGCGAGCGCAACGGCGATTTGGTTGCCGCCACTTTGGTCAGCGAAACCGACGACCTGATGCTGATTACCAGCGGCGGCGTCCTGATTCGTACCAAAGTTGAGCAAATCCGCGAGACCGGCCGTGCTGCCGCAGGTGTCCGCCTGATTAATCTGGATGAAGGCGAAACCTTGGTCAGCTTGGAACGCGTGGCTGAAGAGGCTGAAGATGAAGCCGCTTTAGAAAGCGATGCAGCTGAAAACAAAGTAGTAGAAGCTGAAGATACTCCGTCTCAAGAATCTTAAACGTCAATGAAAAAGGCCGTCTGAAAAGTTTTCAGACGGCCTGCTTATTCCAAAAGAAAATCCCGTGAGCGCAACCGAACCGTTCGATTTACCTCTTTTCCTGAAAAATCTGCCCAATCTGCCGGGCGTGTACCGTTTTTTTGACGAAGACAATAATGTTTTGTATGTCGGCAAAGCGGTCAATCTCAAGCGGCGCGTTTCCAGCTATTTCCAAAAAAACGACCATTCGCCGCGTATCGCATTGATGGTAAAACAGGTTCACCACATCGAAACCACCATCACGCGTTCCGAAGCCGAAGCACTGATTCTCGAAAACAACTTTATCAAAGCCTTGTCGCCGAAATACAATATCCTTTTCCGTGATGACAAAAGCTATCCTTATTTGATGCTCAGCGGCCATCAATATCCGCAGATGGCGTATTACCGCGGCACGCTGAAAAAGCCCAACCAATATTTCGGTCCGTATCCCAACAGCAACGCCGTGCGCGACAGCATTCAAGTGTTGCAAAAAGTTTTTATGTTGCGTACCTGCGAAGACAGCGTATTCGAGAACCGCAACCGTCCTTGCCTGCTTTACCAAATCAAACGTTGCACCGCGCCTTGTGTCGGCTACATCAGCGAAGAAGATTATCGCGACAGCGTGCGTGAAGCCGCGACTTTCCTTAATGGCAAAACCGACGAACTGACGCGCACCTTGCAACACAAAATGCAAACCGCCGCCGCCAATCTGCAATTTGAGGAAGCTGCCCGTTACCGCGATCAAATTCAAGCGCTCGGCATCATGCAGAGTAATCAGTTTATCGACAGCAAAAATCCGAACAATCCAAACGATATCGATTTGCTTGCGCTGGCGGTTTCAGACGGCCTGGTCTGCGTACACTGGGTCAGCATCCGCGGCGGGCGGCATGTCGGCGACAAAAGCTTTTTCCCCGATACCAAAAACGATCCCGAGCCAAACGGACAAGATTACGCCGAAGCCTTCGTCGCCCAGCATTATTTGGGCAAAAGCAAACCCGACATCATCATCAGCAACTTTCCCGTTCCCGATGCGCTGAAAGAGGCTTTGGAAGGAGAACACGGCAAGCAGATGCAATTTGTCACCAAAACCATAGGCGAACGAAAAGTCTGGTTGAAAATGGCGGAACAAAACGCACAAATGGCGATTGCACAACGCCGCCTGCAACAAAGCAGCCAGCAACACCGTATTGATGAATTGGCCAAAATCCTCGGCATGGATTCAGACGGCCTCAACCGCCTTGAATGTTTCGATATCAGCCACACGCAAGGCGAGGCCACTATTGCGTCCTGCGTTGTGTACGATGAGCAAAACATCCAGCCTTCGCAATACCGCCGCTACAACATCACCACCGCCAAACCCGGCGACGACTACGCCGCCATGCGCGAAGTGTTGACGCGCCGTTACGGCAAAATGCAGGAAGCCGAAGCCAACGGCGAGGCCGTCAAATGGCCGGATGTCGTATTGATTGACGGCGGCAAAGGGCAAATCGGCGTAGCCGTATCGGTATGGGAAGAACTTGGGTTGCACATCCCTTTGGTCGGTATCGCCAAAGGCCCCGAGCGCAAAGCCGGTATGGAAGAACTCATACTGCCTTTTACCGGCGAAGTCTTCCGCCTGCCGCCCAATAGCCCGGCCTTGCATTTATTGCAAACCGTACGTGACGAATCACACCGCTTTGCGATTACAGGCCACCGCAAAAAACGCGACAAAGCACGCGTTACTTCCTCACTCAGCGAAATCCCCGGTATCGGCAGCAAACGCCGCCAAGCATTGCTCACTCGATTCGGCGGTCTGCGCGGCGTGATTGCAGCCAGCCGCGAGGACTTGGAAAAAGTTGAAGGCATCAGCAAAGCATTGGCGGAAACCATTTACGAGCATCTGCACTGAGCGATGAGATAAAAAGGATATCTAAAAAATTTTTAGACGACCTTTTACCTTATTGTATTAACCATTCCCTCAACGTTAAAGATTCTGGTTATTTCAGATAATACGTTGCTTTAATTTTTGAAAAGGATATAATCCCATTTGCATTCTATCTGCTATTGTAATGAATGCAGTCAAACTATCTATTTAATTGTAGGAGAACGTTTATGAAAAAATATTTGGTATTGTTGTTTGCAACACTAATGGTACCATCGCTTTCATTTGCTGACGGAAGTGATGCTGCTAAAATCAATTTAGTTAAAAAACTTTATAAGACTGATAAGCATGGCTATGAAAATGGGGAACCCTATTCTAAATATGCTTCGCCAGAGTTTAAAAATATCATAAAACAGGCTTACCGCATTATTGATGGTATCGAAAGAAGAACTGGCGATACTTGCGATATGGCAGAGCACTACGATCAAGGTTTTGGTAATGGAGATAGTAAAATCAGTAAGCTGAAAATTACCCCTTTATCTGGTAATCTTGTTCAAGTTACCTTTTCTGATGGCTCACTGAAAAACAACTTAAAATACGACATTAGTTGTGCCAGCAATCATTGTGTCATCAATGACATCATTAATGATGGAAGAAGTATTCGGAAGCAATACCAAAAAATTATTTCTAGTAAAAGTTGTGATTAAGTTATTTTAGTTAAGGTTGTCTGAAAATATTTTCAGACAACCTTTTAAAATCTTATTCTATATAGTATTGTGATTTTCATCTCTTAAGAAAATATCAGATTTAAACTAAAATAAATATGAAATTTAAAATATTTAATAAAAAACTTTATAAGGGTATTATTATGAAAAAACTATTTTTTATATTTTTTATATTAACGGCAACACAACTTGCTCAAGCAGAACAGAATAATTGCAACTCGCTTAATAAAATAGCAGAAGCTAAGGGGGCAATTTATGCTCCAGTTCTTGGTAAAACTGTTATCAAACCAGGTAGGCTATATTTTCATTCTGCCCCACATTCTTCTTGTAAATTAAAAGAAACCTTTATTATTAAAGGGGATAATGTTGTTGTTTATCAACATTATAAAAATTACGACTATGCAATGTTTATTAATAACAGAACTGGTATTACTACACAGGGCTGGATTTTGGAGAATGCTCTAAAAACTACCGGTACGATGGGAGGGCGTTTATAATTCAACACAAACTAAAAATTTTTGACAAACTATTTTTCCTCAAGCTAATACTGCTTAAAGTATTAAATAAGATAAAGGAACAATATGAAACCTGTCATCATCAAAAATATCGAGATCGGCAAAGGCCTGCCTAAAATTGCCGTGCCGCTGGTGGCTGCTAATACGCAGGAATTGGCGCAGGCTTTGCGCGTATTGAAAGAGACAGCTTTTGACATTATTGAATTTCGTGCGGATTTTTTCCAAACAGCGCTTAATGCCGATTTTATTGCCGAGCAATTAAGCATTGTTCGACAGGCTTTTCCTGACAAGCCCTTGCTGTTTACGTTTAGAAGGGCGCAAGAGGGCGGCAATACGGCTTGTTCGGATGACTATTATTTTGAATTATTGGAAAAAATCATCTGTTCCAAACAAGCCAATATTATCGACATCGAGCTTTTTGCCGAGGAGGGCGGCGTCAAAAAAATCATCGCCTTGGCACATGAATATCAAACTACCGCCTTGCTTTGCAATCACGATTTCCAAGCCACGCCGTCTTTGGCAGACATTACAGGCCGTCTGAAAACAATGGCCGAGTGGGGCGCGGATATCTGCAAAATTGCCGTTATGCCGCAATCGCCGCAAGATGTGTTGACCCTGTTGCAGGCAACATATGATGCTTCACAAATTATCGACCGCCCGATTATTACCATGTCCATGGGTAAAACCGGAGCCGTCAGCCGCTTGGCCGGCTCGACTTTCGGCTCGGCCGTTACCTTTGGTGCAGCACAAAAAACGTCGGCGCCCGGCCAAATTGATGCCAACGAATTAAGGAAAATCTTGGCTATTTTAGGATAATTTAATTATTAATATTCAAGGCCGTCTGAAAAATATTTTTCAGACGGCCTGATTTTTTTAAATTTATTTCTTTTAATTTTAAATAAAACCTGTAACAATGGGTTTCCTATTTTAATAACCAGAGGAGAAATAAAATGACTGCTACTAAAGAAAACCTGGCGAACCCAGGTCCAGTAGGCCTGTGTGGCTTTGCATTGACAACTTGGTTGCTCAGTCTGATTAACGGCGGCTTTTTTACTGCTCAAGAGGGTGTCGGCTTAGTTTTGGGCATGGCTCTCGCCTTTGGTGGTATCGCCCAAGTTATTGCCGGTATGTTTGAGTTCAAGAAAGGCAATACGTTTGGCTTTACCGCTTTTATCAGCTATGGCGCCTTCTGGTGGACATGGGCTTTGTTTACCATCTTTTTCAAAGGTGAAACAGCCCCGGCATTTATCGGCTGGTATCTCTGCGCATGGGGTATGTTTTCGCTGATGATGTTTGTGGCTACCTTGACCAAGCCTAAAGTATTGAGCGGTATTTTCTTTTGCTTGACGCTGACTTTCTTTGCTTTGGGTATTGGCGACGGTATGCAAAACCACAGCATCGTCCATATCGGCGGTTGCTTAGGCTTGGTAACTGCACTTGGTGCGTTCTACTTGGCAGCGGCAGAGGTCATCAACGAATCTTTCGGCCGTACTGTTTTGCCGGTTGGCGAACGTAAATAAGGTTGCTTAAACAAAATGCCGTCTGAACGGTGGAAATGAAATCAAAGATTTCGGCCATAATGTTCAGACGGCATTTTTTATTTGTCTTCAAATAAATTATAGTGTTGTTAGGTAACTATAGATTATTGGATTATAATGAAGAATTTATCCATTTCCCATCACAAAGCCATTCTTTCTTGTCTATTCTCCATTCTTCTTTTTGAAAAATCATTCGAAATCTATATAAATTTTCTAAACCAGCGTGTTCCTCTTTAATATAGAAATAAGTTTGATTCCCCTCATTGCCCTCATCAATTATATGATGTGTTTCTAACTTATATTCAAAGGGGAATCGAACAGACAACGATACTTCCCTGGTTCTTAGTGTTTTCTTGGATGTACAAAACTGATCAAAAATAGCAGATAATTCATTCTTCAACATCTCTTTATAAGATTTGCTTCTTAAGCTCCTACACGCTTTTCTTTCCCAAGAATACATTTCCTGCATAAAATGAAGTAGTGTTTCTTTTGCTAGACTTGTATGGCTCATATCTTATTCTACTCAAACTATTACTTATGGGTTAAATTTATTGCCTAGATAACTTCATAAAATTATTATGTTATTTATCTGTATATGCAATCTACTTGAATGAAGCGAATCTTTCGGCCGTACTATTTTGCCGGTTGGTGAACGTAAATAAGGTTGCTTAAATAAAATGCCGTCTGAACGGTGGAAATGAAATCAAAGATTTCGGCCACAATGTTCAGACGGCATTTTTTATTTGTCTTCAAATAAATCGACATCAAATAAATCCGGCTCTTTGATACGCTCCCGACAATCAAGTTTGATGTCTTCAGTAACCCGGCAGCAGCACGGCAAAATTTCTCCGGGCGCGACAAAAGCGAGCGGAAAATTATCATAAGAGACTTTCCCATCCAAGATTTTAACCCGGCATGAACCGCAATAACCGCTGCGACATTGGTATTCAACTTCGTGTCCAGTGCGCTCCAAGCCCTCCAATAAGGTTTCGCCTTGTTGGAGTTGGAAGGTTTTGTCGTGTGTGCTAATGAGTGCCATGTGTGTTTTAGGGCATAGAGGCCGTCTGAACAATGTTTCAGACGGCCTTAAATATATAAATTCAAATAATCAAGCATTTTTCCCACAAGGCCAAAACGACATGAAGCTGGCTGTTATATTTTTTTTCATTACCCACAATTTCGCGCCAGAAAACGGATTTTTTCTGATTTGCCCATTCGGGATCATTTTTTAAAAGGCTGACCGCTGCAACGGCATATTCTCCGTTTTTGGAATGTTTGGTTTTGACTTTTTCCAGGTTGATTCCTTTAACCAACCCCGCACGACACAATCCCAAAAATGCATTCTTTGGGCATCCTTTTTTTCTAATTGACTCCTTGATGGGAAATGATGCCGCAATCTCTGTCCAAGCTTGTTCCATATCTTCATATTTAGAATATGATTCAGCTGCTTTTACCGCAATGTCGCCATAAATCTTCATTTTTGGTTATACCTTGAGGATTGAAAAGAGATTTTCAGACGGCCGGTTACGCCCAAAGGCCGTCTGAAACGCGGTTTACAGCTCGAAATCGCCCAAATCGTCCGCGCTGACTTCCGAATCAATCTGACCGATTAAGTAAGAAGAAATTTCCACTTCCTGCGGCGCAACCTGTACATTGTCAGAAGACAGCCATGCGTTGATCCAAGGAATCGGATTTTGGGTCGCACCTTCAAATCCGGCAGGAAGGCCAACCGCCTGCATACGCAGATTGGTAATGTATTCAACGTATTGAGCCAGAATTTCCTTGTTCAGGCCAATCATTGAGCCGTCTTTAAACAGATAGGCAGCCCATTCTTTTTCCTGCTCGGCTGCTTTTTTGAAGAGGTTGAAACACTCGTCCTGCAATTCATTTGCAATTTCAGCCATTTCAGGATCATCGGCACCGGCACGCATCAGGTTGAGCATATGCTGGGTGCTGGTCAAATGCAGAGCTTCGTCACGGGCAATCAGCTTGATGATTTTAGCGTTGCCTTCCATCAATTCGCGCTCGGCAAAGGCGAACGAGCAGGCGAATGAAACGTAAAAGCGGATGGCTTCCAATACATTGACGCACATCAGGCAGAGATAGAGTTTTTTCTTCAACTCACGCAAAGACACGGTAACGAGCTTGCCGCCGACATTGTGCGAACCTTCGCCCAACAGATTGTAATACTGGGTGTATTCAATCAAATCATCGTAATAGCAGGCAATGTCCTCAGCACGGGCGATGATGTATTTGTTTTGCACAATATCATCGAACACGACTGAAGGATCATTCACGATATTGCGGATGATATGAGTGTAGCTACGCGAGTGGATGGTTTCGCTGAAGCTCCACGTTTCAATCCACGTTTCCAGCTCGGGAATAGACACCAAAGGCAAGAACGCAACGTTCGGACTGCGGCCTTGGATCGAATCGAGCAGGGTTTGGTATTTCAAATTGCTGATGAAAATATGTTTTTCGTGTTCGGGCAGATTGGCGTAGTCAATACGGTCGCGCGACACGTCGATTTCTTCCGGCCGCCAGAAAAACGACAGCTGCTTTTCAATCAGTTTTTCAAATACTTCGTATTTCTGCTGGTCATAACGAGCAACATTCACCGGCTGACCAAAAAACATCGGCTCTTTCAACGCGTCGTTTTTGGTCTTGGAAAAGGTGCTGTAGGACATAGTTAAATGTTCGCATGACATCGTAGAAATCCTTTAAATAAAAAAAGCCCGCAGTAAAAACTGCGAGCTGGTTATTATAACCGATTACCGTAATGGTGGTCGGCGAAAATGCTTGCGAACATGTTCGAAGTTGCCATTACGGAAACGACGATAAGCTCTTACAGGAACAGTTTTCCCGCGCATTCAAGCTCCCTTCGTAAAACACAAAGTGTATTTTTTATGTAGAAAACTAAACTCTACAAAAAATAAACACTTATATTGAGCTCACGAGAATTAGCTTGTACTAACCTTAAAATCGCAGTATCATTCGAATTCTAGCAATAAATCTAATGAAATCATACGATTGAGTTAGGTCTTTAGGTTTCTCATGAATGACCTAAAGAAATTTTTAACGTATTGGCGTACGTTAAAAATCTTTCAATAGCTTGATACATTGGCGTGTATCAAGCTATTTTCATTTTTTAGAAAACTTCTTATGTTCAGACGGCAGTTTAAATGCAAAAGGCCGTCTGAACTCCTTCTTTATCAAATCTTACAAGCCCCACCAGCACAGCCGTCATCTTGAATATCGGCTTGAGTATCGTCCGCACCGTCGCGGGTGTTGTGGTAGTACAGGGTTTTGACGCCGTATTTGTAGGCGGTCAGTAGGTCTTTCAGCATTTGTTTCATGGAAACTTTACTGCCTTCAAATTTGTTCGGGTCGTAGGCGGTATTGGCGGAAATCGATTGATCGACGAATTTTTGCATTACGCCGACGAGTTTCAGGTAGCCTTCGTTGCCGGGAAGCTGCCACAGGGTTTCGTAGGCATCTTTCAGGGTTTCAAATTCCGGTACGACTTGTTTCAAAATACCGTCTTTTGATGCTTTAACGCTGACCAGGCCGCGTGGAGGCTCGATGCCGTTGGTAGCATTGGCAATTTGCGAGCTGGTTTCAGACGGCATGAGTGCGGTCAGGGTAGAGTTGCGCAGGCCGTACTTGACGATGTCGGCGCGCAGGCTTTCCCAGTCGTAGTGCAAAGGCTCATTGCACACGGCATCCAAGTCTTTTTTGTAGGTATCGATAGGCAGTTTGCCTTGCGAATAAACAGTTTGGTTAAACAGCGGGCATGCGCCGTATTCTTTGGCAAGGTTTACCGATGCTTTGAGCAGGTAATACTGCATGGCTTCAAAGGTGTGGTGGGTCAGGCCGAGGGCGGAGTCGTCGCTATAACGTACGCCGTTTTTTGCCAGATAGTAGGCGTAGTTAATGACGCCGATACCTAGTGTGCGGCGGTTCATGGTTGCGGTGCGTGCTGCTGCAACCGGATAGTCTTGATAATCCAACAGGGCATCAAGTGCGCGTACGGTTAAATCGGCGAGTTCTTCCAGTTCGTCCAAGTTGTTCAATGCGCCCAAGTTGAAGGCGGACAAGGTACACAAGGCAATTTCGCCGTTCGGATCGTTGATATTGTCCAAAGGTTTGGTCGGCAGGGCGATTTCCATGCACAAGTTGGACTGATGAACAGGTGCAACGCGCGGATCAAACGGGCTGTGCGTGTTGCAGTGGTCAACGTTTTGGATGTAGATACGACCGGTACCGGCGCGCTCCTGCATCAGAGTGGAGAACAATTCTGTTGCCGGCAAAGTGCGTTTGCGGATGTTTGGATCTTGCTCGTATTGAGTGTAGAGGCGCTCGAATTCGTCTTGATCGGCGAAGAAGGCATCATACAAACCTGGAACTTCATTCGGCGAGAACAGGGTAATATTGCCGCCTTTAATCAAGCGGGTGTACAGCAGGCGGTTGATTTGTACGCCGTAGTCCAGTTGACGGATACGGTTGTCTTCTACGCCGCGGTTGTTTTTCAATACCAACAGGCTTTCAGCTTCAATGTGCCACAATGGGTAGAACAAGGTTGCCGCGCCGCCACGTACACCGCCTTGCGAGCAGGATTTAACCGCCGCTTGGAACATTTTGAAGAATGGGATACAGCCGGTGTGTTGCGCTTCGCCGCCACGGATTTCGCTGCCCAAGCCGCGGATACGGCCGGCGTTGATGCCGATGCCTGCACGCTGGGAAACGTATTTCACAATCGCGCTGGTGGTGGCGTTGATGGAGTCAAGGCTGTCGTCGCATTCAATCAACACGCAGCTTGAGAATTGACGGGTAGGCGTACGCACGCCGCTCATGATAGGTGTAGGCAGCGATACTTTAAATGTGGAAACGGCGTCGTAAAAGCGTTTGACGTAATCCAAACGGGTCTCTTTCGGATATTTGCTAAAGAGACACATGGCCACCAAAATGTATAAGAATTGAGGTGTTTCATAAATTTGGCGGGTAACGCGGTTTTGAACCAGATATTTGCCTTCCAGCTGTTTTACGGCAGCATAAGAGAAGGTCATATCGCGGCTGTGGTCGATATAGGCATTCAGCTCGTCGAATTCTTCGCGACTGTAATCTGCGATGATGTGGCGGTCGTATTTGCCTGCTTCGGTCAGTTTTTTAACGTGATCGTAGAGGTGAGGCGGCTCGAATTCGCCATAAGCGATTTTGCGCAGATGGAAAATGGCGAGGCGGGCAGCCAGATATTGATAATCGGGCGTATCTTGTGAGATCAGGTCGGCCGCGGCCTTGATGATGGTCTCATGGATGTCGTCGGTACGGATACCGTTGTAAAACTGAATATGTGATTTGAGCTCGACTTGCGATACGGAGACGTTTTGTAAGCCTTCTGCCGCCCAAGTAACAACACGGTGGATTTTGTCTAAATTGATATCTTCCAAGCGTCCGTCGCGTTTGGTTACTTTAATATTCGTTGCTGCATTCATTGTTCAGTCTTCCCATTAAAAAACACAAGATACGGTATGTGATTGCTTTGAACGGCACAATATAATGTATTTTTCTTTGTTTAACTAGACTTGACAATGCGCTTTTTTCGGGGTGTGGATTAGGGGATGGGAGGCTTAAACTAGATTTTATGTGGCTTTGTGGCGATTTGGTATTATTTTGCGTTTGCATCACATTTGGCCAGACATTGGCTAGAGGCTTATGAAATAAAGAAATTTATATTCAGGTTTCGTCTAAATGGAAGAAGTGTTAAATTTTGCAAAGCAAGTAGTATGATGTAGTAATTAACCACATTTTTGTCATGTAAAAAATGGGCGTTTTGCCGGTGCCCTGGCGAAACATATAATGGAAAAACTATTTAGGAGGCGAATCATGTTAATGTTGAAAAATTTAGGTTCCGCACTGGCGGCGGTTGCCGTATTGAGCTTAGGTGCTTATTCTACCGAAGCGGCGGCCAAACCGCATGGCCATCATGTGAGCAAACACCAGCAGGCGAAGAAAAACAAATTGCATCCTGCTTGCAAGAGATACCTTGAGCGTCGTGCCGCTTGGTATCGCTACAAGGGCAACAAGGCCGAGTTGAGGGAAAACCGTAAAGCGGCAAAAGCGTTCCGCGGTTTGCCTTATGCCGAGCAAAAAATTCAATGCCAAGCTGCTTATCAGGCATTTGATGATTTTGATCACGGCAAATTCCGCCGCCGTTAATCGTCTGATTTAAACAAAGGTCGTCTGAATGTTTCAGACGGCCTTTGATATTTATTTCTCAACAATAATTTTGTTTTCGGCTTGAGGCTCGTATTGGGTGGATTCATCACCGTAATACAATACGCCCAGCTTGATGGGGATGCGGCCTTGCGATTTGCGGTGGGCATTGGAGTCGCGCAGGGAGTAGGCGCAACCGCAATATTCTTGTTGGTAGAAATGCTCACGCTTGCTGATTTCAATCATGCGTGCGCTGCCGCCGCCTTTGCGCCAGTTGAAATCCCAATAAACCAAGTCATCGTACGGCTCGGCAGCACGATGGCCGCAGCCGTTGATCTGTTTCATGTCTTTCCAGCGTGAAATGCCCAGTGAGCTGGTGAAAACATGGAAGCCGTTTTCATGGGCATATTGCGCCGCTTTTTCAAAACGCATATCGAAACACATGGTGCAGCGGATACCGCGTTCGGGTTCAAATTCCATGCCTTTGGCTTTGGCAAACCATTCTTTGCGGTCGTTTTCGTAGTCGTCGTCTTTATCGACAAAAGGGATACCGAATTTGTCCGCAAAGCGCATATTTTCTTCTTTGCGCAACATATATTCTTTGTGCGGATGGATATTGGGGTTGTAAAAATAAATGGTGTAGTCGATGCCGCTGGCAAGCATGGCTTCCATCACTTCGCCGGAACATGGGGCACAGCAGGAATGCAGCAGGACTTTTTTATGGCCACCGGGCGGAACGAGAATAGGGCGGTCAATATCGGTAACGATGGGAGTGTTTAATTCGGTCATGGTTGTATTCTGTTTTTGATATTTTTTTTCAGACGGCCTTTATCTCTGAGGCCGTCTGAAGGGGTTGAAATCTATTTGTCTATTTTAACAGAGCAATACTTTATGGAACAGATTGTTTCTGTGTTTCTTTTTCGTTTAACGGTTTGAAATCTTTAGCGTCCGGCGGCGGTTCGGCAAAGATGGCGTCGGGATTGTGGTGCGCTGCAAATTCTGTCAGCAGGTTGCGGTAGTCCAACGATTGCTTCATCAGTTCGGCAGCGGCGGTACGCAGGTTGTCCACATCTTCCGGCGGCAGATAAAAACTGGTCGGAATGTTCAATACTTTTTCCCTCAACTCGGAAGGAGGGAGGTCTTTGAGGTTGAGGCTGACGAAGGAGAAGCTGATGCCGTCGGTTTGTTTGTCTTTATTCCACTGATCGACGAAGGCACGGAAACGGCGCAGGGATTCTTGCGAGTTTTGGTCGATGGGGATATTGACGATAGAGGAGACGACGTCGCGGAAACCGGGAACGGCCGCGGTTTTGTCCAAATTGCTGCTGACTTGGTTTTGCGCATTGACGTTGATGACGACGATATGGCGGATGTTGTTTTGCAGGATTTTGTTTGTCAGGATTTTTTCCGGGTACATTTCCGTCATATCCAAAAGGCTGCGCATACCCAGATTGTCGGTCAGGCCGCCGTCTATCAGGTGGATGTAGGGTTGGTTTTTCCCGTCTGCGTATTTTTGGAAGCGCTCGTAAAATTCTTTTATGGTGCGGCTTTGTTGTCTGCCTGTTTCGCTGTCGTCTGCATCTTCGATTTTGATCGGCGGCGTGTAGTTGCAGCGTCCGCCGTTGTTGTTTAGGGTGATCGGTGCAAAGACCATGGGGACGGAACTGGATGCGGCGACGGCGCGGGCAAGTCGCAAGTCGCCCAAGTCGATACACATCGGGTCGAAATATTCCTGCGTGAAATTGAAACGCTCGCCTATGCCCATATCGGTGGCGGAAATGATGGCAAACGGGCCCTTGGCATTTTTTTCCAAATCGCGGAAAGTGGTTTTGCCGAAAAGGTAGTTTTCAAACTGCTCCTGCAACAGATCGCCGCGTCCGTATTCAGGCGAGGCCAGTCGGGGCAGGTTGGACATGGAAAACGCTTGTTTGACGACTTGGCGTTGGAAGTTTTGGTGTAGGAAACGTTTATAAAACAAGGGAATGGTTTCTTCGCCCTTGAGTGCAAAATAAGCTGCCAAAACCGAGCCGCCGGATACGCCGACCACTACATCGACATTCGACATCAAAGACTGTTTTTTGCCTCCGATAGTAATCTGCTGCTTATGAAGCTGCTCCAACACGCCATAACCCAAGGCCGCCGCGCGCGTACCACCGCCGGAGAACATCAACACAATAAGCGTATCGTCTTCATCGTTGTGCTGAAGCCGGCTGGTTTCAAAGCGGTAGCCGCGTTGCAGGTCGACCGTATCAATACTGGCAACAGGCTGATATTTCACCAGCGAACAGGCGGATAATAGGGCTGCGGAGAGCAGGGAAAGGGCAGATTTAAAAGGGAATTTCGGCATAAACACAGGAAAGTCGGTTGTTCATTCAAAACGGATTATAAAGGTTTTTAGACGGCCTTTATAGAAGGCGGACTTTTAGACGGCCTTTTTGCATCGATTTTCCGTTATAATCGACACAATCTTTATCTTTCCAAACCCTTATGGCGCAACCAAACCGCATCAACCACGAACCTATCTTTCTGCTTGCCTCCGCCCCGTGGCGCGAGAGCAGCTTGTGGGTGGAAGCTTTCAGCCGCCGTTATGGGCGGGTGGCTTTGTTGGCCAGAAGCGCGCGCAAACGGCAGAGCGAATTGCGCGGCGTGTTGGTGCCGTTTGTGCCGGTGAGCGCGTCTTGGTATGGTTCGCAAGAGTTGAAGACCCTGCATCGCGCCGAATGGATAGGCGGTTGGCCGCAGCCGCAGGGCAGGGCTTTGTTCAGCGGATTGTATGTGAACGAGTTGATGCTGAAATTGACCGTCCGCGAAGACCCGTTGCCCGAGCTTTATGATGTTTTGGCAAAGACCATGAAAACCATCTGTTGCGAGGCCAACCATATTGCCACTTTGCGCCGTTTTGAATGGTCGCTGCTGACACGCTTGGGCTTTGCCCCCGATTTGTTCCATGACGGCAACGGAAATGAAATCAACGGTGAAGAAACTTATTGGCTCACACCGGAAGAGGCTGTGGTTCCCCTGGCCGAGGCCGACCGTTTCCATGCGCTCAATAAGGGCGTTGCCGTATTGGGCGCGACGTTAATCGATTTGAGGGAAGGCAGTTTCGTTCATCAGGAAAGTCTGGGGCAGGCTTTGAAAGTGACGCGGCTTTTGATTGACAACCTTCTGCCCGAGGGCATCAAGTCTCGGCAGGTTTTGCAGCAGTTGCAGCAGTTTGGCTTGGGCAGTTGAATTTTTTTCAGACGGCCTGTGATATGAGTAGGCTCAGGCCGTCTGAAACTTTAATGAAAGGACATTATTATGTTGTTAGGCGTAAACATCGACCATATTGCCACCGTCCGCAATGCGCGCGGTACGATTTATCCCAGCCCTGTCGAAGCGGCGCTGATTGCGGAAACCCACGGCGCAGATTTGATTACCATGCACTTGCGTGAAGACCGCCGCCATATTAAAGATGCGGACGTGTTCGCTGTTAAAAACGCCATCCGCACGCGCCTGAATTTGGAAATGGCGCTGACGGAAGAAATGCTGGAAAACGCGCTTAACGTCATGCCGGAAGATGTGTGCCTCGTGCCTGAAAAACGTCAAGAAGTAACCACCGAAGGCGGTTTGGACGTATTGGCGCAACAGGATAAAGTGGCCGAGTTCACCAAAATCTTGACCGACGCAGGCATCCGCGTGTCCTTGTTTATCGATGCCGATAACGCGCAAATCCAAGCCGCTTATGATGTCGGCGCGCCCGTTATCGAGTTGCATACCGGTGCGTATGCCGATGCACACGGCCACGCCGAGCAGATGAAACAATTCGAGCGCATTCAAAACGGTGCGCATTACGCCAGCGATTTGGGCTTGATCGTCAACGCCGGACACGGCCTGACCATTCACAACGTAACGCCGATTGCCCAAATTCTCGCCATCCGCGAGCTGAACATCGGCCATTCGCTGATTTCCCAAGCACTCTTCCTCGGCTTGCCTGAAGCGGTCCGCCAAATGAAGGAAGTCATGTTCAGAGCCAGAATGCTGCCTTAACGGCATCAGCCATACAGGCTAAAGCGGTTTGCTTTGGCCTGTATTCACACTTTCAGACGGCCTGACTATTTAAACAAGGAGCAGACCCATGATTTACGGAATCGGTACAGACATTGTTTCCCTCAAACGCATTATCCGTTTGAACAAAAAATTCGGACTGGCATTTGCGCAACGCATTCTCAGCCCGGAAGAGCTGTTGGAATTTCCGCAGGCAGGCAAACCGGTCAACTATCTTGCCAAACGCTTTGCCGCCAAGGAGGCTTTTGCCAAAGCCGTCGGTACAGGCATACGCGGCGTGGTGTCCTTCCGCAATATCGGTGTCGGGCATGACGCATTGGGCAAGCCTGAATTGTTTTTTGCACCGGCTTTGAGCAAATGGCTGGAAGAGCAGGGCATCCGCGGCTGTCATCTGAGCATGAGCGATGAAGAAGATACCGTCATGGCTTTTGTCATTGCGGAAAAATAAGGCCGGATTTAAGTATTCTGGAATAGAACATCCTTTTCAGACGGCCTGAAGGATTAGATATTTGTTAAAAGTCGGGTGCATGGGCCCGACATCGTTTTTTTACGTATAAATCGGCAGGTGTCGCCGCCTGCCGCATATAAGAATAATCTCATGATGACTGAAGACACACGTCCCTTGGTGCAAGTGGTTGCCGGAATTTTGCTCGACCCAAACGGCCGCTACCTGCTCAGTTCCCGCCCTGAGGGCAAGCCGTATGCCGGATATTGGGAATTTGCCGGCGGCAAGGTGGAAGCCGGCGAAAGCGATTTTCAAGCCTTGCAACGCGAGTTTGAAGAAGAACTCGGTATCCGTATCCTTGCCGCTACGCCGTGGCTGACCAAAGTCCATTCCTACGAACACGTACATGTACGCCTGCATTTTTTATGGGTGGAAGCCGACCAATGGGCGGGCGAAATCCAATCGAGGGAAGGGCAGAAATGGGCATGGCAAAAGGCAGGGGATTTTACCGTTGCGCCGATGCTGCCAGCCAATAGCGCATTGTTACGCTCCCTATCCATTCCGCGCCGGCTTCAAGGCCGTCTGAAAAGCGGCTTCAGCGGTCAAAACAGCATGGGCGAATATCATGTTGTGCCGTATGGATTGGCTCATCAAACCGCATCGGCGGTATTACTGGAGTTTGCCGATTGGCAGCAAGACAAGCCGATAGCAGCGTCCAGTGTGTGGCCAATCATTGAAAATGCCGAACAATGGCGGCAGGTGCAAAATGCGGATGCTGTCGTATGGAAAGTGGCGAATGAAGCGGCCGCCGGGCAAGTTGCGGATATTTTGGCGCAAGGCGTGGCGATGCCGCTGATTGTGTCAGCTCCGGAAAGTCTGGTTTCCATTTATCGCGAACAGTGGCAGAGCATGGGTGCGCATGCCGTTTTGACCGATAATGACATTGAGGCCGTCTAAAATGAGTAAAAATCAAAAGCTTTTGATTGCCGCTGTTTTACTGATTGTGTTTGCGGCGGCCAAACTGCTGCTCTTGGATTGGTGGCAGCAACAGCAATCAAAAACAAAAGTAGTCGAATGTAATTTAACACAAGGCTGCGTCCTGCCTGACGGTTCAAAAGTGCGTGCGACATCCATCAATACGCACGAGCCGTTTGATATCGTGATAGAGAATGTTCCGCAAAATACAGGGGCGGTCAGTATCAGTTTCAGTATGAAAAACATGGACATGGGCTTCAACCGCTATAATCTGGCGCAACAATCGCCGCAAAGCTGGCAGGCTTTGCAAATCCGCTTGCCGTTTTGTGTCGAGGGCCGCCATGATTACACTGCCGATATTACCGTCGGCAAACAGACTTTTCAGACGGCATTTAGCGCGAAGTAGCCATCCGATAGAGGCCGTCTGAACGGCATAGGCTAAAAAAATCTAATTTTTTAGATGGCGTATTTAAAAATTCCTTATAAATGAATCAATTATAAATTATTTTTTGGTGGATTGTTTACAATCATTCTGACTATAAACCAAAAATACAAAACGGACAGAAGCCAGGCTACATCAGGGTTTGATGTGGCAGGGACTGTCCGCTTTTTATGTTTATTGCTAAAGAATCATTTATTAGTAACTGAATTTTTTATAAATTTTTTGAAAAAAGTGTTTGACAAGTCTGGTTTTATTTTTTAAATTTGTTTCCATAAATAAAAAACTACATCGCACTACAAAGGAACATCATCATGAATCTGTATCAAACCACTCTCTCTTGTTATAGATTTTCTTCCCTCTCCGCCGATCCCGTCGTCGTCTGCTTATTGCCAGTCGCGGCGGTCTGAAGGCTCTCAACCCGAATCCAGTTTCCGCATTCCCACAAGCACTTCGGGTTTTAAAACTTCTTGTCCCCGTTTACATTCATATACTGATTAATAATATTTAAAAAACAAACACCTCCGCTTCAGCCTTATTGTATTCAATGGTTTTGATAACTATTTGTTTTTATTAATTTTAAATTTTTAGATGGTTGATATGGAAATTTTATAGGCCGTCTGAAAACAGTTTTTGAAACGATTGTTTCTTTTTAAAACGGTTCGTTTCTGGTTTGGAGAAAACCGAACCGGCCGATTGATACTGACAAAAGTCTATAAAGGAGAAATATGATGAGCCAACACTCTGCCGGAGCGCGTTTCCGTCAAGCCGTGAAAGAATCGAATCCTCTTGCCGTAGTCGGTTGCGTCAATGCTTATTTTGCGCGATTGGCCACCCAAAGCGGTTTCAAGGCGATTTATCTGTCCGGCGGCGGCGTGGCAGCCTGCTCTTGCGGTATCCCTGATTTGGGTATTACCACAATGGAAGATGTGCTGATCGACGCGCGACGCATTACAGACAACGTGGATACACCTTTGCTGGTGGACATTGATGTGGGTTGGGGCGGGGCGTTCAATATCGCTCGTACTATTCGTAACTTTGAACGCGCTGGTGTTGCAGCGGTTCACATCGAAGATCAGGTAGCGCAAAAACGCTGCGGCCACCGTCCGAACAAAGCCATTGTATCTAAAGATGAAATGGTCGACCGTATCAAAGCTGCCGTTGATGCGCGCGTTGATGAGAACTTTGTGATTATGGCGCGTACCGATGCGCTGGCGGTAGAAGGTTTGGATGCAGCCATCGAACGCGCTCAAGCTTGCGTGGAAGCCGGTGCAGACATGATTTTCCCTGAAGCCATGACCGATTTGAAAATGTACCGCCAATTTGCAGATGCAGTGAAAGTACCTGTGTTGGCCAACATTACCGAATTTGGTGCTACACCGCTTTATACGCAAAGCGAGCTGGCTGAAAACGGCGTGTCGCTGGTGCTGTATCCGCTGTCATCATTCCGCGCCGCAAGCAAAGCCGCTCTGAATGTTTATGAGGCGATTATGCGCGACGGCACTCAGGCGGCGGTGGTTGACAGTATGCAAACCCGTGCCGAGCTGTACGAGCATCTGAACTATCATGCCTTTGAGCAAAAACTGGATAAATTGTTTCAAAAATAAGTAACCGCTTTCAGACGGCCTTTCAACAAATCCGCATCGGCCGTCTGAAAAATAAAACCCATAAAAATACAAAGGAGAAATACTATGACTGAAACTACTCAAACCCTGACTTTCAAACCTAAAAAATCCGTTGCGCTTTCTGGCGTTGCGGCGGGCAATACCGCATTGTGTACCGTTGGCCGTACCGGCAACGATTTGAGCTATCGCGGTTACGACATCTTGGATTTGGCACAAAAATGCGAGTTTGAAGAAGTCGCCCACCTGCTGATTCACGGCCATCTGCCCAACAAATTCGAGCTGGCCGCTTATAAAACCAAGCTCAAATCCATGCGCGGCCTGCCTATCCGTGTGATTAAAGTTTTGGAAAGCCTGCCTGCACATACCCATCCGATGGACGTGATGCGTACCGGCGTATCCATGCTGGGCTGCGTTCATCCTGAACGTGAAAGCCATCCGGAAAGTGAAGCGCGCGACATCGCCGACAAACTGATCGCCAGCCTCGGCAGCATCTTGTTGTATTGGTATCAATATTCGCACAACGGCAAACGCATTGACGTTGAAAGCGACGAAGACACCATCGGCGGCCATTTCCTGCACCTGTTGCACGGCAAACGCCCGAGCGAATCACACATCAAAGCCATGCACGTTTCACTGATTCTGTATGCGGAGCATGAGTTCAACGCGTCAACCTTTACCGCCCGCGTGATTGCCGGTACAGGCTCTGATATGTATTCCTGCATCACCGGCGCCATCGGCGCATTGAAAGGTCCGAAACACGGCGGCGCGAACGAAGTGGCTTACGATATTCAAAAACGCTACCGCAATGCCGACGAAGCTGAAGCTGACATCCGCGAACGCATCGGCCGTAAAGAAATCGTGATCGGTTTCGGTCATCCGGTGTACACCATTTCCGACCCTCGCAACGTTGTCATTAAAGAAGTGGCACGCGGTTTGAGCAAAGAAACCGGCGATATGCGCCTCTTTGACATTGCCGAACGCTTGGAAAGCGTGATGTGGGAAGAGAAAAAAATGTTCCCGAATCTGGACTGGTTCTCCGCCGTTTCCTACCAAAAATTGGGCGTACCGACCGCTATGTTCACACCGCTGTTCGTGATTTCCCGTACAACCGGTTGGAGCGCACACGTTCTCGAGCAACGCAAAGACGGCAAAATCATCCGTCCGAGCGCAAACTACACAGGCCCTGAAGATTTGGCATTCGTGGAGATTGAAAACCGCTGATACGCGTCACAGCAGGATGGGCCTCCAGCCCGCCCCATCTCGAAATGCCGTTTGAAAACAATGAATAAATGATGTTTTCGTTTTTCGACGGCCTAGTGCAGTATGCGAGAGAGAGAGCCGGCCGTTTGGAAAACATGCTGCTCTGCTGTCGTCATTCCCATACAGGCAGAAATTCAAAAGTTGAAATGTCCTGCTGTAAAGAGTGTCGAAAGATTTAAGTTTGGATTTCCGTCTATACGGGAATGATGGTAGCGGAGCAGCAATTTTTTTTCATACCGCGAATAGATTTCAGACAACAAGCAATAAAACCGAATTTATGGTTTCAGACGGCCTGAAGGTTCGAATCAACAGGCCGTCTGAAACCCAAAACCAAAAAAAGAATAGATTTAGGAGAACCGACATGACTGCCAACCAACGCTACCGCAAAGCTTTGCCCGGTACGGATTTGGAATATTACGACGCGCGTCAGGCGTGTGAAGACATCAAACCAGGCTCTTACGACAAGCTGCCTTACACAAGCCGCATCTTGGCTGAGAACTTGGTCAACCGCGCGGACAAAGTCGACCTGCCTACGCTGCAAAGCTGGCTGGGTCAGCTGATTGAGGGAAAACAGGAAATCGACTTCCCTTGGTATCCGGCGCGCGTGGTGTGTCACGATATTCTGGGTCAGACAGCGTTGGTGGATTTGGCAGGCCTGCGCGATGCGATTGCCGAAAAAGGCGGCGATCCTTCCAAAGTGAATCCGGTGGTGCAAACCCAGCTCATCGTCGACCACTCTCTGGCCGTTGAATGCGGCGGTTACGATCCTGATGCCTTCCGCAAAAACCGCGAAATCGAAGATCGGCGTAACGAAGACCGTTTCCACTTTATCAACTGGACGAAAACCGCATTTGAAAATGTGGACGTGATTCCGGCTGGCAACGGCATTATGCACCAAATCAATCTGGAAAAAATGTCGCCCGTTGTCCAAGTCAAAAACGGCGTGGCGTTCCCCGATACCTGCGTCGGCACGGACTCTCATACGCCGCACGTCGATTCATTGGGCGTTATTTCCGTAGGCGTGGGTGGTTTGGAAGCCGAAACCGTGATGTTGGGACGCGCGTCCATGATGCGCCTGCCCGATATTGTCGGCGTGGAGCTGACGGGCAAACGGCAGGCGGGCATTACGGCGACGGATATTGTGTTGGCACTGACCGAGTTTCTGCGTAAAGAACGCGTGGTCGGGGCGTTTGTCGAATTCTTCGGCGAAGGCGCAAGAAGCCTGTCTATCGGCGACCGTGCCACCATTTCCAATATGACTCCTGAGTTCGGCGCGACTGCCGCGATGTTCGCTATTGATGAGCAAACCATTGATTATTTGAAACTGACCGGCCGCGACGACGCGCAGGTGAAATTGGTGGAAACCTACGCCAAAACCGCAGGCTTGTGGGCGGACGACCTGAAAACCGCCGTTTATCCGCGCGTGTTGAAGTTTGATTTGAGCAGCGTAACGCGCAATATGGCAGGCCCGAGCAACCCGCACGCCCGTTTTGCGACCGCCGATTTGGCCAGCAAAGGCTTGGCTAAACCTTACAAAGAGCCTTCAGACGGCCAAATGCCTGACGGCGCGGTCATTATCGCCGCGATTACCAGTTGTACCAATACTTCCAATCCACGCAACGTTGTCGCCGCCGCGCTCTTGGCACGCAATGCCAACCGCCTCGGTTTGAAACGCAAACCGTGGGTGAAATCTTCGTTTGCCCCCGGCTCAAAAGTAGCCGAAATCTATTTAAAAGAAGCAGGCCTGCTGCCCGAAATGGAAAAACTCGGCTTCGGCATCGTTGCCTTCGCATGTACCACCTGCAACGGCATGAGCGGCGCGCTGGATCCGAAAATCCAGAAAGAAATTATCGACCGCGATTTGTACGCTACCGCCGTATTGTCAGGCAACCGCAACTTTGACGGCCGCATCCATCCGTATGCGAAACAGGCTTTCCTCGCTTCGCCTCCGTTGGTCGTTGCCTACGCGCTGGCAGGCAGCATCCGTTTCGATATTGAAAACGACGTACTCGGCGTTTCAGACGACGGCAGGGAAATCCGCCTGAAAGACATCTGGCCGACCGATGAAGAAATCGATGCCGTCGTTGCCGAATATGTGAAACCGCAGCAATTCCGCGACGTGTATGTACCGATGTTCGACACCGGTAAAGCGCAAAAAGCCCCAAGCCCGCTGTACGATTGGCGTCCGATGTCCACCTACATCCGCCGCCCACCTTACTGGGAAGGCGCATTGGCAGGGGAACGCACATTAAGAGGTATGCGACCGCTGGCGATTCTGCCCGACAACATCACCACCGACCACATTTCGCCGTCCAACGCGATTCTGGCGGCGAGTGCGGCAGGCGAATATCTGGCGAAAATGGGTTTGCCCGAAGAAGACTTCAATTCCTACGCCACCCACCGCGGCGACCACCTCACCGCCCAACGCGCCACCTTCGCCAATCCCAAATTGTTTAACGAAATGGTGAGAAACGAAGACGGCAGCGTACGCCAAGGTTCGCTGGCACGCGTCGAACCCGAAGGCCAAACCATGCGCATGTGGGAAGCCATCGAAACCTATATGAACCGCAAACAGCCGCTCATCATCATTGCCGGTGCGGACTACGGTCAAGGCTCAAGCCGCGACTGGGCTGCAAAAGGCGTACGCCTCGCCGGAGTGGAAGCGATTGTTGCCGAAGGCTTCGAGCGCATCCACCGCACCAACCTCATCGGCATGGGCGTCTTGCCGCTGCAATTCAAATCCGGCACCAACCGCCACACCCTGCAACTGGACGGTACGGAAACTTACGACGTTGTCGGCAAACGTACGCCGCGCTGCGACCTGACCCTCGTGATTCACCGTAAAAACGGCGAAACCGTCGAAGTCCCCGTGACCTGCCGCCTCGATACCGCAGAAGAAGTGTTGGTATATGAAGCCGGTGGCGTGTTGCAACGCTTCGCACAAGACTTCTTAGAAGGAAATGCAGCGTAAGGTAAATCGGGCATCGTCAAAATGCCCGGACTACGCTCAAAAAGGTTTTCAGACGGCCTCGAATGTTTGAGAGGCCGTCTGAAAAAACCATACTAGAAATACAAAGGAGAACTCAAAATGCCGCAAATTAAAATTCCAGCCGTTTACTATCGCGGCGGTACATCTAAAGGCATTTTCTTCAAACGTACCGATCTGCCGGCCGCTGCGCAGGAAGCAGGCGAGGCGCGCGACAAAATCCTCTTGCGCGTACTCGGCAGCCCCGACCCTTACGGCAAGCAGATAGACGGTTTGGGCAATGCCAGTTCGTCTACCAGCAAAGCCGTAATTTTGGACAAATCCGAACGTGCCGACCACGACGTTGATTACCTTTTCGGGCAAGTTTCCATCGACAAGCCTTTTGTCGATTGGAGCGGAAACTGCGGTAATCTGACCGCCGCCGTGGGCGCATTTGCCATCGAACAAGGTTTGGTCGATAAATCCAAAATCCCTTCAGACGGCCTGTGTACCGTCAAAATCTGGCAGAAAAACATCGGCAAAACCATTATTGCCCATGTACCGATTCAAAACGGCGCAGTTTTGGAAACCGGCGATTTTGAGCTCGACGGCGTAACGTTCCCGGCAGCCGAAGTACAAATCGAATTTCTTGATCCAGCCGACGGCGAAGGCAGTATGTTCCCAACCGGCAATTTGGTCGATGAAATTGATGTGCCGAATATAGGCCGTCTGAAAGCCACGCTTATCAATGCCGGTATTCCAACCATTTTCCTGAATGCCGCAGATTTGGGCTACACAGGCAAAGAGTTGCAAGACGACATCAACAACGATGCCGCGGCTTTGGAAAAATTTGAAACCATCCGCGCGTATGGCGCACTGAAAATGGGTTTGATCAGCGATGTATCCGAAGCCGCCACCCGCGCCCATACTCCGAAAGTTGCTTTTGTCGCCCCTGCGGCCGATTACGCCGCTTCAAGTGGCAAAACCGTCAAAGCGGCAGACATCGACTTGTTGGTACGCGCGCTGAGCATGGGTAAATTGCACCACGCCATGATGGGTACCGCTTCAGTTGCCATCGCTACCGCCGCCGCCGTGCCCGGTACGCTGGTCAACCTCGCAGCCGGAGGCGGAGCGCGTAAAGAAGTCCGTTTCGGTCATCCGTCAGGCACACTGCGTGTCGGTGCCGCCGCCGAATGTCAAGACGGACAATGGACGGCCACTAAAGCGGTCATGAGCCGTAGCGCACGCGTGATTATGGAAGGACAAGTCCGAGTGCCGGAAGATTGCTTTTAAGTTTTCAGACGGCCGCGCTATGAAACAAGGCCGTCTGAAAACCAAATAAGCGGATTTTAGTCGGGTAGCAATACCTGCAATGGAGATTAGGGTTGGGCATCAAGCCTGACTAAACACCAAACCAAAGGCAATCTGGAAAGCGTTCGCTTTTCAGACGGCCTGAAACCAAAAAAACAATCAAAAATTCAAAGGAGAAACACCATGTCCAACCAACTCATTCTTGTTCTGAACTGCGGCAGCTCTTCACTTAAAGGTGCCGTTATCGACCGCAAAAGCGGTAAAGTTCTCTTAAGCTGTCTCGGCGAACGTTTGGGTACGCCCGAAGCAATCATTACGTTCAGCAAAGACGGTAAAAAATGCCAAGCTCCCTTGGCAGGGCGCAACTGTCACGCCGGCGCGGTGGGTATGCTGTTGAAAGAGCTTGAAAAACACGGCTTGCACGACCGCATTAAAGCCATCGGCCACCGCATTGCCCACGGTGGCGAAAAATACAATGAATCTGTTTTGATCGACCAAGCAGTAATGGACGAACTCAAAGCCTGCATTCCGCTCGCTCCGCTACACAACCCTGCCAATATCAACGGTATTTTGGCCGCACAAGAGCATTTCCCCGGTCTGCCCAATGTAGGCGTGATGGATACTTCGTTCCACCAAACCATGCCGGAGCGTGCCTACACTTATGCAGTTCCGCGTGAATTGCGCAAAAAATACGCTTTCCGCCGCTACGGTTTCCACGGTACCAGCATGCGTTATGTTGCCCCTGAAGCCGCACGGATTTTGGGCAAACCGCTGGAAGACATCCGTATGATTATTGCCCACTTAGGCAACGGCGCATCCATTACCGCCATTAAAAACGGCAAATCCGTTGACACCAGTATGGGTTTCACGCCGATCGAAGGTTTGGTAATGGGTACACGTTGCGGCGACATCGATCCGGGCGTATACAGCTATCTGACTTCCCATGCCGGTTTGGATGTTGCCCAAGTTGATGAAATGTTGAACAAAAAATCAGGATTGCTCGGTATTTCCGAACTTTCCAACGACTGCCGTTCTTTGGAAATCGCTGCGGATGAAGGCCATGAAGGCGCACGTTTGGCTCTGGAAGTCATGACTTACCGCCTTGCCAAATATATTGCTTCGATGGCTGTGGCTTGTGGCGGCGTTGACGCACTCGTGTTTACCGGCGGTATCGGCGAAAACTCGCGTAATATCCGCGCTAAAACCGTTTCATATCTTGATTTCTTGGGTCTGCACATCGACACTAAAGCCAATATGGACAAACGCTACGGTAACTCCGGTATCATCAGCCCGACAGATTCTATGCCGGCTGTTTTGGTGGTGCCAACCAATGAAGAGCTGATGATTGCCAACGATACGGCTGAATTGGCAGGTCTCTAGGAAGAAGTAAAATAGGGAGAGTATTCTCCCTATGCTGGATACAATAAAAAGTGCGGATTCATCATCCGCACTTTTTTAATTACAGCTTAATCAAGCTACTTGGGTTTGATGCTCGTCACCGTTGCGCTCACGAACTACGCCCAAACGGTAAACAGTTTCGCCTTGTTCGCTCAAGAACGCCTGTACTGCATCGGCATCTTCTTTAGCAATGATAACAACCATGCCGATACCGCAGTTGAACGTACGATACATTTCTTGGGTTTCCACATTGCCTGCTTTTTGCAGCCATTGGAACAGTTTAGGCAATTCCCACGCTTTGGCATCGATTTGCGCAACGGTATTTTCAGGCAAAACGCGAGGGACGTTTTCAGTAATGCCGCCGCCAGTAATGTGGGCCATGCCTTTAATGGTAAATTTTTCCAAAGCGGCAAGGATAGGTTTCACATACAAGCGGGTAGGGGCGATGATGGCTTCGCGCAAAGTTTTGCCATTGTCGAATTCCGCGTCCAAATCGGGATTGTCGCGCTCGATGATTTTGCGTACCAAAGAGTAGCCGTTGGAGTGTGCGCCGTTGGAAGCCAAGCCCAAAACAACGTCTCCGGCCTGAATGCTGCGGCCGTTAATCACGCGTTCTTTTTCAACCACGCCGACGGCAAAACCGGCCAGATCGTATTCGCCTTCGGGATACATGCCCGGCATTTCGGCAGTTTCACCGCCAATCAAAGCGCAACCGGATTCTTCGCAGCCTTGGGCAATGCCTTTAATCACATCAGTCGCGCGGGCAACATCCAGTTTGCCGCAAGCGAAATAGTCCAAGAAGAACAAAGGTTCTGCACCTTGAACCAAAATATCGTTGACGCTCATGGCAACCAAATCGATGCCGACCGTATCGTGTTTGTCCCAGTCGAATGCCAGTTTCAGCTTGGTGCCGACGCCGTCCGTACCGGAAACCAATACCGGATTTTTGTATTTTTTGCCGATTTCGACCAAAGCGCCGAAACCGCCCAAATCACCCAACACTTCAGGGCGCATAGTACGCTTGGCAAAAGGTTTGATGTTTTCGACCAGTTGATCGCCTGCGTCGATATCCACGCCTGCGTCACGATAGCTCAAAGAAGTGCTCATTGGATTTCCTTATTCGGGTATGGGTAGATTGTCGGAGCGTATTTTATCTTAAATTGGAGGATTCAGGCTGAATTTTTTGGCGTTATTGTTAACAATTTTATTTTGCCTTGATTGGTGCCGCACTTTCAGACGGCCTTTGTGAATCTGTTATACTGCTTATTTATTTTGAAAACCTTAAACATCAATTGGGAAATACCTTTTTATGTATCAAAAGAAAGAGCGTGGCGCAAAACCGTGGGTAATTATGGCTTGCGTCGTTGCAGCCTTTATTTGGCTTTTATATGCTTTGGGCGATGTTTTGACGCCGTTTATTGTGGCCGCCGTTTTGGCCTATGTTTTGAATCCCTTGGTCGAGTGGCTGCAATTGAAGCGTATCCGCCGCGCGCCGGCCTCTATGATTATTATGGCGTTTGCCTTGCTGGTATTACTGTCGTTGGTATTGATTATCGTGCCTATGTTGTTGAACCAGTTTAACAATCTGGCTGAACGTCTACCACAGATTGTAGGTTTTGTTCAAAACAAACTGCTGCCGTGGCTCAACAGCGTCAGCGGGGATTATATTCAAATCGATCAAGAATCAATTATTGCATGGTTGCAGTCGCATACGGATGAGTTGAGCAATACGCTCAAAGCATGGATTCCTACCCTGATGCGCCAGAGTGGCAACGTGATCAGCGGCGTCAGCAATTTGGTATTGTTGCCTTTGCTGTTGTATTACTTCTTGTTGGACTGGAAACGCTGGTCTTCCGGAATCAGCAAATTGGTTCCGCGCCGTTTTATCGAGACCTACACGCGTATCAGCGGCAATATGGATGAAGTCTTGGGCGAGTTTCTGCGCGGCCAGCTGATGGTCATGATGATTATGGGCTTGGTCTATGGCTTGGGCTTGATGTTGGTCGGTTTGGATTCCGGCTTTGCCATCGGTATGATTGCCGGTATTTTGGTATTTATTCCGTATTTGGGTGCATTTACTGGCCTTTTGCTGGCAACAGTTGCCGCGCTTTTGCAATATGGCTCATGGCAGGGTTTGTTGATGGTCTGGGCCGTATTCGGTGTCGGACAATTTTTGGAAAGCTTTTTCATTACGCCTAAAATCGTCGGTGACCGCATTGGTTTGTCTCCGTTCTGGGTGATTTTCTCATTGATGGCTTTCGGACAACTGATGGGGTTTGTCGGTATGCTTGCCGGTCTGCCGCTTGCCGCCGTAACATTGGTTTTATTGCGTGAAGGCGCATCTGCCTATTTCGGCAGCCATTTCTACAAACATAAATAATCGATAATATTAAGGCCGTCTGAAATCCAAGTTTCAGACGGCCATTGATAACAAAGGAAGTCTATATGTTAGCCATTATCGGCGGCAGCGGTTTGACCAAACTGCCGGAACTTGAAATTACTGAACGAAAAATCGTACGCACCCCTTACGGCTTAACCAGCAGTCCTATTTTGTTCGGCAGGTTGGGGCGCTTGGATATTGTTTTCCTTGCACGACACGGCTTCAGTCATACCATCGCGCCGCATGAAATCAACTACCGCGCCAATATTTGGGCATTAAATTCTTTAGGCGTCGAAAACATCATTGCCATTTCTTCAGTCGTCGGTATCAATCCCGATTTTGAAAACGGCAGTTTGGTGTTGCCGGACAATTTGATCGACTATACCTATGGCCGTAAAGATACTTTTTTTGAAGGCCAAGAATGTCCGGTTGTCCATACCGATTTTTTCAACCCTTATTGCGATGAATTGCGACAAGAATTGTTGAATATCACGAAAGCGCACAATGTGCCGATTTACGACTCCGCCGTTTATGGCTGTCTGCAAGGCCCGCGCCGTCCAACCCGCGCAGAAATCGTCCGTTATCGACGTGACGGCGTAGATGTACTCGGTATGACCGGCATGCCCGAAGCCGTTTTGGCTAGGGAGTTAAAAATGGCCTATGCCCACTTTTGCAGCGTCAGCAGCATTGATTGCTTTGATAGCGGAGTAGGGACTGAGGGCTGTAATGAACAGACTTCTATGACGATGACGAAAATCCGACAATTATTGAATGGTTTGTAATTGATAATGCCGTCTGAAAAGATGTTTTCAGACGGCATTGTTTTATTTAAGAAGCTGTTTCTCGCGCCCAATGGGGCAGGGAGGCTTTTTGTTTGCGGAACGAAGCAAGTTGCATGCCCCGACATTTTTCAAAAATTAATTCAACCCCGCTTTGCAGCTGCAAAATTAAATTGGTATGCGTTTCCGTTTTAATAAAGTCAATATTGCGTTGTACCAAGCGTTGAATGACGGCATATACATCAAGGCAGCCATTTGCAAAAAACCACGGATTCAACTTTACCCAACGGCCGCCGCTTAATGCAGCATCAGGCTGAAAATCAGCACGAATCTGTGTTAAACGATTGTCGGAGAAATGCAGTTCGATATCGCCATAAAGCCAAATATTCCAGCCTTTTTGCACCAACAAGCCTTTAGGGACACAATCAGGCGCAGGAAACATCTGCAAAATAGACTCCGCCGATTGTCCGATTTCCAGATAGTCAAATCGGCCGGTATACAAAAAATCATAAATATCAACGGCAATAGGAAAGTGGTAGCGCATGGCAACAACCATAGAAAAGCAATTAACCAAGCTATCTTAAACTTAAATCATAATGAAATCAATTCTTATTACTATTTATTTAATATAAGAAAGGCCGTCTAGAATTTCAGACGGCCTTGTATATTTAGTTTAAATCGATATTGGTTTACTCAGCCTTTAAATCAGCCACGCATTGCTTATCGCGTGCCTCAAAAGCTTCCGCGCCACCCAAGAGCTTGAGTTGCTCCTCAGGGCTGATTTTGCCGAAGTTTCGGATTTGCTCGTCAGAGAGTTTGCTTAAAGGCTGATCCCACATGCAGACACAATAGTCTTGAGCCAATTTCTCGTTTTGCGCATCCAAACCTTTTGCCTTCAAATCAGCTTGCCATTTTTCAGCAAAAGGAATGTTTTTCACGCAAGACTCCACCACATTTTGTTTCATCTGCGGCTTGTTCATCGCGCATTGTGAGAGCAGGGCGGTCAGAGCCAGCAAAGACAAAATAATCCATGCCCAAATGCGAATGGTACGGATTTTTGCCTTGGCTTTCTTTCTGGCCGCCAGTTGCTCTTCAGACGGCCTTTCCGGTTGTTGCTCAGTCATGCAGGCTTTCCATGCGGATCATGGTGATTGGAGCATCCACGCAGCTCAGAGCCTCAATCGCTGCGATAGCGCGTTTAACATTGTGTTCCACTGTGGTGTGGGTCAGAATTACGATTTCAGCAGTACTTTGATTAATCACGCCTTTTTGAATCAGAGCCTCAATAGAAACATTTTCTTTGGCCAAGAGGGCGGCAATTTGACCCAAAGTGCCCGGTTCGTCAGTTGCTTGAACGCGCAGATAGTAGCTGCTGGTAATTTCATCCATAGGCAGAATATTTTGCGCTTGAACTTGTGAAGGTTGGAATGCCAAGTGAGGAACACGATGGTCAGTTTCCGCTTCAATCAGGCGGGCAATATCAATGATATCGGCAACCACGGCAGAAGCAGTCGGCAATGCACCGGCGCCCGCACCATAATACAAGGTTTCTCCAACCATATCGGCATTGACACGGACAGCATTCATCACGCCGTTAACGTTAGCCAATAGACGGCTTTCAGGAATCAGAGTAGGGTGTACACGCAACTCGATGCCTTTGTCGGTTTTACGGGTAATACCCAACAATTTGATACGATAGCCAAACTCTTCAGCATATTTGATATCGCGGCTGTCGAGTTTGCTGATGCCTTCCAAATAGCAGGCAGAAAAGTTCATCGGCGTGCCAAATGCCAATGCGCTCATGATGGTGATTTTATGGCCGGCATCATGACCTTCAATATCAAAAGTAGGGTCAGCTTCTGCATAGCCCAAAGCCTGAGCTTCTTTCAATACGTCTGCAAACGCGCTGCCTTTTTCACGCATTTCAGTAAGAATGAAGTTGCTGGTACCATTAATAATACCGGCGATACTGCGGATTTGGTTCGCAGCCAAGCCTTCACGCAAAGCCTTGATGATAGGGATACCGCCGGCAACAGCAGCCTCAAACTGCACCATGACATTTTTTTCTTCCGCCAAAGGGAAAATTTCATTGCCGTATTCAGCCAGCAGTTTTTTATTGGCAGTAACAATGTGTTTGCCGTTTTCAATTGCTTTCAAAACCGCATCTTTAGCAATACCGGTACCGCCAAACAATTCAACAACAACATCAACATCTTGATGTTGAACCAGCTCAAACGGATCTTTGATAAAAGCAGCATTCGGGCAAATTTGTTTGGCTTTTTCTTCGCTCAAATCACAAACAGCAGAAATACGGACTTCACGTCCCAAGCGGCGGCTAATCTCCGCAGCGTTGTCCTGCAATACAGTAGCCGTACCACCACCGACTGTACCCAAACCTAAAAGACCGATATTTACTGGCTTCATTGTGTCTCCTTTTGAGCCGATACTTTAAAATAATCACGAAAAACCAAGGCTTGTTATAATCGCTTGCAATCGTAAATTCAGAGCAAAGCATCAATGCACAAGGTCAAACGTTGAATCCTACCTGATATTGCTTGATTTTGCACCTTTTTTTGCAAGTTTCCTAAGGCCGTCTGAAAAATCGTTCTACCATAAAAACAGGAATTGCCATGAAAATCACAGAAAACCATATCGATGAAGCCATATCATTTTTTTCATCTTCACAAGGCATATTGCAAATCGGCGAACAAACATACTCAGAACCCATTTGCTGGCAAGATGGCAAAGTGAGCATCATTCCTCAAACAACCATCGAAGAATTAAACGAACAAATTTTTATATCAACAATTGAAACAGCAGAAAACCGTCCAGAAGTCATCATTATCGGTACCGGAACGAAACAACAATTTCTGCATCCCAAAATTGCCGCAGCCTTATCAGCTTACGGAGTCGGCCTCGAATGCATGAACACAGCCTCAGCTTGCCGAACTTTAGTTTTACTGCAAGGCGAAGGCCGAAGCACATGGGCTTGGTTGTGGCCATAATTTGTGGAAAAGGCTTTTACATCATAACAGTTTAAGTTCGCATAATTTATATTATGTTAAATTAATAATGCTAATATTTGTTCATTATGATATCTGTTGCTCGTTTATTTAAACCTACTAAACCCCATCCCAATATTCTCTTTTTTCTCACTAAGCTTTCCTTTTTATCTCCAAATAAAGTAAGATTCAGCCAATAGATATCAATCTTCATATTACGGAGTAAAGCCCCCATGGCCGTCAATAAAATCGCCCGTAAAAGCAGCGACTTCAAGGTCGTCTTTACCGTACCCGATTTCTGCTGGCCGCCTCCACCCGCTCCCCCTTCCGTTCCACCCATCCCCTTCCCGCTCTTTGCCGACCTCGGCGGTGCCAAAACCGTCGCCAAAGACGTACGCCTCAACCGCAAACCTGCTTTTGTCTTTAATGCCAGTAAGACGGATAAAACTTATGGCGACGAAATTGCCCTTCCTGGCCGTAAAGGGGTAAAGAGCCGCACTGCCACCAAACCTGCCTGGCCGATGCGCCATTCTTCCTCGGTAAAAATCCGCAAACGTTATATCGTGCGTACCGGCGATATGTTCCATATGAACGGCAAGTTCAGCAAAAGACTTCCCCCTAAAACCTGTTTGTCCTGCAAGGGTGCGGTAGGTGCCGGCCGTCCGGTCAATCCGATACATGGTTTGAAGTTTTTGACAAATGAGACCGACTTTGCCTTTGAAGGCATCCTGCCGCTGGTTTGGAGCCGCAGTTATTATTCCGACCAGGACGGTACCGGCTGGCTCGGCGAGGGCTGGAGCGTACCGGGCTGCCAACGCATCATCCGCGATGCGGCCGGATTGGCCTATATCGACG
>ERZ1699260.48-NODE-48-length-49063-cov-6.170570_pt1 | contig 49063 bp, 48 predicted proteins | sample MGYA00581519_ERZ1699260 | MGnify/ENA primary metagenome ERZ1699260 (study PRJEB42319, sample SAMD00040324) | human oral metagenome | material: saliva | host: Homo sapiens | study: EMG produced TPA metagenomics assembly of PRJDB4115 data set (Metgenomic analysis of... | reverse complement strand
TTGAAGCGCAGCGTATCGGTATGGTCTGCCTGGTAAGCGCTGTCGGAAATCACATCCTTACCATGACCTTTTTCGAAGACATAGGTGTCGGCTTCGCTGTCGCCACCGTACAGTCTGTCGTCTCCGGCTCCGCCGTTCAGAATGTCGCTGCCTTCGCCACCGCGCAATTCATCGTTGCCTTCGCCGCCTTTGAGGATATCGGCACCTTTCTCACCACTCAGGTAATCATTGCCCGCATTGCCTTCCAGCGTATCGGCTCCTTCGCCGCCGTAAAGGCTGTCGTTGCCTTCCCCGCCTTTGAGCAGGTCATCGCCGTTATAGCCGTCCAGGTAGTCGTTGCCTTTGCCGCCGTCCAGCACATCGGTGGTATCCCAGCCATAGAGGCGTTCGTTGCCATCGGTACCGACGCCTTCTATCTTCATACCGGCCATGTCTTTGGCGGTAACGGTTTTGTCGTCAAAGGCAAAGTCGTAGTAGCGGTAGGAACTGCTATCGAAATAACCTTGTACGGTTACGGCATCTTCACTACCGTAGGCTTTGATGACCAGGTTGTTGCCCGAACGGGTAAATACAGCTTCGGCAAACTTGGCACCGTTGAAGCGCAGCGTATCGGTATGGTCTGCCTGGTAAGCGCTGTCGGAAATCACATCCTTACCATGACCTTTTTCGAAGACATAGGTGTCGGCTTCGCTGTCGCCACCGTACAGTCTGTCGTCTCCGGTCCCTCCTGCCAAGGTATCTTTACCTGCACCACCTTGTAATGTGTCATTACCTGATCCGCCATGCAGTATGTCATTACCACCATAGCCGCTGATTGCATCATCCCCCGCGCCGCCTGTAATAAAGTTGGCAAGTTCGTTGCCATAAAGCGTATCGTCTTTTTCCGTACCAGTTTTATGGCCGAGTTTTTCCATCGCTTCTTTGCCCAAGGCTTCGGCATATTGTTCGAATGTACCGCTGTTTACAGCATCCAGCGAATATTGCGCCATCAGCGATGAGAGTTCGGTAAATGCGTTATCACCCGAACTGATTTTGCTGTACGCTAAAAATTCGCCCAAATCCACAAAGGCTTTTTCAGGGCTGCGGGCGTACACTTCACCAAAGAGAGCGGCGACATCAGTGAAATCGAGTTTGAATTCGCCGTTTTCTAGCTTCAGTCCGATTTTGTTCAAATACGGTTGCAAACGGGTTTGGAAGAGCAGGTTTTCATAAACGTTATCTGTCAGCTTGCCGTAAGTTTCGCGTACGGTTTTGAGGAAGCTTTCCATCTGCTCTTTGCTTTGCACATAGATAACACCAGATTTTTCACCCGAGAATGCGTCCAATGCTGCAATTTTCGTGCGCAATTCGTGCAGTTTTTCTTTGTACTCATCTGAAACGCTGCCTACCATCAGCATTGCCTTTTCCTGTCCCGGAGTCAATGCGACACCTTCGTTCGCAGTGCGCAGCATGGGGGCAGAAAAACGTGTGCCAACGCTGTAATTCGGATCGGTTTGCGCCCATTTGTCAACCAGATCGTCCAAGAGAGCTTTTTGCTGTACCTTGGTTTCCGCTTTGGTATATGCCTGCAATGCTGCGGCAAGTGCGGGCGAAAGGGCTGCCGCTTCGCGCAGATCGCGCAAACGGCCGATGCCTTGCAGGTTTGCCGCCGCACGCTGTTCGTCGGTCAGATTGACGGATTGGCTATAACGGCTGTAAAGCGTATTGTTGCCAAACAACAAATCGCCCATTTTGCGCACATTGCCGTCTTTGCCTGTATAGCTGCCTTCCTGCGACAGACGGTTACCATTGCCAAGATTTTGATTGGTATCTTGATATGCAACATTCAGAGACTGTACGCCGACTTCTTCCAGCGTAAACAACTCCTCTTTTTGGCTGACACCATCTTGATTCAAATCGCGCCATACGCGCAATTTGTCAAAGTCAGCATCTTTAGCATCGACCACGCCGTCGCCATTAGAATCATATTCCGCCAAAGCCGCATAGCCGTGCACCGCCTTCGTGCCGTCTTTCAAAACGGAACTTTCGCCGAAAAGCTCCTTGCCGTCATTGATGATGCCGTCGCCGTTGCGGTCAACAACCAACAAACCGTCGTCTGAAGCAACCCAGCCTGAAGCCGTGCGAATACCGTCGCCATCATGGTCGAACAATGCGCCTTTGTAGCCGTTGTGGGAAACGGTTTCGATACCATCGCCGTCTAGGTCTAGGGTAAGCGGATCGTAGATGTGGTATTTGCCATCTTTGTTATACGTCTTAAATGGCTCAAGAACCTTATCTAAGAAGTCCGTTAAATCCAATAAAGCAGGCAGTAGCCCTTCTTCTAGCTGTTCTTTATAGAAATTCTTCCACCCTTGGTCCGCCTTTTCAAATAAATCCTTTAAGAATTTCTCCCAAGCGGCAGGTGAGATTGCTTTTTCAAAACCTTCACCAAATGCAAAGGCCTTAGGTAGAAACCATTTCTCAAAATCTTTCAACTTTTTATCATATAACTGACCATTTTTATCAGAAATAGTCTTCAACAACTCTGAATTATTCAGAACCAAGTTAGCTCCTGTTGACAAACTACCAATTGCCGCTGCCCATCCTTCAGCAGGATTTACACCAGGTTTGGTAGAAGCATAAATCTGCGCCATCCCAGACAAACTAGACACGATCCCTAAACCCGCAGATGCAGCTTTATCAAATTATCCTTTCTTCAAATATGCATAAGTTGCAGCCATAGAAGCTGAAGCAACTGCCCCATTCAATTGATATGCAGTTCCCGTCAACATAGCACCAACTGCATTTGCATTACCAGAGGGACCTGCATTGGCTACAGAAGCTCCCATAGCAGCACTTGTAGCGGCGAAAGATAAGGCTGCGATTGCAGCATCAAGGCCATCCAATGAATTTCTATCTGCTTCAGGCGTGGCTAAATATTTCTGAATATTATTAGCATTTTGAATCGCATCAGCAGTACTTAATCCATTTTCACGTGCAATATTTAAAAAACTAAATCCAGCGTTTGGCATTCTCATACTCCAAATTTTAAACTAAAAACCACAACCCAAAAAACGGAAATACAAATTGCAAAAAATATAAATAAATTAATATATTGAACAATATAAAAAATCATATTAATTTGTTTAAAAAATTTACTTGACTCTGTAATATTACCAATAATAAACTTTACAATGGAGGAAAGAAAAGAAAGAGTGATCCCCCCACCATAGAATATATACTTATTAATTTTTACAAAAATAATAAAAATATCATAATATTCTCTCCTGTACACATATAAAATTCCACCTAATAAAAAATAACATATCATAAAGATAAAATAAAAAATACATATAAAAATCTTTACCATATTTTAAAATTTCTACCGAAATATCTTTTATTAATTTAATAAATATAGAATGGGTTACAAACCCAATATTCAAAAGTAGTCTAAAGCAATAGTTGTTTTCCAATAATCTTTCATAACAATAACAAAATACCAAACAGATACTTAACTTGTAATTTGAGTAAAATACCATTATATCTATAAATCTACAATTCATTTCAGATAAACGGAATTTAATTCAAACAAACGTCTCATTACAACTGTAAATGCCGGCAAAAGTTGTCTGAAAAGTTTTCAGACGACCTTGGATTCGGATTTCAAGTGCAACACTAGGGCACCAGTGGTTGGAACAGATTCAAGAATAAAACACTTGGCGTTTCATAGCCAAGTGTTTTTCTTGGCCGGTGGTTCAACTCATCTTGAACCCTGCGTATCTCCCGATTACTGATGTTCCGGAAATCGGTTTGTTTGGGGAAAATTTGTCGGATGAGTCCGTTGGTGTTCCCATTCATCTCTTTTTCCCAAGAATGGTAGGGGCGGCAAAAATAATTCTCCGCTTTCAATGCTTTAGCTATTTTAGTGTGTTGGTAAAATTCTTTACCGTTGTCCATGGTTATGGTGTGCACTCTAGCTTTATGTGCCTTTAATACCCTAATGGCCGCTAGGGCAGTGTCTTCGGCTTTGAGGCTATCCAATTTGCAGATGATGGTGTAGCGGGTAGCACGTTCGACCAAGGTCAGTAACGCGCTTTTCTGTCCTTTGCCGACGATGGTGTCGGCTTCCCAATCGCCGATGCGGGATTTTTGGTCGACGACGGCGGGTCGGTTTTCTATGCCGACGCGGTTGGGCACTTTGCCTCTGGTCCATGTGCTGCCGTAGCGTTTGCGGTAGGGTTTGCTGCATATTCTGAGGTGTTGCCACAAAGTGCCGCCGTTGCTTTTGTCTTGGCGGAGGTGGCGGTAAATGGTGCTGTGGTGGAGCGTGATTTGGTGGTGTTTGCACAAGTAGGCGCACACTTGTTCGGGACTGAGTTTGCGGCGGATAAGGGTGTCGATGTGCTGAATCAGTTGCGAATCGAGCTTATAGGGTTTTTGCTTACGCTGTTTGATAGTCCGGCTTTGCCGCTGGGCTTTTTCAGCGCTGTATTGCTGCCCTTGGGTACGGTGCCGTTTGATTTCGCGACTGATGGTGCTTTTGTGGCGGTTAAGTTGTTTGGCGATTTCGGCGATGGTGCAGTGGCGGGACAGGTATTGGATATGATATCGTTCGTCTTGGGTCAGTTGCGTGTAGCTCATGGCAATCTTTCTTGCAGGAAAGGCCGTATGCTACCGCATACTGGCCTTTTTCTGTTATGGAAAGTTGCACTTCAAATGCGAATCCGCTGGTCTGTACTTATTTCAGATTCGCTTTAAAAAACTGTTCAAACTTGTCATAAGGTATTTTCCCTGCCTGATTGTCATATAAATCCGTATGTTTTGCGCCTTTGACGAGGTAAAGTTCTTTGTCAGCGACGGTCAGTTTTTTGAAGGCGTCTTCGCTAAAATAGCGCGAATGGGCGTTTTCACCGTGCACCAACAACACCGGCACTTGGATTTCGTCGGCAAAACTGAGCAACGGCATATTCATAAACGCCAGCGGCATACTGTTCACCCAGCCGTTTTGGCTGTCGGCAGTGCTTGAACCGACGGTACGTGGGTGAAAACCGCGCGGGGTTTTATAAAAGTTCACATAATCCTGCACAAACTGCGGCTGTGAGGCGTCCGTTTTATCGGGCAGCGGAGCAAAGGTGCTGTTCACGCCGTTTCTCGCGTTCTCAGTGCGGTTTTGGTTAAACTGCTGACGGGCTTGGTGGCGTTGCTCTGGTGTGGTGCTGTCGTTATAGCCGTAGGTAAACACGCGGCTCATGTCATACATGGTGCTGGTTGCCACCGCTTTAATGCGGGTGTCGATGGCGGCGGCATTCAATGCCATACCGCCCCAGCCGCAAATGCCCAGAATACCGATTTGTCCATCTTGCACAAAATTCTGCAACAATAAGAAATCTACTGCCGCGCTGAAATCGTCGGTATTGATTTCGGGGCTGGCGAGATTTCTCGGCTCGCCGCCGCTTTCGCCCGTGTAAGACGGGTCAAAAGCAAGGGGGACAAATCCGCGTTCCGCCAAGGTTTGTGCATACAAGCCGGAAACTTGCTCTTTCACTGCGCCGAACGGGCCTGCCAACACAATGGCGGGCAGCTTGTCGCCGCTTTTCATTGATTTTGGCGTATATAAATCGGCAGCCAAGGTAATGCCGTAGCGGTTTTTAAAGGTAACTTTCTGCTGATCAACCTGAGCGGATTGCGGGAAAATCTTATCCCAGCGGTTGGTTAATGAAAGAGATTGTGCTCCCTTTTCCGGGGTAATGGTAACGTTTGCCATAGCGGTCTGTCCTATTTCTGTCCTATTTCTGTCCTATTAATGTTGTAGATAAAATCAGTGCGTTCAGTAGGGTATTAATTTTGCGTTTTGCTGTCATTGCTGTTCTCCGTTGAATGAATTGATGGCGTTCATTATAAGGCGGTCGGAGAAAATGATAATACGCCGATTTTGAATAACACTTATTGGCTGTATTTCTGAATCAAGGTAAAATACGCGAAAACAAGTGGGAATTAGCGGGGTTTATTAATAGCCATTTATGAAAACTACAACGACTTCTATCTGTTTTTTGAAGTGGCGCAACAACAGGGCTTTACCAAAGCGGCGAACAAACTGGGGCTGTCGCAATCTGCATTAAGCTACCGCATCAAGCAACTTGAAGCGCGTTTGGACATTCAACTCTTCACCCGCACCACCCGCAGCCTTGCCTTAACCACGGCGGGTGCACAATTGTTTAAAACCGTCTCGCGTAGCCTGACCGATATTGACAACGAAATAGCTATGCTCGGCTACCTGAAAGACAATCCCGCCGGCACGGTGCGGATCACCTCCAGCCAATACGGCATCAATAAAGTATTAATCCTGAAGCTGGCAAAATTTCAATAAATGTATCCCGACATTCGGCTGATATTGATTAATGATGAAGGATTGAACGACATCATCAGCGAACACTTTGATGCGGGCGTCCGTTGGGGCAATACCTTGGCAGAGGGAATGATTGCCGTGCGGATTAGCGGCGATGAAGAAATGGCGTTAATCGGTTCGCCGCAGTATTTCAATCAATCTGGCGTGCCAAAAACCATTGAAGAATTGGCGCAGCACAGCTGTTTGGCTTATCAATTTCAAACGGGCGGCGTTTACGAATGGGATTTGCAGCAAAACGGCAAGCCGATGAAATTCACACCGCAAGGACAATGGACATTCGGCAGCGACGACTCCATCATCGATGCCGCCAAACGCGGCTTGGGACTGGGTTATGTGCCGCTTGGGCTGGTGCGGCAGGAAATTGCCGCAGGCGAGTTGGTGCGGGTGTTAAAAGACGCCAGCATACCTTCACCGGCTTTTATCTGTATTACCCGCACCGCAACGTTTCCCCCGCCTTGCGCTGCGTGATTAATGTGCAGTTTCTCGATATAGCCTTCTTCATCGGTGCGGGTATGTTGTTTGTAACCGAGTCTGTATAAACCGTTTTTCTTTGTCCAACGGGCATCGCTGTCTTTACTCGGTGTGGTTTGGCCGCTGACTTGTTCTTCCTCATCAACTTCTATGGCCTGACGCTGTTTGCTGCCGGCGGTCTGAATAATGGTGGCGTCAATGACGGCGGCGGATGCTTTCTCTATTTTTAGACCTTTTTCGGTCAGTTGGCGATTAATCAGTTCCAGTAATTCGGACAGGGTGTCGTCTTGCGCCAGCCAGTTGCGGTAGCGGCATAAGGTGCTGTAATCGGGGATGCTCAGTTCGTCAAAACGGCAAAACAGGTTGAAATCGATACGGGTGATGAGGCTGTGTTCGAGTTCGGGATCGGAGAGGCTGTGCCATTGTCCGAGCAGGACGGCTTTGAACATGGACAACAGGGGATAGGCGGGACGGCCGCGGTGGTCTCGAAGGTAACGGGTTCTTTGACGATTCAGGTATTGTTCGATCGGCTGCCAATCAATCACCTGATCCAACTTCAATAGTGGGAAGCGGTCGATGTGTTTGGCAATCATGGCTTGTGCGGTTTGCTAGAAGAGGGTGCTCATGGAAAATCCCCTAAATGTCTTGATGGGAATTTAGGGGATTTTGGGGAATTTTGCAAAGGTCTCAAAGTATAAAAAGGCATAGTGAGAGCAAGGAAAGAACGCGGAGCAAAGCCTCGTATTTCAAGCATAGTTACAATAATGACGACAACCACTACCAAATTGTTAGATAACTTGCCGAATGTTGTGACATTCATAGCTAATCCTTTCCAATCCCAAATAAATTTTCTATACATACAAAGTTAATTCAAGTTAGAATGGATATTTGTAAGGAATATTATCGAGAAAGCATTTACTATGAATCGTACCCTGTACAAAGTCGTCTTTAATAAACATCGAAACTGCATGATGGCCGTTGCTGAAAATGCCAAACGCGAGGGCAAAAACACAGCCGACACCCAAGCTGCAGGTATTTCGCCAAATGATATTGCGGGCTTTACAGGTTTTATCCATTCTATCTCTGTTATCTCATTCTCCCTTTCATTACTCCTCGGCTCTGCCCTTATTCTGACTTCTCCCTCTGTCAATGCCCAAGACATCGTTGCTGACAAATCCGCACCTACACAGCAACAGCCTACCATCATGCAAACCAGTAACGGCATCCCGCAGGCCAATATCCAAACCCCTACTGCCGCAGGAGTTTCAGTTAATCAATACACCCATTTCAATGTTGACAAACGTGGTGCTATTTTGAACAACAGCCGTCGGAACGTGCAAACACAGCTGGGTGGCTGGATACAGGGAAACCCCTGGCTTGCAGGTGGTGAGGCCCGTGTCATCGTGAATCAAGTCAATTCAGCTGATCCCTCTTTGTTGGGCGGATATATTGAAGTAGGTGGTAGACGTGCTGAAGTGGTGATTGCAAACCCTGCAGGAATTCAAGTGAACGGAGGGGGATTTATCAATGCTTCCCGTGCCACTTTGACTACAGGCCAACCACAATATCAAGCAGGAGACCTTAGTGGCTTTAAGATAAGGCAAGGCAATGTTGTAATCGTCGGACACGGTTTGGATGCCCGCGATACCGATTACACGCAGATATTGAGCCGCGCGGTTAAGATTGATGGGCCTGTGTGGGGTAAAGATGTGCGTGTGTTGGCAGGGCAAAATGATGTCTCAGCTGATGGCTCTATCCAGTCTTCACACTCACCTGCTGCGAATACAAATTCTGCCAACTCACTGTATGCCATCGATACAGGGGCATTGGGTGGTATGTATGCCGGTAAGATCACCTTGATCAGCACTAATCGTGATGCATCCGTGCGCAATCAGGGGCAATTGTTTGCCTCAGCTGGCAATGTGGCAGTGAATGCTGAAGGTAAACTGGTCAACACGGGTACGATTGCGGCGACGGGAGAAAACCATGCGGTTTCACTTCATGCCCGCAATGTCCGTAATAGCGGTACGATTGCCTCACAGGATGATGCCAATATTCACAGCCAGACGCTGGACAATTCAGGTACGGTCTTATCCTCAGGTGAATTGACTGTCCGTAATTTAGGTCGTCTGAAAAACCAAAACAACGGTACGATCCAGGCTGCCCGCTTAGATATGTCAACAGGTAGTTTGGATAACACGGGTAATATTATTCAAACAGGTTCACAAGCATTGGATTTGGTATCTGCTGGCAAATTCGATAACAGTGGCAAGATTGGTGTGAGCGACGTTCCACAGACCGGTTTGAATCCCAATCCATCAGCCATACCACAGATTCCGAGTACTGCAACAGGTTCAGGTAGCAGCACTGTCTCGGCATCTAAGCCTGGTTCAAACAATCCCGTTTCACCTACAGCATCTGCAAAAGCCTACGCCAGAGGACGCATTCAAACAACGGGGGCACTTGATAATGCAGGATCAATCAATGCAGGTGGACAAATCGACATTGCCGCCAAAAACAGTTTGGAAAATTCGGGCAGTCTGAATGCGGCTAAACTACAAGTATCAGGCGATTCATTTAACAATACGGCAAAAGGCAAACTCCAGGCACACGATCTGGCTGTTAGTGCTCAAACTGCTAAAAACAGCGGTCACTTATTAACTCAAACCGGCAAGATTGACAACCGTGAACTGCATAATGCGGGAGAAATTACCGCTAACAATCTGACACTCATTCATTCGGGCCGCTTGAGCAATGATAAAAAAGGCAATATTCGAGCTGCACATCTACAGCTTGATACCGCCGATTTACATAACGCAGGTAACATTCTTGCCGATAGTGGAACCGTCACTGCCAATAACAATCTTCGCAATACAGGAAAAGTTTCTGTTGCACAACTGAATACCAAAGGTCAGACTCTAGATAATACGCACGGACGTATAGAGGCTGAAACGGTTAGCATCCAAAGTCAGCAACTGACTAACCAAAGTGGCCATATTACTGCTACCGAACAACTGACTATCAATAGTCGAAATGTAGGCAACCAAAACGGCAAACTCCTATCTGCGAACCAAGCACAATTAGCTGTTTCAGACGGCCTATACAACCAACATGGTGAAATTGCCACCAACCGGCAGTTGTCTATTTACGATAAAAATCAAAACACTTTGGTGCTAAACAATGAGGATGGCACGATTCAATCTACTGGTAATGTATCACTACAAGCCAAATCACTCGCCAATAATGGCACATTAACAGCCGGTAACAAGCTGGATATCACCTTGAGGGATGATTTCGTCATAGACCGCGATCTCACTGCAGGCAACCAATTAAATCTAAGCACAAAAGGCCGTCTGAAAAATACCCATACCCTACAAGCAGGTCATACGCTCAAACTCAATGCCGGCAATATAGATAACCAAGTTACAGGCAAAATTATTGCCGGAGAACAAACGAACATCACATCTGAACAGTATGTAGAAAACAGGGGTTTGATCAACAGCAACGGTTTGACCCACATCGATGCAGGTCAAACCTTGAACAACACCGGGACAGGCAAAATCTATGGTAACCATATTGCTCTGGACGCGCAAAAACTGCTTAACCGAGAAGAAACGACAGAAGGCAGCACCAAAGCGGGTGCAATAGCTGCAAGGAAACGTTTGGATATCGGAGCGAAAGAGATTCATAACCAAGAAGGGGCCCTACTATCCAGCGAAGGTATTTTTGCCATCGGTAATCGACTGGATGAACAACATCATGCGGCAGGCATGGCTGATACCTTTGTTAATGGCAGTGCCAGTTTGGAAGTACAAGGTGATGCATTGATGTCCGTTAGGAATATGCAGAATATCAATAATCACTTTAAAACAGAAACATACTTAGCCAAAGCAGAAAAGCAAGTCCGCGATTACACCGTACTGGGGCAAAATACCTACTATCAGGCAGGAAAAGACGGTTTATTCGATAACTCGCAAGGACAAAAAGACCAAACTACTGCTACGTTCCATTTAAAAAATGGTTCTCGTATTGAGGCCAACCAATGGCATGTCCGAGACTATCACATCGAGACTTATAAAGAACGCATCATCGAAAATCGACCGGCACACATTACTGTGGGTGGTAATTTGACTGTTTCAGGCCAAGACTGGCTGAACAAAGACAGTCAAATTATAGTAGGCGGGCGTATTATTACTGATGATTTAAACCAGAAAGAAATCACCAATCAAAGTACAACAGGCAAGGGGCGCATAGATGCTGTCGGCACACAGTGGGATTCCGTTACAAAAAAAGGATGGTACAGTGGCAAAAAAAGACAACGCCGTACCGAAAGAAACCACACTCCTTACCATGATACCCAACTATTTACCCATGACTTTGACACGCCTGTATCCGTCACCCAACAGAATGCCGCCTCCCCTTCCTTTCAACCCGCAGCATCTGCAGCCAAACTGATTGACGGAGCATCCACAGCAGCCGTCAATGGGCAGCGCATCCATACCGGTAATGTGGTCTCATTAAATAACGCTACTGTTACTCTGCCGAACAGCAGCCTCTACACCACCCATCCTGACAATAAAGGCTGGTTGGTTGAAACAGATCCTCAATTTGCAGACTACCGCCGCTGGTTGGGCAGCGACTACATGTTGAAACAACTGCAATTGGACCCCAATTATCTACACAAACGGCTAGGTGACGGCTACTACGAACAAAAACTTGTTAATGAACAAATCCACCAGTTAACAGGCTACCGCCGACTTGATGGCTACAGTAGTGATGAAGAACAATTCAAAGCTCTGATGGACAACGGCCTTACTGTTGCCAAAACATTCGGCCTTACCCCGGGTATCGCCTTGAGTGCAGAGCAAGTTGCCCGCTTAACTTCAGATATCGTTTGGATGGAAAATCAAACCGTCACTCTGTCTGACGGTTCGACTCAAACCGTACTCGCCCCCAAAGTCTATGCCCTGGCACGCAAAGGTGATCTCAATACCTCCGGCGGCCTGATTAGTGCCGAACAAGTCTTACTTAAACTGCAAAACGGAAACCTGACTAATAGCGGTACCATTGCGGGGCGGCAGGCCGTACTCATCCAAGCACGGAATATTAACAGCAACGGTAATATTCAGGCCGACCAAATCGGCTTAAAAGCTGAAAAAAGTATCAAGGTCGACGGCGGGCAGGTACAAGCAGGCGGACTGCTGACTGCCCAAGCGCAAAATATCAACCTTAACGGTACAACCCAAACTTCCGGTAATGAACGTAACGGCAATACCGCTATTGATCGTATGGCCGGTATTAACGTGGCCGGAAGTTATACTGAGCAAGTAGATAACAGAGCTTCAGACGGCATCCTATCCCTGCATGCTGGCAACGATATCAACCTCAATGCAACCACCATCTCTAACCAAGTTAAAGGCGGCACCACCCAAATTACCGCTGGTAATAATCTCAATCTCGGCACCATCCGTACCGAACATCGCGAAACCTATGGTGCATTAGATGACAAAAATCATCGTCATGTCCGCCAAAGTGCCGAAGTCGGCAGCAGTATCCGCACGCAAAACGGCGCACTGCTCCAAGCAGGCAACGACTTAAAAATCCGCCAGGGCGAACTTGAGACCGACGTGGGTAAAACCGTCCTTGCCGCAGGACGTGATGTCACTATCAGCGAAGGACGCCAAATAACCGAATTGGACGCCGCTGTAAGCGGGAAAAGCAAAGGCATCCTTTCCAGTACCAAAACACACGACCGCTACCGCTTTAGTCATGATGAAGCAGTCGGCAGCAACATCGGCGGCGGCAAAATTATCGTTGCAGCCGGGCAGGATATCAATGTACGCGGCAGCAACCTTATTTCTGATAATGGCACTGTCTTAAAAGCAGGACACGACATCGATATTTCTACTGCCCATAATCGCTACACCGGCAATGAATACCACGAGAGCAAAAAATCAGGAGTCATGGGCACAGGCGGATTGGGCTTTACTATCGGTAACCGAAAAACTACCGATGACACTGATCGTACCAATATTGTCCATACAGGCAGCATTATAGGCAGCCTGAATGGAGACACCGTTACAGTTGCCGGAAACCGCTACCGACAAACCGGCAGTACTGTCTCCAGCCCCGAGGGACGCAATACCGTCACTGCCAAAAGCATAGATGTAGAGTCCGCAAACAACCGGTATGCCACTGACTACGTCCATACCCGGGAACAAAAAGGCCTCACTGTCGCCCTCAATGTGCCGGTTGTCCAAGCTGCACAAAACTTCGTACAAGCAGCCCAAAATGTGGGCAAAAGTAAAAATAAACGCGTTAATGCCATGGCTGCAGCCAATGCTGCATGGCAGGGTTATCAAGTAGCCCAACAAATGCAACAATTTACTCCAAGCAGCAGTGCGGGACAAGGTCAAAACAACAATCAAAGCTCCGGTATCAGTGTGTCCATCACCTACGGCGAACAGAAAAGTCGTAACGAGCAACAAAGCCGTTACACCGAAGCGGCAGCAAGTCAAATTATCGGCAAAGGGCAAACCACACTTGTGGCCACAGGAGGCGGGGAACAGTCCAATATCAATATTACAGGTTCCGATGTCATCGGCCATGCAGGTACCACACTCATTGCCGACAACCATATCAAACTCCAATCTGCCAAACAGGAGGGCAGCGAGCAAAGCAAAAACAAAAGCAGCGGCTGGAATGCGGGCGTAGCCGTCCAAATAGGCGACGGCATCAGTCTTGGAATTACCGCCGGAGGAAATCTCGGCAAAGGTAAAGGACAAGGGGAAAGTACTACCCACCGCCACACCCATATCGGTAGCACGGCCGGACAAACCACCATCCGAAGCGGCGGAGATACCACCCTCAAAGGTGCGCAGCTTATCGGCAAAGGCGTACAGGCAGATACGCGCAACCTCCATATAGAAAGCGTTCAAGACACAGAAACCTATCAGAGCAAACAGCAAAACGGCAATGTCCAAGTTACCGTCGGTTACGGATTCAGTGCAAGCGGCAGTTACAGCCAAAGCAAAGTCAAAGCAGACCATGCCTCCGTAACCGAGCAAAGCGGTATTTATGCCGGAGAAGACGGCTATCAAATCAAAGTCAAAGATAACACAGACCTCAAGGGCGGCATCATCACCTCCGGCAAGAGTGCCGAAGACAAAGGAAAAAACCTTTTTCAGACGGCCACCCTTACTGCCAGCGACATTCAAAACCACAGCCGCTACGAAGGCAAAAGTTTCGGTATCGGGGCAAGTGTTGCAATCAGCGGTGAATCAATGGGACAAAACCGTCCTGTCGACTCCGGCCCGGGAATCCGCTTGACTGATGCTTCTAAAGGTCAAAACAACAATAACGCCATCGGCTACGGCAGCGATGGAGACAGCAAAAACAGCACCACCCGCAGTGGCATCAACACCCGCAACATACACATCACCGACAAAGCGGGACAACTTGCCCTAACCGGCAGGACCGCCAAAGAAACCGAAGCGCGTGTCTACACCGTCATCGACACCGAAACTGCGGATCAACACACAGGCCGTCTGAAAAACAGCTTCGACAAAGACGCTGTTGCCAAAGAGATCAACCTGCAAAGGGAAGTAACGCAGGAGTTTGGCAAAAACGCCGCACAAACCACAGCAGCCGTTTCCGACAAACTCGGTAACACCCAAAGTTACGAACGGTATCAGGCAGCCAAAACCCTGCTGGAGGCCAAACTGCAAAATACGGACAGCGAAGCCGAAAAAGCCGCTATCCGCGCATCCCTCGGCCAAGTAAACGCCTACCTTGCCGAAAACCAAAGCCGCTACGACACCTGGAAAGAAGGCGGCATAGGCAGGAGTATCCTGCACGGAGCGGCAGGCGGACTGACGACGGGCAACCTCGGCGGCATACTGGCCGGCGGCGGCACTTCCCTTGCCGCACCGTATTTGGACAAAGCGGCGGAAAACCTCGGCCCGGCGGGCAAAGCGGCGGTCAACGCACTGGGCGGGGCGGCAATCGGCTATGCGGCGGGCGGAAATATCGGTACGGCGGCAGTAGGGGCGAATGTCGATTGGAACAATAGGCAGCTGCATCCGAAAGAAATGGCGTTGGCCGACAAATATGCTGAAGCCCTCAAGCGTGAAGTCGAAAAACGCGAAGGCAGAAAAATCAGCAGTCAAGAAGCGGCAATGAGAATCCGCAGGCAGATACTGCGCTGGGTGGATAAAGGTTCCCAAGACGGCTATACCGACCAAACGGTTATTTCCACAATCGGCATGAAAGGCGAAGACAAAGCCTTGGGTTATACTTGGGACTACCGCAACTACGGCGCAAGAAATCCGCAAGCCTACAACGATCCGAAGCTGTTTGAGGAATACCGCCGACAGGACAAACCCGAATACCGCAACCTGACCTGGTTGCACAGCGGGACGAAAGACACCAAAATCAGTCAGGAAGAGCGGAAAAACGAAGAGCTTGCGCTGAACGTTACCGACTGGCTGACGAGCTTTGTCAACCCCAATCCGAGGGTAAAAGCCCCGATTCTTGCGGGCGTTGGCAACCTGAAAAACATCAAGCCGGCCGTTACCGGCCGCGATCCCTTATTGGCGGGTGCAGGGAATATCCGTATCCCTGCAAACGGCAATGTTGCGAAGGTGGACAGGATTCCGGATACGGCATTGGCGTCGAAGAGTCATCAAAAGAATGATTTTGGTACGTCTAAAGGACAGGGAGCAGAGTCTTCTATACCTGTCCCTCAAGCTATCCCAATAAAAATTAAAAATCCAGATAAAACGGTTAGTGAAACTACTTATAAATCTAATCCTAAACATACTCCTGGTCAGTTAGGGTTTAAGTTTGATGCTGGTATTGAGCCAAAGAATTCAGTTCAGTTAATTGAAAGTTCAGTACAAATTGGTAAACAGCGATTTGCAATTGATGATAAAGGACATATTCATCGTTATATGGGGGGCGATAGGAAAAATGAACCTTGGCATTGGGCTGGTTCTACATCCGATAAGAAGAATCCCTTGTCCTTAACAAGTCAACAAAAAGCAGGAATTAAAAAAGCATACCCCGATCAATCAAAGAATAAGTTATTAAAATAAGGATTTATATGAATATTATTATGGACTCAACAAGAAAATTTGGGATTTTATGGGAAAAAAACTCTGAATGTAATGGTTTTATTTATGGAAAAATTCAGATAATAATAGGAGAGAATATATATCCTAAGATATGCCCATATGAGTATTTTACACTAAATACAGTTTTTAATAGTTTGAAATCATCCTTTGAAGAGAAGTATTATGCAGGTGGAAACAATGGTTTGGATTTTGGAGAGCAACTATTTGATATAGATAAATATAATTCTCTGGAATTATGCAATATATTTTCTATTGATACTGCATATATGAGTGGAGGGAGTAATTGTGAAATAGATTGTTTAGTATTAGAAATGGGATATTCTGGTGAGGAAGAGAGACTTTTTTATAGTTTTGACAATGGGAAAAACTTTAAAGAAATCAGGTATAAGAAAGGTACAGTTGAATCTGTTATTTTTCAATTGAATCTATAATATATTTTGAGACTGTACTAGATTAGCAGATATGTTACTCTCGAAACATGAAGATAATACACTGAAAATTAAAGAAAAAAATACAGAAAGAACTACTCCGCTTTTTTTGTGCTGGAAGTTACCGCCCGTTCTGCCACCGATATAAGGCTTCAATAACTGCGCCACTTACCAAAAATCAGAAAAAAGCTTTTCCTGAAATTGAAAGAACGGGAGCAACAGTGGTTGGCAAGGGAAAACCGGGCTACCCAAAGGGGACCAAAATTAAACCTACTAAAGTTATCATTAAAAGGAAAAGATAATGTCTATTTTGGAAGAGAATGTAATTGATTCAACCTCTATTGAAAACGGAATACTCATATTAACTATTTCTGATCATTTAAAATGAGATAACGAGCATTTGTTTTTGTTGCAAGAAAAAATAAATTCATATCTTCAATATATTGAATCAGGTCAAATTTTTGAAGATTTTGGAGAAAGTAGCTATGAGACTATTGAAATACAACTTATATATAAATATAAACCAAATGAAAATTATAGAAAATTTTTATATCGCCTAGAAGGTGCTTTATTAAAACTTAAATTACGGTTTTCCCATGGAACTATTTCATATTTTTATAGTTGAAAAGTAAATACTCTCTTTATCACTTCGAACCCGAGAAAGCCATAACTTATATAAACCCTAAAATCAAAAAGAAGCAAGTCGTAACACGCGGCGTCATATTCCTTACGTCATACTTATACTGAAATATATAAACCTGAGGAATTTATGCTATGGTTGAGGAAGTAAATACATTAAATATTAGAGAAATTTTTTATGAGCCTGGAAAAATAAAATTTAGATATAGTCGTTATCTGTCTGCCGATGGAACAAAATGGATAAGACATAGTTTGTTCTATGCATCTTACTAAAATAGTAATATTGTTTAGGCAAAAAAATTATGAAAATTTTTTATTTTAGTTCAAAAAAAATAGAAAATTGTGTAAACATTATCTCATCAAATCTGAATCGAAAACAAGTTCGTGCAATATTTAGTTCTGATGTACAAGAAATTTATAAGTCATCATACTCTCGAACTCCTATGGATGTTTTTCCCGAGTTGAATATCCATTGTTTTTATGATGATAAAAATCAGCTTCAAGCGATAGAGATATTTGAACCAAATAAGTTTTTTTTAGAAGATATTTCTTTTAATTGGCTTGGAAAAATTAATGATGAAGTAATAAGCTACCTTTATAAGAGTGGAATTAATGATTTTGAAATTGATGATTTGGGTATTAGGCTTCTTAATATTCCTGTTTCAACTATAATCAATTCAATAGGTAAAGTAGAATGTTGTTATTTAGATTTTTCAAATAGAGACACAAAATTTTATGTAAAACAAGTGTAGGTTGAGGTCAAGATCCAATCTACGCTTACTCCGGTATCAGCGTCTCCATCATCTACGACGAACAAAAAATCCGCCATCTGACCAAGTAAACGCCTACCTTGCCGAAAACCAAAGCCGCTACGACACCTGGAAAGAAGACGGCATAGCAAGCCGTAGCCCATATAAAACTTAAACTCAATAAGTAGTATGTGTGCGGAACGCACGCATGCGGTTCTCAAGGTTTGAGCTAAGAGGCCGTCTGAAACAATAAATACGTTTCAGACGGCCTTTCTTTCAACAAGCCACCACAGCAATCAGACAAAAGCAACCCGCCGCCACACCCATATCGGCAGCACGGCCGGCAAAACCATTATCCGCAGCGGTGTAGAGACAACTCTAAGACGGCAAATTTTGAACGTCATAGCCTTTCGGGTAGCCGTTATCCCAAACAGGTTTAATTTACTCAAAAGAGTAAACAAAAGTTTATATCAGGAGCAGTAAATGAGCAACACCATATCCTTAGAGGAGCTGAAAAATTTAAGTTTGCCCTGTCTTCCCAAGAACCTAGAAAGCATTAGATATCGTGCCAAAACGCAGGACTGGCCGTACATCGAAGAAGTTGGCAAAGCGCGTGGAGGCCGTCTGAAAAAATACTTAATCGCTTCGCTCCCTGCCGAAATCCGAGCGGAAATCATGAAACGGCAGGCTGACGAGATACTGGCTAAGTCTGACCCTCCGCCTTTACCCAGTACGACGAAGGTGCAACGGCAGAAGATGTTGCAGTTGGGGCTGCCAATCAATGAGTTGGCGGGGAGGTTGAACGATAAACAGCAGGATGTAAGCCATGCGCGGGCGGTGTTTGTGGCGGAGGTTTGCAAAATGCGCGATACCGCGGGAATGAGCTTAAGGGCTGCCGCGGTGTATGTTGAGAATCAAATCAAAATGGGGCTTTTGCCCGAGCAGTTGATGCGGTATGTGCCGATTCTGGCTTTAACCAATACGGACAAACAAGCATTGATGGATGATGTTCAGGATTATTTCAGTAGTTTGATTTAAAGATTTCCAAAGGCGGCCAAAAACGCGATTTTACGCGTTTTGAGTGCTTATATAGGCAAACCCCTATAAAGATAATTTAAAGCTATCTGTGAGTGGCTTTATGAGTCATGCCGAAGCCGCAGCATGGGTCGACGATGTCCTGCTCAGTATGGGTATCAAGCCGGAACGGGGCGATGTGATTATTTCGCAGCGACGTAAAAAGCAGGAACAGGAATAAGCCAGGCTGTCTGAGAACTTCAGACGGCCTTTCTCAGTTATGGGGTTGAAAAGCTTTAAATCCTGATTTAATAAGCCTTTGAACGATAATTGACCTTGAGTTAATTTAAGTTCAAGGGCTTTTTTATGGCTGACGGAAACATGAAGCTTTTGCTGCTGTTGCAAGGTAAAGACGGTGGCGCATTGCGGTTGATTAAGGATACCGAATCCCATCTTAAGCGGTTTGGCCCGGCATTGCGGGATTTAAATAAGCAAAGGATGGCAAACGCCCAATTGGGTATCCGCTCCGAAAAGGAGATCCGACGTGAGATCCAGCAGACTCAGGCAGCTTATAACCGTTTGGCGCGCAGCGGTCGTGCGACAGGTAATGACTTGCAGCGTGCGGCACTGGCGACGAAAAACCGTATCCGCGAACTGAACCAAGAATTAAAAGACGGCGTTGGATTGCAGGGTAAATTCGGCAAGGGGTTGGCCGTTGGCGGCGCGTTAATTGCCGGTGGAGCGGCCGCGTAAAGGCCGTCTGAAGCAGTATTTAAAGCTGTTTCAGACGGCCTTTTTATGCTTCGGGGTTGAAGGACGTTTTCTCTATCTGGTTATTTAGCTTGAATAAAATGATGAGATGGAAAAAGAACTTGATACGGTAACGGGTGATTACACCGGCCGCTCCATCAACAATTTGAAGAATGCTGTCTATATCCGCTTAAAAACGCCATTAGGAAGTTGGTGGGCCGATAAAAAAATAGGCTCCCTTCTGCACCTGCTTGAGCGTGAGAAAGACATCGATCGTGTTGGTCTGCTTGCTAAACAATATGCTGAAGAGGCTTTGCAGCCGATTATTGATGATGGCCGCGCTGAAAGTATTACGGTTGAGGCGGAGCAGCCACACAACGGCATTTTGTATCTGAATATTAAAGTGGTCACGGCCGATGGCGGATTTGACTACCGGCATGGTGTTTCGGTGATTTAAAAGAGGTTTAAAGATGTTTCAAATTCCGACTTTTGACGAGGTGCGCTCTAGTATTCTGCGCGATACGAAGTCTTTAGATCCGTCAGCCGACATCAGTAATGACAGTGACCATTTTGTTCATGCTAGTCGGTTGGCAAGCGTTGCCGTCGGTCAATATGCTCATCAGGCATGGATTGCGCGACAAATTTTCCCTGACACGGCGGATAGTGAATATTTGGAACGTCACGCCAACCTGCGCGGCATACGTCGCCGAAATCCTACGGCGGCTGCCGGATATGCATCCGGTGAAGGTGCATTGGCCGATGCTTTGATTGAGGCGGGTATCCAAATCAAACAAGGCGAACGGTTCTTTATGACAACCGAGCAGGCAGTCGTGCAGTCAGACGGGCGTTATCGCGTGGCGGTAAAGGCGGTTGAAGAAGGTTTGGGGGGTAATGTATCAGACGGCCCGGCTCAATTTATGACTGCGCCTGCCGGTGTGCCGAGTGGATGCGTGATTAATGCGGAAGGCGGTACCGATGCTGAGAGCGACAGTTCATTGCTGACACGTTTGCTGGCTCGAATCAGACGGCCTGCTGCCGGAGGAAATAAATACGATTTCCAAGACTGGGCTCTTGAGGTGGACGGGGTGACGAGTGCTTATGTTTATCCGTTGCGCCGTGGGCTGGGAACGGTCGATGTGGTGATTACCAGCAGCAATAAATTGCCTACGCCGGAAACTATTAAGGCCTGTCAGGATTATATCGACAGTGTACGTCCGGTTACGGCCAAGAATGTGCTGGTAATGGCACCTAAGGCGGTAGAGGTTGATGTGGCCGTTGATGTGTTGATGCCCGGTATCGATGATGTGCAGACCCCTGTTAAACGTGCGATATGCCGCGGTATCAACTAAAGATAAGCCGTCTGAGAAAATGGGGGAAACAAAGTAATTTAGAAAGTTTTAAATAAAGAGGAGCGGCGACGTGCCTGCATTGCGGGCGAAGATTGCCGAATTGGAAGCAGTCGCCGAAAAACAATGGCTAGTTAAATTTAAAGCCCGTTTAAATCATCTTTAAACGGGCTTTCTTGTGCAAAAGCTAACAGATTTTTAAAATCTCACAAAGTGCAAAAGCTGGCACTAAATTGTGCAAAAGCCGTCGCCGCCTTACACAGTAAATAGATGAAGAGAGGTATTTTGCAGGGTCTCAGCTATTATCAAATTTTATTATCTCTTCCTTATAGCTCATTTGACGATACTGTTTTAAAACGTATAGCTTATCTGAAAACCGCTTGCCCATTTCTTTGATTGGAAAAATTCGGGCTTTTTCAATGCGCGGCCGGTAAATATATCGTAATGTAGGTTTCCGCCAAGCTTCATTTGTCCGCGTATCCCCATTGCTGTACCAGCTAAAGTTTGCCCCAACAACCATTGAGTGGATTGTCCTGAAACATGTCCCACATCAGCCCCAAAATAAAGTTGATGGCCTGGTTTAAATTGCCAACTCAAATCGTTTCGCCAATACCATCCCCGCTCGGCAGACAAACTTATTTCACCATCAAAGCCACGCACGGTGTAGCGGCCGCCGATAGCCAGTTTGTCTTGCGATGTTAACGGGGTTTTGTTCCATTGTGCGTGAACAGATGTATCGTAGGCAAATAGCTGTTTACCAATTTGAAAAGGAATGTTTACATCAGCCGAAGCCGTCCAAATTTTCATACGTGATGAGCCTTCGTTAAAGGCTTCTTCGGGTGCGCGCAGAGCATCTTTCATGCCGGTACCGCGTTTATATTTCAACTTAAAATCTGCCGTACTGCGGCCGATATATTCTTTGTGGGAAAGTTCTGCCAACCAACCTGCAGTTTTACGCCTTTGTACAGTCAGTTCGGCATCATCAATATAGCTTTTTGTTTCCCTTGTCCACAGTTTTACACCGAGATAAGTTTTGCGTTTGGCATCACGATACAAAAGACGGTTGAAGCCGAAATCAGCATTATAACTTTTTCCATTATAATCATACACTTCTGATAATCCGGCAACTGCCTGATGGTAACGGTAGCCGTTATGATTGAATGCCCATGTCCATTTACCAAAAGGAACTGAATAATGTACTGCGTAATTGTTCGATCCGCCTTCTTTGCGATGGCCGTCAAAATTTTCCTCATTGGGCGTATCGCCAATTGAACGTCCATAATTTACATAAAACATATCACTCAGTCCAAAAGGATTGTCAGCAGAGAAAGTGATATTTCCTTGATATTTCCCCGTTGCTTTACTGCCTGAATTATCCACGCCTACACTTACACGGTAGGGCAACAAATGTTGCTGCCATTGCACCACAACATCACTTTGATTTGGTTCGTCCTCTACGGGAATGATTTGAATATCGACTTCTGCTGTTGGGAGCCGTTTGAGATTTTCCAGCCCTTGTTCCAAATCACGCAGATTCAACAGATTGTCTGAGCGGGTGGGAAATTTGTTTTGGAATGCTGCAATGCGTTCAGCATGGGTTTGAGCATCATTAGATCTATCGATTCGTATGAAGCGCAGATAGCCCGGCATCAGTGTTAATTGAAGCTTGCCACTATTCAAATTCTGCGGCGCAGCCAAAATACGTGTCGTGGTATACCCCCTGCCGATCAAAGCATTTTGCGCCAAAGACATGATTTGATTGATATCGCCCGCATGCAGACACTTGCCGGGAACAAAATGTGTTTGGCGCAAAGCCTGGTTGAGCGCAAACCGAAATTTAGCGGTTCCTTTACCTACCAATTCCACTTCAGAAATAGGAAAGCATGGGCTTGCTTCATCCGAATTTGCACTATCTGCCTGTGTTGCCATCTTCTCCCTACCTGTATCAGCATCATCTAAACGCACATCTTGTTCAGGCAACATCTGTTCACGCAGCTGCTTCTCCCGTTGACGCTGGAGAATATCCTGTTGTTGTGAAATGGCTTCGGGAGTGGGAGCGGCTGATGTTGGGACAGGAAAGGCAGCTATTAATGATAGGAATAATAGTGATAATGGAGGAAATATGGCTTGGGAGGAAAAGAAGGGGTTCATAGAATTAATTAAGTTAAATAATGTAAGTGGACAATTATAGTAATGACCAAAAAAAGACCTTATATTAGCTCTAGCAGATGAAAACTCGGTTGTATGTTTATTCATCTTACATTAGGCGGTTGCATATGGCAATTTCAAATAAAGTGTTACGACACATTTCATTTATCCGGTAAATTTCCTGCCATGCCTTATGCAATAAAATGTTTCGCACAATTGGGATGGCTTTCAATAGTCGGTATCGGTAAAAATAAATTTTTCGTCGGTTACATCAAATCCTCAAAAGCTCGTCTTCATCATTAATCACGATATGTTTCAGAATCAGTCCTTTTGAACCCACTGGAAGCAGGTAACGTGGATCAGAGTTATCAAAGTGCCGTCCTGATCCATTAAAGTCATAAAGAATGTTTGGCTTCATCCCCGAAATATCATGGGTATCTCGTGGTTCAGAGATCTCTCCTTTCCATTCAAAGCACAATGTCGCCGATCGATTTCCAAGCTCGTGTACTGGGACTTCGCCAAACGCGCCCAAAAAATTCATCCCACCATCGTACTCCGTAATTTTAAATGGGGTATCAAACCTGCGGTTTGCTATTAACATATCAAACAACCTATCAATGTGTTCACGCCGTAGTAAAAGCATTAGTTTTCCTTATGTGTTATTTTTCATCCCTGCCCACGTTAAACACCGATCAAAATCGACAAAGGCAGATATTTTGTCTAAATAGCTCCAGTTTTAAGAGCTGTCAGCTACTAGATTGAATAGTACTAATTTTTCATAAATAAAAAAGCCCGCCGTAGGGGGCAAGAGAAAAATAGGCATGGCAATTTTGCAGGCTGCCGAAGGTGCCGGAAAAGTTGCCTAAGTCTGTTTTTCTCTTGGGGGCGTGGGGACGTTTCTGCCGAACCTTGAGAGGCGGTAACGGGGCTGCGGCGGGCGTTTTTTTCCGTTAATTTCCCTTCAGCATATAAAGGTCGTCTGAAATCGCCGTTTCAGACGACCTTTATATCTTAGTCATTGTAAATAACCTGCTCTACCGTCCACCATGTATGCGGATAAATAGCCTTGAAATCTTCAATTTCCCATTGAATTCCTTCATCATCAATACCTGTGTCATAGATATATTTTTTGTCAGAACCTATAAAATGTGTTGCTCTTATACAACCTTTTCTAATGCTCACTTCAATTTCAGAAACATTATCCAACATCAAAAACTTAATTAGGGCTTCGGTATCCAGTCGCGTTTCAGCGGGAATTTTACCTTTGAGGCATTCAGAAAACATTTTGTCATACGTTTCTCGTGGTAATAAGGAAAATGTTTCTGTCATTGTTCCAACACTGTAATCATGACAGGTATCCTTTAACAAATCATAGGTTAAATCTGAACTGCCTTTTAAAGCAGTTGCAAAAAGTTCAACGCAATCGTCAGCCGTCAAGCCGTAATTTAGTGCATCCATATGTCGCCACATCCGCATAAAAATTTCTCGGATTTCCTTCGGGCTTAATGTCGAAACCTCATTTAAAATACTGTCAACCTTATCCACTTTTTTCACATCTTGAATCATCACGCTTCTTTCTTTCTTTAAAACAAAACCAACTGTTCTTCCAATGTCAATAAGGAGGCGGTTATCTTCGTTTCGTCTTGGCTGTGTTGTTTTGCGTCGAAAGCGGCTTTTTTGTCGGCTTCAATTTCGGCTTTCATATAGTCTTCAAAACCGCCACGCAACCAATGCACCGTCCGCCATGCCGTATGAAATTCGTTTTTTATACTGTCTCCATGTATGATTTTTGCGGGGATACCGTAAAAATGACATTGCACAAAACACATCCACACACACAAAACATCTATATCCACCGCAACCGCTGCCATATGTAAAGTCGGAACTTTTCCGCTATCGGCGATATGTTCTGCATAGGCAAGCAGATTCGCACCGCTGCCGCAACATGGTTCAAGCAAGGAAACAAATCTTTGTTTCTCCAGTTTCTCCTCCGTGTCGATTCCTACCAGTTTCGCCATCACTCTTGATACTGACATCGGCGTAAAATACTGCCCGTTACGCTCGTTTGACGCTCCCAAGTCCATATAAAGCTCACCCAAAAAATCTTCGTAGCTTCCGACGTTCACCGCTCTAATGCAGCCCGAAGCCAAAACGCCCAACAGCTCAGGAAAGATTTTAAAAGCCTCTTCTTTATATTCTCGGCGGATAGTGTGGTATCGTTCCTCGCGTATTTCCCAATCATCATCCCGCATATAACTATTAAAAATCGCAAGGGCTGCCAGCTCTACGAAATCACGAAAAACATCAGATGGCTTATACGCCGCACCGAATGAATAAATAAGTTTTTTCAGCTCTTTAACAGTGTTTTCCATCTTCTTGCTCCCTATGGTTTCAGACGGCCTTTACCGCCTGAAACCGTGTACCATTACCACCAACTGTCATAAAACACTGCTTGTCCCGTAGCTATTGCTAGACGGGCATTAGCAATAAAGTTTTTAGTTTCTGTAATGTCTTCGGGATATATCTCATCGTCTCCAAAGAAAAAGCCCGGCGTGTATTCCAATTTTTCTTCATTTAAATCAGATTCCAGACGGTCTAAATCTTCAAGTTCTAGCCGAACAGTGCAGCAATTAAAGACTTCAGCTTTTCCGCCTTTTTGACGATATAAGTTTTCCATCCAGCCATGAAGATGGTTAAATTTCCGCCAGTAGGCAAAATGATTCAGTGCTGCTTCTTCGCGTTCATCTTCGCTCACATTCACATCGGTTTGACGGTCGCCGACAAACTCGGCATTCATGGTATAGCCATACATATCTAATCCCATCTGATAGTCCTTTCATAAATGTTCATTCATAAATAAACAACCATCGGGGGCATCTGCCGCCGTGTTGTGATGTCGTTAAAAATTTCAAAGCGCAAAAAGTCCAGACTGGCTTTGTGCGGCTTTCATCTTTGTCCGGTGCGCCTTCTGTGGCGTGGTGGAAAAGGTGGAAGACGTGCAGAGACACTTGTCTTGGTCTGGACTTTTTGCGCTTTGAAATTTAGACATCAACCAACAACACGGCGGCAGATGCCCCCGATGGTTGTTCAAACCTTCAGCCGCTTTGCGGCGTTTCCGCCTTGTTGGGCGGAATTGAAAAACGCATTTAGTGCGTTTTTTGGCACTCGTTGCCTATCCTGCGTTGTAGTTAAAATTTATTGGTACTTAGCCAATATTCTTTTTTGAGAGAAGAAGTACGCGCGGAGAGGAGGTATTTGTTGTTTAATTGTTGTATATGCGTTGTTGTTTAGTTGTATATACGTTGTAAAAGGTTGTATAGCGGTTGTTTTAATGTTTTATATGTTGTTTTATTGTTGTAATAATGTTGTATTCATGTTGTAAATATGTTTGTATATTTGTTGTATATATATTGTTTAAATGTTGTATAAATGTTGTTTTTAGTTGTTTATTGTTGTAATAGGTTGTAATAATGTTGTATAAGTGTTGTATAGGTTGTAAAATAGGTTGTATAAATGTTGTTTTGATGTTGTAAGAGGTGTGTATGAGTGATTTAGAAGATTTCATCAAATCGTATGAAAATAAATTGAGTCCAGGGAAACGATCCGTACTGGAGCCTTATAAAGATGAAATTTTAAAAATGAAGCAGCTTGGGTTTACTGAAAAACTGATATTGCAGTTTTTGGCTGAAAAGAAAAATGTAAGAGTAAGCCAACAGGCATTAAATCGATTCATCCGTTCCCGGCTTCAAAAAATGAATTTAGGAGCTGAAAAAAAGGTAGAAAAATCTCAAAATGATAATAAATTAATTAATTCAAAACCCCCCGTTTCTCAACCTGAAAAGCAAAAAGAAACTTTGGCTCAATCCACTTCTGGGAAGAACAAATTTGATTGGCAAAATCAGATTAACCCGGAGGACTACAAATGAAAAAGCCGTCTGAATTTTCAGACGGCCTCAAAGTCAATAAGTTGGTTTAGCGTTCGTAATGGTATCGGCAGGCATATACAGTTACCGTATCTTCATCTACCGAATAAACCAAACGGTGTTCCCGATCAATCCTTCGCGACCATAAGCCCGATTTATGGTGACGAAGTGGTTCGGGTTTCCCGATTCCCTTCGGATGGTTGGCTTTAATATCTTCCAAAAGCAACTTAATCCGTTCAACCTTCCTAGCATCATGCTTTTTCCAATATGCCAAATCTTCAGCGGCATCAGCGGTAAAACGGTGCTTTCTCACAGATCAACCTCTACAAATTCCCCCTGTTCTGCCTGAGCCAGCGAGTGCTCCAAACGTGCAGCATTAGTAGGATTTCCGAACAGGTAAAGTGTCTCCATAATAGAGCTGTACTCTTCCTCAGACATCAAGACACAGTTCCCTCCGTTCCGGCGCGTAATATGTGTTACTACTTGGTCTTCACAAACTTTAGTCATAACCTGCGCCAAATCTTCACGGGCTGCGGTGTAGCTGATTACATAGTCCATTTTATATATCTCCATTGGGCAATATGATTTATTGTACAGTAACCCTGTACATATTTCTAACGATTTATCCACAAAACCTGTACATATCTCTCCCTCAAAAAGAGTCTATATCCTTTCAAACGTCAATATCCATCTACATCCATCATAAATTGCACAAAAAACAGTCAGGCGCGAGCCTGTAATATTTTTTGATAGTGGTCTGTGAAGGTGATCTTTGTATAAAGGCCGTCCTATACGGACAAAGTTCTATGTCCTCTAAAGCCAAAGTTCTTTGCTCATTATGTACAAACATAATATTTTCAGATACTTATATTCAACATTAAAACTTATTCTTTAAATTTGATTCGGATAAAAATAGGTAAACGAAGCAGAAAAACAGCCCATCACATCTCAAATTGTTGAGAGAAACAGACAAAACAGCCTTTTAGGCGGCATATCTACCGGCAAAAAGCGCAAAAAAAGCTGCCGGAGCAGCTTTGGGGCATGGCTGTGCCAACAGCCTGATGATGGTTACTGTTTTTTCTTATAGTAATTTAGGAGATTTTGACGGTGAGGGTTGTCAGGATTCCGCTGTCCGCCTGTATCGGGCGGCGGGTCGGCGGATTGTTTGATTTGCGCCTCGTATTCCGCCTTAGCTTTGCGTGTGGCCGCTTCAGACGTCGGTGGCGTAGGGATGTTGGGGGAACGGTCGGAGGCGTAGAAGCCTGCCCAGCCGTTCAGAATAGCTTTCCGCATGGCGGCTTCGAGATCGTAGTTTTTATTTTTGAGGTCTTTGAGCTGGTTGAGCAGGATTTTTTTCTGCTTGATATTGAGAGGCTTGCCTTTTTCGGCACGCATCTTCAAAAAGTCATTCCAAAGACCGAGATTAATCCATTTCTCGAGGCGGAAATTGTCTGTATCGATATGATAGCGGCTGTCGAATTGAGGCACTGCCTCGCCTTTGACCTGATAACAAAGTTCGAGCAGACGCTCTTTATTGAGCTGCCAGTGCATCCTGCCGTGTACACCTGCACGTCGGCATTGGATAACGCCTTTACTGGATAGGAATTTTCTTGCCTTTTCATAGCCACGCCGTGTCAGACCGAACTCATCGAACAGCTGGGAAGCGGTTTTATAAAACCAACCCTGACGTTTTGGTTCTTTATCGGCCACGTCGCTCCACCAAAACAGCCCTGACAATAATGTCGCTGCCTGAATATTGGAGCCGCACAAAAGCCCGAACTCGCGGTAAACCACGAAGTCCGTTGTCATGTGGTGGCGGATTTCGGCTGTGAGCATCGTTATTTGGTTTCAAACCGTTCTGGATAAAAAAGATGAACCTCCGTGAGTCCATCTTCTCTGAATAACTCAACCAGCTTTGCTGCCAAATCTCTATTTGGGATTTGTTTCGCTCTTTCAATTCTGGAAATATTCCCACTATCGCTGCCAACCAATTCGGCAACTTGTTCCAACGTCAGTTTTCGCCCTAGGCGAGCTAATTTTAAAGGTGAAGTCATAATCTGATTCCTACTAAAAACTTTTTTATTATGCGTTAAACGCAGAAAAATAACAAGGCTATTCTGCTTTCACAGCTTTGATGTATTTCACGCAGAATTAGAGAATGCAAGAATGGATATTGGACAAAACATTCGCGCTAGGCGAAAAGAATTAAAAATGACTCTTGAGCAATTAGCTCTTGAAATTGGTTCGGATACTGGTAACCTCTCAAGAATAGAAAGAGGTCAACAATCGTTGACTACTGAAAAGATAAGTGTAATTGCTAAAGCCTTAAACTGCTCCCCTGTTGACTTGATGTCATCTCATATAGCAAAGGATATTTCTCTTCCATCTGGCTATCATAGGATTCCTTTGTTAAATAAGCAGCAAATATTAGATTGGGATAGAATCCAAAGTCATGTTGAATTTTTAAAAATCGACGAATGGTTAATAACTGAAGAAACAATTTCAGCACAATCTTTTTCATTCGAGATAAATGATTTAAGCATGAGTCCGGATTTTCAGGTAGGCGATAAGATTATCTTAGACCCAACTTTGCAAGCCGAAGCTGGAGACTTTGTTTTGGCAACAAGTAATGGTCAGGATATTTTTTTCAGGAAATATCGTGCCCGTGGCATTATTGATGGAAAAAAAGTTTTTGAGCTATATCCATTAAATGAAGATTTTGAAATTTTCCATTCTTCCCACTCTGAGTTGAAAACGTTGGGGGTCATGGTTGAGCATCGAAAATATAGAAGAAAATAATTACACCTATCTCCAACCTGAATAATGATTTGCAAGGAGTTTCTGTAAATCCAAAATTATTCTTGAATGAATCACTCTGTTATTCAGGAATAGTGGCCGATGTTCACGGATAATCTTCAACTGCCCAATAAAAAGGCCGTCTGAATTTTCAGACGGCCTTTTTATTTTCATCAAAATGCAAATTTGCACTTGACGCAGAAAATAATCTGCTTATAATGCAAATATATTCTGCAAATAACGCAGAAAGATCTTTAAATATTTGGAACGAAGCAACCGGCCTTCGGAGATGTTTTGGCCTTAAAAGACTGAAACATCATGCGTAAAAAAGGTGATTGAGCCTTTGGGTAAATCGGACAAACGGTTGCAGGCAGCATCTGACCTGCCAAAAAAAATGCCGCGCATCCGGGTTGCCCAGTGGGGTCCGGTAACAGGCGGCAAGTTGGACGTATTTCTTAATCGGGACGTACTCCCGATGCAGCAGCGATAATCTGCGGACAAGCTGCAAAACACATTTTGATTTTTATATTCCCCGCCGTGAGCGGGTATTTATCGGAAAAGTCCGATAGGGCAAATGCCCAAATGTTCAGACGGCGCTACCCGTCTTTAAACATGTATCCAAATCCAAGCCCGCTTGTGCAAGAAGCGGGTTTCCGTTTGGGTTCATCTGAAATAATCAGATAGTTTATTATAGTTCAATGGTGTCATTATGACAAATGACGAAAAAACGCATTATAAGATAAATTTGTCTTAAAACATATTCCAAATTAGTTTTTTCTACCGCCTGGCTACATTATAGGGTGGCGGGCAACTCAGTGGCTCGGAGTAAAAAGACTGAGCGGTTCCGAAACCGTCCATGTGTGATGTCCTGTACAAGCACTTTGCCTGTGAATCAGTAAGCAGTAGCGGGAGGGTAAAAATCGGCAGTATGGTATTTATCACACCCTACTGTTTTGAGCGATGTCCTGATAAGGCTGACTACCGGCAATAGGTCGGGGAGCAGGTGAAAGCCCTGCAATAATCTTCTGGAGATGAATGATAAGTGGACTGCTGCAATAAAATCAGACTGTCTATAATTTTAACATGGGCGTTGTTGCATTCATTCTATATATTCCGAGGCTGGAAAGAGTACGATAGGCAATCAGCTTTGGCAACGATAGCCATCGGATTTCAGGTGTGGATTATATCGGAAATGATTATTTGGTTATCCTTGGATGTCGGCTCATGCCACGGTTGCTCCTCATGGTTTAGGTGATGGATATTCCTGCATCTCTATTTTGAGTGGATAGCTAAGTATGAATCGGTAACACGTTGTATCATCTTTTCGTATGGCAATACTACCTTGACTTGTTTTGCAGTCGGAATAGCTGTACGCATCCAACATGAGTGGCCAGCGATCATACTCGGTAGCTTTATCATATGCTTTGATAATAAGCCCCCACATAATTAAGAGTGTTATTGCATAGATACCTTTTTTAAAAGATTTAAATAACGGGGCATTTCTACCCTCTATCATGAGTTTGAGTATATGCCACAAGATTGGAAGTGTTAAAAACGTAATAGCAGTGATGATAGTCCATACAGAAATTGAATAGTTAAGATATTCGGGATAGATCCCATATTTGTGATTGAAATGATGGATCGAAATTATTTTGGCGATAAATAATGCAAGTGCTGAAGAAACAAATAGTTTCCACGTCCATTTAAATTTTATTGAGATTTCACTATGGTTTTTCCATAGCTGCCAAGCGGAAAATATCACGCATAAAAAAATAAATAGAGGCATACTTTTTATCAAAAGCGAGCCATAAACAACACTGATAGTAATATTTTCAAATAACTCTTTTTGATTGTTTTTCATGGGCATTTCTTGTTTCGTGTAAAGAGAAGATGTGGTAATCCAATCTTAACACGGGTAGAGAAATGCCCGCCTATTCTCAAGGTCGTCTGAAAATGGTTTCAGACGACCTTCACTTCATCTAAAAGCGAAAGGAAGTAACATGAAAAAGATCCGCAAGCCCGTTAAGCAAATCATTATTGGTACTTATCATAGTATGAGAGCCGCATCTAAACAGGTTGATCTGTTGATGAAAGGTAATGGTGATTTGTGTGTGAATATCGTTCAGGATGGATGTAAGTTCCAAGTTCGCACAGTTGTTTGGCAATGAAAAAGCCGCTTTTATTCAAAAGCGGCTTTTAAGTTGAGATGGATGATCTCGTAGGGGTACGCAGATTATCCTTTTTTTCGTCTTTTATTTCAATATGGAAAAGGTGTGTGTATGAAAAAATCTTTGGGTTTGTTAATTGCGGCGTTACTGGGAGCAGCGCCGGCGACTTATGCTGACGATGTGCTTACAGGCGATACGCGCTTGGCGTGTGAGGCAATTTTATGTCTGTCATCAGGTGATCGTCCAAGCGAATGTGCGTCTTCTATTAGACGATATTTTTCGATTCGCCACAAAAAATTGGGCAATACGATCAAGGCGCGTCGTAACTTTTTAAAAATGTGTCCGAGTAGTTCGGAAAGTGCCGAAATGTCGGGTTTGGTTGATGCAATTGCAAATGGAGCTGGCCGGTGTGATGCTCAAGAGTTGAACCGCATGATGCGTTATTCAAGGTTTGAGAAGGTATGCGAACAAAAAAACAAATATCGTTTTGGCCGACAATATACGTCTGATGAAAATTGCCAGATGGTTAAAAAGTTTTACGTCAGACCTGATAAACCGGAATACTGCAAGGCTTATTACGACCACGGATGGACGACTGCGGGCGATAAAGTACGATATGTCGGCGAAGAGAAGAATGGTGGTCGCTGGGTAGATATTCGTTAAATCTTCACTCCTGCTCTACATAGGCATAAATGTTTAGCAGCTTCGGCAGCCCTGCTATATAGGGCTGCTTTTTTTACAAACACAAACTTGTTCAGGGACGAGCAGGTTTCTTTTTGTAAAAAATCATTTGAACAAACGAAAGGTTATGCCATGAAAGAAGTCCATTTTATTGCACAAGGTAAAGGCGGCGTTGGTAAATCAACGATTGCAAGTTTTTTAGGTGACTACCTCAAAGCAAAAGCCAGTGGAGAGCAACTGCATTGCTTTGATACTGATCCCGTAAATCCTTCTTTTAGCCGTTTCTCGGCGTTAAATCCTGAAGTAATCGATATTTTAAATGACAGTAATAATATTGATTCCCGCTATTTTGATGGATTGATTGAGAAGCTGGTAAAAGAGGAAGGTATTGCTGTCATTGACAACGGGGCTGCTACTTTTGTGCCATTGATGTCTTATATGGCAGAAAACGAAGTACCGTCCTTCTTGGCCGAAAACGGTATCCGCATGATTATTCATGTACCACTTGTAGGTGGACAGGCTCTTGATGACTGTATTACAGGTTTGGTGCAAACGTTAAATGCTTTACAGGCTGAAGTGGTTATTTGGCTTAACGACTTTCAAGGTGTGGTAACTAAAGATAAACCTTTTGAAGAATTTGGTGTTTATAAGCAATACAAGGATCGTATTATCGGCGTGGTACATATTTCACATCGCAACCCTGATACGTTTGGTGCAGATATAAAGGAAATGACAACCAAAAACCTGACTTTAACTGAAGCACAAACTTCAGGTGAATTTGGCTTGATGCCTCGCCAACGTCTGCGTACGGTACAGCGTGAGTTGTATGAACAACTGGATCAAATAGAGTTTTTGGTTACTCAACGCCAACCGGAAAAATCAGAGGCATGATATGGGAAAAGCAGAAGTAGATGCCATTATTGCCGACGTGTTCCGGGTTTCAGGTATCAAACTTACAGCAGACGACCCGGTTATTGCTATTCTGTTGGTACAGGAAAGCCGGTTGAAAGCCTTGTTTGAAGAACAACGTAACCGTACTCGTGAGGATTTTGACGGAATTACTTCAGAAATCGAAGAACCGTTGAAAACGGCAGTTCAAATTGCTGAAGATTTGAAGACTTATCGTGAACAGATTATGGCAGATCTTCTAGCAGGGTATGGTAAAGAGCTAGCTGAGAGTGAAGGCAAGTTGTACGCCTCAATCCAAGCCAAAATTGACAAACAAATGAAGGGATACCTTGACGAAGTAACAACGAAGATAAACCGGTCATGGTTAGTTGCGGCACTGATTTTCTTCTGTTCTATACTTGTTCTGAAATTTGTTTAGGGAACTTTATGCTGATAGAGAAGAGTGTAGAAGTTGTTACTGTAAAAGTAAGCGCCCTGTTTAATCCAAAGGATGATCAGTTTCCTCACTTCCGTCTCGTTCCACTCGAAGCAGACAGGCAGGGTTATCTCTGCCTGCTGTTTTATATCGACCGAAACAACTTTTTAGTGTTGGAATCCCGTATCAAGCGATATGCGGCAGTTAGACGGCTGTCGCTACTACAGGAAAACGCGCCCTACACGGTTTATGAAATATCGAGGTAATCCATGAAGACATATGACGTGAAAGAAGCGGCTCAATACTGCAAATGCCATCCCGAAACCATACGGGAACATATCCGCTCCGGCCGTTTGGCAGCCTCCATGCCCGGACGGAAATACTGTATCACGCAGCCCGCACTTGACGCATTTATAAACGAACTGGAAAATGCGCGGATGCTGGCTTCACTCGAAAGTAGGAGTGAACAAAAATGCCGATCTATAAACGCGAAAATGGCGTCTATTACATTGACATCACAACGCAAAGCGGTCAAAGAATTAGACAATCTTCTCGCACCAAAGACAAAAATGAAGCCCAAAGGCTGCATGACAAACTGAAACATGAATTGTGGCAGCAGGAACATTTCAACGAAAAACCGAAACGACTGTGGGATGAAGCGGCAGTTCGGTGGATTGAAGAGATGGGGGACAAGAAAAGCATCAGGGATGACATAAGCCGTTTGCGCTGTCTAGTTCATTTCAGAGGTATCTTCTTGCACCATATGAGCCGTGATTTCATCATGCAGACTATTAACCGCATGACTTGTTCGGACAGTACCAAAAATCGCTATCTTGCCTTAATCCGATCGATTTTGAATAAGGCGGAAAAAGAATGGGGCTGGCTGGACAATGTGCCTAAGTTGAAACTGTATCGTGAAGCCAAACGCCGTATCCGTTGGCTGAAGCATGAAGAAGCCCAAAAGCTGATTGATGCCCTGCCGGAGTATTTAGCTGATATGGCAGTGTTCAGCTTGGCGACAGGCTTGCGGCAACGCAATGTACTGGGGTTGAAGTGGTCGCAGATCAATCTAAGCCGCAAGACGGCATGGATTGAGGCCGACGAAGCCAAAGCAGGACGCGCTATCGGCGTTGCCCTGAATCAGACGGCACTCGGTATATTGGAAAAACGGATGGGCAAACATCCATCTTTTGTTTTTACTCTACCAAACGGTAAACCCGTGAAAAGCATCAGCTCGCGTATTTGGAAAAACGCATTGTCTCAGGCAGGCATTGTTGATTTCAGATGGCACGATCTGAGGCATACATGGGCAAGTTGGTTGGTACAAGCCGGAGTTCCGCTCGCCGCTTTGCAGGAAATGGGTGGTTGGGAAAATGTCGGGATGGTTCAGAAGTATGCCCATCTAGCCCCCGAACATTTGCACGGACACGCGGCTATATTGGACAGTGTCGGTCTTGGTTTCGACACAAAACAGGCACACCCCAATATAGGCGGTGGCTAAGAAAAAAGCCTAAACAATTGTTTAGGCTTAGGAAAAGTGGTGGGTCGTGAGCGATTCGAACGCTCGACCAACGGATTAAAAGTCCGCTGCTCTACCGACTGAGCTAACGACCCGATAAGCTGTGCATTATAGTGAGCTTGTTTCTTTCCGTCAACTGTTTTTTTGAAATTTTTTTCAAAAAACGTAAATCGGTTGTTATTTGGCGTTAATTCTCCCGTTTCCGAGTATTAATTATGTTATGATTTTCTAATCTGTCAGTTCTGATGGATATTTTTTAGACCAAAGGATATACAACATGAAAAAATTATTGATTGCTGCGATGATGGTGGCTGGTTTGGCTGCTTGTTCTCAAGAGGCGAAACAGGAAACTCAAGAAGCGGCTTCTGCCGTTGCTTCTGATGTGAACGCTGCTGCCGAACACGCGGCTTCTGTTGCCGATGCTGCTGCTTCCGAAGCTAAAGGCGCTGCTGAACAAGCTGTTTCTGACGCTAAAGAAGCCGGTGCCGATGCGAAGGAAACTGCGGAGAAAGCAATTTCCGATGCTAAAGAAACTACCGGTAAAGCCATCGATGGTGCTAAAGAAGCCAGCGACAAAGCTTTGGACGATGCAAAAGTTGCTGTGGGCGAAGCTAAAGACGCTGCCAAAGATGCGGCTAAAGATGCTTTGGGTAAAGCTGCCGATGCAACTCAAGAAGCTGCCGACAAATTGAAAGATGCTGCTAAATAAGCTGGTGTCCGATACAAAAAGGCCGTCTGAAAACATTTTTCAGACGGCCTTTTTGTATCGGCGGATTATTTTTTTTCTTGCTGACGCGTGTACACCAAAGAAGTCAGGATGGATGCGCCCAGTGCGCCGAAGACGACGGACAGGGAAATGGAAATCGGGATATGTACCCAGTGCATAATCAGCATCTTGATACCGATAAAGCTCAATACGAAGGCCAAGCCGTATTTGAGGAAGATAAAGCGTTCGGCAAAATCCGCCAGCAAAAAGTACATGGCGCGCAGGCCTAAGATGGCAAAAATGTTGGAGGTAAGGATGATGAACGGGTCGGTGGTGACGGCAAAAATAGCGGGAATGCTGTCCACGGCGAAGATGACGTCGCTCAATTCGATCATAATCAATACCAGTAAAAGCGGCGTAGCGATGCGTTTGCCGTTTTCAATGGTAAAGAATTTTTCACCGTCAAACTGTGGGCTGGTCGGGATGACTTTTTTGAGCAGGGTCAGGATTTTGTTTTGGGAAAGGTCTTCCTCTTCTTCCGATTCGGGTTTCATCATGTGGATGCCGGTATAGAGCAGGAATGCGCCGAAAAGGTAGAGAATCCATTCAAATTGCTGTACCAGTGCCGCGCCGATGAAAATCATGATGGCGCGCAGGACGATGGCGCCGAATACGCCATAGAGCAGGACGCGGTGTTGGAATTTGGGTTCGACTTTGAAATAGCCGAAAATCATCAGGAAAACGAAGATGTTGTCGACGGCAAGGGATTTTTCGAGCACATAGCCGGTGAAGAATTCGAGGACTTTTTCTTTGGCGACAACGACCCCGTAAGCCGGGTTGCCCGCCAGTTCGAAATAGAGCCAGCCGGCAAACGCGCAGGATACGGCCACCCAAATGCCGCTCCAAGCGAGGGCTTCTTTAATGCTGACTTTGTGGGCGCCGTTTTTTTTCAGCGACACCATATCGATGGCGATCATGATTAAGACGGCAATAAAGAAAATGCCGTAAAACGTCGGCGAGCCGACGGACGGGTATTGGGTCATAAACAATCCTTGTGTGTGGGGAAGGGTAAGGTTTACCAAGACAGGTAGAACATTGCTTTGGCAAAAAAGACGATAAACAGCATATGGCTGAATACGACGGCGTGTATGTATTTCGACCAGCCGACGGTGAGGGTATGCCGTGCCATTTTGACGACGGCGATGGCAAAATGTACCAAAACGCTTATTGCCAACAGGATTTTGATGCTCAGCATGATGCCGAAGGAGCTGTCGAATGGGTGGTGCAGTATCGGCAGGTAGCGGTTGTACACCATCACGATGCCGCTGATGAACAGGGTAATGACGACAGGCGGCATCACGCGGACGGCACGATAGGACATGGCACGTTCGACTTCGCGGCGCGATTCGCGCGAAACGCGGCCTGTGTGTAAAACGGAGAGGACCAGCATTTCGAAAAATACGCCGCCGACAAAGGCAATCGCGCAATAAACGTGGATGATGTGTGCCAGTGCGTAGATACTCATGACGGGTGTTTCCGGTAATTCAGACAAGTCGTCATTGTATCACTACCGAATGCGGTTGATGCATGCGCAATTTTATGCCAAATATATTAAAATTTATAAATATTCTTTTGGAATTGCCGTTTGTTTTTGCATTTAACCGTTCATCAAGAGCGTTATCTTAGTTTAATCTGTCTTTACTTATCAGAAAATATATTAATGAAAGGTTGTGCCATACTGTTCCATATACAGCTTAACCCCTGATGGAGAATCAAACCATGAAGAAAACTTTTGCAAAAACTGTGACCTTGATCATGCTGGCCGCTTCTTTGGGTGCGTGTGCCAATATGACTCAAACCCAACGCAACACTGCTGCTGGTGCGGTATTGGGCGGCGTGGCAGGTAATTTGATTGGTGGCGATACCGGCTCTACCTTGGGTGGCGCAGCTTTGGGTGGCGTTATCGGCAGTCAAGTTCATACCCGCTACTAATCCTTTATTCGGTTAAAAATAAAAAGGCCGTCTGAATGTTCAGACGGCCTTTTGTTTTTACGGTTTATTCGTTGACGAACGTTACACCGGTCAGTTGCGATTGCAAAATAGCAGTGCGCAAGGCAGTCAGTGCTTTCGGACGGACAAAGTTGCGGCGATAAGCCAAAACGACACGGCGGTGCGGTGCAGTGCCTTCAAACGGGATAATGCTGAAAAGCATGTGGTCGTTTTCGGTCAATGCGGTAGCCGGCATGACGCTGATGGCCAGACCGCTGGCAACCATGTGGCGGATGGTGTTGATGGAGCTGCCTTGCAGGGTATTGGTCAAGCCCTGGATTTTTTGCTTGGAAGCCAATTCGGAACAGCTTGCCAACACTTGGTCGCGCATACAGTTGCCTTCGGACAGCAGCAACACTTGTTCTTCGCTCAAAAGTTGAGGCGTAACGGCATCGAGTTCTTCAAAGTGATGTCCTTTGGGAACGATGACGAAGAAAGGTTCGTCATACAGGGGCTCGGTTACGATGCCCGGCTCTTGGAACGGTTCGGCAACGACGATTGCATCGACATCGCCGCGTTTGAGCGACTCGGTCAGGATGTGGGTATAGTTCTCTTCCAGCATCAGCGGCATTTTCGGCGCGGTTTCACGCAGCGCGGTAATGAGCTTGGGCAGAAGGTAGGGGGCAACGGTAAAAATCAGGCCGAGTTTGAACGCGCCTTCCAATTCGTTTTGCTCTTCATTGGCAAGGTGTTTGATGAGTTCTGCTTCTTCCAGAACCCGGCGGGCTTGGGCGACAATGCGCTCGCCCGCTTCGGTCGTGATGATGTCGTTGCTGCTACGGTCGAACAGGGATACCGACAGCTCTTCCTCCAGCTTTTTGATGGCGATGGAGAGGGTGGGCTGGCTGACAAAGCAGCGTCGTGCGGCACGTCCGAAGTGACGTTCTTGTGCGACGGCTACGATGTAACGCAATTCGGTCAAGGTCATGTGTTAAGCCTTTTTTTGTTCCGGCAGGGTGATGTTCAGCTCAAGAACGTCCAAGCCGTCTTGTTTCTCTTGGGAGATGCGGATGTCGTCCAATGATACGTTGACGTATTTGGACAGGACTTCCAGTAGCTCTTTGCGCAAGGTCGGCAGATAATCCGGAGCTTGGCCTTCTTGTGCGCGTTCTTGCGCGATGATGATTTGCAGGCGGTCGCGCGCGACGGTGGCGGTTTTCGGCTTTCTGCCGAACAGCATATCGAGCAATGACATGTATTAACCTCCGAACAGTCGTTTTAAGAAACCTTTTTTCTCGGCTTCAAGGAAACGCATTTCACGGTTTTCACCCAAGAGGCGGGCAATAACGTCTTTGTAGGCTTCGGCTGCGGCGGCATTGTCTTGGTGGATGACAGGTTCGCCGGCGTTGGAGGCCTGCAGGACGTTTTGTGATTCGGGAATCACGCCGATCAACGGGATGCGCAAGATGTCGCAGATGTCTTGTACCGACAGCATTTCGCCTTTGGCCACACGCTCTGGGGAGTAGCGGGTAATCAGCAGGTGCTCTTTAACTGTGCCGCCTTGTTCGGCTTTGCGGGATTTGCTTTGCAAAATGCCCAAGATACGGTCGGAGTCGCGGACGCTGGATACTTCCGGATTGGTGGTAATGATGGCTTCGTCGGCAAAGTAGAGCGCCATCAGTGCGCCTTGTTCGATACCGGCAGGGGAGTCGCAGATAATGAACTCGAAGCCCATTTTTTTGCTGGACAGCTCTTTCATCACTTTGTCGACGCCGTCGCGGGTCAGCGCGTCTTTATCGCGGGTTTGCGAGGCGGGCAGGATGTAGAGGTTTTCGCAGTTTTTGTCTTTAATCAGGGCTTGGTTGAGTGTGGCTTCGCCTTGGATGACGTTGATGAGGTCATACACGACGCGGCGTTCGCAACCCATAATCAGGTCGAGGTTGCGCAAACCGACGTCGAAGTCGATTACGGCGGTTTTGTGGCCGCGCAGGGCCAGGCCGGTTGCGATGCTGGCGCTGGTAGTGGTCTTGCCTACGCCGCCTTTACCTGAAGTTACTACGATGATTTTGGACACGATATTTCCTTTTTAAGTACTGATGTTTATTCGGCGTCGATTGCGCTGATAACCAGTCGGTTGTCTTGCAATGATACTTGTACGGGTTTTTTGTGCAGATGCTCGGGCAGGTCTTGCTCGAAGTTGCGGTAGATGCCGGCAACGGAGACTAACTCAGCCTGCATGGAATGGATGAAGATGCGCGCGTTGGTGTTGCCTTTTGCTCCGGCCAACGCTCTGCCGCGCATGGGGGCGTAAATATGGATGTTGCCGTCGGCGATAAGTTCTGCACCTTGGCTGACGATGCCGGTAACGATGAGGTCGCCGTTTTCAGCGTAAACCTGCTGGCCGGTACGTACGGGCGTGCTGACCAATACGGTCGGATTGTTGATGACAGTGGCCTGTACGTCTTGCGGCTGCGGTGCTTGGCGCGGGGTGGGCGCTGCCTGTGTATCGGCTGCCTGGGTGGAGTTGCCTTGTTTGAAGACCAAGTGGTAACGCGCTGCCGCTGCCGCCCATGTGTCGCTGGTGTGGTGCAGCCCTAAGATTTGCATGCCGTAACGGGCAAACAGGGAAATCATGCTGCCCAAATCGATGGATTCGGGATGGTCGAAATCTTGTACGTCTAAAATAAAGGGAACGAATTCGTCTTGGGACTGGCCTGCCAGTTGGCGCAGGAATTCTTCCAATTCGGTTAGATCTGCGGTGTGCAGATGGATGGATAAGACGTCCAAACGTGACGTTTTTATGTCGAATGCGGGTTTCATTGTAATGAAATAATAAAATTTTTTAATGACGTAAGTTTACCGTGTAAATCTTGGCTATTCAATCTGTTTGGCCGTCTGAAACCAAAATATTTTGTTTGGGCGTTTTTTAGTTGTGTTTAGTGTGGTTTTTTGGTGTGAAGCTCTGTTTCAGACGGCCTTGGGGAAGGGGTAGCCGTGTGTGTCGATGTCATCGGCGGCCGCCCACGGTGTGTGAATGAGGGTGGACGGCAGGTGTGCCAATTCGGGGAGGTAACTGCGGATGTAGCTGCCGTCGGGGTCGATTTGGTGCGAACGGTGGGCATAGCGGACGGTGGTTGTGTCTTGGGCGGCAAGGTGCCAGTTGGCTTGGTTGAGCGCGGGGTCGGTGCCGGTTTGGACGGAGGCTGTCCACGCGATGCCTTGGTTGGGGTCGAGGTTGAGGGCGTGGCAGAAATAGTGGGCGCACAGCTGCTGGAGAACAGGGTGTAAGTGGCCGGTGGCTTCGAGGCTGCGGATGGAGGCGTCGATGACGGGTACGCCGGTTTGGCCGTTGCGCCAGTATTCGCGCACCGGGGCGGCATCGGTTGTTTCGGGTAGTCGGCGGTGGTAGGCGAGCTGGTAGCAGTAGTCGCGGAAAATAAGCTTGTCCAGCCACTCGAAATGTCGGTTTGCCAAGCTTTCGGCGGCCAGCAGGCGCGGTGAAATGCAGCCTGCGGACAGGTAGGCATTGAGGAGGCTGGTGTTTTTTCGTGCCGGAAAATTTTGGGTAATCGGGTAGTGAACCAAATTCTGTTTGAACGCGTGCCATTGCGTTAAGGCCGCGGTTTCGCCGCCCTGTTGATAGGCAGGCAATACTGCGCCGGTATGGGCTGGAAACAGTGGAACGTTTTGTCCGGTTTGAACAGGCAATTCGGTTTCAGACGGCCTTTGTCCTGAATAGGCCTGCAACCATGCTTGTTTATAGGCGGCAAAATCGGTGTAGGGCAGGCCGTTGGCATCCATGAGGGGGGATTTGGCCAAAATACCGCGGTCGTTGGCGTGTTGCAGGGTAATGCCTGCTCGGTCGAAATTGTGCCAGAGGTGGTTGTCTTGGCGGATTTCGGCTTCGGTGTAGGCTTCGTCTGTGATGACGGTATGGGCATTGAACGCAGCAGCCAAGGGGAGGAGGTCTTCGTCGGAAGCGACGACATATAAAGGAATATGATGCGCCGCCAGACGGGTATGCAGCTCTTGCGCGGCTTGATAGTGGAACAGGCTTTGACGCGGATTGTGGTTTTCAGACGGCCTTTGGCTGACCCAGACGCAGGCGATGGGCAAACCGCTTGCAACGGCAGCATTAAGCGCGGCATTGTCGTGCAGGCGGAGGTTGCGGCGGAACCAGACAAGGACGTGAGCAGATTTCATGAGCATGTTCCGACGGAAAACGGGGAAACCATTTTATCAGAATCGGCCTCATGTATCAGGCCGTCTGAAAAATCTTTTGGTTTGATTTTGCTATATAATTTTGGTTTTAGCAATGAGGCGGCAACCATGACCGAGCAAACCGTTTTGGCACTCATTACCTGCCAAACTTATCCCGAACCATCGGACAACCTGAAAACATTGGCGGCATGCTTGGAAAATATGGGCGTAAAAACCGTATTTGACGCGTGGCAAAACCATCCGTCCGCGCCGTTTTTGCTGCCTTTGTGCGCATGGGATTATGCCGCCGAACCCGAAGCCTTCCGCCAATGGCTGGAGCAAGCCGGGCAGGCGGGGCAGCGTTTTATCAATCCGCCCGAATTGATGGCTTGGAATATGGAAAAGACGTATTTGTGCGATTTGGCGGCGCGCGGCGCGCAAGTGATTCCCAGCGTGTTCGTTCCCGCGCACAAAGACAAATTGGCCGATATTCTGAAACAACAAGGCTGGACGGAAGCAGTTATCAAGCCCGCATTCGGTCAGAGCGGCAAAGGCGTGGTCAAAGTTTGTGCGGAGGCATTGGACGTGGATATGGCGGATTATCCGCAAGGCATGATGGTTCAACCGTATATCCGCGAAATCGAAACGGCGGGCGAAACCTCGCTGGTGTTTTTCAACGGCTCATTCAGCCATGCCGTGCGCCGTCAGCCGCCGCAAGGCGAATGGCGTGCCAACTCGGCCTATGGCGTGTCGGTGTTCGGTATCGAGCCGCCCGAGTTTGCCGTCCGTGCCGCGCAAGACGTACTGGCCGCCTTGCCGCAAATGCCGGTTTACGCCCGCGTGGACGGCACACTGATTGGCGACACCTTCCTGCTTAATGAGTTGGAACTCATCGAACCTGCCCTGTACCTGCACACCAGCGAAGGCGCGGCGGAGCGTTTTGCCCGAGTGTTGGCCGGGTTGCTGAAATAGGGTTGCGGCACGTACATTCAGGCCGTCTGAAAGATTTTTTTCAGACGGCCTGAATTTTTTTAAACAGTTGGCAGGAAGATGTTTTAAAGCGTGCTTTTATTTGTCATTTTAATTGGGCTGGAGTCTTGGCCTGCTCTAGATTGTAAACAATTTTCTTGGTATTGATTGGGTTTTATTTAGGGTAAAAATACGAAAAGCTTTTGAAAATAAATATGTTGTAATCTTAAACATTCTGTGCTGAAATTACAGGACACTACAAAAAAGTGGTGTTTTAAAAAATAAAACAGACAAAGGAGAAAAACCATGCAATTGCTTTTAGACAATCTCAAAGCTTTTTTTGAAACCATCAGCGGCTGGGTCTGGGGGCCTATTATGTTGATGCTGCTGGTCGGTACGGGCATTTTGCTGACCGTTTTGCTGAAAGGCTTGCAGTTCACCATGCTGGGTTATGCACTGAAACAGGCGTTTGTGCCGTCAAAGAAGCATGAAGACGGCGAAGACCACGAAGGCGATATTTCCCATTTTGCAGCGTTGATGACCGCGCTGTCGGCCACCATCGGTACGGGCAATATCGCCGGCGTGGCGACTGCGGTGGTAACCGGCGGCCCGGGCGCGGTATTTTGGATGTGGATGACCGCCATTTTCGGCATGGCGACCAAATACGGCGAAGGCGTGTTGGCGGTGAAATACCGCGTGACCAATTCCAAAGGCGAAATGTCCGGCGGCCCGATGTATTACATCGAAAAAGGCTTGGGCAAAAACTGGAAATGGATGGCCGTCGCATTTGCGCTGTTCGGCACATTCGCTTCCTTCGGTATCGGCAGCTCGGTGCAGTCCAACTCGGTTGCGCAGGCAGTGCAAACCAGCTTCGGCGTCGAACCTGCCTACACCGGCGTGATATTGACCGTATTAACGGCCATCGTGCTTTTGGGCGGCATTAAGGGCATCGCCAAAGCCGCGTCCTTTATCGTGCCTGCCATGGCCGTATTTTATGTAGTGGGCGGTATTTCCATTATTGTCGTGAATTCTGACGCACTGATGCCTGCCGTCAAACTGATTTTCTCCGATGCGTTTAGCGCACAGGCTGTGGCCGGCGGCGCCATCGGTACGGTCATCCGCTACGGCGTGGCGCGCGGTGTGTTCTCCAATGAAGCGGGCATGGGTTCGGCGCCGATTGCCGCCGCCGCCGCGAAAACCGACCATCCCGTCCGTCAGGCATTGGTTTCCATGACCGGTACGTTTTTGGACACCATCGTTGTCTGCTCGATTACCGGTATCGTGTTGGTCATGGGTCTGCTCGGCGCAGGCGGTGAGTTTGTTAAACCTGAATTGAGCGGCGCGGCGCTGACAACCGTCACGTTCCAAAAAATGCTGCCCGGCATCGGCGGCTGGATTGTTACCATCGGCCTGATTTTCTTTGCTTACTCAACCATTCTTGGCTGGTGTTATTACGGCGAGAAATGCGCGGTGTACGTTTTCGGCGAACGCTTTGCCGGACTGTACCGCGTGGGTTACGTCTCTTCCGTCATGCTGGGTACCGTGTTGAGCCTTGATTTGGTGTGGCTGGCTTCGGATACGTTCAACGGCTTGATGGCCTTGCCCAACCTGATTGCGCTTTTGTTGATGGCGAAAGTCATCGTCAATGAAACACGAGACTTCAAACAAAAAATCAAAAACGGCGAATTACCGCATTGATGTCCAAGGCCGTCTGAAACGGAATATTCAGACGGCCCGATGGATAAAGTTTGTTTTGAAAAAAAGTCAGAGGAGGAGAAAAATGAAAGTGCTTGTTTTAGGTGCCGGAGTAGCAGGCGTATCTTCCGCGTGGTATCTGGCAGAGGCAGGACATGAAGTAACGGTCATCGACCGCGCCGAGGGCGTGGCGATGGAAACCAGTTTTGCCAATGCAGGCCAGCTCTCTTACGGCTATACCACGCCCTGGGCGGCACCCGGCATCCCGACCAAAGCGCTGAAATGGTTGTTTAAAAGCCATCCGCCTTTGCTGTTTCGCCCCGATGGCAGCCTGTATCAAATCGAATGGCTGTGGCAAATGCTGCAAAACTGCACGGCAGCGCGCTATCAAATCAACAAAGAGCGCATGGTCAGGATTTCCGAATACAGCCGAGAAATGTTCCGCCGTTTTGAAGCGCAAACCGGCATGAATTTTGAAGGACGCAAAAAAGGGACGTTGCAGATTTTCCGCCAAACCAAAGAAGTCGAAGCGGCAGAACAAGACATTGCCGTTTTGGAACGATACGGCGTGCCGTACCGCTGTCTGAAGCCCGAAGAATGCGCAGAATTCGAGCCTGCACTTGCACGCGTTACCGCCAAAATTGCCGGCGGCCTGCACCTGCCTGCGGATGCGACCGGCGACTGCCATCTCTTCACTGAAAACCTGTACAAACTGTGTCTGGAAAAAGGCGTACAGTTTCATTTCAACCAAACCATCCGCCGCATCGACCACAACGGGCTGCGCATTAAAGCCGTTGAAACCGAAACAGGGCGGTTTGAAGCAGATGCCTTCGTCTGCGCGCTCGGCTGCTTCAGCAGAACGGTTTTGGCGCAGTTGGATCTGAATCTGCCCATTTATCCCGTCAAAGGCTATTCCTTGACCTTGCCAGTCATAAATTCAGACGGCGCACCGGTGTCGACCGTTTTGGATGAAAGCTACAAAGTCGCCATCACACGATTCGACAACAGAATCCGCGTCGGCGGTATGGCGGAATTGTCCGGCTACGAAATCAAACTGCCCGAAAAACGCCGCGAAACCTTGGCTTTGGTCGTCAACGATTTATTCCCCGAAGGCGGCGACTTGAATCAGGCATTGTTCTGGAGCGGCCTCAGACCGATGACACCCGACAGCACGCCGCTAATCGGCCGTACCCGCTTTGACAACCTGTTCCTGAATACGGGTCACGGCACTTTGGGCTGGACCATGTCGCTGGGCTCGGCAAAATTGACCGCCGATATCGTGAGCGGCAAAGACACCGAAATCCGCAGCGACGACTTGAGCCTGTCGCGCTATCAGGCTTAAGCTGGAAAGCGCTAAGGTTTAGTGGCATTTCAAACTTAAAGGCCGTCTGAAAATCATTTTTCAGACGGCCTTTTGTTTCAAAATCCGTGTATCCAATCAATAAAATAAATAATAACTATTATCATGCTCATTAAAAAAGTGTTAGTCTGAACCTGTCCCAGCTTTTAGCGCAGGTTTTCTCATGCCCGATTTTTCGATGTCCAATTTGGCCGTTGCCTTTTCCATCACGCTGGCTGCCGGTTTGTTTACCGTATTAGGCAGCGGTTTGGTGATGTTTTCCAAAACGCCTAATCCGCGCGTGTTGTCGTTTGGTTTGGCATTTGCCGGCGGTGCGATGGTATATGTTTCCCTGACGGAGATTTTCAGCAAATCCAGCGAGGCGTTTGCTGAAATTTATGATAAAGACCACGCGTTTGCGGCGGCGACCATGGCATTTTTGGCCGGGATGGGCGGCATCGCGCTGATTGACCGCCTGGTGCCGAACCCGCATGAAACTTTAGACGCGCAAGACCCGTCGTTTCAAGAAAGCAAACGCCGCCATATCGCGCGAGTCGGCATGATGGCGGCGTTTGCGATTACGGCGCACAATTTCCCCGAAGGCTTGGCGACATTTTTTGCCACCTTGGAAAATCCGGCGGTCGGGATGCCTTTGGCCTTGGCGATTGCCATCCATAATATTCCGGAGGGCATTTCCATCGCCGCGCCGGTTTATTTTGCCACCCGCAGCCGTAAGAAAACGGTATGGGCGTGTCTGTTATCCGGCTTGGCCGAACCTTTGGGTGCGGCTTTGGGCTATTTGGTTTTGCAGCCGTTTTTGTCGCCTGCCGTGTTTGGCTCGGTGTTCGGCGTGATAGCCGGCGTGATGGTGTTTTTGGCGTTGGACGAGTTGTTGCCGGCCGCCAAACGCTATTCAGACGGCCATGAAACCGTTTACGGCCTGACAACGGGCATGGCGGTGATTGCCGTCAGCCTGGTATTGTTCCATTTTTAAAACCCGTATGCCAAAGGCCGTCTGAAATGATTCAGACGGCCTTTTTGCGTTATAATCCGCACATCAAAAATAACCTTAATTTCACAAAGTTCCATCATGTTAGACAAATACAATCCAGCCGAAATCGAATCCAAACATTATCAAAACTGGGAAGAGCAAGGCTATTTCCAGCCTGATATGGATTTGACGAAACCGTCTTTCTCCATCCAACTGCCGCCGCCCAATGTAACCGGCACGCTGCACATGGGCCATGCCTTCAACCAAACCATCATGGACGGCCTGACCCGCTACTACCGCATGAAAGGCTGCAACACCGCCTGGATTCCCGGCACCGACCATGCGGGCATCGCCACGCAAATCGTGGTCGAGCGTCAGCTTGCCGCGCAAAACGTGTCCCGTCATGACTTGGGTCGCGAGAAATTCTTGAGAAAAGTGTGGGACTGGAAAGAAGTTTCCGGCGGTACGATTACCCAACAAATGCGCCGTGTGGGCTGCTCTGCCGACTGGACGCGCGAGTATTTCACGATGGACGACGTGCGTGCCGAGACCGTGACCGAAGTGTTTGTGAGCCTGTTTGAACAAGGCTTGATTTACCGCGGCAAACGCTTGGTGAACTGGGATCCGGTATTGGGTACCGCAGTGTCTGATTTGGAAGTGGAAAGCGTGGAAGAACAAGGCTCTATGTGGCACATCCGCTATCCGCTGGCCGACAATCCCGCCGAAGCCGTTATCGTAGCGACTACCCGTCCTGAAACGTTGCTGGGCGACGTTGCCGTTGCCGTCAATCCAGAAGACGAACGTTACACCCACTTAATCGGCAAAGAATTAATCCTGCCGCTGACCGGCCGTACTATCCCTGTGATTGCCGACGAATACGTCGAAAAAGACTTCGGTACAGGTTGCGTGAAAATCACGCCTGCGCACGACTTCAACGACTACGAAGTCGGCAAACGCCACGACACGCGCCTGATTAATGTGTTTGATTTGGAAGCCAAAGTGCTGGCAAACGCCGAAGTGTTCAACTTCAAAGGCGAAGCGCAACAAGGCTTTGCCCTGCCTGAAAAATACGCAGGCTTAGACCGCTTTGCCGCGCGCAAACAAATGGTTGCCGATTTGCAGGAACAAGGCTTCTTGGTCGAAATCAAACCGCACACGCTGATGACGCCGAAAGGCGACCGTACCGGCTCAGTGATTGAACCGATGCTGACCAGCCAATGGTTTGTCGCCATGTCCGCCACGCCAAACGGCGGCGAGCCTGACAGCGAGTTCAAAGGCTTGAGCCTTGCCGACAAAGCTAAAAAAGCCGTCGACAGCGGCGCAGTGCGCTTTATCCCTGAAAACTGGGTCAACACTTACAACCAATGGATGAACAACATCCAAGACTGGTGTATTTCGCGCCAACTGTGGTGGGGCCATCAAATCCCTGCGTGGTATGACAACGAAGGCAATGTGTACGTCGCCCGCAATCAGGAAGAAGCCGAAAAACAAGCCGGCAAAACAGGCTTGACCCGCGAAGAAGATGTATTGGATACATGGTTCTCCTCCGCGCTCGTGCCGTTCTCCACATTGGGCTGGCCGTCTGAAACCGACGAACTCAAAGCCTTCCTGCCGTCTAACGTCTTGGTAACCGGCTACGAAATCATCTTCTTCTGGGTGGCGCGCATGATTATGATGACCACCCACTTCACCGGCAAAG
>ERZ1699260.45-NODE-45-length-49541-cov-3.665884_pt1 | contig 49541 bp, 31 predicted proteins | sample MGYA00581519_ERZ1699260 | MGnify/ENA primary metagenome ERZ1699260 (study PRJEB42319, sample SAMD00040324) | human oral metagenome | material: saliva | host: Homo sapiens | study: EMG produced TPA metagenomics assembly of PRJDB4115 data set (Metgenomic analysis of... | reverse complement strand
GCAAGGGGCACGGGGGTCAGGGGGAAGTGGAATTGCAGGCAATTGTTTGGAGGAACGAACGTTCAGTGCACCTTACCCGCCTGGTTCGTCCACGCCACGGTAATGATGCCCGTGTGCTCATAGAGTACGATACTCAGCCCATCCTCCTCGCCCGTGCAGGTGTAGTAGACGGACGCGTAGGGTTCCCGCTCATCCTCAGCCTTCTCTTTCATAGCTGATGCGCGAATGCGGTAGTTCCACTCGGTGCCGTCCTCGGCGACCAGGTCGAACACATATTCGCGATGCGACCTCTTGCCTGTGCTCAGTTCGGTATGGAAGTTCTGGCAGGCCACGTTCTCGTGCCGCACAGTCCCCCGACGCCAGTCCTCTATGTAGGGCCACTGGTACACGAACGAGATATGCCAGACCAACCACAGCACGCAACCAACGACCCCGAGTCCCAGGAGGGGTGCCACCACGCCCCCCGACGCCCGCCCACAGACCACTCGCACGAGACGTCGCAGTAGCGCCCACACGAAGCGCAACGAGAAGAAGAGCACCAGGAGCGGGAGCCCCATCGCGGCGAAACCGCCATAGAACCTCCACTGCCCCCAATCGTCTATGAAGACGATGACGCCGACGCACGCGTAACCCATCAGGACCCAGCAGCCGATAATGAGCCACCTGTAGAGCTTTTGTCGATACGTCAAATTCTTCGAGGTGAAGAGATAGCTCACAGACCCATCGGGGCCTGTCTCGGTCGTTCCCATGCGCCCACAATAGCCGACGCGGCCTCGCCACCTCCGAGGCGGGCCACCGCGCGGAGGAGATCATCGCCCAAGGGAACCCAGCCGATCAGGAAGATGATCGGGACCCACATGAAACGAACACGCCCGTTAAGCGCAACCGCGCCGAGGTCTTGCTTCCACGCGAGCACCCACACGCAGACGTCAGCTAAGGCGACCACGGTCATCAAGACAGCCCACGCAGCCTCAGTTCCGCATCCTTTCGGCTTCCAGCCCTTCGGCGCGGATGCGCTCGGCGGCGGAGAGGTCGGCGACTGTGGAACATCGACACTCGTGCCCACATCGTATCCCCGAGTTTCTGACTACTTGCTCGCCCGGGCCTCGGAAATGACGCCTGTACGCGGATAAACGGACACACTCATGCGCGTCTCCGGTGACTCGCACGCGCCTAGGATCGTATTGAACGGGCTGCCCTGACGGTCGGTTTCTTGATCGAGGTCCACGCGCTTGAAGCGGAAGCTCTGCGAATAACCGTCATCCCCGACCAGCGTGAACTGAAGGTACTTCCAGGACCTGTTCTTTGGTGAGACGCTGCCGTTCCCATCGTTGAAGGCCTCGCACGCCACACGCTCGTGGCGCACAGGCCCCTCCCACAGGTCCTGGGCGAGCGTCAGGTGTTGATTCCACGACGGATACACGACGCCGGCGAGGATACCGGCGGATATCAGGAAACAAATGATGGCAAGCCGTGGCCGCGGCTTCTTCGCGTGCTTTCCCCGCGTGGGCAAACGCCAAGCTCTGATGAGATCGCGGATCGCCCAACGCAACGCCGCCCATATGATCGGCAGCCAGATAAGCACGAAGCCGACGGGCAGAACTGCCGCTCCGATCTTGCCTCGCATCGACCAGTCACCCCATGCGTCCCGCCAGTTGGAGGTCCAGATCAGCCAGTACACGCCAAGCGCCATCAACCCCAGGATGAAACGCATGAAGCGCTTCGTCGAGTTATCGAGGACCGTGGGGGTGCTTTCGCCGCTCGCGCGCGAATCTTTCCGAGGATCAGTACCTGTCGCTGACTTCTGCATGCATCCATGCTAGTCGAGGCCGCCGCAGGCTCGCCCCACGCGGCGCAGGTACCCGCACCCCGGGTGCCCGCCCCCACGCAACCCCCGATGCCCACGCAACCCAGGACACCTCAGAGGCAACAATCAGCCGACAACACGCACGACCACGGCAGCCATGGCAACACTCACATCACCATGCAAAACGGGGGGCCGCGCAGACTGAGTCTGCGCGGCCCCCCGCAACGATCCGGCTCAGAGCCTCACGGCGTAAGGCATGATCGAACCCCAGCTATACACGCCGGTCACGCGCACGGGCACACCGAAGGTGGGAGCCTCGATCATCTCGCCGTCGCCCAGGTACATGGCGACGTGGTAGATGCCGGACTGGGTGCCATCGGAGGACCAGAAGATCAGGTCGCCCGCCTCCATGTCACCGAGGGACACGTGCGTGCCGTAGCCGTACTGCGCGCGCGAGAGGTGTGGCAGGTCTACGCCGGCACTCTCCCATGCGAGCATCGTCAGGCCGGAGCAGTCGACGCCGCCGTAGGATTCGCCACCCCACACGTAGGGCACACCCAGGTAGGTCATGGCCGTGGCAATCGCGGTGGACGCGCCGCCGTAGGAGTAGCTGGGTTCCTCGTCGTCAGGCTCCTCATACACGGGTTCCTCGTACGCGGGTTCCTCGTCGTCAGGCTCCTCATACACGGGTTCCTCGTACGCGGGTTCCTCGTCGTCAGGCTCCTCGTACGCGGGCGCAGGCTCCTCGTACGCGGGTGCGGGCGCTTCTTCAGCGGGTGCAGCCGAGGCGTCGGGGGCTGGGGACGAGGCAGGGGCCTCGGGAGTTGCATCGGCCGCGGGAGCAGGGGTGTCGGCGCGGCGCTGGCTGTCGGCGGCGGCGACGGCTGCGGAGGCCTGCTCGGCGGCAGCACGTTCGGCGGCAGTGCGTTCAGCGGCGAGGCTGGCCTCGCGCTGGTTGATCAGGTCGACGGTGGTGTTCTGCTTGGTGGCCAGCTCCTTGACGTAGGCGTCGCGCTGGGCGGCAACGATGTTGGCCTGAGTCTGAGCGTCGGTAGCGGCCTTGTTGGCGGCATCGGTGCGAGCCTGAACCTCGTCGGTGGCCTTCTTCTGGTTATCGAGCGCGGTGTTTGCTGCGTCGCGGGTAACCTTGGCGACTTGTTCGAGGGCGGCGACGTTCTGCATCTTCGCCTCGGCGGACGAGGAGAAGGAGTTGATGCCGACCTGTTTGGTTTCGACGCCACGCAGGCCGTCGGCTTCCAAGTAGGGAGCGATGGCGTCGAGAGATCCACCGCCGTTACGGTAGGTGGCTTGGGCGACGGAGGCGATCTGCTGCTTGCCCTCCTGGAACGCGGCTTCGGCAGCGTCGGCGTCGGCTGAGGCCTTGTTAGCTGTCGCGGTTGCAGCGTTCAGCGCGATCTGGGCTTCGTTGAGGTCTTCGCCGGCGATCTGGGCATTCTGGGTCGCAGTGGCGGCGGTCGCATTGACTTCGGCCAGTTTGACCTCAATCTCGGCGACACTCATCGAAGCGGCTTCTTCGGCCGCCTTGGCGGCTGCGATTTCCTCCTCGGAGGGAGCCGCTTGTGCCATCTGCGGCAAGATCAGCAGAGCGCTGGCGGCAAAGACCGTCAGGGCCGTGCGGATTGTTCCTCGTTGTCTCATCGTCGTCTCATCTCGTACATGCGTGGGTGGACGCCCGTAGGCGAGTACTGAAAAGAAGCCTATCCACTTTCATCACGCTTGGCAACAAACACACCAAACTCCACACAGCTCACGCATGTACCAATCGCACCATCGGTAACACCAGCACCATAATCACCCCGCAATTACTGAGCAACCTACCCAGAGGGCACCACTCATGTACTCCCTCTCACATTTATAACTCCTTCTTGAATGCCAGCCAACCCGGTTACAAAAGTCCACCATCCGGGACCAACGCGCCATAGCCTCGTCCATGACAAAGAATGGGAATCATGAACCGTCGAATGTGCCGCTGACTGCGCGTCAGCACAAGCGACTGCCGCGCAGTCCCCCGACAGCGGGACGCGCATTGACGCATATTCACTTCACCGCATCTGCGGCCCGCCGGAGGGGAATCAGAGACGACCCACCCCCGACCCCAGGAGCCGCACAATGACCGCCAACGACTGGTCCTTCGAAACCAAGCAGATTCACGCCGGATACGACCTTGATCCCGCCACCGGCGCGACCGCCCTGCCCATCTACCAGACCTCCTCCTACGCCTTCAAGGACACTGCGCAGGCCGCGAGCCGCTTCGCGCTGCAGGAGCTGGGCCCCATCTACACGCGCCTGACCAACCCGACGACCGACGGCGTCGCCGCCCGCATCGCCGCCCTGGAGGGCGGCGTCGGCGGCCTCCTCGTCTCCTCCGGCCAGTCCGCGACCGCCCTGTCGATCCTTGCCCTGGCCGTGGCCGGCAACAACGTGGTCGCCTCCCCCTCCCTGTACGGCGGCAGCGTCACTCTGCTGAAGAACACGCTGGGACGCCTGGGCATCGAGGCGCGCTTCGTCCCCAACCCTCTCGACCCCGAGGCCTGGCGCGCACTCGCCGACGACAAGACGGTCGCCTTCTACGGCGAGACGATCCCCAACCCGCAGGGCGACATCCTCGACATCGAGCCCATCGCAACGGTCGCCCACGAGGTCGGCGTGCCCCTCATCGTCGACAACACGGTCGCCACCCCCTACCTGGTGCGCCCGATCGAGTGGGGCGCGGACATCGTCGTTCACTCGGCCACCAAGTACCTGGGCGGCCACGGCACCTCGATCGCGGGCGCGATCGTCGACTCGGGCAACTTCGACTTTGCCTCCCAGCCCGAGCGCTTCCCCCTCTACAACACGCCGGACGAGTCCTACCACGGCCTCGTCTACGCCCGTGACCTGGGCGTGGGCGGCGCGCTGGGCGCGAACCTGGCGTTCCTGCTGCGCATCCAGACGCTCATCAACCGCGACCTGGGCGCCGTCACCTCCCCCTTCAACGCGTTCCTTATTTCGCAGGGCATCGAGACCCTGTCACTGCGCGTCGAGCGTCACGTCTCCAACGCGCTGGCGGTCGCCCACTTCCTGGAGGCACACCCGGACGTCGAATCCGTCAACTACGCGGGCCTGGAGTCCTCCCCCTACTACGAGCTGGGCAAGAAGTACGCGCCGCTGGGCACGGGCGGCCTGCTCTCCTTCGTCATCAAGGGCGGGTACGAGGCCGGCCGGGCTTTCGCGGACGGCGTGAAGCTCCTGCCGGTGGTTGCCAACATCGGCGACGCGAAGTCCCTCGTCATCCACCCGGCCTCGACGACGCACTCGCAGCTGACCGAGGAGGAGCTGGCCAAGGCCGGCGTCGCGCCCGGCACGGTGCGCCTGTCGATCGGCCTGGAGAACATCAAGGACATCCTGGCCGACCTGCAGCTCGGCTTCGACGCGGCCCGCGCGGCCACAGCCTAACAGACCCGCCGGCGACCTCGGGGATACACACACTCCTGAGGCTCCGAGGCCGCCGCTGCTCTCCCCTACCCGCCGCCCCCGCGAAAGAAGGCCCCATGAGCCGCCATAATCTGCCCCCCGCTCCCACCTCCGGCGCGTGGCGTGAAGGCGACCCGGTCGCGTTCCGCCAGTTCGCCAACCTGGGTGCCCAGCGCCTCGAAAATGGCTCAATCTTGCCCAGCGTGACCCTGGCCTACGAGACATGGGGCACCCTGAATGACACCGGCTCAAACGCCGTCTTGATCCTGCATGCGCTCACCGGTGACGCCCACGTGTACGGCGACGCGGCACCCGGCCAGCCGACCCCCGGCTGGTGGGAGCAGATCGTGGGTCCGGGACGCATCATCGACACCGAACGCTACTTCGTGGTGGCCGCGAATGTGCTGGGTGGTTGTCAGGGTTCGACCGGCCCGGCTTCGCTGGCACCGGACGGCGCGCCCTGGGGTTCGCGATTCCCCGTGATCTCTACGCGCGATCAGGTCCGCGCCGAGGCCCTCCTGTCCGACTTGCTCGGCATCAATACGTGGGACATCGTCATCGGTACGTCCCTGGGAGGGCACCGCGCCATCGAGTGGGCGGTCACCTACCCGCAGCGCGTGCGCCGCCTCGTGGTCGTAGCCTCAGGCGCGCAGACGACGGCCGATCAGGCGGCGTGGACGCACACGCAGATCCGCGCGATCGAGCTGGATCCGGCGTGGCGCGGCGGCGACTACTACGCGGGTCCCGGCCCCACCGCGGGTCTTGCGCTCGCCCGCCAGATCGCGCACACGACCTACCGCTCCCCCTCCGAGCTGGACGAGCGCTTCGGCCGCATTCCTCAGAACGACGAAGACCCCCTGCATGGCGGTCGCCTGGCGGTCGAATCCTACCTGGACTATCACGGCGAGAAGATCGTGCGTCGCTTCGACGCCGGCTCATACGTCACGCTGTGTCGTACGATGCTCTCTCACGACGTGGGTCGCGACCGTGGCGGCGTCGCACAGGCCCTCAAGGCTGTCACCGCCCGCACGCTTGTCGTCGCGGTGGATTCGGATCGTCTGTTTTTCCCGGAGCAGGTCTGGCAGATGGCGTCGGGCATTCCCGGCGCGTTCTACCGCGAAATTCACTCGGATCACGGCCACGACGGATTCCTCATCGAGCACGACCAGCTCACATCCCTCCTCAACGAGTTCCTCAACGAGCGCATCCCCTCGCGCGCGTCCTCCTTCGCCTGATCGGCGCTCTTTCTCCGCGAGGCCACCCTTTTTCCGCCTCCTCATCGACGAGGCCGGGGTGGCCTCGCACGTTATGCTGACCCCATGAGCGTTACCAGCAATCCCACGCCCGATGGCGAGCAGATACCGGACACGAGCGGCCTGCCCAACCTGTCCGGGGTGGACGCCGACGCTTTGGCGGCCGAGGGGATCCCCGAGCGCGACGTCATGGCCCCCTGGGGCGAGGCTGGCCCTCCCGGGCTTCAGTGGCGTGCCGATATCCTGGGTGAGGGCTACGAGTCGCGCACGATTGAGCTGCTCGACGACGCTGAGGGGCCCTGCGTCGCGACCCTCGTGCGCGCGACCCCGCCCGAGAGCACCCACGTGACGGTCCTGTACCTGCACGGGCGCAACGATTACTTCTTCCAGACGGAGATGGCGGATCGTCTGCGGGAGGCGGGTGCCGCGTTTTACGCGCTCGACATGCGCAAGTACGGGCGCTCCCTGCGTCCCCACCAGACCATCGGATACGCGGACGACCTGTCGGTGTACGACGAGGAGATCGGCGAGGCCATCGAGCTGATCCGTTCCGAGCGCGACGACGAGCCGCTCATCCTCATGGGGCACTCGACGGGTGGTCTGGTTGCGACCCTGTGGGCGCACCGCCACCCGGGCGTGTTGGCCGGTCTGATCCTGAACTCGGCGTGGCTGGAGATGCAGTCGATGGCGTCCTGGCGCGGGGCGATGGCCCCCGTCATCGGGCGCATCGCGGCACGCAGCCCCATGTGGGAGGTCCCCACGGGAGGCGCGGGCCACTACGGGCGTTCGCTCGCGGGGCGTGCCTCCTCGGGCCTGCCGATCCCTGAGGGGCTCTCGCCTGAGGATCCGTCGGTTGTCGGGTGGCCCATCGCTCACGAGTGGAAGCGCCCCGAGTCCTACCCGGTGCCCGCCTCGTGGCTGGAAGCGATCATGGCGGGGCACGAGACGGTCGAGAAGGACGTGCACCTGGAATGCCCGGTCCTGTCGATGGTGTCCACGTCTGCATATTTCGACGAGGCGTGGTGCGAGCGCGCCTTCACCTCCGATACCGTGCTGGATCCGGTCGTGATCGCGCAGCGCAGCCTCGGCCTGTCCGACCTGGTGACGATCGCGCGTTTCCCTGGCAAGCATGACCTCGTCTTGTCGGACGCGCCCGTGCGCGAGGCCGTGTACGCCACGATGCGCGGCTGGCTCGAGGCGTTCGTCGACTAGCGCTCGCGCACCCGTCGCCCACGCGCAACGAGGCCATGGCTGAGCGGCGGGTCGGCGCGGGGGCACAGAAGCGGTGTTACTGCACACAACGAGGGTGAGGCTCGGGATCATCTGATCCCGAGCCTCACCCGACAGTCAGTGCGTCAGTGCTTGGCGACGCGACGCCCGCGCGGCACGTTCGCGTATTCGCGGACGATCTCACGGTTAACCTCGTCGAGGGCCTCGGCCAGCGTCGGCCCCAGGCGGTCGCCGATACGGACGAAGGACCACACGTCGATGTGGCCCATGCCGCGTGCGGTCAGCATCGTCTCGAGGGACGGATAAGTCAGGCCGGCGCATGAAATCGCACCGCTGGCCGCGAGCACCAGGTCGCTAGGAAGGCCGAGTTCGCCGCGCGCCACGAGGGGAGTATCCTCGCCGAGGATCTGCGCGAGCGTGCGCAGACCAGCCTCGTCGCGTCCGAGGACGGGAACGCCCCCTTCGCGGGCCGCGATGACCTCGGGGGATTCTTCCTCGTGGTCGACGGACGAGGCCATGGCCGCGTCGGTTGCTCCGCCGTCGTTGAGGTCCTCGGCGGACTCGACGTGGGCGCGTCGCGAGGCGCGACTACCGAGGTGTGCCGGGCGCTCCCATCGTTGTTCGCCGGTCTCGCCCTGCTCGTTGCCATCCAGCTCGTCACCCACGTGCACCGCATGCTCCTCCGGGTGACCGTATTCGGCGTCGACATTGTCGTCCGCGGCGGCCTCGTCAGCAGCGTCGCCTGCGGCGGACTCGCCGCGGTCGCGTTCCTCGTCGTGGGGTTCAGCGTCGTCGTGACGCTCTTCCTCGTCGTCGCTTTCCGCGTCGAGAGTCTCGACCTGCTCGCGCTCGTCGCCACCGTCGATCTCACCCTCGGACTCGATGCGTTCCTCGGCGTCGTCGAAGGCTTCCGTGGCGTGCTCATCAGCCGCGTCGTAATCCTCCCCGACTTGCCCGTCCGTGTCGTCAGCTTCTACCGTGTCGGCGGCCTCATCGAAGCGGTCGTCGATCTCGGTCTCTTCCCCGACGAATTCCTCGACCAGTTCATCGGAGCCAGCCCCAGCCTCGTCACTCTGCTCCTCGGGGGAATCCTTGGACTTCCAGGGGGCCGGAGGTTCTTCATCGACCGAGTAGTGAAAGGCGTCGCGTAGGTGGGGAGCAACCTTCGGGGTGGGGCGAGTCGTCGGAGTCTCGGACTCGGTCGCATCCCCAGCGTCGCCGTCCCCATCCGCCTCAGCATCGGCATCGGTGACTGGAGGAACGGGCAGCTCTGGGATCGCCTGGGCTACATCGTCCAGATTCTCCTCAGCGGCAGCCTCGAGTTCCTCGGAGTCGACAGGCGCCTCGGGCACGTCCGGGGCGGGTCCCGCGGCAATCGCGGATGCGGCAGCCACACTTCCAAGAAGCTGCGGGGCATGCCCATACAGGCGCGGGCCGACAGCATTGACGTCCAGGAAGAGACGACCGTTGGACATCTGACGCAGGTTCATGAGATGCACCTCGACACCGGAGGTAGCCAGGATCGACAGGGCGGGGCGCACCGACGGGTCGATCTCACCGGCGACCATGATCAGACGGGGACCCGGGCCGACAGCTGGGGGCATCGAATCGCGGAACTGCGCCCAGCCAGCGCGGAAACCCTCAGATCCCGTCGGATATTCACCCGCCAAGTCAGACCAGGACAGGGACGCGACGATGGCCAGACGTGACAGCGACGTAATCAGGGTCTCGGAATCCAGGAGCTTGAGGATCTCAACGGAGACTATCTGCCCCGTCACGTCGAGCGCCGTCAGGCGCGGCGTCTCCTCATCATCTTGTCCCGTCATGTCACGCCATGTCACCGGGAACAGCGGACGCGACACAATCTGCAGGACCTGCTGGCAGATAGCGTCGACCAGTTCAGGACCCAGATCATACGAAACTGGGTACCCGAATTGAGCAGGCACGAGGTGTCCATCCTCGAACTCAAACAGGGCCATCGATCTATCCTTCACGTGTATGGAGCGCTCTTGGTCATTGTTTCATACGTTCCAAAAGAAACGCAGAAGACACAGGGGTATTGCGATAGATACCGTGTAAATGTTAGTCTTATGTCGACAGCCCACCATCCTCTTGCTCTTTATCTATAAGACACTCTTTTAACACTTACCTCGCGGACAGAATTTATAAAATGGCCCCACAAAAGCACCACTGCATTTCCTCTCCTTTGGGCCATAGGGAGCGGTTTTTGACCATTCGACCTCCTTTTTGTCTGACATGTGTCGAATAACTGTTTGTGACGCATGACAGGGCATGATTCATCTCGTGTAGAATTAGGTTTGACGCGCGCAAACCAGATTCGACACCATCTTCCATCTGGTTAAACCATCGCGTAGCAGGCAGTACACGACAGGCAAGGCGGGTAGCAATGGGCAGAAAATTCCTGCGCCTCATTGAATACTCGGCGCCAGAACCCCGAGTTCCAGCGTCCGAGGAGACGCGCAATGAACTATCTCCATATTGTGTTAGTAATAAGACACTGCCTCCACGCTACCCGAATACTTCTCAACCGGTCAGTCCGCATATGCCGCCGATCGAACGCATGCCCGTCCCTGTGACACCCTTCCCAAAACTCATTATCGACGACCCGGAACCCGCCTGAGTCCACGTTGTGAGCAACAGGCGTCTCGCAGCAGCACCGTCGGCCCCTCCTACGCACTCCGCACGCGCTCCGCGCGTGACCACTCTCGCTCCACGGCCTCGCCAATTCCGACGCGACCATCCGCACAGCGGGACATTCCACCCCGCGCGACGCGCGCGTGACACACTGGGATCATGAGCGAGAGCTTCCTGACGGACCTGCGTACACTCATCGACGTCGACTCCTCTGTCGGCACGCGAGCACGCTACTCCTCCGACGCCGGCCTCACGCGCATCCCGCCCCTGGCCGTCGCCTTCCCGCGCACGCCCGAGCAAGCGGTCGCCGCCTTCCACCTGGCGCGCGCCCACGGCGTCCCCCTCACCGCCCGAGGCGGCGGCACCTCGTGCGCGTCCAACGCAATCGGCCCCGGCCTCGTCCTCGACTTCTCGCGGTACATGAACCGCGTCATCTCCATCGACCCTGAGGCCCGCACCGCCACCGTCGAACCCGGCTGCGTCGGCTCGACCCTGCAGGCTGCGGCGGCCAAGTACGGCCTGCGCTTCGGCCCCGACCCCTCCTCCCAGAACCGCGCGACAATCGCCGGCATGGTCGCCAACAACGCGTGCGGCCCGCACGCAACCGCCTGGGGGCGCACCTCCGACAACATCGTCTCCCTCGAGTGCATCGATGGGCAGGGACGCCGCTTCACGGCCACGACCTCGCACGATTCGGCGCTGCACGACGTGCCGGGGCTGGCCTCCCTCATTGACACCACCCTGGCCCCCATCCGCACGCAGCTCGGCCGCTTCAAGCGCCAGGTCTCCGGCTACTCCCTCGAGCACCTCACCCCCGAGGGCGGACGCAACCTCGCCGCCATGCTCACGGGCACCGAGGGCACCCTCGTCCTCATCCTGTCCATCACCGTGCGCCTCGTGCCCCTGCCCGACGCGCCCGTGCTCGCCGCCCTCGGCTACCGCTCCATGATCGAGGCCGCCGACGACGTGCCCGCGCTGCTGGCCCACTCCCCACTCGCCGTGGAAGGCATGGACCGCCGCCTCGTCGACGTCGTACGCGCCCACAAAGGCCCCGGTGCCGTGCCCGCCCTACCCGAAGGCGAAGGCTGGCTCCTCGTCGAAGTCGGCGCCCCCGGTGAAGACGTCACCGCCTCCCTGGAGCGCGCACGCGCCCTGTGCGCCGACTCCGCCGCCATCGACACGGTCGTGTACCCGCCGGGGGCCCAGGCCTCGGCCCTGTGGAGGATCCGCGCCGACGGAGCTGGCCTGGGCGGGCGCACCCCACCCGACGGCGCGGGCGGCGGCGACCAGCAGGCCTGGCCCGGCTTCGAGGACGCGGCCGTCCCGCCCGAGAACCTCGGCGCGTACCTGCGCGACTTCACCGCCCTCATGGAGGAGTTCGACATCGACGGGCTCCTGTACGGGCACTTCGGCGACGGCTGCGTGCACGTGCGCCTCGCCATGCCGCTCGAGACCCCGGAAGGCGTCGCTCACTCGCGCGCGTTCCTCCAGTCCGCGGCCCGCATCTGCGCCGCCCACGGCGGCTCCGTCTCCGGCGAGCACGGCGACGGACGAGCCCGCGGCGAACTCCTGCGCTTCATGTACTCCCCCGAGATGCTCGACCTGTTCGCGCGCGTCAAGCACGTCTTCGACCCCGACAACCTCCTCAACCCCGGGGTGCTCGCCGCCCCCATGGACGAGGCCGAGGCCGCCTCGCGCGCTCGGGCGCGGGTTCTTGCGGTGCACAGCGGGGGTCCTGACGGGCTGGCGGCAAACGGCGCGCCTGCCACCGCCCTGACCGATCATGACGACGCGCACGCCACCCGCCCCGGCCTCGCCCCTGCCGATGACGCACTCCAGCCCAACGATGGGGCCGCCATCGACTCCTCGCCGTCGCCTGACGTGTCTGGCGCTGCCATCGGCACCGGCCTCGCCCCTGCCGATGGCGCGCTCGAGCTACAGCCCGGCGTCGACCCGCTCGACGCCAACCTGCGGCGCGTCGCCGCGCACCCCATGCCCGCCGACGGCGGCTTCGCGTTCACCCACGACGGCGGCGACTTCACAGCCGCCGTCCACCGCTGCACCGGCGTGGGCAAGTGCCGCGCCGGAGTCTCCGGGACCTTCATGTGCCCCTCCTACCTGGCCACACGCGACGAGAAAGACGTGACACGAGGGCGCGCCCGCATCCTCCAGGAAGCCGCGAACTCGCAGCTCGTAAAGGCCATTGACTCCCCCGAAGTCCTCGAGGCCCTCGATCTGTGCCTGGCCTGCAAGGCCTGCTCCACCGACTGCCCCGCCGGCGTCGACATGGCACGCTACCGCTCCGAAGCACTCTTCCGCACCTACCGGGGACGCATGCGCCCCCTCAGCCACTACACGCTCGGCTGGCTGCCGCGCCTCACCCGCGTCACCGCGCGCGTGCCCGGCCTGGCACGCATCGCAAACGCCATCATGTCGGTCGCTCCCCTGCGGTCGCTTGCCTTCCGCATCATCGGCCTCGATCCTCGCCGAGGCATGCCCGCCCTCCAGTCCGGCACCTTCACCGCGTGGGCTCGCCGCCGCAACCTGCTGGCAAGTAACGTTCCTGCGTCTGCTTCATCGGATCCCATTTCTGAGGCCCGCGAGCGCGATGCAGCCCCGGCCTCGTCTGACTCTGCTCGTGAGCGCGAAGGGGCCACGGCCTCGTCGATGTCGGGTTCCACCGTCCTGAACGGCCCACGCGACCCGGGCGGGCGGCCGTATGCGCTCGTGTGGGCGGACTCGTTTAGCCAGACCCTGGACGACACGGGGGCGCGCGCGGTCGTCGACGTGCTCGAGGCGAACGGGTTTGCGCCCATCGTCGCTCCGGACGCGTGCTGCGGACTCACGTGGATTACGACGGGTCAGCTGACGGGCGCGAAGAAACACTTGACGTCGTTGCTCAGTGTGCTCTCTCCCTTCGCGGCGTCAGGAATCCCAATTGTCGGCGTTGAGCCTTCGTGCACGGCGGTACTGCGCGACGACCTGCTCGACCTGTTGCCCGAGGATCCGCGCTCGGCGCTCGTGTCGGGCGCGACGCGAACGCTCGCCGAGGTTCTGTCGGCCGTGCCAGCGTCCGCGCGTCGCCTGCCGAGCCTGGAGGGCGTCGAGATCGTCGCGCAGCCGCACTGCCACCACTACTCAGTCATGGGGTGGGACACCGACCAGGCGCTGCTCGAGTCGCTGGGGGCGCGCGTGACCCGACTCGAAGGCTGCTGCGGCCTGGCCGGTAACTTCGGCATGGAGGCGGGCCACTACGACTTGTCAGTCGCGGTCGCATCGCATTCGCTGCTGCCCACGCTTGATGCTCAGCCGGACGCGGTGTATCTGGCGGACGGCTTCTCGTGCCGCACCCAGGCAGCCCAGCTCGCGGGCCGCGGGGGCGTCCACCTGGCGACGCTGCTGGCTGGGTATTCTGGCTGATTGCCGACGGTGGTGTGTGGTTCCACGGGTGCTCCGGGCACCGTCGCACCTTGCCGTGAGGCCGGGTTGCTTGGCATGCCGGCGGGCGGCGGCCCGCCCGCGAGCCGTCCGCGCCGCGAGCTTCGCTCGGCGCGTCGTCTCGAAGCCCGGCCAGGCCCTGCCGCCGCCCACGGGCACCGCAGCCAGGCCCCGCATGATTTCTGGTATTGCTACGTTGCCCCACGGGTGTTCCAGGCCCCTCCGGCACCCTCCACACCAGCGGCGCTCGGCATGCTGACGTACGGTTTAGCGCATCGTCCCGCTGCGGCATCTGATCGGGCACATATCCACGCATTCACTTGTTACCGATGAGGCGTTACACCCGATCCGTAGGCATTACACCCCTTCTGTTCGGGTGCAGCGCCACGTAACGGGTGCAGCGCCTCCGATCATGTGTATGACCCTTGCAACCGCCGTCGGGATGCCCCCGTGTGAAACCGCCGATTCGGTCCGTCGCAGGCCTGTGTTGGAACCGCCCACAAGCGCTGTGCCGATGCGGGGATCGATGCTTGGTATGGCGCTAATAACTCAGTCACCCAGGCTCTCAGTCGCACTAAGTCTTCATAATCCGGCCAGGACACCCGATAGATCGTCCAACCAGCGCTGCGCAGATCATTTTCACGTTGAATCCATTCACGTTTCGCCTGAGCAAAGTCAGCTTCATTCTTTCCGAGCTTTCCGATCCCATCGAACTCAAAAATGATCATGAGACCAGGAATCGCAATGTCTGCAAAGTACTGTCGCCCATTGACAACGATTTCATACTGGGTCACCACTTCGAACGCACAAACGGACTTCACAACCCATAGCAAGGCGGCCTCGGCAGGATTATCACACCCCGGATCAGCGGCTCGGATGAGGGCTGCTGCTCGGCGCGCCGGTATGTTGTCGTTATGTTGACGCCACTCCGTGAGCCTCACGAGCATCTCTGACCGAACCCCCTGTGCCCGATCGCGACACTCTTCCTGCGAAAAGAGGTCAAAGGACGACTGCCTATTCAGCACCATGCAGATCCCCACAAATGCGCTCAGGGACTCAGACCAACAAGCCATACGAACCGCCGCATCGATGACGCCTTCAGCCAGGACGCCACCAACAGTCTGTAGCTCTCTCTCGAGAGGTGATACAACAGACCATCGCACCGAGACCCCGGGTACGAGGACCCCTGCTGCGCGAACCGCGCGGAGAGGCTTACTCCCACGCCGAGTAGGAGCCCAGACGTATACGTCCGGATTCGCCTCCCACAGAGGAATACCTCGAGAAGCAAGTGAACTTGCACCAACGAATACTCGATCCCCGCTCCCCAACGCATGGACGGCGAGGAGACGAGCTCGCGCCACTGTTATCCAAGTGCGCCACGGAGTGTCAAGAAGACGCGTGTCTTCGACTCGAACGTAGCATCCTCGCATCACGTGTAAGAAAGCGCCTGATTCTTTTTCCTCATGCGCCATGCGACACGCCTCCGAGGAACGAATGACTGTCAATTGGTGGCTGCTCATATGTGGATTCTCGCAGCCCCACGAGTTGAGATCATCAAGGCGATCAACCCCTGTGGATAACCAGCGACACGAACAAGGGACTGTGGATAGAGTGCGAGGCAGCCTTCCCCCCTGTGCGAGGCAGCCCTCCCCCCTGTGCGGCACAGTCACCTCTGCACACGCCGACCACACTTTCACTTGTTCTGAGGGGCAGCGCACCCGATCCGTAGGCATTACACCCCTTCTGTTCGGGTGCAGCGCCACGTAACGGGTGCAGCGCCGGTGGCTCGCCCCCTGCACACCAGTCCACACACAACGGCGATAACGCGGAAGTATTCCTGAAGCACGTCGGCAATTATCGAGGCCAACCTCAACAACGATCCCGTGCCTCACACCGCCCAGCTGACGGTCATCACAGTTGCCTCAGTACTTTCTCAACGGGTGATCGATCACAGGGGCATCGGACAACACACGGTTGGCTCCAGCACTCATGGCTTCCGCCGCATGGAGGTCGTCAGCCGAGCGACAGCTGGAACGAACACGCCCTTCGAACCTTCGGTTGCGAGTCTCGGCAGTGTCACATCACGCCTGGCGGGTAGACCACCTGAGCCCCGCCCCCTCGCACCGCAGGCACCGACCTGGCCGGACCGCGCCTGGACCTCACCCTTGCTCTGCCCGCGCCAGGCCAACGATCTGCGCCGAGGCCGGGGTGCCCGTCACGCGAGCCCAGCGCGCCACGACCGCGTCAACATCCAGCGACGGGTCAACGAGGAGCGCCGTCGACAGCGCTTCTGCCAGCACCCCCGACGTCGCCACCACGCTCACCTGGCGCACCCCCGCACGCGCCGGATAGCCTGTGCGCGGGTCGATAATGTGGTGATCGAGCAGGCGCGAGGAGGGTGCCGCCCCATCGACGTGAGAGGACGCGGTAGCATCGGTCGCGTACACGGGTGTTTCACGAGTTGTTTCACGCAGGGACGAGGCCTGCCCTCCCCCGGTGGGCGCGCCCGGCTCGGCAGCAATAACAGTGGCATGAGTACGGCCATCAGTGCGAGCCTCAGCAATCACACCATCAGAGCCAGCGCCACCCGCTACGGAACCCTCGCCCGACACGCCACCGCTGGCATCACCACCGGCACAGTCCCCACCACCCTGCGCACCGCCATGCACACAGCCACCCGCACCTGTTTCACGCGACGTTTCACGCGCGGCAGCGTTTACTGCGACGCTGCTACCAGCCCCGCCGCTACCATCGACGGGACGAGCGGCATCGCAGTGCTCGGGTGCGTACTCGCGAGCATGATCATCAGCAGAATCAGCAACCCCACGCTCGCCGTCGCGCGCGGCGCCAAGGCCGCCCAGCGGTCCCAAGTTGTCGCCGGACGTTGACAGGGATGCCATATCGCCCACGGGAAGTTCCACGACGCCAGAGACGGCCGTGGGCGCGCCGCGAGGGTCCCGCATGCCAACCCGCCACGCAGAACCGTCGGCACGAGTCCCAAACACGGCCACCGACGACGTCCCCACCGACACGAGGACGCCGCGCGCCCCCATAGACACCGCGAGATCGCGGCATGCATCGGCCGTGTATCCTTTCGCAATCCCGCCGAGGTCCACGCGCGGACTCAGTGCGTCACGCCCCTGATCGCCCGGAAGCACAGCCACGCCCGTATCCGTCTCGCAGCCCACCAGCGCACGCGCGCCCGAGGCATCAACGCGTGCCGCGTCTTGAGCACCGCCGGAACGAGCGGCACCGGCCCTTCCCCGCCCTAACGCGCCTTCACGCTGCTTATCGCGGGTACCGTCGCCTGGCACGCAGCGCGCGCCAGGTCCTGCGGCATCGGTCCTGCACGCAGAGTCGTCAACGCTGCTCAGCGCCCACTGCCTCTCGCCGACGCGCGATAACGAGCGCCACGACGAGGCATGCACCGCCGCCTCGACGACACGAGCAGACGGCGCGGGAGGTAACGGCGCACCCGCGACGAAGGCGGCCCGCATGGCCCGCACGTCCCACGCGGCAACGAGCGGCCCGACCAGCGGATTGAACGCTCCCCCGGTCGCCTCCGCGAGCGTCAGCGCGTCGCGCAGTAGCCGGTCGGTTTCTTCGCTGACGACGAGGCCTGGGCTGACCCCCGCATTAGAGGTTCCTTCGCGGGATGGTTGCGGGCGGTGACAGGAGGCATGCGGTGCATCAGAATTCTTGGTTGTGTCGGAGGACGTAGCGGACGCTCCAGCGGCTGTGGGGTCACCGCTCCCATGCGTGCCCCTGATCGTGAGAGTCCCTGAATCTGGCACGCACGAGCTATCAACGCGGAACGCAGCGTTGAGCCGCGATATCTCCGAGGAGGGCCGGAACACGCTCCACAGATCTTCGTGACGCGCCACGACCTCGACGAGAGCGTTCACGATAGCCATGCCCTCGCCGCCCCACCCGATGATATCGACACGGGTGCCCATCGCTGGGAAGGAAGAGCGCCACATCGGTGGGACGGAGGGAACCGCAGCCCCCTCATGAGCAGCGACACCGGTGTGCGATTCCTCTGCGGCGCCCGGCACGCCGGAGACGCCGCGAGAATCGGTGGCCGCATCGCCGCACGTCTCAGCCGCAGTATGCGACGCACCCGCCGCGCGAGCAGACCCCGGGAACATAGCCACGGCCTCGTCCCCCGAGCCGCCCGCAGAGCGCACGACACCCACGGAACCCCCAGAGCGCACAGGACCCACAGAGTCCACGGCACCTACAGACACCGCAGAGTCCACGCAGCCCACGGCGCGCACGGGCTCAGCTGTCGGAGCCGTCGACGTCGCTGTCCTTCATGGAGTCGTTCAGGCCGGGGATGTCGATGTCGTCGGCACCGTCCGGGGAGACGCCCTGTGCGGCGGCGATGGCGCGGATCGCGGCCTGCACGAACTGCTGGTGGGCGACGGTGGCACCGGTGATGACGTCGACCTTGGCGGGGTCGCCGACCTGGGTGAGGTTGTCGGAGTACTCCTGGTAGGAGGCGACGGCGGCCTGTGCCTTCTTGTAGTAGTCCTCGTTGAAGACTTCGCCCGACGAGCTCTTGCCGTATTCGGCACCCTTGTCGGTGCCGTCGGCGAGCGTCGTCTCGTAGGAGGTGGCTGTGATGCGCCCGCCTTCGACGGTGATGGTGATGGTGCCGATAGAACCCTGGTCGTCGGCGTTGGACTGGGCGGTCCAGGTGCCGTCGCTGAGCGGCTTGCTCATGTCGAGGCCGGTGGTGGGCGTGCAGGCGGCCAGAATGGTCGCGCCGAGCGCACCGAGGACCGCGAACGAGGCCGGGGCGACCCAACGGGACCGGGTATCGAGCGTGGTGGGCGTGGTCATCGCACCTTGTCCTTTCCGCTGCGCGCAACGCCATCGCGGCCAGGCAGAACCAGTCCGGAGGCGCGCTCTTCGAAATCGTGGTCGTGCCACGTTTCCTTGACGACTTTACCGTGGTCGAGCCGGATTTCGCGCTGGCCCTGTTCGGCGACGAGCGCGTCGTGTGTGACGACCATGAGGGTCGTGCCGTCCTGGTGGAGCTGGTTGAACAGGTCGAGGACGATTTCCTCGTTGGTTTCGTCCAGGTTGCCGGTGGGTTCGTCGGCGAGGACCAGCTTGGGGTAGTTGATGAGGGCGCGGGCCACGCACACGCGCTGCTGCTCGCCGCCGGAGAGCTGGCGGGGCAGGTGGCTGGCGCGGTCGGCGAGACCCACGCGGTCGAGAGCCTCGAGGGCTTCCTTTTCGTCGGGCATCGAATGGTAGTACTGCGCGACCATGACGTTCTCGAGGGCGGTCAGGTGGCCGATGAGGTGGAACTGCTGGAAGACGAGGCCGATCGTGCGGCAGCGGACCTCGGTGAGTTCGTCGGCGGTCAGGTCGGAGATGTCGTGCCCGTCGAGCATGACGGTGCCCTTGGTGGCCGTGTCCATGGCTCCGACGATGTTCATGAGGGTCGTCTTGCCGGAGCCGGAGGGGCCGACGATGGAGACCCACTGACCGCGCGGGATCTCCAGCGACACGTTGTCGAGGGCGTGCAGGTCGCCGTAGATCTTGGAGACGCTCTCCAGGCTCAGCAGCGCGTCCGTGGAGGCCGACGAGGCCTGGGCGGCCTCGGGCGCATCGGCGGCGGTGGGGGTGTCGGGGGTAGTCATGGTGGCTCTCTCATTCTCCGCGCAGGACGAGCGCGGGATCGACGGCCAGTGCGCGGCGCACGGGCGGGAGGCAGGCGAGGACGGCAATGAGGATGGAGCAGGCGACCGTGCCGAGGAGGATCACGGGGTGCAGCGAGATGGACCGGTGGAACACGGAGGTGGAGATGAAGACGGCGAGGCCGTAGCCGGCCCCGGCACCCAGGACTCCTCCGATGAACCCGAGCATGACGCCCTCACCCATGAACTCGCGGGTGATGGATCGGGCGGTCGCGCCCAGGGCCTTGCGCAGGCCGATCTCGTTGCGGCGCTCGGTGACGACGGCGATCATCGTGGTGGATACGCCGATCATGGTCAGTGCCAGGACGATGACGGTGATGACGATGAGCAGGGACCTCAGCATGGTGAGGACGCCCGCGTCGGACTGGGCGAGACGTCGCACGGTCTGGGCGTGAATGTCAGGGTTTGCAGCGTTCATCGCGTCCGCAACGGCGCTGAGCTGTTCGCCTTCCAGGGTGATCGAGTACTCGGCGAGCGACACAGTGCCGCTGGTCCCGGTCAGCGCGTCCATGTCCGAGGTGGACATGTACACGTAGCCGTCTTCGTTGCCTCCGGTCTTGAGGATGCCGGACACGGTCAGGGTGACGGTCCTCGGATCAACCTTGAGGGCCGAGGCCTGCGCCCCGGACTGCGCGGCAGCCTTCGACGAGGCGCTCGCGTCCAGTTGGCTGATTGTGATCGTGTCTCCGGCCTTGACGTCGATGGTCGAGGCAACCTGCTCGCCCACGAGGACCTGGCCCGAAGCCTCGGGCCACTCCCCGTCCACAAACCAATACGGGTTCATGGCATGCACGGCACCCAGGTCTGCCCCGCCCGCGACGTAGGGCTGGTCGTTGATGGTGACGGTCTCGTAATCAAACGCGGCGGATCCGACCAGAGCGCTCGCGGGCACCTGAGCGGTCGAGGTGGCCACGGCCTCGTCCGTGAGGACCCCATCACCAGCGGGCGTAACGACGAGGTTCGCGCCGTAGGAGCGGATCTCGCGGGCCATCTGCGCGGGCACATCCACCGCGATAGTGACGAGGCCGGACAGGGTCGTCGCGCCGATGGCGACGGCGAGAATCGCGATGAGGACGCGGGAGCGGCGGCGCAGGATGGAGGAGATGACCATCCGCCAGAACATTGCTCGTCTGGACATAAGCATCACCTTCCGTGCAGGACTTCGGCCGCGTTGAGGCGCAGCAGGTAGCGGATCGCCGGGATGGAGGCTCCCAGGACGACGAGGATGACGAGGACGGCGACAAGGCCGACGACGACGGGCGCGAACGCGATGGACGAGTGGAAGACCATGTATCCGATCGCCTGGGCCAGAGCGAGGCCTCCGCCGTAGCCGAGGACGCCACCGACCAGGCCGACGATGATCGTCTCCGTCAGGAACAGGGCGATGATCTGCTTGTCTTTGGCCCCCACGGCCTTCATGAGGCCGATTTCGTTGGAGCGCTCCATGACGCCTGCGGTCACCAGGTTCGCAATGGCCAGGGCCGAGGCGATGAGCGCCAGGACGGTCACGAGGACCATGAGCAGCTGGGTCTTCTCCAGGATCGTGCCTTCGGACTGGGCGACCTGTCGGACAGGGCGGGCCACGGAGTCCGTCATGACTTCCTCGATCTGGTAGGCGATCGAGGAGACGTAGGCCGTGCAGTACCACGTTTCCTTCTCGGACACGCTCAGCGAGTTCGGGTTCTTCGCGGCCTTGCGAGCCAGGTCATTGTCGGGGGTCGTCAACGCCGAGACCTCGACGCTCCCGACGGCCCCCTCACGCCCAATGAATGTCTGGGCGGCGGGAAGCTGGATAAAGACGCCGCGGTCGGCGTCGTCACCGCTGGTGATGATCCCGCGCACCGTGAAATCCTGAGAGACGCCCTCGCGGGTGAGCGTGAAGGTATCGCCCACGTTCAGGCCGCGCGCCGAGGCGTAGGAGGTGCCAATGATCGCGCCGGTCGCGTCATCGTCCGCCGGCCACGCGCCCTGAAGGCCCCACCAGCCGCGCAGCTTGTCCAGACCGGTCTCGACGCTCTCACCGGTGGCCAACTCGAGGTGATGGCTGAACCACGTCCCCGTCGTGGGCACATGCTCGCCGCTGGCGTCGGTCGCCGACACGTTCAGCAGCGGCGCAAAGTCGAGAATGTTGTAGGTCCAAAAGATCGTTTTGATGTTGCCAAGCTCATCCTCGCGCAGGTACGAGCGCGCCTCTGAGGTCTCGCCCGTGTTGTACAGGTCGTCGAGGACGGCCGCGCCCTGAGGACGCACAACAATATTGGCACCATACGACTTGAGTTCCTGGTTGACCTTGTCACCCACGTTGAACATGACGGAGAGCATGGACGTGGCCACACCCGCGCCCAGGGCGACGGTCAGGGCGATCATGAGGTGGCGGTTACCGCGCCTCGTGAGGGCCCCTCGCAGCATTCGGAAAAACACGTGAGTCCCTTTACTTCGCGAAGATGGAGGCCGAGGCCTCAAGCGCCGAAATCGGCACGGTCAGTGTCCCGTTCGAGACCTTGTAGTCAATGGGGATGGGGTTACAGCCACCCTTAAAGCCGATGGTCGCGATGTTCATCGCCACTTCACACAGCTTGCAGATGACCTTGCCGTCCTTCTCGTAGTAGCCGGTGGGGCCGCAGATCTCACACGCATCCAGACCCACACCATAAGAGGAACCGGACTTTTGAATGACGATGAAACGCACCTTCACGCCGCCCGAGGTCGTGTACTCGAAGCGGTGCAGGTGGCCGTCAGAAATGTCGGCCAGGTTGACGCTCACCTGGTCCTCGACGACGCTGTACGACTCGGGGGCGGACAGCTCAACTTCCTGGCTACCGTAGGCGACGCCGACGGTGATGAGCAGCGCGCCGCACAGGTAGCCGATGGCGGCGGTGCCCGCCATGGACTTATACAGGCGCGAGCGGGCACGGCCCAGGCGGCCCTCGGCCGGGTTAGCTCCAACGGTCGGAATGGAGCGCGAGGCCACCCACGTCAAAACAACGACGACGCCCAGAGCCACGGCGGCCACGATGGTGAAAACGGCCTCATTGTTGATGAACCAGGAGATGACTGCCCACGCTTCCTTGGACGTCTTGATCCAGCGCTTCGCCTTGAGGATGCGCACGAACAGCAGCGCGTAGTTCGACAGCAGCGCAGCCAGGATTACGGCTGCCGGCCATACGCGGTTATTCCACGCGCACAGCCGGTACGACACCCACGTCAGGAAACACACGAGCACCCACGCCAGCGCATAACCGACAATCGCGAGCACCATCGGCGTCGAATACAGCTGCACGCCGCCCGACGTCATCATGAGCGCCTGATTCATCGCGGTGGGCACGGCACGGAACAGGGCGAAAGCAATGAAAAGCGCGCCGACCAGACGCACGAGGCCGTCACCGCGCAGGGCGGTCTCCATGGACGAGGCCGCCCGGGCCTCGTCGTCCATCGTGTTCGTCAGGTGGGCGCGCATCCGGCGTGCGCGTACAGCAACCAGAGCGAGGAAAATCAGGGCGAGGGCCACCGCGATCGGCAGCGTATAGAGGCCCACGGTCTGGCGGTTAACAGACTTGGGGGCTTCAACGTTGATAATCGTGAGGACCAGGGAGGACGCCACGCCCACGATGATGCCGCCCCACACGGCCCTCGAGCGCGCCAACTTTCCGCGGCGTCCCCGTCCAGCTGCGGGCATGAAGCGGATGACGGCTCCGACGGCAAGCATCGTCAGCAGCAACGTCAGCGTCGCCTCACTCATCTGCACAAGCATTGGCTTTCCTCTCTCACCAAAGGCACACCGAAGTCATGCGGCTCCGGTGCCGAGTGTAGTCCCCCACGGGGGCACGGGGCGAGGCCAGTGATCCCGGGTGGAACCACGGCCTCGTCCCCGCGTTGCTTACGCGTCGATCACCACGAAACGGCGGTGGGGTCCCACTGCCAATCCGGGAACTCGGCGACGAGGGGCTCGGTCCAGAAACGGCCCTCAACGCCCGTGGTCTTATCGGTGTGCAGCAGCCAACCGCTGGGGGGCTTGATCGTGAAGGTCACGTCGTAGGTGCCGGCGTCGAGCTTGGGCAGGTTCAGGCCGTAGTGCGGGCCGTCGGACGCGTTCATCGGCATGAGCGTGCCCTCCTGGACGGCCGTGCCGGACTTGTCCTTGATCGCGTAGTCGACGGTCAGGCCGGGGACGAAGTCGCCCGCGCCGTAGCCAAGCTTGTTGTCAGCGGCGGCGGAGACGTCGGCCTCAATGTGCATCGAGGACTCGGCGGCCGGGGTACCCATCTCGGGCTCCATATCGACGGGCTGGAAGTAGACGCCGCCCACGACGAGCGGGCCGACGTGAACATCGTCACCCAGGGGCTGCTCCTCGAAGCCAGCGTCCTCGCCGGGCGCTGCACCCTCGGAGGCCGAGGTGGAGGTGGAGGTGGAGGTGCCCGTCTTGGAGGTGGACGAGGAGGAACCGGCGGAGCAGGCCGCCAGAGTACCTGCGAGTGCCAGCGTGGCCAGGGCCGCGCCGACGCGGAACAGAGAACGCTTCATATGATGATCTCCTGTGCGTGTTGGTTGGGTAAAACGTCGGTGTCGCTCGAGAGGAGTCAGTCCTCAGCCCGCGACTGGGCGGCGGCCTCGCGGGCGAGGCGAGCTTTTCCGAAGAAATAGAGACCGACGATGATGACGAGAACGATGGCTTGCGCGGCCAGGTTCTCCACTCGGGGGTAGATCCCCAAGAGGTCAATGGTGGGGAAGCCGGAGATGGGCGTCAGAGACACGACGTCCGCCTCCTGCAGTTCCCCGATACCAGAACCCGTGAACGTGAAGGCCATGAAGGCCATCAGCAGCGAGGTAATGGTGAAGAAGGGGCGCAGCGGGATGCGAACCGCCGCGAACTGGATGAGCAGGTAGATGACAACGAGGGCCACGAGGCCGACCGCCAAGCCGATCCACACGTAGTGGACCTTGTCGCCCGCGGCGGCGACGATCGGGACATAGAAGAGGATCGTCTCGGCACCTTCGCGCAGGACCGCGAGGAAGGAAATGAAGGCGAGGCCCAGCAGGGAGCCGCTGCTCAGCGACGCATCCGTCTGCTTCTTGATGTACTCGTCCCAGGCCTTGTTGGACGACTTGTTGATCATCCAGTTGGAGACCCAGATGAGCATGACGACCGCGAAGAGCGCAGCGAAGCCCTCGAGGAGTTCCTGGTTCGCGCCCGCCAGGGAGGTGACGTAGCTGAAGAGGACGGCCAGGCCGATGGACAAGGCGAAAGCGAGCGCCACACCGCCCCAGACGATGGGGGTCTTGTTCTTGTGTCCGGCCTTGGCCAGGTAGGCCAGGACTGCGGCGACGACAAGGATCGCCTCCATGCCCTCACGCAGGATCACGAGGAGGGAGGGCAGGAACTGGGCGAGCCACGGGGAGGTGCCCGAATCCTGAGTGGCCTTGCCAGTGTAGCCGTCGAGGCTGTTGGCATCCTCGCGGATGTAGTTCGTCAGCGTCGCGAGGTGCTGGTCGACCGCCGCCGAATCATCATCGGTCATGGCCTTCTTGAGGAGAGAGAACTCCATTTCGACCTGGGAGACGCGCGAACCGGAGATACGGCTCATGACCTGCTTCTCCATGCCGGTGATCTCGTAGTGCTTGTAGTAGGCCTCGTTGACCTTGTCCTTACCGGCCTTGGCGTCGCCGCCCTTGTAGGCGTTGGCACCGTCATTAAGGATGCCGTTGATAGTCTTGGCGACCTCGCCCCACGCGCCGGGGCTGTAGTCGTCCGACGAGGCCTGGGAGGACGTACCGGGGGCTACACCGTCCAGGGACGCGGCGTCTTCAACAATGTACTGCTTGAGGGTCGTGGCATGACTGTCGACGCCCGCGCTATCACCGTCCGTCATGGCCTTCTTGAGGAGGGAGAACTCCATTTCGACCTGAGAGACACGCGAACCGGAGATGCGGGCCATCACCTGTTTCTCCATACCGGTGATCTCGTAGTGCTTGTAGTAGGCGTCGTTGACCTTATCCTTGCCGCCCTTAGCGTCGCCCGCCTTAAAAGTGGACACGCCTTCGTCGATGAGGCCGTTGATCGTCGTCGCGACGTCGCCCCACGTCTGGTTGGCCGCGCGCGACGGCACAGCGACAATCGCCACGACGAGAGACGCCATGACCAGGGCGACGAGAAGACGAATAGACCGCTGGACAACATGATCTGCGCGAGCACGAAGCACTGCCATCGCTTGCCTCCTGATGGACCGGCGTGATGGGCGCGCCGGGTTGATGAAATTCCTATCAAGCAGCGTAGCCACATCTGTGCCAGGACGATAGTAGTCCGATTAGGTTCTCCTAAATTGCAACCCCGTCGTAACGTTATTTAGCGCCCTCTCGCACTCACCTTCTGGGACCAAAGGCCCGCAATTATTGTTTAGTGACACGATGCCATAAACGCGCTTGCTTGCAGCGATTAGTCAACGTCACCACTCCCCCGCCAGACGCCGTTCTATTTCAAAGTCTGTCAGAATATCCCCGCACCACCCTTCAACGACAGGAAGCAGGCAACAGCCCGTGACCACCGACCCTCGCCCCACCGAAATCTCCCTTTCGCCACAAACACCGACCGAATTCCCCAGCCCCCTGCCTATCGTCACCACGACGACGTACGCCACCCCGGCCTCGTCCCCCACGCGCCCCACCCGCACCGACTGGGGGCGCATCGCGATCTTCGGGATCCCCTACGCAGCGTTCTTCCTGGTAGGAGTGCCGACATGGATCTTCCCCGCATCGTGGAGCCTGACCGCCATCAACCTAGCGATCGACACGGTTTTGTTGATCGTCGTCCTCGCATTCTTCGCACGCGAGTTTTTCCCAGCGTTTTCCTATCTGCGCACGCACCCCTTCTTGAAGATCCTGCTGCTTTTCGGCCTGTGGATCCTGGTCGTCATCGTCCAGGCCGCGACCCGCATTGCCCTCTACGGAGGCAACCCGCCAGTTGCCGAAAACCAACAGCAGGTCATCAACGCCCTGAATGACGGGACCCTTGGCCTGGCGTTCTCCTTCTTCGTGACCGTTGGCGTGCCCCTGGTGGAGGAAATGTTCTACCGCCACATCCTCATCGGCAAGCTCAGTGCGTATGCACCCACATGGCTCGTCGCATCGATCTCAGCGGCGCTGTTTGCGTACATGCACTCTCACCAGTGGCAGGACTTCTTCTCATACCTGCCGCTCAGCATCGTCCTGACGCTCATCTACGTGAAGTCCGGGAAGAACGTCGCCTACTCATGGCTGTTCCACACGCTCAACAACACGATCATGGTGGCCTTGATGTTCACCATGCAGGGAGCTTTGCAGAACGCCTGATTGATGGGTGTGGTAGTGCCCCGCCCGGCTTCGGGCGGGGCACTACCACACCCACGTGCGAGTCCGACAGGTCACGCGTTACACCCCGGCGATCACTGGCTATACCCCAACCAGCCACGCGCAAGCTGACAGGTGACAATCTGGTCCCCATCATGCGCACGTTAACCCGCTAATCCGCACGCGGGCCCTCTAATCCGCACGTTAACCGGCTAATACGAACCTGGGCAGCCCCGCCCACACTCCAACTAGCGGGTTTGTATGCGACGTAGCGGGTTACCGCTCGCAACATCGAGTTCGCGCGCGAACAACACACCCTACCAGACGCCGTTGTGCCCAAAACGCAGACCACCTCGCCCACAACAGCCCATTTTCAGCATTTTTCGCCGAGGTGGTCTGCACTTTGAGCACCACACCACCACGAACCGCGACCTCACCACCACCAAACGGGGGAATTTCGCTACGCGAGGGTCTGACACGTCGGCGACACGCCACCAAAAGGCTTCGTATAGAAAAACCCCACCAGCGCCAGTGCGGAGGCTGCCGGAGGGCCAGGCTGCGGTGCCCGTGGGCGGCGGCAGGGCCTGGCCGGGCTTCGAGACGACGCGCCGAGCGAAGCTCGCGGCGCGGACGGCGAGCGGGCGGGCCGCCGCCCACGGGCACACCAAGCAGCCCGGCCGCGATAGCGGCACCAGCCCGGGGCACCCGCAGCCACGTGCACCCGCAGCTCGGGACACCCTAACCCTATAACCCACACGCTCGCCCGCGCACTCCGCCCGAGCCTCGTAGATAGACGAAAACGTCCACCCCTGTAGGGGTGGACGCTTCTGAGCCGCCTGTGGGAATCGAACCCACGACCTATTCATTACGAGTGAATCGCTCTGCCGACTGAGCTAAGGCGGCCGCGCCTGCCGTTCCGCCGTTTCCGGGGCGCGCAGGCAACGGCACAACTCTACTGGACGAACGGGCCATTACGCAAACCAGGACAACCAATCCAGCAATGTCGTGGGTCACTACCTACCGGATCGACCGGACCGACTGGGTCTACCGGATCGACCGGACTGACTGAATCGACCGGACCGATTGGACCTACTGGCAGGTGAGTCCGTTCTGGGGCGCGTTGCCCTTGACCAGGTAGTCTTCAACGGCCCTCACGACGCACTGGTCGGCACCGCGACGGTACGCGGTGTGGTTCCAGCCCTCGACGGTGATGAGGACGCCGGAGTCGAGCTGTTCGGCCAGGCTCTGCGCCATCGGGTAGGGAGTGGCGGGGTCGTGCGTGGTGCCGATGACGAGGATGGGGGCGGCACCGGTCGCGTGAATGGGCTGGCGATCGGCGTGCTCGGTCGGCCAGGCGGACAGGCCGGCGGAGGGGTAGCCGACGTAGCGGCCCAGGATCGGCAGTTCGCTCTTGAGTGCGTCGGCGCGTTCGATCCACTGGTCGGTCGTGCCTTCGGGTTCGTAGTCCAGGTTGTTGATCGCGTTGATCGCGTCGGTCGAGTTATCGGCGTAGGTGCCGTCGGGGTTGCGCGAGTTCATGAGGTCGGCGATCTCAAGCAGCGCACTGCCGTCGCCTCGGCGCACCGCGTCGGCGTACGCGTCAGAGAGCTGGGGCCACCACTGGGTGTTGTACATGGCACCGATCATGGCGGTGATGGCGAGGCTCTCGGTGAGCGGGCGGTCGGGGTCGCTGGTGGGAAGCGGGGCCTTGTCGAGGGATTCGAGGAAGGCTCGTACGTTCGAGATGCCTTCGTCCTTGGTGCGTCCCATCGGGCATGTGGACTGGGTGGCGCAGTCGACGATCCACTGCTGAAGAGAAGCATCGAGGCCGCGCATCTGCATGGCGGAGACGTCTTCGATGCTGAGCGAGGGATCGAGGGCTCCGTCGAGGACGAAGCGTCCGACGTTCTCGGGGAAGAGGCCCGCGTAGGTGGCACCGAGGAAGGTGCCGTAGGAGTAGCCCAGCAGGTTGAGCTTGTCCTGGCCGATGACGGAGCGCACCATGTCGAAGTCGCGCGCGGCGCTGACCGTGTCGATGTGTTCGAAGATGGAGCCGGAGTGGTCGCGGCACCCGTCGGCGAGGTCGCGCGAGCCTTCTTCGGCCTCGGCAATCGCGGATTGCGGGCTGTCATCGACGCCGTCGGTTTCGGCACCGGCGTTATATTCGTCCTTTTCCTCGTCGGTCATGCAGAAGACGGGGGTGGAGTCGCCGACGCCGCGCGGGTCGAGCGCGACGATATCGTAGGCCTTAACGACGGATTCGCCGAGGCCCTGGGCCGAGTAGTAGGGCAGCGCTGAGACAACGGGGCCGCCGGGGCCGCCGGGGTTGATGAAGAGCGCGGGTGCATCCTTGGCCCCGGAGCGGTGGATGGCGAGGGCGAGGGTGATCTGGTCACCGTCGGGGTTGTCCCAGTCCAGGGGCGCTTTGAGGAACGCGCACTGGTACTCGTTCGGGTCGGAGCTGTTGACGCCTCGGTAGCTGTCGAAGGTGCCTTGCGCGCACTTGCCCCACGTGATGCCCTGGTTGTAGTACGCCTGGATGTCTCCGCCTTGGACATCGATGGGCGCGGACGAGGCCGTGGCGGTTTTGGTGGGCGCAGGTGTCTTGAAGCGTTGGATCCCGTAGTAACCGACGACGGCCAGGATGATCGCGACGACTGCGAGGATCGCGACGGCTGCGGCCGCGATTGAGCGTGTTTTCATGGCCCCGATTGTAACGGAGTTCGTGCGGGCGGGACTTAGGCCTGGGGGCGCAGCGAAATCGCCATGTCTTCGAGGACGAGGAGGGGATTGCCGTTGGCGACGAGGCGTTTGCGCGCGGTTTCGATGTGGTCGACGCGCGCGAGGGTCTGGTGGGACGTGGAGTCGTGTGCGATCTGGTGTACCAGCTCGGACAGGTCCGTGTTGATGAGTTCGCCGTCACCGCCGACCTGCACCATGAGAATGTCGCGGTAGATGGCAAGCAGGTCGATGAGGGCGCGGTCGATGGCGTCGGTGAGGGCACGCTTGGAGCGGCGTTTCTGGTCTTCTTCGAGCTGGCGGAGCATCGTGCGCGAGGCTTTAGTGGCGCTTTCGCCTTCCTCCATGCCGAGTTGGCGCAGCAGGTCGGCTTTTTCGCGGGCGTTGCGGTCGCTGACCTGCGCGTCGGCCTGGGCTTTCGCTGTTTCGAGGAGTCGGTCGGCGGCCATGACGGCCTCGCCGACGCTGCGCACGGAGGCGGGCGCGGTGATGATGTTGCGTCGGCGCTCGCGCATCTGGGGGTCGCGGGCGAGAGCGCGCGCTAGTCCGATGTGGGATTGGGCGGCGCGCGCGGCTTCGAGGGCGACCTCGGGGGTGGCGACGCCCTCGCGCACGAGCAGGTCGGCGACCGCGGTCGCGGTGGGGATGCGCAGGCCGAGGTGGCGGCAGCGCGAGCGGATCGTGGCGATCATGTCCTCGGGGCTGGGGGCGCACAGCAGCCACACGGTGTGCTCGGGCGGCTCCTCGATGGCCTTGAGCAGGGCGTTCGCGCCGGACTCGCCGAGGCGGTCGGCGTCTTCGACGACGATGACGCGCCACAGGCCTTGGGAGGGCGAGGACTGCGCCTGCAGCACGAGTGAACGCGCGGTTTCGACGTTAATGATCGAGGTTTCGGTGGCCGCGAAGAGCACGTCCGCGTTCGTGCGTCCCATGGTCGTGCGGCAGCCGGGGCACTGCCCGCAGCCGGGTGTCGCTCCGGTGCACTGAAGGGCGGCCGCGAAGGCGCGGGCTGCGACCGAGCGGCCGGATCCGGGCGGGCCGGTGATGAGCCACGCGTGGCTCATGGAGCGGGCTTCGTCGGAAGTACGCCCGCTGCCTCGGGAGGCGACGATTGCGCGGGCAGACGCCGCGGCCTCGCTGAGCTTAGCGACCGCCGCGTCCTGACCTACCAGCGAGGACCAGACGCTCATCATTCATCCCACAGCGCGCCCTGGGACTCGCCCAGGGCACCCACCATGGTCGCGGGCTTACGCGAGGAACGCTTCTCGGTGCTGCCCTTGTGCGAGGCCTTGGCGGCGCGGTGCTTCCGGGTGGCGGTGGCCTCGGGGGCGTCAACGAGGATGGGGGCTGCCTCGTCAGTGGCGGTTTCCTCGTCCGCGGTGTCGGGGGCCGAGGCCTCGGGGGCGTCGGCGAGAGGGGCTTCCTCGGTCGACGCCTCGGGGGAGGCAACCTCGGGAGCGACATCCTCAGCCTCAGCGGGAGCCTCAGTCGGAGCCTCAGCGTCCGTGTCCGCGGCGGTCACCGATCCGGCGGAGCCGTCCACGGCCTCGTCGATGGTGCTGGAACCGCCGTCGAAGCGCTCGACGAGGACGCCGCGAATCTCAGAGAAGACCTCATCGACCGTGCCCACCGCGTCGATGACGACGATGCGCTCGGGCTCGGCATCGGCGAGGCGCAGGTATTCGTGGCGCACACGCTCGTGAAAGTCCATGGACTCGCGTTCCATACGGTCCGGGGCATCGGTGCGGCGGCGCGCGCCGACCTCCGGGGGCAGGTCCAGGAGGAACGTCAGGGACGGGTAGAGGCCGCGGGTCGCCCACGCGGACAGCGAGGCGATTTCGTCCACGCCGAGGGAGCGGGCCGCACCCTGGTAAGCCAGAGAGGAGTCGATGTAGCGGTCCCCCAGCACGACCGCGCCGCGCTCGAGGGCGGGAGCAATGACCGTGGCGACGTGGTAGGCGCGGTCGGCCGCGTACAGGAGGGCCTCCGTGCGCGCATCGACGTCCTCGGGGCCGTTTTGCACGAGGCGACGGATCTCCGTGCCCAGCTCGGTGCCGCCCGGCTCGCGGGTGACGATGACCTCGCGGCCACGGCTCTCGAACCAGTCGCGCACGGACTGGATCTGCGTGGACTTCCCCGAGCCGTCGCCACCTTCGAAGGTGATGAACATTCCTCGCGCCGCCATCAGCTGTCCTTCTTCGTCGCGGCCTTGGTGGTGGCCGTCTTCTTGGCCGCAGTGGTTTTCTTCGTGGTCGTTTTCTTCGCCGCGGTCGTCTTCTTGGTCGTTGTCTTCTTCGCGGCTGTCTTGCGCGTGCGCTTGGGGGCGGGCCCCTTGGCGCGCTTGTCGGCGAGGAGCTCGTAGGCACGCTCGGCCGTCAGGTCCTCGACCGTCTCGGCGCGCGGCACCGTCACGTTGGTCTCGCCGTCCGTCACGTAGGGGCCGAAGCGGCCGTCCTTGACGGTGACCTTCTTGCCCGAGATCGGGTCCTCGCCGAACTCGCGCAGCGGCGGGCGGGCCGTGCCGCGGCCGCGGGTCTTGGGCTGCGCGTAGATGGCCAGGGCCTCGTCCAGGGTGATCGTGAGCAGCTGGTCCTCCGAGGCCAGCGTGCGCGAGTCCGTTCCCTTCTTCAGGTAGGGGCCGTAGCGGCCATTCTGCGCGGTGATGACCTCGCCCGAGGCCGGGTCCGTGCCCACTTCGCGGGGCAGGGACAGCAGATTCAGCGCGTCCTCAAGAGTGACGGTGGCGATGTCCATGGTCTTGAACAGCGAGGCGGTGCGAGGCTTGACGGCGCTCTTCTTCGTCTTCTTCGCACCTTCCTCGGCGCCCTCGGCTGGCTCGGGCAGGACCTCGGTGACGTAGGGACCGTAGCGGCCGTCCTTGACGATGATCGTGTGGCCGGTTGCGGGGTCGACGCCCAGCTCGCGGCCATCGTCGGCGGCGCGGGCGAAGAGCTGATCGATGAGTTCGTCCGTCAGCTCGTCGGGGGCGACCTCCGGCGGCACGTTCGCGTGCGTCCCGTCGGCCTTTTCCATGTAGGGCCCGTAGCGGCCCACGCGCAGCGTCACCCCGCGGCCCAGGTCGATGGAGTTGACGGCGCGCGCATCAATGTCGTCGCCCAGCGAGGCGACGTCGTGGCGCAGGCCGCCGCGCTCGCCCGTGCCGTCGGGTCCGAAGAAGAATCCGGTCAGGAAGTCCGTTCCGTTCTCCTGTCCCGCGGCGATACGGTCCAGGTCGCCCTCCATCGAGGCCGTGAAGTCGTAGTCGACCAGGTTCGCCAGGTTCTCCTCGAGGAGGCGCGTCACGGAGAACGCCAACCACGTGGGCACCAGGTACTGGCCGCGGTGCGTCACGTACCCGCGGTCCCCGATCGTCTGGATGGTGGCCGCGTAGGTGGAGGGACGGCCGATGCCGAGCTCCTCCATGGTCTTGACCAGCGTGGCCTCCGTGTAGCGGCCCGGGGGCTGGGTTTCGTGGCCGTCGGGGGTGGCCTCGGTCAGGGTCGCGGCGTCGCCCTCGGCAACGTCCGGCAGGGTCTTCTCCGCATCGTTCTTTTCTGCGTCGTAACGCCCCTGATCGCGGCCCTCCTGGTAGGCCAGGCGGAAGCCCGGAGAGGTGATGACCGTGCCCGAGGCCGAGGACAGCACGTCGTGGCGCGCGCCGTCGACCTCGATGCCGGTGAGCACGCGGATCGTCGCCGTGTAGCCGACCGCGTCGGCCATCTGCGAGGCGACCGTGCGCTTCCAGATCAGGTCGTACAGGGCCAGCTGCTGCTTCGACAGAGAACCCGCCACCTCGCCCGGCGTGCGGAAGTGGTCGCCGGCGGGACGGATCGCCTCGTGCGCCTCCTGCGCGCCCTTCGACGTGGTGCCGTACAGGCGCGGGGCCTCGGCCACGGCCTCGCCCCCATAAAGCTGGGTGGCCTGCTCACGAGCCGCGTGAATCGCCTGGCTGGACAGGGCCGTAGAGTCGGTACGCATGTAGGTGATGTAACCAGACTCGTAGAGGGACTGGGCGGTGCGCATCGTCGAGGAGGCGTTCCAGTGCAGCTTGCGCGACGCCTCCTGCTGGAGGGTCGACGTCGTGAAGGGGGCAGCCGGGCGTCGGCGGTAGGGCTTGCGGGTCACCGAGTCGATAACCGAGGCCGGGGCGCCCTCCAGCGCGCGGGCGTAGGAGCGGGCCGTGGCCTCGTCCAGATGCAGGACGCCGGCCTTGGTGGCCTTCGCGCTCAACTCGCCCTTCTCGCTGAAGTCGGAACCGGTCGCGATGGCGTGACCATCCACGGAGGACACGCGCGCACCGAAGGCCTGGCCCGCCGACGTGAAGGCCGTGTCGATCGACCAGTACTGGGCGCTCACGTGGGCCATGCGGTCGCGTTCCTTGGCGACCACGAGGCGCGTAGCCACAGACTGCACGCGGCCGGCCGACAGGGACGGGCGGATCTTGCGCCACAGGAGGGGCGAGACCTCGTAGCCGTAGAGGCGGTCGAGGATGCGGCGGGTCTCCTGCGCGTCCACGAGGTCGGTGTCCAGGTCGCGCGTGTTCTCCAGGGCGCGCTGGATCGCTTCCTTCGTAATTTCGTGGAACACCATGCGACGCACGGGAACCTTCGGCTTCAAGACCTGCAGGAGGTGCCACGCGATGGCCTCACCCTCGCGGTCCTCATCAGTTGCCAGATAGAGTTCGTCGCACTCCTTGAGGAGCTTCTTGAGTTCGGTGACCTTTTTCTTCTTGTCCGGGTTCACCACGTAGTAGGGCGCGAAACCGTCATCCACGTTGACGGCGAAGCGGCCGAAGGGCCCCTTCTTCATGTCCTTGGGCAGCTCGGAGGGCTGCGGGAGGTCACGGATGTGGCCGATGGAGGCGGTCACGTGGTAGTCGGGACCCAGGTATCCCTCGATGGTGGCTGCCTTCGCAGGAGACTCCACGATCACGAGCTTCGTCGCTGACATTGCCGGTCCCTTCCGTCGCTTCCCCAGTATTTGTAGCACCTCACCGGCGGGTCTACGCGCCGAGGCATCTGGGAGGACCTTACCGCGTCCCACCCACATCTGGGTACCTGGGCCACCTCCGCGCGTCTCACGCCTGTCGCGCTTGACATGGACGGGGCGGGGGCTGATTCTCGCGCGCGCGTATTCCGCTACGACGGTAACAAACGCATCGCGGTCGGCTTGTCGTGGCTGGACCACCTCCCTATCGGTTCCTCCGGTCGCGCTCACCCCTCGCAGGCCCCCTCTGCCGATTTTTCCTCCGGATTCTCCGTCACCTGGGAGAACAAGCAAGGACCTGGGTGCCAAGGGGCCGGTCGTCATCTCCTATGATTGTGGCGAAATCTCCTCCCGTCGGGCACAATGCGAGACGTGATCCTACGCTTCCTGTCTCAGATTCCAGCCCCCGTGTGGTTCGCCCTCGGCGTCTTCGTCCTGTGGTGTTTGCACGGCCTGCTCGACGATCTTGTCGCTATCGCGCGGGGCAGGATTCCCACACCCGCCGACCTGCGAAAGGCCGGCAAGACGAAGAAATGGAAAAAGGCCAGCGCAGAGCACGTGCCGGTCGTGAGCGGGTCGCGCGCCTCGATGGCGTCCGATCCGCACGCGAGGCTGCTTGCTCCCTCATTCCCTAACGCGTTGTGCAACGACAACCCGGTCAACGTCCTCGAGGTCGCCAGCGTCGAGGATACCCGGAAGATGCTCGAAGACAGCTGGGAGATCATGAACCGCGCCGACCTCGTCACGCGCCTCTATCGGCTCCTGTGCGGCGACCATAGCAAGGGGTACGCGGCCCTGCGCAGCAGGTGTGCCGATCCCGAGTGGGTGGAGCGCGTCCTCGAGGACCTGGACAAGACCGTTGACAAGTCCACGATGGACGTGGAGATGTGCTGGCGCATCCATCGTTTCCTGAATAATGATCGGGGCATCCAGGACGTGGAGTTCGCAGCCTGGGATTTGATGCGCGCGGCGATGCTGACACGGTCGGGCTTCGCGCTCGGCTGGCTCAGTGAGGACGAGGCATGGGACACTCTCGCACTCATCAACCACGCGCTGCAAATGCACTATTCCTCGTGGGACGAGGCCTGGGAGGTCTACCGTCTCGGCCGCTGGCTGTGGGCGGCCGAAGGACCGGAAGAGGAGGCGGTCGACGACATTCATGATCGCGCTCGAGGCGCGTACCTGCTGGGCAGGCGCGGCCTATGGAAGTCCCTCCCGTGGGATGCCCCGATCCCTGAGTCCCGCTTCCTCCTGCTCGACGCGGTCGCCGCCATCGGTCGCCTGCAGGTGCTCTCCGTCAGCAACTGGCGGAAGGCCTCGGCCTGGGAGCGGGAGCTGGACGCGCAGGCGCGCTGGCGCGCTCCCCTGGCGATGGGCGGTAAGCCCATCGTCCACTGACGCGCCGCGACCGCGCCCGGCCTGGCCTCAGCCGGCCACGGCCTCGTCCCACGATGAAGGTCACGGGCTCGCGCAAGGCCCTGAGCACCGACGTCCACGCACGGACCCCGGCTGTGCGCCGCCACCGGCAGAACGGTCGGGGTCCGCGCACGTCACCCAGGCCTCGTCCATGCCCGCGCGCATAACGTTTGTGTGAGCGAGTCTCCATCGGGCACAATCGTGACCGTGATTCCTAATGTCGTCTCTGAGATGCCCATCCCCGTGATGTTGGCGGTCATCGTGGTGCTCGTCGGCCTGCCGATCATCTTCATCAAGGACGCTCTGACCCGATCCAAGGGAGCCATGCCCGCGCCGACGGACGTGCGCAAGGCCGGCAAAGGCAACGAGTGGGACAAACTCAACAAGCATCACACACCCAAGTTGCGCGGATCGCGCAAGGCCCTGGCGACCGACGTCCATGCGCGCCTGCTCGCACCGTCCTTCCCCTACGCGCTGTGCCACGGCAACCCGGTCGACGCGCTCGCTGTGTCCGAACCCAGCTCCACTAAGGAGATGCTGTCGCACGACTGGGAAGTCACAAACCGCCTAGAGCTGCTCCGCCAACTCTATTGGCTCCTCCAGAAGGGACACCGCAAAGACTTTGGACACACGCGCGAGCAGTGCGGCAACCCCTCGTGGGTGAAGAACCGCCTCGCGCGCCTCAACGAGGTCGCCGACGAGCAGACGGACGCGTGGGAGGAACGCTGGCGCATCCACCGCTTCCTCAACAACGACCGCGGCATCAACGACGTGGACTTTGGCGCGTGGGACTTCATCCGCGCGGCCATGCTGATCCGCGCGGGCGCGGCCCTCGGGTTCATCACGGACGAGGAAGCCTGGGACACCCTCGCGATCATCAACCACACGCTTCACATGTCCTACTCTTCATGGGACGAGGCCTGGGATGCCTTCCGCCTCACCCGCTGGCTGTGGGCCGCCAAAGGGCAGGCACAGGAGGCCGAGAACGACCTGCACGACCGCAACCGCGGAGAGTTCCTTATCGGAAAGAACGGCCTGTGGACTGCGATCCCCTGGGACCTCCCCTCCCCCACGTCTCGTTTCCTCCTGCTCGACGTGCTCGCAACCGAGGGCGGCCTGCACCTGCTGTCCCCCTCGGGCTGGGAGGACGCCTCGGCCTGGGAGAGGGAATTCGACACCCAGACGCGCACCCGCGCCCCCATGTCCATCGGCGGCAAGCCGATCGTCCAGTAGCCACGCCGCCGCGCACAGGACGTAGAATAAGTCGTCAGTCCTGATACGCGAACCGCACAGTCCAGTAGGAAGTCTGGGCGATGCCTCGCATCCGTCGCTGCCCCGAGCAGAATCCAGCGTCATCGGGTCCACCGTGGTGTACCTGGAGACGAGTAATGAAGACGGAGTCCACACTATATTTCGATGGTCAGTTCTGGGTCGGCGTCATTGAGCGCCACGAGGCCGACCGCGTTCGCGCCGTTAGAATCGTGTTCGGCGCGCAGCCCTCAGACGCGGAGTTCTACGAGTTCCTTCTCGCTCACGCTAACGCTCTCCTGTGCCGCCTCGACGAGGCCGCTTGGACGCCCGATATAGCCCAACGCCAGACGACGCACCACAACCCTAAGCGCGCACAGCGCCAAGCGTCTCGCCTCGCTCGCCGTGCGCTTCCTTCCACTGCGTCACAGGCATCGATTCAAGCGGAACGCGAACGCACGGCACAAGAACGAGCTTCCACAACCAGGCAGGAGAAACGAGAGAAATCTGAAGAGAAACGACGACTCGCCCGCCTGAAAGCGAAAGCTCGCCACCGCGGCCACTAAGGGCTGCACGTTAACCCCTTGACACACACGTAAACCCCATAACCTGCGCGTAGGCGGCGCTGCCCAGGTGTATATCGTCAGGCCCACGGGCGCATCATCGGGTCCACGTGAGGAAGTGGGCGAACACGGGCGACCACGAAGTGGATAGGAAAGCACGAACTGGATAGCTTACGACGTTGTGGATAGGAAAATAACCCGTCCAGAATCGCGGTTCCTATCCAAATCGGCATTTCCTATCCAGAACGTTCGGCCCTCTCCCTCCCTGGTGGAGGACGTCGCGATGCAGGCCACCGCAGTAGCAGGCCTCGCGCCAGCAGTCCCGCAGTAGCTGGCCCCCGCGCGGAGGCAGTACTTCCGTGCATCGCCAACAGACTGAAGACACACACCCCCACCTCCTGTACAATGTTCTGTACATAGGCGAGCAGAGGAGCACCCATGAAGATCATGACCTACACCGAGTCGCGCGCTCGCTACGCCGAGGTTCTCGACCAGGTCGTCAACGACCGCGAGGAAATCGTCATCACCCGGCAGGGCCACGAGAGCGTCGTCATCATCGCCCTCGACGAGTACGAGTCCCTCATGGAGACCGTCTACCTCATGCAGTCCCCCGCAAACGCCCGCCACCTGCGCGAATCGATCGCACAGCTGCGACACGGCAACCTCGAAGAGCACGATCTCATCGATATCCCTGACGAGGAGAACTAACGATGCTCAAAGTCTTGTGGACCCCACACGCCTGGAACGACTATGTCTGGTGGCAGTTCGAGGACCGCAAGACCCTCAAGCGCATCAACGCCCTCATTGCGGATATCCAGCGCAACGGGAACGAGGGGATCGGCAAGCCTGAGCCTCTCCGCTACGAATACACCGGCTTTTGGTCGCGTCGGATCGACGGACGTAACCGATTGGTTTATCGCATCACCGAAGATACGGTCGAAATCGTTGCCTGCCGCTTCCACTACGGCCAGTAGCATTCACGAGGACCGGGCCACGCCCACAGGACGGGCAACGACACCCTGACGCACAGCGCCGCAACGACGCTCAGTTCGTCAGGAATCCCCAGCGGATCAGGTCACGCAGGGGTATCTCCATCTCGGCGCGGACGCGCCGCGCCGAGTGTTTCCGCCGCCTCGCGCGCGAGACCCGTCGGAGCGTCCGGCAGAGCGTCGAGCGCCCGCAGCACCTTGGCCAGGGCACTCGATCCCTTCATCTTGGGGCGCAGCTCATCGGGCACGCACACCCTCATGCCGTAGTCGCCCGCGAGCGCCACCAGGGCCTCGACCATACGATTCGCACCCCTGACGCCGACCAAGGACGGCAGCAACGCCGCAATGGTCTGGGCGACGCGGTAGCCGGCCAGCGCCGAGATGGACGCGCAGTCGGTGAGCGTCTGGGTGACCCTCCCGGGACCGAACCACCCGTTGCGCAGCAGGTAGCCGAACTCACCAGCCATGGCCGCCTGGTCGTATCGCCCGGTGTCGGCGAGGCGGGCGATGGCCTCGGCGGCGATGGCCCGATAGTGTGTCTGCGCGGCGGTGGATGCCCACGCCAGGGCCGAGTAGGTGGGCGCGCCCGGCGCCCGCCACCCCTCCCCCAGCGCGCGCACGATCACCTCGAAGGGCGCAATGACCTGCGGGAATTTGACAAACGCGCCCTGGAGGACGGGCATCGCGTGGGCGGCCAGAATATCCGGGTTGTGTTGGAGGGCCCAGGCAGCCCACGCGTAGGTGACGCCGCTCGACCGGTAGTCCCCGGATTCCAGGAGCCGCCCGGTGAACTCGGGAGCCACCCCAGCGACGTTTGCGAGGGCGCCCGCCAGCGAGTCCTCGCCCGTGGCTGGGGTTTGCCCGGGGATCACCCACGTCTCGTGCATGTCATCGGTCTTGGTGTACTCGCCGCGCACGACGCTCACCGGCTTTTGATAGGGGGCACGGATAATCTGGCGCTCCCACTGCACCTCCATGGGTTCCAGCGGCTCGGTCAGGATCGGGTCGAAGCGGTACATGTCCTGACCGTTCGGCTTGTCGTAGGGCTTGTCGCGCAATGCGACGCGCAGCTGCTCGTGCAGGAGGCGGACCGGGCCGCGGTGCTGCTCCCACTCGCTGCCCTTGCGCCGGTAGCCGCGGAAGTGGCCGGCCTCGGGCGCGCCCTCCACCTCCACGTCGCGCAGGAGCCGCGAGGCCAGGTAGGACAGCTGGTTGGCTCCCTTCCAGTTGGGCGCGCTCCGCCAGTACTTGGCGAGCAGCACCTTGTCGGCCTCCGCCAGCTCGATGCCCTCGCCGCTGATGCGCGTCAGGAGCGCGGGCAGGGAGGCGCCCGCAGCCGTGTCCTCGAAGAGGGCGTGCAGCGCCGCGACGGCCGCGTCGTTGTCGTCGGGAAGCTTGGCGGTGTGCGTCGTGCGCGGCTGGTCCGCTGCGGGGGCGTCCGGGAACGTCCACGAGGCCTGGGCGCCCTCCCCGGGTTCGCGTCCCTGGGCGGTCGCACCGAGGGCGGCCGTCCCCGCAGACCCGGCCCCGGCCTCGTCCGCAGGATCACCGGAAGCGTCAGAGTCCCCGGAAGTCGCGGGGGCCACAACGAGCGTGACGGCACGATCTCGCAAGTCGAGGGGAAACTCAACGGCACCCACGACGTCGCTGACGGCGGCCGCGCACCCGGGATGGGCCTTGACGAGGGCGGCAAGCAGGCGCAGGTACGCGCGCAGCAGCTTCTTCTCGGAGCGCGCGAGGACCCGGGCGCTGACCTGCACGAGCGCGTCCACCTGCTCCACCGACAGCTCCCCGACGAGGCCCACGAGGGCCTTGTGCGCCAGAGACACCGTCGGCGAGGGTCCGGCCCCGAGCAGGGCGATGAGGTCCGAGGCCGCCGCGACCTTCTCCTCGCGCGTCGGTTCGAGCGCCTCCCAGGCCAGCGAGAAGACGCGGGCGTTGTAGGCGGAGAAGTCGCGCCTCTGGGCGGCCAGACACTCGGAGAGGATGCGGGGCCGCAGGTGCGGGAGGCGCGTCGCCATGTAGCGGACGAGGTCGTGGCTGTGCAGGCGCTCGAAGTCTCCGCCGGGCGCGGAGGGGTCCTCGCGGTACATCCACACGAAAAGCGCCGAGCCGGGCAGGGCGCCCTCGACGCGGAAGAACTGCCAGAACTCGTGCTCCAGGAAGGTCGGGTTTTCCTCGAAGAAGCGCTGCTTCTCATCCGAGGTGGGGTGAGGCGCGGGAACGATCCTGCGCGCGAAGTACTCCAGGGAGGGCGCGGAGGTCAGGTACGCTCCACGCTCGGCCAAAATGGTGCGGTAGGTGTGCCAGAAGGCAACGCCGCCGGGGCTGCCGGTGGCCTCCTCGAGCCACTCGCCGCTGCGCTGAGCCGCGCCACACCTGTGAGCGGCGAGCAGACGCTCCAGGTCCGTTCCCTCGCGCGGGTCACCGCCGCGGCGCCCCGACCACCGGGCACCGTAGTCGTCGCCGGCGTCATCGCTCCCAGCCAGGGCGGCGCGCAGGAACGCACACATGCACACCGTGTCCTCGGGGACCGCGTCCCACTCCCACTCAACGGCTGGCGGAATGAGTCGCGTGAAGGGCACGGACTTGAACAGGGAGCGCCGGTCCTTCTCCGATGCCCCCTCCAGCACCCGCTCGTAGGCATCGATGGCGCTCTCCCCGGAGGCAAGGAGGCGTTTGAGAGCCGCGCGGCGCTCAGCCAGGGTCGCAGGCGCGGTCATTGTCCCTTCTCTTTCAGCGTGCGAGCATACCTGGCCGTCTGGGAGGTCCCTCGGAAAAGAGCGAGCCAGCCAACAAGCTCCTCGCCCAGCGGCGGCGCCCACCCCTCGGCCTGCGCCCGCGCGTACTGCACGGTGACGACGCCCAGCAGCTGCCCGATGCCCGTACGCCCACGCTCAAGACCGGGAAGCAGCGCGAGCGCTAGGTCCAGCGCGAGTCGGGGGTCCACGTTCCCCAAATCCTTGAACGCCTGCGCCCACCGGTTCAGTTTCACGGTGTGCGCCACAGCCGCGAAGCCGGCCACGGCCTCGTCGAAGGAAAGGTCCCCGCGTGCCATCAGGGAGGCCAAGGCCTCGACGCCGAGGGCACGCGACTCCACCTCGCGTTCGCCCATCGCCTGGCCGAGGAGCCCCGCGGACAGCGAATCCCAGCGTCCGCCGTGCTCACACAGGGCCCGGTAGCAGTCGGCGGTCAGCCCGCTCGAATCGAAGAAGTTCCACCGTGAGGCGAGCAGACACACCGCGAAGTGACGCGCTGAGGCGGGGTACGTGTAGCGATGGAACGAGTAGTTTCCCGCTCCACCCGTGATCTGCGCAAGCACGCTCAGCTCCGCTCCCGTCGCGCCCGTCTGCGCGCCGGCGATGCGAGGAGTAAAGAACGCATAGACGGGCGAGCCGTCACGCGCGACCTTCGGCTTCCCGCTGCGCGACTCGTAGGCGGGGTGCCCCTCCCACATAACGGAAAGGGAGGACAGGTAGCCCTCGGCACGTCTGCGCACCACCCCCTCAAGGGCGAGGCGAATGCGGGCAACGGCGGAGGGTGGCAGGTCCCCCTCCCGCTCCTGCGCGAGCGCGAGCGCTGCTGGGCAGTCCGGATGCTCGGTGTCTACGCGCAGCAGCGCCTGGGTGAGGTCTGCGGGAGGGGGCGCGGCGTCTCCGTTGTCCAGGGCACGGCGCACGAGTGTCAGGGGATTCACGGCTCCCCGGTCATCGGTAGGCGTGGCCAACAGGCGGTACCGCTGCCCTCCCGCGAGCAGCTCTGTCACCTCTCTGATGCGTTGGGTCACGTGGGTCGGCACGTTCTCTATTCGGAACCATTCCCGCGCAGACTCCAAGGGGTCCTCCGTCCCGGCTGTTCCCCCATCGAGTGCAAGCTGCAGGAACACCCCGAGCATCTGCTGCGACCCCGGCACACCCCCAGTCAGGCGCCGCACGAGCGGGCGCAACGATTCCAGCACGGCCGGGTCAAACTCGGGGGAGACGAGAAAAGAAAGCAGCAGCTCGTATTCGAGCCCCACCTGTGCCTTCTCGGCCAGGACGCTCACCCGCCCACTCACGTCCTCCGCGCTCATCGGTACCAGGTCGGCCACCTCCCCGGGCGGCGGCAGGAAGGCTTCAGGCTCGACCTGAGTTCGCGCCTCGTGGACGAGGCCGGGGCTGGGCCGGTCGCCCACCGTTCCGGCGGACACGAACTCTCGTGCCTCGGGGGTAACCAGCGGGTCCAGGTCAGCCTGGCTCACGATGGCTGCGACGCTCTCGCGCGTCAAGAGGCTGGCAGTCACGTAGTCGCGCGCGAGGCCCAGCGCCGCCCGCTGCACTTGCGCGTCCGGGAAGGAGAACGCAACGCCGAGCAGGGGTTCGACCTCGGTGTCCTCCACGGCCCCGAGGCCGTCACGCAAGACCCCCAACACTCGCAGGGCATTCGCCTTCGATCCCATGAGCGCGCCCTCGCAGCTGCGCACAAACAGCTCCAGGTCGAGGCGACCGGCCTTGGCAAGGGCGGTCAGTTGCCCGACCGCCAGGGTCACAGTCGGCCCAACGGGAGAGGACATGAGGGTACAGAGGACCACCTGGCGGGATTCGGCCTCGTCAAGAGTCATGGCAAGCAGGCGCAGGGTGCGCGAGTACCAGCCGGCGCGAGCGGAGGGCAGGTCGGCGACGAGCATATCGAGGAGAGCATCGATGAGGCGATCCCGGTCGACAAGTCCCTCATTGACGCTGGCCTCGAGTGTGCGTGACCAACCGGGCGACAGCCTCGAACCCATGGTGGCAGAACGGTCGGAGGAGGACAGCGACACGCCGCTGTTGCCTTCCTGACGGAGTATCCCCCACACCAGCTCCTCGTGCAGCTCCTGATCGGCGCGCATGAGGGGCAGTTGCAGCCCGGGTTCGAGGCCGATGAGCGCCGTCAGGTACCGCTCGTCATGCTCGAGGGCCAGGTCGCCGTTCAACTCAGCCAGGCGCAGGAAGCCGATTCCGTCCAACCACGGGCCGGACAGCCGGGAACTCATGCTCAGGTCGCCATCCGTGGGCGGGCCCCCGTTGATCTCCAGCATGCGCGCGTAGACCTCGTCGAGCGTCCACTGGTCCGGGTGCTGCCGCACCCACAGATGCAGCCTCCAAAAGTCCATGCATTCATCCAGGGTGTCGGGCAGCCAACGGATGTTGCTCACGATTCCTCCTTCAAGACCAAACAGACGGCGAGGACGTGTTTGCAGGGACCGCGCCCGCCCCTGTGTTTCATCCACCACGGACAGGTGCAGCTGTACTCGCCGATGGCATAGGGGTCGGCGGGCACCTCCACCCGGTAGCGGTTCGCACCCGAGGCGACGCGGAAGCGTGCCCTCTCCTCGCGGGTGATCGCGCCGCGTTCAATCAGCGTGCGTGCGCCCGACAGGCGCGGGTGCATCGCGGTGAGCGCGTCGGGGCGGACGGCAGGGGGCGGTGAAAGTAGGCACCCTCGGTGACGTCGAAGCCGACTTGCCCGCTCGAAGCGAGGAGCGCCAGGCCGCCAGCCACCCGGTCAGGGGCCAGACCGGAGCGGGACGCCATGAGCTGCGTGTCGATGCGCGGCTCGAAGGAGGGCAGGGCGGAGAGCGTGTCCGCGTCTTCCTCGACACGCGGGTTGCCGAGGGAAGCCAGGACCGCCCCCTCCCCCGAGAAGCCGCGGGACTTGGCGGGACTGAGCCCCACGCTCAGCCGCGCACCCGGCATGCGGGCGACCCACAGGGAGGCGACCGGCTCGCTGCCCGCGTCCACGTCAGGTCCGTAGGCCTCGAGCGAGGTGATCAAGTGCAGGAGCGGCTCGAATACCCGCAGCCGCTCGGGACCGGCGACGCATGCGGCCCCCGGCGCAGGCCTGGTTCCCAGGCGCAAGCCGCGCACGGCCCTGCCCGCCCACATGACAGTTCCCGTCGCGCTGGACCTCGGCAGGCCTCGGATAAACGCGCGGGCCTGCGCGGCGTTCAACGTGTGCAGGGGCATCATTGCGGAGGAGAGCATCTGCGTCTCCGCGAAGCCCTTGAACCAACGCAGGGACAACGGCACCTTCTCCTCCGTGACCTCTTCGTCCAGGGTCGTGGCCGTCAGCCCCTCCTCACCCACACCCAAGTGCAGGGGTTCCCCAGCTCGCAGCGACGCCAGGGCGGCGCGCAGCGGCTGGTTCACGTCCACGTTGGTCACGCCAACCGCACAGTGAGCGGCGTCCAGGGCCGAGGCCTCCACGTCGAGCCTGGCGTACACGCCGCAGCACACGCTAAAAGACTCGAAGCGCAGGCCCTCGGCCGTGTTGGTCACGACCGGGTCGAGCATCCCGATGCGGGTGAGTCCACCGCCTGGAGCAACGACCATGCCGGGCGGCACGTAGAAGCGGGTGCGCGCCACGCGTGCGACCGCGAGCAGGCCAGCGGCCACCACGTCGGGGCGCTCCATAAATCCCGAGAAGAAATAGGGGCACGCGGCTTCCCCCTCGGGGGTGGACCCTCCCGAGGTCGCCAGCGCAAGTCCCGCATATTCGTCCAAGCGCGAGGGGACACCGTAGCGGTAGGCCAGCTCGTAGTCCATGTCGCTCCTTCGCGTCATTGTGGCGCCAGGCTAACACAGGGTCCCCACGTCTGGAGTCGACTTCGCGCCCACCCGCGTTCACAACACGCCCGAAATGACGCTACACATTTCACCTGATACGGCACGGGCGGGCGCGACTGCCTCTCACAGCCGCGCCCGCCCACGCTCGCAACAACACTCAGTACGTCAAGAACCCCCAGCGGATCAGGTCGCGCAGGGGTGCCTCGACCTCAGCGCGGACGTCGTCGGCCTCGACGGAAGTCAGCATCGCGACGGCCGCCACGATCTGGCCGACCGTCAGCTCACCATCCGAGGCACCCACGACCGCAGACACCGCCGACGAGACGGGCACAGACCGGCCCAAGCCCCCGCCCTGATGCAGAATCAGCAGCTCCGGATCCGGGCTGCCCGGCACGTAGTGGCGCTCCTCGCGCACGTCCGAGGCGCGCGTCAGCACCGTGTCCCACAGCTCCGGGCCGCGCAGGGAGGCCAGCGCCCACGACACGTCGCGCCCACGCGGGGCGTGCCCATCGAGGGACAGGTCGAAGGCGCGCCTGCCGCCCGAGGCTGCCTCGGCCTCGTCGAGCCTGCGCAGCGCCACGAAGCCCATGCCGATCGCGCCCGTGCCCGCGCGACGGAAATCCACCAGCCACGACGTGTAGGCGCGCTCGTAGTCGGCGCGCGCCATGAGCGGGCCGCCCGAATCGCGGATCCACATGTCCACGTAGCGCGCCGGGTCGAGCACGTCACGCTGGACCACCCACGCGTCCACGGGCAGGCCGTCCAGCCACTCGTCGATGCGCTGGGACCACTGCGTGTCCGGGTTGCGGCTCTCGGGAATCTCCCAGTTCGCGAGCATCTGGAGCGTGCCGCCTGGGGTCATGCAATCAGGAGCGCCGCGCAGGACTGCGGCAATCAGGTTGTCGCGATCCATGCCACCGTCACGATACTCGTGCATGCCCGACGCGCAGCGCACGGTATCTGGCGTGATCACGAAGGGGGGATTCGTGACGATCAGGTCGAAGGTCTCACCTTCGACCGGCTCAAACAGGGAGCCTTCGCGCACGTCAATCGTCGTCTCGTTGAGGGCGGCGTTGAACTGGGTGAGCGCGCACGCACGCGCCGACACGTCGGTCGCGACGACGCGGCGCGCGTGCGTGGCCAGGTAGAGAGCCTGGATGCCGCAGCCGCAGCCCACATCCAGGGCCGAGTCGACCTGATCGCGCACGGTCATCTCCAGCAGCGTCCGGGTCGCCCCGCCGATGCCCATCACGTGGTGATCGGCCAACGGCTTGCCGGTCTGTCCCTCCCCCAGGTCCGAGGTCACCCACCACTCGCGCTCGCCGCCAGGCAGGGCCGCCGCGTGAGGACGCAGATCGTACAGGGCGCGCATCCACGGGTCCACCACGACCTCGGGCTCGGGTTCCTCGTCGGGATCGCGCATCGTCGGCAGGGCGGGTGCCGTCGGGAACGAGGCCTCCTCCCCCTCGCCCGCCTGCGCGCGCTCACGCTTGGGCGCGGACTTAGAGCACGGGCGGGGCATGACGAGAGCGGAGACGGCTTCGTCCTCGTCGATGGTGGCTGCGAGGCCGAGGGTCTCCAAGCCAGCCGCGCCCAGCGTCGGCAGGGCCGCGTCCAGGGCCGAGGCACGCTCGGGCTGTCCGCCGATAAAAAAACGTGTCAAGGTCGCTGCGGGGGCGTCGACGCCCGCGAGTTCGACCAGTGCGGGTAGGCGCGAATCGCGCATGAGGGCGGACAGAGCACCATCGCTGAGCAGCTCATCCAAGGTGTCGGTCGTCCAGCTCGACGCGATGACGTCGGCGCGCAGGCGCGCAATCATGTCACGGTCGAGGGCGGGAACGGGTGCGGAAGTTGTCATGACTCTAGACTATCCCCGCGCGTACAATGCGCGGGTACCCACACGAGGGTCAAAGGAGGAAACCCATGTCCGGAGGACTTGTCGCCCTGCTCGACGATATCGCGACCCTCGCGAAAGTCACGGCCTCATCCATCGACGATGTGGCGGCCAACGCTGTCAAGGCCTCGTCCAAGGCGGTCGGCGTCGTCATCGACGACACGGCCGTCACTCCCCAGTACGTGTCGGGCCTGAGTCCGGAACGCGAGCTGCCCATCATCGCCAAGATCGCGCGCGGCTCCCTTATTAATAAGCTCTTTATCATCCTACCGATTGCGCTGCTGCTCACGTGGCTGGCACCGCAGGTCTTGCCATTCCTGCTCGTCGTGGGCGGCGCGTACCTGTGCTTCGAGGGCGGCGAGAAGGTCCTGGAGAAGCTCGGATGGCTACCCGGCCATCACGAGGACCACGAAGAGAGGGGTGCTGCCTCCGCCGAGGAACTCGAAAAGAGCATCGTGTCCTCCGCGACCCGCACCGACCTGATCCTCAGCGCCGAAATCATGCTCGTCTCCATGGCCAACCTGTCGAATGAGCACGGGGTGATGCGCGACGTCGACCCAAATGCGCTCTACAAGCATGTCTCGTTTGTACTGCAAGACCCGCAACTTCTTGATATTTCCGTGCGCGACAATATTGCGCTTGGTATGCCCGAGGCCAGCGATGAGGAAATCTGGGCTGCTGCGAAAGCTGCCTGCATAGATGATTATGTGCGCGGCCTACCTCAAGGTCTTAACGCTGTCATCGGCCAGGATGCGCATCCTTCAGGCGGCCAAGCTCAGCGTATTGCGATTGCCCGCGCCCTGCTTGTAGACGCCCCCATCCTTGTACTTGATGAGGCCACCGCCTTCACAGACCCGGAGGCTGAAGCCGATATCCAAGCAGCCCTGACCCGACTGGTCCAAGGCAAGACAGTCCTGGTGATCGCCCACCGTGCTACCTCAATTGCCGGCGTCGATCAGATTGTCATCCTTGAGGCGGGCCGTCTCATTGCGCAAGGCACCCCCAAGCAACTCGCCGACCACCCATACATGCGTCGCATGAGCGCAGTGAAAGGACACTGACATGTTTGAGCTTATATCACGACTGCGTGAACCACTGTCTGCTGCGGGACGCACTAATTTCAGGCAGGTGACGGCGCTTTCCTGCATTGTTGGCGTGGTTAGAGGTTTATCCCTGATCGCGTTCATCCCGGCCGCAATTGCCTTAACTTCAGGGCGGCCAGCCTGGGGCATGAACCTAACTGCCTGGCTCATCGTACTGGCGTTGTGCGCGCTAGCTTCGTTCATCACTGAATACCTGCTAGCTATGCGCTCCTATATGGTCTCCTTCGACTTCCTGTCCAACATGCACCGCGCAATCGGCGACAAGGTAGCCTCCCTGCCGCTGGGCTCTTTCCGGGCGGACACGGCCGGAAAGATGTCACGCCTGGTTTCACGTGAACTAATGCTGTTAGGCGAGATGTTCGCGCACATGTATTCGCCCTTCATTGCTGCGATCGTCACTTCACTGACGATGCTTGTGGGTATCACTGTGTTCTCACCGGCTCTGGGGCTGGTGTGTGTGCTAGCTATTCCCGTCATCGCTGGGGGAGTGTGGGTGGCCCGTGTCTGCCTGAATTCCGGATCTGCGCTTAAAGAGCCTCCCGCCCAAGAGCTGTCTCACCGCATCGTAGAGTATGCAACCAAGCAGGGAGCCTTGCGTGCGTGCGGGCGCTCCAGCTCCTATGAGCCGCTTGAGCGGGCCGAGGACACCTATGGGAAAGCCGCGCGGCGCTCACTGATACGTGAAACCATCGGTCAGGTTGTCAACGGGATGGCCGCTCAGGTGGTCGTGGTTTCACTGATTATTGTGATTGGGCTGCTGGCGGTAGCCGGTAGCGTCAGCCCTGTGGAGGCGATCGTCTCGATTGGTCTGCTTTTACGTTTTACGCAGATCCTCGTCGATATTGGGACGCTAGCCTCCGCCTTTGAAACCCGCCGCCCCGTGTTGGATCTAAGCCACGAGGTCCTTAGCGCCCCCGAACTGCCAATCCTTCCGTCCAGCTCCGATCAGGACCCGGCCAGTTCCAATCATGATCCGTTCAGCTCCGATCAGGACCCGGCCTGCTCTGATTCCGCTGTGGCCCTTACTGACGTGTCCTTCGCCTACGAAGCCGACCACCCCGTCCTGCGCGGCGTTTCCTTCCCGGTTGCGCGGGGCCCCATGACGGCGATCGTGGGCCCCTCGGGTTGCGG